>ERZ724522.1963-NODE-1963-length-10127-cov-4.385723_pt1 | contig 10127 bp, 10 predicted proteins | sample MGYA00376055_ERZ724522 | MGnify/ENA primary metagenome ERZ724522 (study PRJEB28724, sample SAMN07190884) | wastewater metagenome | isolation source: effluent of sewage treatment plant in Hong Hong | place: Hong Kong | collected 2016-03-17 ... | reverse complement strand
AGTTTGGCTATCTTATTGCTACCAATAGCATACTCACCATTACCAAGAGAACGTGCTATCCCTTGATTCTTAGGACCTGATCCCAAGAGGTTATTGAAGATGGATGTCCATCTGGCTTCGTTCTTGAGCATCTGCTCTTCTATGTTGTCCGGGTGCTCCATCTTGGTATACTTCCATAAATAGGATGCCATAGGCGCATCATCGCTTAAAACGACGAGTCCTTGCCTTTATCTTGCTGGCTTCGCTGGCATCACTGTCATTTCTAGCCTTGTTGTCCTTCTGTATGCGCAACAAGACCCACTTTCGCTGGGAAGTTGACATTTTAGTAGCAGCCTCCCACCCTATGCTCTCCCCGTGTTTGGCCACCAGATATACCTCCTCCAACATGGAGGATGCGTATGATTCCGGAAGTTGCAGGAAATTATGACCAGTGGATACGTGTACGCCATATACCTGATGGCAATCGCTGCACTCATGCTCCATTTTGCTGTCCACTCCCGGCGTGTTGTTCTCAATGAACTTTCTCAGGAACCTTGAATCGGCTATGGGCATGGTCGATGTCATCTCCAGTATCTTTTCCCTGTTTGTTTCCCCGTTCAGAGATTGCATCAGAAAGGCTATCCTCTGCAAGTTGGTGTACTGATCGTTCACCTGCTTTTTGAACCTGAACTCCTCGAAGAACGTAGGTATCTTCAGACAGAACTCCCATTTTGATACAGGCAACTTGCCTCTAAGATTCCTGTCATCGTCAGGCCATATGGCCACTTCCTTCATCTTGAAGTCGCTTATCCTTACCTCCTTCTTCTCTGCCATTCCACAGGATGGGCAGGCCACATCCAAGGTGATCTTATCCCCGTATGCCGTTGAGTAAAGGAACATGCTTATTGCCTGCACATCACCCGGCATCAGCTTGTCAACATCAAAATCATCGACCATCAAGCTCTGCATGACGAGCTTTAGGCCGTGTTCGGTCTCCATAAGCCCCACATTGGCCAATACGCTTTCCTCCAGATATGAAAGATGACGTATCAGGAATTCTGACTTTCCACTCTCATAATACCTTCCCTTGGATGGAACATTGACAACGGAAAGTGGGCGTTCTATTTTACCTATAGCATCATTAGATGTCAGCATCTGGGTGAACTATATCTTCTAAATAGAAGATGCTTCGCAGGTCAACACTCCCACTAACGTGGGCAGTTCGCTACAAGTTTTAGTCTGCGTTCCACAGACATGTTTTTCCAAGGCAAACGCCTTGATGTTTTTTGCCGCATTGACGTCTCTATCATGATGGGTCATACACTTTTTGCATGTCCATTCTCTATCCGAAATTTGTAATTGTCGATTGACATGACCACAAGAAGAGCACATCTTCGATGATGGTTCGAATCGTCCAATGCGAAGAATGTTCTTTCCTTGCCATTCGGCTTTGTATTCAAGCATCTCAACGAATATGGACCATCCACAATCGGAAATAGCTTGAGCGAATGAATGGTTTTTCATCATTTCAGAAACATTGAGGTCTTCGATCGCAATAGAGTCGTGGTTCTTAACTAAATGCGATGAAACTCTATGAAGGAAATCGCGTCGTTTGTTTGCAACCTCTTCATGCAACTTTGCCAATTTGTATTTTGTACGTTTTCCTTTGAACTTGTCATATCGACTTTGAATGAACTTCAGGCGTGACATCGTCTTCTTGAGATGTCTTGGATTGTCGAATTTGCTTCCGTCTGATCCGATTAAGAATGATTTGATGCCCAAATCTATTCCTATGGCTGTTTGTTCAATCACAGCAATTTTATTAGGAGCCACCTCTCCTGTTTCAACTAAAATGGAAGCAAAGTATTTGCCTATTGGTGTTCGTGAAATCGTGGCCTGCTTTACCTTCCCCTTAATAGGCCTATGTAAACGAATTGAAATGCCTTGCTTGAATTTGGGTAAAACCAACTTTTGTGAATCGACATTCAATTCAACATTTTGAGGAATTCCAAAACTCTGCTTCGACGACTTCTTGCTCTTGAATTTTGGGAATTTTGCATGTCCCTTAAAGAAATTGTTGAAAGCAGAATCCATATGCGTAATGGCTTTTTGCAAGCTTTGAGCATTGACTTCCTTCAACCACGGACATTCCTTCTTCAGTTCTGGAATTTGATTGGAAATATCAAATCGAGAAAGATTAACCCTAGAGCCAGAGTAAGCCATTTGCTTGGTCTCCAAGGCAAGGTTGTAAACAAATCTTGATGCACCAATGTGCTTGGCTATCAATACCTCCTGCTGTTTCGTTGGATAGATGCGGTATTTGAATGCCTTCATCATTGTTCCATCATAAATAGAACAATTTTCAGAAAATCATGATTTTGTTAAAAATCAAATATCGGCATCTGGATAGAAAAGTCTTGGTGTTATCGGTACCAATTTTTCATCCTCATGACCACAATGCGTGCAAACGAAGTTGTAGTTGAGGTCAATACCCGGCTCTACTTCGAAGGCGTATTTTCTGAAGAACTGAGAGTCACCAAGCGGCATGGCATCAATGAAGCTCTTGATGAATATCTTATCGGTCTCACCGTTGACCTCCATGATCTGAAGAAGGTATCGCTCGCTCCATAGCTTCTTCGACTTGAAGCCGCTGTTCTTCTTGATCGCTGCCATGCCTTTGTTCTGTAAGGCCAACTCATCCTTTCCGTTGAGCAATCTGAACCTGACCTTCACCTTGCTCATCGGCAACTCAATGAAATACATGCCATCGTTATCCGGCATGTGTGTCAATGGCTTGACCTTCAGCTTTGACAGGTCAACCTTTGGGGAATAGATGTTACCGCAGTTCTCACATGCCATCGGACCCGGCTCATACTCATTGCCAAAGCCGTCCATTCTCAGGCGTATCAGAACATAGCTCCTATCACATGCGAGCATGTTCTCCGGCCTTAGGGTATCATCGATCACGGCGCTTTCCAAAACCGCATGCAACACCTTGTTCTGAGAGATAAGCTCTGGCGTGAACAGAATGTCGTCTTCTTGTGCGGTAAGGGATTTTACCTTCAACTGCGATTGACCGTTGGGATAGAACATGCCATTGGATGGCAGGTTCAAAATCTGGGTCGGGGCCTCAAAGAGCTTTTCAGCCTTCTTGATGTTCGATATGTTGTAGTGCCCTGATGTCTTTTGCGCGGGGTCCTGAGCTATCGTCTTTGGCGCCGCAGGCTTAAGGAACGGCGCATATTCCTCTTCGGTTATACCCATCCCCTGCAATGCCAACTCGTACTTGCTTGGGTCTATTTGAGGCTCATTCTTCAAAGCCTCAACAATGGACCTGATCTCCTCGGGGTCTTTCTTTCTTTCCCTGATATCAGAAAACGACTCTATCGGCTCTTTAGGGTCGACTTTACCACCAATGCGTACTTTATCGGACATGACGTTGTGTTCTTTTGATGGTAAATAGTTATTGGACAAAAACCAAATTTTGTGAGTTGATATTCAACTTCACAGGCTCAACTATAAGAGCCTCTATCCCCTCATCCGAAAACTCAGGGAATACTTTTCTGGCGATGTTCAGTGCGCCATTGATATCAGCATTGATGATTCGACCATCCTTAGAGCAATAAAGTCCACGCTTGATTCTTTTGCCAGAGAACTCTGACCCATTTTTCATTGGATCTCCATTCAAAAATGAAGCTTTGCTCGTATATGATTCTTCTTGTTGAATGAACTCAATACCAAGGTTTGCGCATTTATCTTGCAACTTTCTTTTGAATAAGAAATGAGGAATAGAACAAAACTTCTGATTGTTTGTTTTACCCAAGTTTACTTCCTGTTTCCACTCGGCATTGTACCCTATAATCACCATTCCGATTTCGTGTTTCAAGCAATACTTCATCAACAATGCAATGCTTTGATTGAAGTAGTTATTGATCCATCGTTGTCGCTTTAGAGATAGACGTTCCATGGACATGCTCCATTTTTTCTTAGTCGTTTTCTCTAATTCTGATTTCATCTCAGATATCCTTTTGTTGTAGAATTGATTGTAACTCTTCAGTGGTCTGCCATTGAGCAGAAATGAAGGTCCAACATTGGATGCGCATGCAATTAGGTTATTGATGCCAAGATCGATGGATAAGAAGTTGTTTTTGTTTATAGCAAGGGGTAGTGTTGTCGCTTCCTCGTATTGCAGACACATGGAAAATCGTTTGCCTTCCATGTGAGGACTAATGATTATTTGTTTGATTGTTCCTTTTATGTCATGAGTAAATGGTAGTTTAATATCTCTTGTCAATTTTAGCATTCCGTTCCGAAGTGAAACTTGGTCATTCGGAAGAATTAGATTGAAGAATGAATTGGCCTTTTTGTATCTAGGAATTCGTACATCGGCTCCGTATTCTCCCTTACGTTTTCTATTGAGCAAGGCAAAAAATGAACGCATATCTTTGTCGGCCAAACGAAGCGTTTGTTGAGCCATTTTCGATGGCATAGCCAAATAATGTTCGTTGACCTTCAGTTCATGATACAGCTTGGCATACCCTATATAAGAATTGGTTTGATTGAAATGGTGACGAATGCAGTATACAGCGCAATTGTAGAGAGAGTTGCTATGACGGCATAATTCACGAAGAACAAGAAATTGTTTTTTGTTCAACTTGCGTATGTGCTGTGACAACGTCTTCATGGATTCTCTCTCTATACATTAAATAGAGAAGAAATTACATGTTGAAAACACAAACCGAAGCGTTAACCCCCTTGTCCGTTCAATTTTGCTATGGCATTTTGCAATTCCTGCTTCTGCAATTCCAGATCTTTGAGGGAGCCAGACATGTTATTGATGTCGCTCTGAAGCGCTTCAAGCTCCTTCTCCTGCTCTTCAGCGGCCTTCAGCTTGGCCTGAAGGTCCTTTATCTTCAAGTCATCATATTGACGTCTTTGTCGCTCAACGGATGGCTCATTGCTTTGTGGCACCATGATGGCCTTCTTCTTGGCGTTCACATCAGTTGACAGGTCCTTCTTTTCCTTGCCAACCCTATCCTTCAAGGCTGCCACCTTATCGTTGAAGCCTTTTGCATTGAGCGCAATGGAATCAGTGGTGGCATCCAATGGATTCACCAAAGATGCCAACTCCTCCTTGAGTATCCTCTTTATTTCATTCCTGATGTTCATCGATGTATTCTAGGATCTTGGTTTTGATGTCCTCCTCATTTTCATTGATATCACATTCCCAGAACCTGAGCAGGCCATATTTCAATCCCTTGGCAAGCTTGTCCTTCATGATGTCGTTCTGCTTGATGCGTCTTTGCATGGCATTCAACTCATTAAGCTCATACTTCTCTGGATGTCCATGATAGTAATCTCCATCCACCTCTATCAACAACTTGTACTCCGGTAGGTAGAAATCATAGATGAAGTCCCCGATTATCTTCTGAGATTCATACTTGACATCAAGCTTCTTCAAAAGGGACAGCACTTTTTTCTCTGGGGCTGTCATTTCCTTTCTCAGTTTGGCCGCGTTCCTTTCCATCAACTTCTTCTTATTGACATGGTCAAGTTCTCCGAATTTGCGTTCAGCCCATTCCCTGCGCTTCATTTTCTCCTTCCACTTTTCGAAGGCTTTCTTCACCTTTTTCATTCAAAACATGCCTATACGAGTAAATAGAATCCTATTTACCTAAGCCATGAAAAACATAGCGCTACTGCGGAATGACGACCCGTATGGCCCTAAGAAATACAAGACCAAACCCGGAACATGCACCAAGAAGAGAAAGATGGTTGGAGAGAATGGTCAAAACACATTCTAAATGCTCTGGAAAGGCTCGATAAGCAGCTTGATACGGTCCGTAACGACATCAACAAAGCCAATCTCGACATAGCCAAACTTGGCTATTTGAGTTCCGCTCTCATGGAAGTTGAAAAGAAGCTCACATCCATCAGGGAGGATATTACCCATCAAAGTGAGACCTTCAAAGCAGCAGTATCGACTTTGGAGGATGAGGACGCCAACAGCCTCAAGGTCCTCGAAGAGAAGGTTGATGCCATAAGCAAGAAAGTCGACATCAAGGATGAACAGATGAACAGGCGCGTGATATCACTAGAGCAGTTCGAGACAAGAACAAAGACCATAGCATGGATAGTGGGAACCATACTTATGGCCATCATCGGCATGATGTCAATAAGCCTGACCGATATATTCAACTAAGCCTCACGGCTTTCCTCGCATCCCTCTTAAGCTTTCCCAGCATCTTGATATCCTTACGCTTTTCGTGAAGGAATTCAATGCTTAACTGATCGTATAAGTGACGCAATGCCTCCCACTCGCCTTTGTGCTTGACGGGTCGCTTTTCGCTATTGACCCATCCGTTGGTCATCCACTTGTCTATCCACCCTTTTTCGAACGCATCGCATATGGGCTTGAAGTCGGTGTATACCATGACCTTGTCATCCTTCAACGCTCCTATGGACAGAAGCTCTTCCAATGCGTGCATCAATGAATACATCTCCATCAAGTTCGCTGTTGCGACCTGTTCTGAGGATGAATGTCTGGCGATCACCACATTGTTCTCAACGATGGAGTAGGCCGCAGCACCAACGCCTCTCTGGTGGTCAAACGCACCATCACAATACACTCTGAAGATCTTCATGCGATCAAGTCTTCTCCGTAAGCTGGAACTATCTTCTTGAACTTGCTGTTCCTCTTCAAGTTAAGGTACTTCTTATCGCTCTTGTAGAACTGCGCCATGTAGACCGCATTCCTTTCAAGTTCGGGAGCTATTTTTTCGGACATAGGCTCGAATACGCTCACCTTGACCCGCGATATTCCATCGCCTATCATCAATTGAAGGTAGTCTTTTCCTGTCTTTGTACGAAGATGCCTGATATCGTTCAGGAAGAAATAGTACCACCCTTCCTCATGATAGCTTGTTATCGGCTCGATGGGCTTCTTCGACCTGCTCTCTATCTTCTTCTTGATGTTGGCAACGCGCTCGATGTGGGTGAGGTCGAAGCCGCACACATCGATGAACTGCTCCAACTTCTCACTCTCGGTCGTTGGTTGATACTTGGTATCATCTATTTTGGTGCTAATGCTGATCTCCTCCATATCGAAAGCGGACATCTGCATGGGGTCTGCGACCTTCTTCTTTTTCTTGGTCTTCAAGAAAAGAAGGTGCTCTCTCGATGTTGACCAATCATCGAACACTCCGGCTTTTAGCAGCGCATTGAAAGCGGATTTGTTGAACTTGGAGAACTGCAATTCAAAGAAGCCAGTCATGGATATCTCATCGAACGACTTCTTTCGCAATTCCAGAAGCTCCATAAGCTCGGTGTATGCCGCTTCTCCAAAGCCATTTATCATTGAAAGGCCGATGTTGATGACCTTATCCTTTGTGCAAGAGCACTCCCACTTTGAGTGTCGCGATGGCGTGTTCACTTTGATCCCTTTTGCGATGGCGGAAGCCAATGCGTTTTCCATCCACGCCTGCTCCTCCTCCTTATCTCCCATGCCCTTCACATTGTTCAACAATGCAGTATAGAACTCGGCAGGGTAGTAATGCTTAAGATACAAGGTCTGCATGGCAACGAACCCGTACGATACGCTGTGGGAATTGGAAACACATATTCCATTCGCATAGAAGTTATGATAAGGAGAATCTATCTCAAGATCGTAGGTGTTTACTTCACCAACTTCTTCTACTAATGTCAATTTTTCAAACATGAGATGATTTGCTTTGTTTTCTGTTCATTCTTGAGAATGTCATTTTCCCATAACTCCAAAAGTACGAAATCAGACGCCTCTACTGCACTTCTCTTCCTCACATCCCTATCAACATTCTTTTTCTGAATATCGCTCTTCGGCGTCTTGTGTCTGGTTTTTGGATTGCAATGAAAGAAATCTCCTTGCACCTCTATTAAAACGTTGGCTACTTTGAAATCGAATACGAATCCATCGAATTCAAATTCTTCCTCAAATTCGTATTTCAAATCAATCAACCACTGTTTAACCTTATTGTGTGGAACTGTTTTTGTCTTTGGATATCCTCCACTACGATGTCTGCGTATCGTTAGCTCTCTCAATCGTGCTTTTGTTTCATCTGAATGTTGATGCCCAGTATGACCATGAACCTTTCTGTCTCTTGCGCTCTTGGCCATTCTTGACAATGTCTCATTGCTGAACTGGATGCCTTTTCTGTTTTTTGATATCCTCATCAATTTCTCATCACTATCCTTTGTAAGTCCTTTATTCCAAGAAATCTTGTTGAACATAGGGTTGCCAGAACCCACCCTTTCAATCTTCATTCTTTGTATGTGCTCTTGGTATGATGGATTGTTACTAACGATGTAATCAGCTATGTCCTTTGTCGAGCAAGTTGAACTGTACTTTCCGAACACAATGCTGCCCTGTAATCTGTAACTTGGATATCTTCCAGTTATCGGACATAACGGCATTTCTATCCCCTTGTCAAACAACACTTCCACCAACGACTTCCCATACTTTTCCATGTGGTAGAAATTTGACACCTCGCTACTATAACATGTCCCTCCAGTCCTACCTGATTCTTTTAGGAATCTTTCCCTCACATCGCGCATTGGTATCTCCTTCGATGTAATCATGTCAATTTTGAAATTACAAGCCAGTTTCATTCCATTCTATTTGTAGTAAATAGAATGGAACTTGTTAAACCCACCTACACTTTTACGGCATATCCATTTTCAATCACTTCGCTAAGAGGTTTCATCCCATGCTCAGTCAATAGTTTGTGGTCCATGGTACACTCAAGGGTTTTGCCCGATTCAGTCTTTATCCTATAGACCTTCTTTTTCCCATTCACATGTCTATCTTTTACCGTGACAAACTCATTTTTCTCTGTGTCTGGATTATAGCCAAGAACTTTCTCTCCAATGTTTACATCTAAGATATTCACATCGCCCCTTGTTTCAGTGTGAACTACATTATTGGCCGACAAACATTTGTTGAACGAATAACCAAGATACTTGACCATATAGTCCTTGATCTTGTCCACATCGGATTCATTGTAGCCGTTGGCCTTAGCGCCAGCAAGCAGCTTGTCCCAGTATTTCAGGAAGCTCTGGTAATCCTTGTCGGTCTCCTCCTTCGATGTCAATTCATGGCCTTGCGACTTCTTGCCAATGATCTCGGAAGCCTTGTCCATATAACGGCGGAGCATGTCTCCTTCACCCAAGCTCATACCACCGATCTGATTGGCTATGAACTGGACCTGTTCTTGGAAGATCATCACTCCATTGGTCTCCTTCAAGATAGGTTCAAGCGCAGGGTGGACCAACTTGACGTCATCCGGATTGAACTTGTTGTGGATGTATTCGGTGTGGGCTCCGATGTTCATCGGTCCGGGTCTGAACAATGCGTTGGCAGCAACAACCTCATCAAATGAATCGATGTTGATGCCTCGTATCAAAGCATTGATACCCGGACTTTCAAACTGGAATATGCCATGGTTCATTCCAAGTCTCAGTTCGGCATACAGATTCTTGTCATCAAAATGTTCATCGATATTGAGTATGGTCTCCATGATGTCAACACCATGGTTCTTCTTGATCATTTTCACTGCATCCATTACGATGTTGAGCGTGCTCAACTTCAGCCTGTCCAGCTTAAGGATGCCCAAAAGAGAAAGGTCCTTACTGGAACCATCGGCCTCTTGGAACGCCGTCACTATGGTCTCTTGCTTGGATATCATGCTTGTCGGCACATCATACCAAGACTCTCTGGGTGTGATGACTATCCCCGCAGCATGTCGACCGAATCCCCTTACCTCTCCCTGCAACTTCAGCGTCTGTTCAAGAATGATCTTGTTCCTAGGGTCTTGCAGCCATTTTTTGACCGTTGGACTACACTCCGGATTATCCGGATAGGTCTCGAACCACTCCTTAAGCGTTATCTTCTCTTTGGCGAATGACTTGGGCATTTCCTTGGTCACCTGATTGATGTCGGAATCCTCACCCGTTGCTTCCGATCCATAATGGGCCCTCACGACATCTTTCAAACACCCCTTCTCGTTGAATGTCGAAAATGTCCCTACAGGAAACACTCTTTCTCTTCCATACTTCTCAAAAAGGAATTCATCCACAATGTGGTCTGTGCCGGACATGTAGTCAATGTCAAGGTC
>ERZ724522.1961-NODE-1961-length-10134-cov-5.371465_pt1 | contig 10134 bp, 5 predicted proteins | sample MGYA00376055_ERZ724522 | MGnify/ENA primary metagenome ERZ724522 (study PRJEB28724, sample SAMN07190884) | wastewater metagenome | isolation source: effluent of sewage treatment plant in Hong Hong | place: Hong Kong | collected 2016-03-17 ... | reverse complement strand
GGATTACAGGTAGCACGCTTTCGAAACTAAAGTTTGTAATATAGAATGTGGAAATAACTGGCAAATAACCAGCTTCCGACATTTTTGTATGGAAGCGGAAATTGGTGATAACATCTTGCGCCGTGGAATTATCTGCTATGCCAAAGTTGTTGAATGTGACAGAACCCCAACGTGCGCCAGAAGTTGGGTTTCTAAATAAGTACAGAGGTAAATTTACTGTGACCGCACCAGACTCATTCCGTATGGTCATATTGTCTATAATGGCTCTATCAGTAGAAGCGCCCTTGATGATAGCACCAGTACCAGAGGCGCCATCGGTTGTATGGCAGCGGTTTTGTAATAATAGGGCATCACGAATGGCAAACCCATCAGAAGACACCATCTCAATAAAACATGGGTCTGCGCCTGTTAGTTGGTTTCCTTCCATGTGAAGGCCAGTAAATGCAAACCCGCGCACAACATCACCAAAAATAAGTCTGTTAGATATACACCACTCCACGTTAAAGTTGATAAAGTTACTTGTTCCCATGGCAGTTCCGCCAGCCGCAAGAACAACAGGAGCAGTAACCGCCTGCGCCCCAAGGCCACCCCCGCCGCCCTGGCAGTAAATATTTTCAAAAATGTTTTGAGTTCCAAAGCTAGCTAATTTAAACAAAGTATTATAAGCCCCAGCAATGACAAAATCACGCATAGAATTTGAAAAGAAAAATGCTGAGTTGTGTCCGTCAATGTTTACGCAGTTATAAGACCTTGGGTCAGAACCAGCTAATCCAGTTGAGCCTGCTGTCATGAAAGAGAAACTTGACCAGAAGATACTACCAAACCTCATCGCAGAGGCATTTGTTTGTCCTGCTTGGTCAACACCGTGTGTGGCTATGACACCAGATACACGCATGTGGCCTCTATGGTTTGTCCCTGTCACATCTCCAAAGGTAATACAAGGTTGATTAAGAGCATATTGCACTAGTTTAAAACCAGCAGAAATCCACGTACCTCCGCCAGCAGACCCTGGCATAAAGGTAATCCCACCTGTGTTTTCAATCTCACAACGAGCTGGTGTGGATATAATTTCAAGGTTATTTGCCAGGGCGTACGCTATTCCTGCGTTCACCACAGCGGCATTGGTCTGGCGCTGCGCTTGTGTAACGCCGGTTCCTAATGTCCCGCCGTTTATGGTTATATACATGTTAAGGTTGAGCGTCCCTCGCAAAACTGCTGGGGTTGCTTCTAGGGCTGTTGCTATACTATCGCCTCTGGTATTAAGTAAAACGCTCAATCTATCACCTCTTCTGTTCCGTCATATACTGCTTCTGACCCGTCAAAGACGGAAGTTAAAAATTTGTGAAGCTGGCCCCCCATTTGCCAGCTAGATAATTTCCAACCTGATTTTTCTCGCTACTGCTTAAAACCCGTGTATATATAATTATCTCTCCGATATCTCCGTCCCAAGGATTTGTGCTTCCAGTCTGTGACCCAACCGTAAAAGACGTGGCTGTAAATACTCCCCTTGGTGCGTTGCTTCCGACAAGCAAATTTCCTTCACGATATACCCTTAAGTTCGTAGAGTTATCTGGTGAAACCAGCATAGCAATGTGGCCATCAGTCGTTTCAGATGTTGTGGCCACAGATGATGCTGCCGTTGATAAATCGCCATGTGTTGCACCAAAACTCGTGCCAGATATTCGGATAAACCGAAAACGATTGTTCCCGCCATCTTGAGCGTTTATGGGCTGTCTGTTTGTGTTATTCGCTGTGTTTCTATAAACAAGAAACATAGTCACATCTCCGTTCGGAATGGAGTATGTTCCAGACGGTAGCGTTAGCCTGTCATCCGTCCCGTCGAAGCGCAATACATTTCTGCCATTAAGGGTTGCAGACCCTGTTGCGGGCTGTGCTGGAACAGTTCCTTGTGTAGCATGATACCCGTTTCCAGACTTATCATCCCACTGCGAAACTGCTCCAGCCGATTGCGTAATCGTGGCAGTATCGGACGCATCTAGCCATAGCGTAAGTCCAGCGATAGACGCTGGCGTAAATGGCGCGCCGCCTGAACCGCCCCTTGCTCTATTTCTTGTTCTTAGCGCCATTATCGTTATCCTCGTGTAATTTTTATATTGTTAATCCAGCCATTAAAATCACCACTACCAGAAAATGAATCTTCACCAATCGAAAGCGCGGCGGAATAATCGGGGATTGAAACAGAGCTTGTTACCGTGGAACCGACTTGGGAACCATTAACGTAGAATTTAAAAGAAGTTCCAATTCGCTCTAATTTTAAATCGTAAACCGTTCCTGTGGATGGAACCCACGTAAATTGTGCGTTTAAAATAATCGTTGTGCCACTAACAACCTGAAAATATGTTGTCGTACCATCGTTATAGAATAGAAGGTAATCACCGCTTCCAGAGCGTTGAATTAGTAAAAATCCGCCCAAGGTATTGTATTTTACTTTGATTTCTATAGTGAAATTATCAGAGCTAAAAGCCCAATCCGCGCTATCCGAAAGTATTGCCCTATCATTTACGCCATCGAACCGCAAAAAACCAGCGTTAGGGGATGAGTCAACAAATGTATTTCCCACTAAAGTTATTGCGCGAGAAAAGGTCGAAGTGTCTATGCCGTTTACTATATTTAAAAGCACAACGGGACTAGATGGGGGCAAGACAGACACGGCGTATTGACGATTGATAACAAGGTTTGCAACCAATAAATGCCAGTTTGCCAGACCGTGATATCCATCAACCGTCCATGACCACGATGGAGAGCCTCCGTCTAGTATTGCCGCCATTGTTTCTGCCACTGGGACATAATCAACACCTTCATTCGCACAAAGGTAAGCAAGGCGGTTGCCTAATTCTATATGACGCTCAAATTGTTGAATGTCATTTGGAAGAATAGGAGACATAACGATAGGCTTAATGTTTGCCGCTTGGCAGTTATCAATCATGGTTTTTACATCTGCCACGATTGCAGAAATAACCGTATTGGGGTCTGCGGAATAGTTTTGTGAAAAATTATTTGTTCCTGCGTTTATAATAATAATATCATTACCAGCAGATATTGCCGAGCTAACAAAAGAAATTATCTCATCACTTCTTTTTGTGCTAACAGAATAGTTTGTAAATGTCGCCCCTATATGGTCAGAAATTAACTTACCATAGATTTGATTTGCTATTACATAAGCGTTTGTTCCGTTTGAATCAGAGCAGAGGGCGAGTTTCAACATTAGCAATTTACCTTTCCGCTTAGTCCAGCCCTAAAAGCTGTATTCTTAACGCCGTAGAATGTCATTGTCGCACCCGTAGCATATTCAAGGGCTTGAATGTAATTAAATCCAATAGCTAAAAAATCATCATAATCAGCTTGGGAAGAAGACGCATTTGCTTGTCCAGAAACACCCGAAGATGTAGAGCTATCGGTTGTTGTCGAATTGATGCCAATCCCCATCATACCTTCCGCTCCGCCGCCTGATGTGGCAGCGCCTTTATATGTGGCATTAACACTATCTTCTGATACACCAACAACCAATCCAACCCGTGCAGTACCTAGTGTCGTGTTTGAGTTTGCCGCTCTCCATGTCGCTGTGGCATAAGTCCAAGACGCTGTTGAATCATTCGCCCTTAGTGCTTTTCCTACACGGTTGTAATAGTTCCACACACCACGGTATTTTTTGCTGTCTTCTAATTGACCAGATACAGAGGTAGTCCTAATCGAACCCACATAACGACGAGTTGTTGCGCCAGATTTAACAAGTACGCCGTTTTGCAATGTTAATGCTGTGGCTCTTGTTGTGTCGTTTGTCCAAGCTGTAAGTTCAAGCGTTAATGTTCCAGAATTACTATATACAAACACGTCATACATTTGGTTGGTTGTCGCTGGAACTGCTATTGATATTTCCGATAAAGTTGACACAGCCCACACGGAACCAGTGTAAAGAGCAATAGTGTTGCCTTGATACGGTGTGTAATACAACGTGGTTGCCGCAGTAACATCTACCGTAGTTATTGGTGTTGCTGTGGTAAGGGTTAATCTTCCTTTAGGAGAATCAACAATGCCATCAACATAAGCCTTGGTAGCAGCGTCTTGTGAATTAGACGGATTGGCCATATTTACAATTTTGTAAACAAACGCCATGTTAATATTAGCTGTCGCAACGGTAAATTGAGGTACACTATCATTTACCCAATTACTACCATTCCATATAAGAACTTCTCCAGAAACGGGCGTCGTAATAATTGTGTTCAAAGTAGATGACACGTCAGCGATATCAGCGTTTCCAATTTGTCCAGACGCGCCATCCCAAACCAGCAATTTCCCATCAACGGGCTGCGGTAGCAATCCAACCAAAGAACCCGTAAGAGTTGCTGGAAACTTAACAGAACGGTCAACGGCTGACTTTAATTGCTGGTCGCGGATAACGGCTCTATCCAAAGATTGTTCAAGCGTGTCTGCTGGAAACGCTTGGTTTTCAACGTAGTCATCCTCTTGGCGATACGGTATATCAACCTCAATTGTAACGCGCACGCCGCTTGCTGGAGCCGTTCCAAAAACAACCGTGCCGTTGGCGCCATCACCGCCCGTTACCGTATAGTCCGTATTCAGTACGAGAACAGTATCAATTCCAGTGGCGACAACGGTTGTCGTGACAATCAAATCTGTATCGTCGTAGAACGTATATGGAAAAGCAAATGACGTTGTAACGCCGTTTCCGTTGTACTGTACTGGTGAATAATCTGTTGTAATTGTCATGATTTATACTACCTTTTTAGTCGTCTGTTAGCAATTCGTTTTTGATTAGCGGCTTTACCAAAGGAATGGGCAAAACATCCATTAAATTCTTTGCCCAAGTATCATCAAATTCAGCCTCTTTATTTGGGTCTATGGCTTGTGTTACTGGCTTGGCCACCCCGAATACATCAGATATGCTTGAGCCTAACGGACCCAAGAACGTATCGACTGGCCTATTTATTTCAGAAAACTTCGCGCCACCAGCTTCCAAATCAAGCATAGTATTTGCAAGCCAATGTCCACCGTAATCTGGCAAAACGCCGAACAAGCCAGAGTTGGTAATACCAGCGTAAATAATTTCATCTGGGTCTGTTGGCGGCTTATTGCCACGCGCTATTTCGGCCATCATATAGGACAACGAACTAAACCCAACAAATGTCGCAAGCGACATAAGGCTTTTAGCGTCAGTTCTTTGCAGCGCAGACAATCCGTAAATTTGCCCAGCCGTGACAGACCAAGATTTAAATTGGGTCAGCAAATTAAATCCCGGGACGTGAAATGCGTGTGGAACATCGCCTGTCATTGGGTTAAGTGATACGCGCAAATTATCGCGCATAAGCAAAAGCTCCATGGTTCTTTTGGCTTCTGGATTGTCCCACTTCTCCGTACCAAAACGGAAAACACCATCAACGCTTTCGCCGTATTTATTGGCGTATTTTAACATGGTTTTAGCTTGCGCTTTGGTTGATATGCCCAAAAAAGCAAGGTCACGTTTTCTTGCTTCGCTTATCGTCCCATCAATCAATTCTTCCAAACTATTTTTAATCAATCCCTGCTGCGCCAATGAAATTGTTTTTCTTGTCAAATGGTCGGCGGCAACACCGCCAGACCAGTATTGCATTTTGTTTGATAACCATTGCGAATTTTTCGCAGCAGCAGCAAGCTTCCCGCCACCACGAACTTCTGCGATAGCAAGAGAATCAAATAGCTCGTCACCAAGAGTTGAGTGAAGTGCTGGATTTAGGGCATAGCTTATTGACTCGGCGTCCCTGCGCGATAGGCTTCTTACCTCTGGCGATGTCGCCATTTTTGCCAAAGTTTCGGTATATCTTTTTAAACCAGTAAAGTGGCGGGTTATAACAATAGCGCCAAGCTCGTTCATTTGAGCCAAAACACGAGCGCCCAGCTTTGTGGCGGCTATATAATTTCTTGCTGTTGTAATTGCGTTTAACGTGCCGCTACCAACAAGTGAACTAAACTTGGCAATGTGCTGACCAGTTACATGGTCAAAACCCTTCTCTATTCTTTCAAGCGCGGCTTTTCTTTCTGTTAAAATTTTATTTGCTAATTTGTCATTACCAGAAAAACGCGCCGCCGCTTCTTTTTCAATTAAATTTTGCTCATAATTATCAATGTAATTTTTAGGCGTAGATTCCCCAAATTTTAAAAATGATGCGTGATATGGCGATACTTCGTCAGAGTATATTTTTGCCAACTTAACAGGATTCACTTCGATAAATTCTGCGTATTCTTCTATATTAAAAACACGCCCCTTAAATCTGTTTGGTATTGTTTTGCCAAAAAACGGAGAAAACAAATCACCACGATTGATGTCGCCGCTAATCATTTTGGTAGCATAAAGCGTCGCGTCATTAACCAAGTCATCGTCAGACTTATTTATAAAATCTTCAATAAGTTGCGCTTCTTGAACCAGCCTATCTCTACGCCCAACTATTTTGTTTAGTTTTTCGCCAGATGATTTTGCAACTGTTTTTTCTAATGCCGCTAGTTTTGATTTAACGTCAGCCAAATCGTCTTGTAATCCAGCCTTGGCGCGGACAAATCCTTGCTTTAACTTTGTTACAAGCCCATCAAAGTTTTTGGACATTTTATCTGGGCGCCAAATCATTGGAACACCAAAGTCTGCACGCTCATTAAAATCTGGATTGTCTTTTAATTTATCGCGCCATGTTTGATAAAACTCTCTGTTTTTTCTAGCAATGAAAGCCGACGGAGAATTGTCATCCAAAGCATCATCCATACGCGCGGCTCTTTTAACGGCCTCGGTCATAACATCTTCATCCACGACATTGCCAGAGGAAATAAAATCTCTAATCTCTCTGTCCATTTTTTGGGCTTGAGCCGTTCCAACCATACGCTCCAAATTGGCAAGCTCAATAAAGGATTCCGTTCTTTGTGTGCCCTTAACGTCGCCAACCGTCATAAGATTGCGACCAAAAAAATCATCGCCAGCAACTCGCGTAACATCATCAAAAGACGTTTGCATCCATTGCTTTGGAGAAAAATAGCGCGTAGCCCAAGCGGCGGTTCTGGCGGCTCTACCAAAAACCATTGAATCTTCTGGCGATTTTTCTACCATAGCGGCGGACAAAGATTGCGCTCTTGGATAAAGCGTGTCGGCGTCGTCTATAACCTGTCTTGAAAATTGATGAAAGTCCTTGTTTTTTGAAACAATATTTTTCGCCCGAAGGTTTCCCCATACATCAACACCCTTGCCCATAACGCCGCCCAATACGCCAGCGGCAGCGACCGTAACTAAGCTATCTTGCATACTAACTGTATCACTAACGTCAGACGCTTGCTGTATGGCGACAGACGTACCAGCGGCGGCTGCGCCAGAAACCGCAAGAGCTTTATAAGATGCAACGCCGCGAGCCAAAGCCTTTGCAGCACCAAACCCAAAATACGTTGTTGGGTCTGCCGCTACTTGCGCAACAAATCCACCAACCTGTCCCATAACGCCATTCTGCGCCACGGCTTGCGCGGCTTCGTTTTCGTAATCGTAAACCTCTTTCCATTTATAATATTGGTCAAAGTTTGTCATGTTCTGAATTTGGTCGAAATCCTCTGGGGCATGATTATTTTCTTTCCAAATCTTAAACGGGTCGAAATCTGGGTCTATTTTTTCTAGCCCATCGTTTTTGTCATACGCACGCATAAGGTCATCAGCATAGTAAGCGATTGCAACCCCAGCTTTTTTAGGCAACGTCAAATCTGTAAGCGCTTTTAAATAACCTCTGTCAGATTTTTGTGGCTCTTGTTTTGCAATGACATTACCAACAGGAAACTTGTATTTTGCCTGTGGCGCATCGGTTAAGTTAAGGTCAATATAATATTCATCAGCCATTATTGCACGTTACCAAGTTTCATTGGAGTTTTCCCGCCAAACAAATCAAATCTTTTTACTTTTTTCATTTCAGGAGTTTCGTACACGCGCAATGGTTGGCCAGTTTCCTTGTCAAAAACAGCCATTGGCGGCTCTTTTTCATTGTAATAAAGATAAAGACCAAATGATGGGTTTTCACCAGCGGCCATTAATCTGCGCGTTTCTCTATCCGCTATCGGCGCGACTTTCTGACCAGCGGGTAGTGGACCAATCTTTTGCTCATAAAATGAGCGCGACGCACTAACCCAAGAATCTTCGTCAAATTGCGAATATTTAGTAGCGGGGTCTTTAACAGCAATGCCGTCAAATTTTTCATACGTTTGGTTTATTTTCTTTTTGGCCATCTTAACAGCTTCGTCAGCCGTTGAACCAGATGAACGATATTGAGCATAAGCATCAATAAATTCCGCTTGCGATAACTTTGGTATTTCTACATTAATTGGCACATCGCCTAGTTTTTGTTTAACCAAAACATTGCGAGCCTCGTTAGAATATGTTTTATATATTGCCGCCCTATCTTCATCGCCAATATCAGCATACACAGACTGCACGGCTTGTCTTGGCGTCATTCCAGTTTCCATGCGTGATGTAATAAGCTCGGCCTTTGCAACCGTATCTTTTGTCAAACCATTCATGTTGACTTTCGCGCCTTGACTGCTTGCGGAAGAAACAATGCGAGAAACAGACGCGGCAGTTTCAATATCAGATTCGGTCATATTTTCTGGCGTCATGTTTAAAAATGACGACGACTGCATAACAATTTGGCTTGGAAGTTTACCAGTCATAATAGAAGATTCTATTGTTGTTTGCTCATAGGTCGCTTGGTCTATGACGCCAGAGGAAACCTGCTTGGCTATTTTTTCCTGATAATATAAATCAACTGACTCTTGCGTTGGCGGCCTGTTTGTGGTTGGGTCTTGCATATAATTTTGTACAGACTGAACCGTTCCCATTTTGGAAATTTCGTTCATAGCCGCGCCGCGCATTTGAATGTAAGCGTCCACACTCAAAAGGTCTTTTGACTTTTCTACTTCGTCTAAAACGGCCTGTGGATTATCGGCGTTGTTTTGGGCAAAAAGCGAAACCCTATCCGCTTCCGCGCCAGATAAAACTTCTCTTAATTTTTGCTTTCCAGTTTCACCGTCAATAACACCAGAAGCGGACAACCCAGCCATTGTTCCAGTAATTTTTTTCATAGCCGCTTCTTTTTCTTGCGGCGAGCCAGCGAGCGCATATTCTCTTTTTAGCAAATCTAAGCGATTGTTTGCGGCGCTCGTAGCATCGCTACGTCTGCGCGTTGATATCTTATCGCGCAGCTTTAGTAGATTGCTCAATCCAAGCGATTGGTATTCGGCCATAGAGCGCATACGCACGTTGCCGCTTTCATCGGCATCAAACGCGGCGCCAAACTGTTTAATCGCTGCGTCATGCGCTTTTTGGTATTCTTTTTCAGCATTTGCGTAAGAGCCTCCATTTTGTATGCGCTCCTGAATATCAAACATGGCTTTGTCCATAGCCATTTTAATGCTGGTGTCCGCTTGGAAAAAAGCCGTTTTCTTGGCTTCTTCTTGCTCTTGAAGTTTAACCTTGTAAACTTCTTCCAAGCTGTCAGCTAATCCAGAAAGATTATCATTGCGAACGTCCGCAATCTGCGTAATCTGTGGCGCGTTTGGAACGCCTACTTGTTGCTCATACCGTGGTATTCTCATATTAGTACCCGCTTAATGTTCTTGAGCCATAATTTAAATACGGCCCCGTAGGTGAACTACTTACCAAGGAGCCAACTTGTTGGCCAGCAGAGAACCCGCCAACATTTTTTCCGACAGACCCTGTTGAATAAAGCGTTCCACCAGCCTTGGTTAATCCGCCAATAAGCGAAGATGTTGCGGCTTGTTTATACTGCGTTTTTTGCACAGCAGCATTGTAACGAATATTCTCTTGTGTCAGTTTGCTATCATAATCCAGCATGGCCTTGTCCATGAGGGCTTGGGAAGCGTTGTCTTCAAATAGCATATCGAATGAGCCAAGTGTTGCTCCAGACGCGGCTGCCGCTACGGTTTGCTGCCCTCTGGAAAGCTCCTGCTGGCGTTTTAGCTGGGATTGGCGCAAGGCCAACGTATTTTTTTCGTTTGCTATATTGGCGGCAGCGGCTTGACCTGCTGCTTTTGCCATCGCGTTGTTTTGCTGAAAGCCCTGAATACCCTGAACAACAGATACCC
>ERZ724522.1960-NODE-1960-length-10134-cov-6.957734_pt1 | contig 10134 bp, 5 predicted proteins | sample MGYA00376055_ERZ724522 | MGnify/ENA primary metagenome ERZ724522 (study PRJEB28724, sample SAMN07190884) | wastewater metagenome | isolation source: effluent of sewage treatment plant in Hong Hong | place: Hong Kong | collected 2016-03-17 ... | reverse complement strand
GAAGTAATGAATACTTCTGCCATCGCAAAGGGACAAGCCTTAGATAGATATAAGGTAACTGGGGTTGCCCGTACAATGCCGTTAAGGGAATTGCAGTTAAAACGGTAACGTAAGTACAGAACTACCTTTCGATTTCGTACACACAGGACGCTGTAACAATGACTACGCCCGACACGCTTAACCCATACGAACAGATTTGGCAATCCCGTGACCTTAAGGCGCTGGAAAGCACACCGATAAAGTTGAATAACAAACGACCTGAGTGGAAGAAGGGACTTAATGCGTTTGTGGATGAAATGCAGGGTACGGGGTACGGGCTGGCGGCACTGGCCTCGCAGGGTGTAGAGAATGTTGTCGGGCCGAATGACATAACAAAAGGGATTACGGACTGGGGATTAGAAGGATATAAAAGGAACATGGAAGAAAGCCAAGCAGGGATTAATGCACCCAAAATCGCCCGCGTTGAGGACGTGCATAATGCGTCTGATGCGATGGATTGGGCCAGTTTCCAATTGGGTAAAGGCTTGCCAATGCTTGCCTCGTTGGCGGTGCCTGCTGCCATCGGTGGAACCATCGCCCGGTTCGGAGCGAAAGAGGGAGTGGCTGCGCTTGCCAAGAGTGCTGTTGGAGACACGGTTAAAAAGGCTGTTGCTACGAAGGCATTGCAAGCAGCGGAAGGGGATGTTGTTACAGGTGCTATGAAGCAGGCAGCTGCTAAAGCCTTGCAAGACAGAATAGCTGCCGGCGCAGTTACGGGCGGGTATTTGGGAAGTTTTGGGCTGGAAGGTGGACAGTCGTTTGGAGAGACTGTTGGTCAAGGTGTAAAGCCTGAAGACGCTGTTAAGAGCGCAATTGCTGTTGGCGGGATTAATGGGGCGTTAGAGTTCTTACCGTTTTATTCGGCTGCCAAGAGCATTGGGCTGGGACAGTATGCTAAAAAGGGAATTATGGATATTATTAAGAGTGACGCAGGGCTGGCTAAAAAGGCTGTACAACTGGCAGGTGAATTGGGTGGTCGGGCTGTTAAGGGTGGAATTGTTGGTGCCGGGGCGGAAGGCATTACCGAAGGGCTGCAAGAGCTTACTTCTATCGCCGGCGAAAGGTGGGCGAAGAACGATCCGCTGTTTGCTGATTTAAGTGAAGATGATTGGAGCCGGGTAAAGAACTCGATGGCTGCTGGTGCGATTACTGGTGGCGTGGCGATGGGTGCGGGGGCTACGCTGGGTGGACCACAGAAGGCAGGTACTTCGACTGATGAGGGCCGACAGGGTGGATCTTCGGCAAGCGGGGTAACTGCGCCACCAAAGACTAGGGAACAAGAAATAGAAGAACTGCGAAATAAAATTAATACGGAATTGGAGGTGGCTGTTAAGAGTGGTAATACTGCAAAGACAGAGCAGCTTGCAAGTGCAAGGGATAAGCTTGATGTGGCGCTTGGTAGAGAAGTTGTGCCGCCTCCGGCGCAAGAGGCTCCTATGCAGGAACCACCTGTGCAAGAACCAATTATACAAGAGGCTCCTGCGCAACAGTCTATAATCGAAGAAGTTACTCCACCCCCGCCGGACCAGCCGGTTCAAATGCAGCGGGGTGAGGAGATTATCCTTACCCCCTCCGGCCCGGAAACGCGGGTTGTTCCTACTGAGGAGGAAAAAGTAAGGCTGCAGGAGTTAATTGGGGCACGGCCTGATAAGGCGCCTGTGCAAGATGTTATCCAACAAGAAGGTGATGATGTAAAATACTCAATGCCCCTTAGAACATCTCCTGAGTCTCCAGATTATAATTTAACCGACGAGGAGATTGTGCTTAAAAGACTTAGGCACTATGCAGGTCGTCTTACAGACTTGTCTATTGCTGCGCTCCCAGAATTTCGTGAATTATCTATTCCTGTGACTGGTAACTATATCAAAAAACTTCGTGAATCTAACGGAATTCCTGAAGGTAAGAAAACATGGAAGGATGTTTATGGTGCTTCTCCAAAATTTTATGAGGATTTTATCTCAAATAGTGCAGAAGATCAAGTAAAAGAGGCGCAAACAACTGATAATAATACTGAATATTTTGATGCTGTAAATAAAGAAGATACAAATAAATTGCAGGAATTAGTTAGTAATGCTGCTAAAGTAGCAGGATATAAGTTTGGTCCTGTGCAGCACGGATCAGACAAAGAGTTTACTGAGTTTCTTCCTGATAAAATTGGAAGTAATAGGGGAACTCCATCTCTCGGTTATGGGTTTTATTTTGGTGCAGTAGGCGATGACATAGCAGGACGCTATGGTAAGAATATTATAAATGCTTACTTGAAAATGGATAACCCACTTGTTGTTAGCGGTGTTTCTGATTTTAAAAATAAAGTAGGCTGGCATAATATACCTTATCCAGAAAACCCAACTAAAAAACGAATGGAGGAGTTTAGTAATAAATATTCTGCAGAAATGAGAAGAGCAACAAATACGCTACAGAAAGCCGGATACGATAGCGTATTATGGAGACAGAGTAATGGAAAAGAGTTTCCTATGGTTTTGTCTCCCTCTCAAATTAAGTCTGCTGATCTAGTTGTTCGTGATGATGCTGGAAATATTATTCCATTATCGAAACGGTTTGATACTAAAGAGAGAGATATTAGATATTCGATGCCCCTCGCCCCAAACATGGAAGTCGGCGAAGCCTCTATGGAAGAATTCGAGGCAATCCGTAAGCAGTTTCAAGAGCGCCAAAAGCAAGAGACTCCCTTTAAGAACTGGTTTGGAAAGGGGGTTAAAGGCATTACTGCGACTGAAGATAATACACCAATTACCCTGTACCACGGGACGAATAACCCAGACTTTAATGAATGGGATTCAAGCCGGGCGGGCGATGCAAGTGGGCATCCTACTAGCGGGCTTGGGTTCTTTATGACTGCCGACAAGGGAGCGGCAGCCCGCTATGGTAATAACCTCATGGCAGTACATGCCAAGATTCAAAACCCGTATACGTTAACGAACGATGACTTAACCAGTATTGAAACGAAAGAAGACGCGAATAAGCTGCGTAAACGTTTAATGGCTAAAGGCTACGACGGGGCGGTGGTAAAGGCTCCGGGGGCGAAGCCTTATGTTATTGCGTTTGAGAGTAAACAGGTAAAGTTTGTCACGAACGAAAGCCCGACGGACTCGCCGGATTTTAGGTACTCGATGCCGGAGGATAATACGCAGAATATCCAAGAACCAACTCAGGAATCTCCTACTACCGAACAAACTGCTGTACAAGAAGAAAAGCCTTTAAGTAACGAACAGGCACCTGTAATCCGATCTGTAACCCCCGCCGAGTTCCGTGCTAACATTGATTCCGTAATGGGAGAGGGATGGTTGCAACAGGCAGAATCCGCCGGGATTATCCAGGTTGTAGACGGAAAGGGTACGCGAGGCGAAGCAGGTTCGTGGGATGGGAATACGTTTAAGATATATCTCCAAAGCATGCCCGTAAACGGTTCGCCCGCCGGGGTTTTATTACATGAGGGAAGTCACGCACCCACGTTTAAGCAGATACTTGGGGATAATCTTGAGGGGTTCTTAAGCGACCTTGATAAGCTAGCCTCTAACGGTAACAAGACAGCCCAAAAGGCTATCATGCACGCCACCATCGCCAGCGCGAATGTGCTTGGGATTAAGCACAACCTGGATATGAGTGGGAGTAAAGAGGACTTTGCCAATGTGCAGGCGCTTATTGAGGAACAGAAGCCAGGGCTGCTGGCAGAGGAAAAGCTGGCGTATTTTATCCAGTATGGATCGGAGACCCAAAGCGGGGCGGGGTTCTTACGCCGCCTTATTAATGCCATTAAGGCGTGGTTTGCGCAGACCCAACTGGGGCAGTCATTAAAGGCGGCGGGGATTGGCTTTGAGTTAAACGAGGGAATGGCTGTTGAATGGGCCAAGATGAGTTTGCAAAGAAGCCTGGATAATGCGCAGCAGGCTGCAAAGGTAAGGGAGCAGGTTGTTAATGAAGCGAAGCTGATGCCGCCGAGCGTAAGACTGGGACGGGCTTTAGCTGCGCTGGATGATTATAGTTTTGCAGACGAGGCGGTTGTACAGAATATTCCTGAGACTTCTTTAGATACTGTTCGGGCGCAGTACGAAAACACCGATAAGTGGATGAAAGCACCTAATGGGAAGGATACGAAACTGAACGAAAGGCAATGGCTGCAAGTAAGAACGCCGGAGTTTAAGGAGTGGTTTGGGGATTGGGAGGGTGATTCGGAGAATGCTAGTAAGGTGGTGGATGAGAATGGGGAGCCGTTGGTGGTATATCACGGAATGATTGGAGATTTGAAAGAAGGATCGTTCAATTTTGACCAATACGGAAGGACGGACAACGGGGGGGTCGGTCGGGCATTTTATTTTTCCGAATCTGTGGAATACGCAGAATCTTATGCCGGAACACCGGGTAAATACGGAATTTGGTCAAGAGAAAACGGAGCGATTGTCCCTGTTTTCTTGAATGTCAGAAAACTGGCTAACTCTTATAGCCAGTACGAAAAAAATAAAAGCGAATACGACGGCGCAAGGCGCACTGATGGAGACGGCAACGCTGAGTTTGCTGTGATAAGCCCTACTCAAATCAAATCTGCCATCGCCAACACCGGAGAATTCTCACCGACTAATCCTGACATTCGTTACTCAATGGGAATCCAAGAGCTAATAGACGCTGCCTGGACCGATCCTACCGACTCTCGCGTTGAGATGGTTAATAAGCCAGGGTTGTTGCAGCGCTGGCGGGCAGACTTCATAGACTTCTTTGCCGAGATTGAGAAGAAGTCGAAAACCGTCTATGATGCGTTTACGCTGCTAAGGAATAAAAAGGCTGCTCGGTTGGCACAAGCCCGCCAAGAGTATTACCTGCCCCTTCTTAAAGAGATCGTTGGTAGTAAGTGGACTGCCAAGCAGGTTGGGGATATGCTGGCTGCAAGGCACCACAAGGTTGATAAGGTTAATACACGGCTGGCGGAACGGGCGAGTTATGGGTATACGAAGGAGCTGTTAAAGGCATTACCGAAAACTAAGCGGCAAGAGTTAATGGCAGGAAGGGTTAATGTTAAAGCGGGTAAAATGCCTGATGGAAAGGTGTATACAATAAACGGCATCCCCGCTACGATGTCAGCCGTTACCAAGCAAAAACTCATGTTCGACTTGATGAATAAGTATTCGCAATTCGAGATAACTAATGCTGATGGCAAGCAAGCCTTACGGGAAGAATGGGAAATCTTCAAAGATGCTGCGGGAGGATTCTCAGACGGTGGCGTTGCCAAAGGTATGGTAAGGACTGTTGATGATGTGCTTGCCCCGGCCAGCGAGGACCAAGCTCGATTTGACAGAATCGCCGCGCTATTCGATGCAATGAACAGGCACGCCTTGCAAATTCGTGAGGACGGAGGGCTTATAACGGCTGATGAACACGCCCGGTTATTAATCGACAAGTCTGCTTACGCGCCTTTAAAACGGGAGTCGTATAATGTCAATACTGAAACCATGCGATTGTTCCAGCAAGCCGGGCGGGGTGGGAGTAAGAACCTCGGAACCCGAGCCGGAACTGCTGAGTTATCCGAACCAACAAACGTGCTGCAAAACGCATTTGCATTACTCGAAGCAAGCGCAGCGGCAGCGGAGAGAAATCTGGCGAACCAGAAACTTTACAAGGTAGTAAATGCAGACAAGGCTGCATGGAAACCCTGGTTCCACATCGCCGCGAAAGATGAGTATGTTACGCATGATGAGGATGGGTTCTTGCAGGAGAAGAACTCAACCGCAGTAAACCGTGCAGACATTGTTTTAATTAAAGATGGGAAAAAGATTGTTATCCGTCCGAATATGCACAACGAGCGGGCGATGGGGTTTGTGCGGGCTGCTAATAACCTGGATGCACAAGAACTTAGCGGGCCGATGAAAGTGTTGGGAATGTTTAACAATCTTGTGCGGGCGGTTAACATTACCTTCTCGCCAATATTCTTAATGATGAATGCGATTAAAGACCCCCTTACGGCGGCGTATAATTTGCAGGCGACGGAGGGTGCGAAGCATACCAAGGAGATATTCGTTAAAGATTACTTTAAGACCTACAGGAATTCGTTTAGGATGCTTAAAAAGGTATTCATGGATGGTAACAGGGATCGCACAGATGCAGATGTAAAGTGGGTTGAAAGGTATGAGAATGCTGGTGGAAGAACCTCGTTCATAGAGCAGCTAAAGGAAAACGATAATACGTGGAGAAGCTTTGACGCACAGGTTGCGCGGCGGCAAGGAAACTTTAAACACCTAATGGCTGTTAAAGATACGTGGATTGATGGAATTGAAAATCTTAATATCCTGTTTGAAAACGTAATGCGGTTTAGTACGTTTCGCGTATTAGTGGAAAAGGGAATGAGTGATACGGATGCAGCGCGAATTGCCCAAGACCTTACTACAAACTTTAGCCGGCGGGGTTATAAGTCGCAAGCGTTGGGGCTGTGGTGGCTGTTCTTCAATGCGTCTGTGCAGGGTAATTACCAAGTAGTACGTAACTTAATGAAGTCCAGACGATTGCAGACGTTAAGTGTTGGCACTATTGCGTTCGCCGTAATGCTTGATCTGCTGGGTCGGGCTATTGCAGATGATTGGGATGAGATACCTGAATGGGACAAGGAAAGGTTTATTATTATTCCTGTTAAGGTGGGTGGGGATTACGTTAAGATACCTGCACCGTGGGTTTATAATACGCTGTGGAGAACGGGTGGGTTAATAGGGGAAATGTTCTCTGGCGTTAAGAAACCACAGGATGCCTTGTTAGATATAGCTTCAATGACGGCAACTACGTTTAACCCACTGGGCAAACCGGGAAGTTTGGCACAGGCTATTTCTCCCACGGCGGCTGACCCCTTTATACAGATTCTTGAGAACAAGGACTTTGCTGGGAACCCCATTGGGCCTGAAGGTTATCCAGGTGCAGGTAAAAAGGCCAACTCGGAACTGTTGTGGAGCAGCACACCTAAAGGCTATCAGAGTGTTGCAAGGTTTGTTAACGAAGCAACAGGCGGAAGTGCGACGGAATCCGGCGGGATTGATTTGAAGCCTGGAGATTACCAACTACTGGCCAAGTTCTTAACAGGTAGTATGGGGCGGTTTCTAACTGACTCCACGTTTGGGTTTGCTGAGGATGTGAAGAAGGGGATTGAGGGACCAAAGGATATACCTGTCATACGAGAATTCTTCTCCGACCCATATGACCCGTTAACGGTACAGAAGTACCATACAAACATCGCGAGTATATACGGGGCACATCGTCTTGAGAGGATGTACAGAGAGGGGCCGGATAGGGATTTGATTAAGCTGCAAGAAGTTCGTAGTGAGCGGGGCGAGGAATTAAGAATGTACTCGCAAGCCCAGGACGTAGAACGGCAGCTAAAGAGTTTGCGGGTACGGTTAAAAGCGGCTCAAGCAAGGGATGATGTTGGAAGGGAGAAGCAACTGAAGGAACGAATGGCACAGGTGCAAGAGCAATTTAACGCGGCGTATAAACAAAGGGTTAATTGAGTAAAAGCCCGGTTATGGGAAGTAACCGGGCTTTATAAACTACTCTAAAAACAAACCGTCAAGCACCATACTTAAGGCAGCCTTTTGATATTCCTTAAATAGAATATGATTAGACACCACAAATCCAGAAAAAATCCAACCAGCAAAGCTGGAAGTAATAGCAATAACCACCATATACTGATCATAACATTCTCCAATTACAGTGTTAAACAAAACGGGTGTATCTTATTGGCTTGTTGTATTCCTTTGCAACTTCTATCTCATACTGCGTGCCTTTACTTGTTTCCAATCCCTCCTCTGCCATCACATATAACTCATCACATCGCATAACCATTTCCTTATTGTATCGTTGCCAATAGGCATAATCGGTTGGCAAGTTGTGGGTTTTTGCCAACAGGTGATTATGGACGATTGGCGAAAACACAAACGTACTTGGTTGCATTAATAAACCAGCATATTTTAGGTGCTTTTCATACGCCTCGTCAGGGTTGTAAGAGTAGGGACCGGCAAGGTAGATTAGCTTATTCACCTTTAAAACTCCCGTTGTAGAACATTAACTCCAGTGCAGCAAGGGCATTCCATGCTACATGAGCCATGTGGGGTAATCGAGTACCAGGGTCAAAGTCCTCTAGTACAAGCAGGTGGCGGTAAAGGGCACTGCGATAACGCCGAATGCCGTTAGGTACATCTCTCCAGCTATTCTCAGTGTACTTGGTTGCGCCATAGGTTCCAACTTTTGCTACTTCCAGTAAGGCGTTGGCAAAGCCAGAAAATACCAAGTCGCAATTGGGCTTGGCGGCGTCCAGCTTAGACCCTGGTTCGTGCGGGCTGCGGCCAAAAGGATCGAATTCTTCGGCAAGAAGGTTAAATTCTGAAGCCATTATTTGGTCTCCTTACAAAATAGGGGTAAGCTTTTAAGAACCTGATGCGTTAATAATTGCGATAAGCACACGCTCATACGCCTGTATTACAGTGGCGTTATCGTACTTGCGATAAATTTGATACAAGCCATAAGCACTAGCACCTACCAGTGGGTCTTTCCCGAACTTAATTGCAATCTCGGCTTGCTCATCGTTGGTTGGGATGTCTTTAAGAGGGTCGAAATTATTTGCATTCATCGCTTCAATACCTTTGCGAGTATTTTCTTGCTCGATAATTTCGATAATTTTGGTTGCCAGTTCTAGGGCATTAAGTGTACTCATTTACTTAACTCCTTTATTCCCAGTCACTTCAGTATCATTGTTGTATTGTCCCCGTACCGCATAAGAGTCTTTATGCGGAACAGGCTCGCCTTTGAAAAATACAACCTGCCCGATTTTCATTCCGGGTTCGAGAACAAGGGTGTGGTATCGAGAATTATTTTTTAGCTCAAGAGTTAAAACCGAATTATGCCACCCCGGATCACACCATACTGCTAACGCCTGATCAAGTGCAGACCTTGCGCCAGATGACTTAAGACGGAACTCGGCGGAAATATAAAGAGGCAGGTTAAATATCTCAACGGTTTCGGCTAGGATAAACTCGCCGGGTTCCAGAAAAAACTTATTACCCCAACCTAAAACATGCTTAGTCATTGCTAAGCTTTCTTTTTGCTTTAAGTCTACACAAGGAAGAAAGTGGCCCTCGATGCGTTTCTCCTTCATAAACGTCCTACCCAGCCGTACATCTATAGACGCACCGTTTACCTGGGATATATCAATCTTATTATATGGATGCTCGTTGGTTGGGTCTACCGTAAGCAGACCACGAGACAATTCTTCTTTCAACTCAGTGTATGTGATTGGCATCTTTCAATCCTTAATTGCGGTTTGCACGGAATAAACAGGCATTGCGCCACGATACTCGATAAACACAATGTCGTTGCTTTGAATCATACTGCGGATAATCTGTCCGACTTCGTGGGGCTTGTGGGTTTTGCGTAGTTTTCTCTCCAGTTCGGCGTGGGTGATAATGGTTTTATGTGCTTTGCTGTGTAGCACTTGCTCGACGGTATGGTGGAAACCCTCGTTGGTTATGAGATCGTCGAATAGGGTAAGAGCGTTTTTCTCAGAAAGCAAGAGATACTCTAACGCCTGATCGTAATGTGCCTCGGTAAGAACAAGCTCGTTTGACTCAGCCGCCGCACAACACATGGCAATCTTTCCCAAGTGCATTGATCGGCGGGTGTTGTAATCAACAAACCGAGAGTGGTCTATTGCACCTGGATTGTTAATGTTAAATTCATTCATCTTTTCTTTAAACTCCTTGGTTGGTTTGTACTCGCCGGCGAGGGTGGCAAGTGCCCGCAGGTCGGAAACTATCTTACCCACTAACGCCGCGTCGGTTTCGACAGCTGAGAAAAAAGGCTGCCTGTGAATTTCTCCCCCATTGCAAATAATAAGCCGGGAAGTAAACCCCATTTGAAACGCCTCGCTTGGAACAATCTTTGCAAACACAGCTGGCTGCGTGCCAAGAAGTAGGGCTAAGTGGGGGTTTTCTATTAGCGTTTCAGAGGCGTTGTTTCTGCCTCGTATTCTCTCTCCGAATGTGGGTTTGCAGTTGTAAAGATCGTTTATGATTGAGATCATTTGCGTTTGATACTCAGGCATAAACGCGC
>ERZ724522.1959-NODE-1959-length-10135-cov-4.052183_pt1 | contig 10135 bp, 12 predicted proteins | sample MGYA00376055_ERZ724522 | MGnify/ENA primary metagenome ERZ724522 (study PRJEB28724, sample SAMN07190884) | wastewater metagenome | isolation source: effluent of sewage treatment plant in Hong Hong | place: Hong Kong | collected 2016-03-17 ... | reverse complement strand
GGAGGCGACCTCCGGTGTGACGGTGGCATCATCCGCGGGCTTGGCCTTCCGGGCCTTGCCCAGCTTGCTCTTGACCTTCACGGCCTTCGACTGCGGCGCGGGCTTGCTCTTGGCCGTCGACTTCGGCGCGGTCTTGCTGGCCTTCGAAGTCTTGCCCGCGCCGTCCAGGTGCGCGCGGAGTTCGGTGGAAGTCATCTTCTGAAGTTCGGGAACGGTCTTCACTTCGGTGGGCTGATCCATGGGTATGGCTCCTGTCGGGCCGGTGTCCGCCGGTTCGGGTGTTCGGATCTATATCGACGATCCGAAAACGAAGTCAAGCGGGTTTCGATTCTTCCTGCGTGTCCGGGTCGAGTTCCACCGGCAACATGCTTTCAGGGCCCACGAACCCCTCGATCGCTTTGAAATCGAACTCACCGTTTTCCCACGTGGCCGTGTAGCCGAACCGCGTGCAAACCGCTTTCACGATCGCCCAGGGCAAGGCGGACTCCAGACCACCGGCCGGGACGCTCACCTGAGCCACCGGCGCCGCGTTCGGGCCGTACCTCAGTTCCAGGTGGCGCTTTCCGTCCGCGGTGAAGCCGCAGAAATGGGCACCGGGAAAGATTCGTCGAAGCATCTTGAGACACTTCGACTTGCTTGGGAGCGCTGGCGGTCCGATTCGCATCACAGCACCGTTCGGGCCGTCGAAATGAAAGCTCACCGGGGTTCCGTCCGGGAATGCGCCACCACCCGCGATCGCTGCGGTGGCTGGAAACTGGTGGCTCACCGGCTTGAGTCCGAACGTCTGACCGCACTTCGTGCACACCACACCGTCAGCCGCATAGGCGCACGGTTTGCCATCCGGCCGCATGTGATCGGAAAAGCTCATTTTAGATCCACCCGAACCCGTCAAGGGTCTCACGGACTTCGTTGTCAAGTTGCTCAAGCGTTCCCGCGTTGCTGATCCGCGCGTCGCACTGCGAAAGGTCCGGCAAGCCGTGCTCACTCGGGTGAGCGTCTTGGCTCGATTCCGCCACTGGTCGAGTGACCCGGAGCACCTTGCCGCGGATCAGCTTCCGGATCAGGAGCGCTTCATTTTCGAAACGCCCGTCAGTGATGACGGCCAGCGGGAAGCGTTCGACCTGAGAATCCCTGTAGATTCGGCGAACGGCCAGGGCCGCCCACAGGTCCGTGTGGTAATGCGCGCGGCCAACGTCCGTGCCGAGTTCCTGCAAGAGCACGCGCGCGGTCAGCACGTCACCCCGCTTGGATCGGTCCATGACACCATCGAACCACTTGATCAGTTCGTGGGTAGCCTTACCTCGAGACAACAGGCCGAACTCGGCGCCCGTGTCGACGATTGCCGCGATCCATTCGTAGGAGAACTGCTTACCCAGGTTCCAGAACCGCGCGCGGATCGCGTGGCGCTCGTCAGGCGACCACTGTTCGAGCCGCGCGTTTCGCAGTTCGCTGGGTCCGTACAGGCGATCTTTCGAAATGCCGAAGATCGCTTCCACGAACTCTTTTAGCGGGGCCGCGAACGCGTATTCACGAGTCCCGGGGATCACGTGCCCGACCTTCACCGCGATCGTATTCTTCCCGCTCCCGGCACGCCCGAACAGACCCAGCACCTTCGGAATCCAAACGTTATCGAGGTTCATTGCTCTGTTTCTCCGTGGCTTGAAACGTTTTCGAAAGCGGACCGCGCTTCGAATCCCTGCGCGTGCCGCGTGTGGTGGTCATTTCTCCGGACGATTCGATCGTGTCGAAGATCTTGCGCGCCGTGATCGTGGTGGTGCCGAACCGGCTAGCGAATTCCTTAGCCGTCCGCGGCTCCGTCAGGAAGGCCAGCCAGGCGCGAAACACTGAGACAAGGCTATCTAAGTTCATCGAACGATCACGCGGCGCCGGTCCAGTCGGCCCATATCGAAAAGACCGATCCCGACTGCATCGATCATGTTGTGACGCAGGGACTTCGGGCACGGCTCGAGACTTGCTGACTCTGCGGGTGCGAGCCTAGCTTCGATGCGGCTGGTCATCACGTCAGGATCAATCGTGCCCTTCCAGTCGCGAGGGAAAAACCTCACGATCTCTTCGGCCGAGTGGACGCAGGTGGCCAGGGCATACGCGAACCCGGCCAAAGCAATCAGATCGTTCTGATCCCCTTTCTGCTGACTGGCTGGGTAGATCCGGGGAACTTCGATCAGAACCTTGTCGACCTTTCGCGCCACACCGATCGCCGTCAGCCAGGTGATCAGTTCAACGCAGGCCCGGTGAGCGTTCAGCGGTTCCGAGTTCTCGACCTTGCGCGTAGCGTGCGTTTCGTGACGCTCGTTGATCGTGAAGTTCCGGCACAGGCGCGCGGTCTTAAGCCACTCGTTTTCGAAAACAGCCGCGCCGAAACACTGGATTCCCGGGTCAATGGCAAGACGGATCATGAGAACCCCTCGAACGTGACGAGTGCTGTGGGGAACGGTGCTGAGCTCACCTTGCCCGTGAAGCCCGGGCCAGGCTCGAACGTCAATCGTCCCTCGAGAAATTCGAGCGCCCCGGGAGCACGGCCCTTGCGGACCGGCTCAATGTGAGCATGCCACCATTTCGTGTCCGTGCGTGCGGGCACCAGAACAGCCATGTTGCAGCCGCTCCCAGCGGCGCCGGTGCGTGCGGCAAGCTCTACCCAGGCGCCGATCCCGTGGCCAAAGGGCGGATTCATCCACCCGAGCCCGCCAGGCTTGCCCCCGTTCAGGTGCCAGAGCCAGGCCCGCCAGTCTTGAACCAGACCGTTGATCGCAACAGGCGGCCGGGCCTGCGCGTGCCGAAGGGCGTTGTAGCGAAACACTTCGTCAACGCAGGGTCGCTTTTGCTTGTCCGTGTATCGTCCGATCGAATCCCATTCCGGCCCGAAGTAGGCGGGTGCTTTCTCGCGGCCGGGCGTGGCGCACACGTCCAACAGGAGCGGCGGAAGCTGGGTAATCAGATCGAGCGGCGTTCCCCATTCGATCGAGTTCGACGTGAGCAGCGCTTGATCGATCATTTCTCGACTCGCGCACAGAACCCGTCCGCGCACCGGAATTCGATTTGCTCCGACTTGTCAGGCGCGATCACTCGAACTTCGTTCACGAGCGCTTTCGGCCGTTGCGTGCCGCACTGCGAACACAGCCGGTAGTCGGCCGGTGGGCTGATCGCGCTGCTCACGGGATCACGCGTTTGCACTTCGAGGGTTCGCGCTTGTTGGCGCCGAAAGGCTCCGACCCGCCGCAGGTCTGGCACTTCCACCGAATCCCGTCATCGCGCCAGTCACACGCGGGCAACGGCACGGGCTCAGTGACCGGTGAGCCGTTGGCGTCGAAGGCTGAGTAGTTCCCCGAGTTCAGCACTTCGATCGTTTCGAAAGCGCTCACGGCTTGCTGCAAGCTCAGCCCGTAGCGCACGCGCAGAAACAGAATCGCGTCAAGCTTGGGGCTGTTCTTCACCAGGTCAACGACCTGCGGATCTTCGATCATCGGCGCGTGCCGCGGGCCTACCTCCGCGACATTCACGAGCCCTTCCGCAGTGGTCGGACGGCTCCCGGGCCACACGCCTCGAGACTCCACCCGGTTCAGAGAGTCTTGGGTGTTGAACCCTTGCGGGTAGCGCTTGGCCAGCTTGGCCACGTTCTCGCGAGCCACGGCCTCGAGAGTGAACCCGAGCGCACCGGCCAGGGCGCTCACGTACCAGAGCACGTCCCCAAGTTCCTTTTTCACCTTGTCAAGATCGAGCGGGTGGCCGTGGCCCAGGTGTTTTTTGATCAGGTCCTGAACCTCGCCAGACTCACCACCCAGGCCAAGCGCGAACGTGGCCAAGCGCTCACGCTCCGGGAGATCCATTCGCGCGGTTCTGTTCGATTCGGTCTGATACTCGTTCAGCGTGGTCACTTCGGTTGCCATGGGATCAGTCTTCCTTTCGAGTCGTAGACGGGTTCAGCCTTTTTGTACCAGCGATCCATCAGCGCGGGCTCAGCCTTGATCAACACGTCCGGCACGAACTCGCGCATAGAAGCGATCATCACGTCCGCCAGCCGGTGTGAAGCCTCATGCGCCAACGCGTCCGGAACCTGTGCCACGATCTCGTCATGCGCGAACACCAGCACGCGCGATCCGAAAAGCGGGGAATCGAGCCGTCGATCGTACATTTCTTTCGTCACGTTCCACAGGGCCCGCTTGGCCCCCATTGAGGCCAGGTGTTGGAACGGGTGGTTTGCGGCCTCGGACGCGTTGAGTTCGCCACGGAGCCAGCCAGAGCCCGGGGATACGATCAGCCCGTGCCCGTCATCGACACCCGGGAGTGACGTGATCCAGTCGAAATACGGCTGAGCTTCCTCCCACGTGCCAAGCCATCCGTTTTTCAACTCCAACGCGACTTCGACACACTGGCGGCACGTGGGCGCGATCGGACGCTTGGCCCAGGTGAAGATCTGATCGGTATTGCAGCCGCGTTCAACCTCACGGCCCAGGATTCGGCACAAGCTCCCGTGAAAAGCCGGGTGCCCGTGGGTGTCTTTGCGGCCGTCCAGGTACGGGAAAGGCTTTTGCCTTCGTTGCGTCTGCGCGAACCGGACTGGGCCCATGAGCCCACCAAAACCGAAATTGCCCGCTTTCGTGCCGAACCGGTATGACTTGAACGTGTCTTTCGTTTTCGGATCGGCAAGCCCTGCGATAAACTCTTCATAGGTGCGCCCGATCATGCGGGCACCCAAGATGGAGTGCGGGTCTTTGCCCGTGTTCAGCACTTCGACGATCTTGGAGTAGCCGACCACCCACAACGCGACCTGACCGAACGTGGCGAACTCAAGCGCCGAATAGTCGACGCTCACGAACTTGTGCCCGCGCTCAGGGATCACGCACTCTCGAACGCCCGGCTTTTTCGGAAGCGTTTGCAGGATGCCCCACGATGCGCGCCCCGTTTCCAGAACCGCGTTGAAATCGATCGTTTCAGGGTGTTGGGTGGCCCGCTGAAGAAAAGGGACGTACGTTTGCCAGGTCTTGGCGTCTGCGTCTGCGAGTGATTCGAGCACCGGATCGGCCGACTCCTCAAGCGTCATCCGGTCGGCTTTGATGCCGTCCGCGGGGGTGCGGGGAACCGCTGGCCCGATCTCCAGGCCCGTGGCTGAACACGCCTTGCACTGGATCGGTTTCTTAGTCTTGGGGCTCGGAACTTTCTTCGAGCCATTGCAGACTGGGCACACGCTGAGGGGGTCCGTGCCGTAAGCGATCGCAACCCGGGCCTTGACCGCGGCGCTATCCTTTTTCAGTTCCTCGCCGTCTTGCTTGGCCAAGCCGTGCTGATTCAGCAATTCGATCGTCGAGTCGTATTCAGCTTTTGCCACCCTCGAGAGTTCCGCCACGGCCACAGGATCGGTTCTGAGCCCCCACGTGGCCGCAAGTTGCATTGCCAGAGCCGCGCGCGCCTGATGGATCTGGTGAGTCCACCCGAAGCGCTTGGCCGTGGCCGGGTCTTTCGTCGGGATGAATTGCCACACCTCACCGCAGCCGAAAAAGCGCGACTCGGCGCCATGCGGCAACGCGGCTCGAGAGTGTTGGACCTTCACGCAGTCTAGAGAGTTGTGCGCGTCGTCAACAGGGTATTGGCGGGCCTCGGGTGGCCACTGTTCGATCGGAATACCTGCAAGGGTGCCGTAACGCAGGCGATAGTGATCGTTTGCCTTGGCATCGATGCGGCCCGTCAGGAGCCTGAGCACGTTGGCCAGTGAATAACGATTCGTGCGCTTCCCGAAAGTCCCGTCAGACTTCATCGACCGGAGCGGGGTTCCGTCCAGGTCTTGCAGCAAGCGACCTTGCGCAATGTCGTTCAGCGCCTGAGCGATGCAGAGATCGAAAACGCCACCCTCACCCAGCTTGCCGGAACGATCGTAAAGGTCGAACACGAGCGGAATCAGGTCTGGCCGGTCAGCCATCGTGACCGCAAAATCGAACGCCAGATTAGCCCCGCCAACCAAGATCGTCGGGTCTGTCTGGATCAAAGCGGCCAACCGGCTGAACGCCACATCAGCAGAAACCAGCCATGCACCGGTTTCGGTCGCAAACGAGCCGCAAACCGCGGGTGGTGATGCCTGACCAGGGCCGATCAGGAATGTTTCAAGGTCGAACGTGATCAGATTCGGCATGTTGACGGGGATGGATTCGAACCATCACGCCCGACCCCGTCGGGTCAGGCACAGGGGCTCACCCCTGCGCGGCTACCATTTCGCCACCCATCAGAGTCGACCGTTTTTCGCGTTTGCGGGGTTGACGGTCAACCCGGGCTTTTCGATTTCTTAAGCGCTTGTGTTCTGGCTATGTCCGCAACTCCGTGCGGGCCTGAACCCCCGGCCGTGAATCGATCGGCTATGTTGCTGGGGAGGGTTAGACCTTCCGCCCCGCGTCAAGCTCAGCCCGGATCGCGGCGATCTGCTCAGGCGTGACCGCGATCGTGCGCCAGTTGTGGCCCACGAAAGGCTTGTCTTTGTTCGCGCCGCTCTTGGTGATCGTGCGGAACGTGGTGCAGGTCACGAGCCGACCCTTGAGCGGCTGATCGTTTCCGATGCCCGACATGATCTGACCCTTGAGCCAGTCAGACTCGACCGTTGCGGGCTGAACGCCCAGGAGCGCGCACAGGAACGCTTTGGCATCGTTCGCGCCGGGAGCGGACGCGATATCGAATGGCTTGAAAACGTCCGTGCCAACCGGATTGGGCAGAGGGTTCGGGGTCTCGTTGGGGCGCAACAGTTCGGCCGGGATCGTGCCGATCGGAGCGCTGCTCACCACGTACATTTCCGCTTTGAGGTACGTGGCCGATTTCTTCCCGCTCTTTTCGACGTACAGCTTTCGAAGCGCGAGAGTGTAGGCGCCGTCTTGAATCAGGTTCCCACCACCCTGAATGCCCTTCGAACCGAGAATGGAATCAATGAACGCGTCGATGCTCATGTTTGTTCGTCCTGTGGTTATGCGGCCCTTCGGCCGCTCGTGTTGCGCGTCATGCGCAAGGCTTGGATCAGTTCGGCTCCGGTCGGCTCATAGAACACACAGCGCGGCCGGTGCAACTCGGTGAGTTTCGCCAAGAGCCAGATCAGGGCTTTTCGAATTGATCGGAGAATCATCATTTTGGTGATCCCTTCTATCCCGTTTCGGGCTCGAGAGTCAACCTCAAAAGTCGAACGATGCCAGGTTCAGGCGCTGTTTCGAGCCGAGTAGTTGCTGAGCGTAGGCCGCATCGTTGCGGGCCGATTCGATCGCGTTGCTCAGGATCTCGTGGTAGCGGTAGACCCAAATCGAAACCACGTCAGCTTTCTGGCCGGGCCGGTGCGTGCGCCCGATCACCTGTTCCCAAGTCTTGCCGGAGCCGGGCGGATGCGCGATCAGGTTTTCGCAAAAGGCGTGTTGTAGGTTCTTCCCCTCTCCGTGTGCCGCGATCGATGCCGCGATCGGACGGTTGCCAGTCTCGCGAATGATCCCCGCGTTCGCTTTCTCACCACCACGGAACACCGGGAAATCGAACCGCTCACGCCTCGAGATCAGTTCGAGCCGATCGGCAAACTCGACGTGATCGTACCACACGATCCCCCGGTGCTCACGAGCCCAGGCGATCGAATCTCTCACCGCGAATTCGTCCAACCACACAGCGTCTTTTACCGGCCTGACCGTTTTGTGGACGGCTTCCCATTCGGTCCAGTGGTAGGCCGGAAACACAGGCAACGGCCCCGTGCGCGTCTGCGGAGGGATCCAGATCCGTTCGGCCGGGTTCTTAGGATCCGGGGCGTGGTAGCCGTGGTGCCACCGGATCGCCGCGCGCATGATCAGAGCCGGTGAATCGTAATCCGCTTTCGCAGCGCGGTTCAGTTCCATGCGGACTTCACGGCGCCAGGCTTTGCGGGCCTTGAACCACCGATCAATTTGCTGTTCTGACTCGCCGTGAGGATAACGCCACCGGTAGAAGAACCCTGAGCAGATTTGATTGCAAACCGCGGCTACCTCGATCTTTTCGATCAGTTCTTCACCGTCCGGACGCTCAAGCGTGCTCTGGACCTGCTCAATGATCGCGCGCAGGTCATTCGGCATGGTCAGCTTACGCTGACTGATTTCGACGGCGCACGGGAGTTCAGGATCGTAGGTGACGATCACGCCAGGCGTTTCCGAAAGCCTACGTTGGAACCCCGCACGCACACGTTCCAGGTCGTTTTCGATCTTCGATTCTTCCGGGCCCACAAGCTTGAACAGCGCTCCCGGGGGTGCGGGAACCGGGTTTCGAAACGACTCAGCGTCAAGCGCCTTGCCCCATTCCTCAACCACCGGGCTCGAGATCGGGAAGGGTGACCCGTCACCAAGCGCCAACGCGCTCAGGTGCGCCACTTCCGAGATCGCGCGCTTGGTGAGCGTGCCGGATTGGCTGGCCGACTTGAGCCTACGGCCTGAGCGTCGCTGGAACGCTCGAAGGAACCGCTTTGTGCGCGCCGAGTCTGGATCCGAAAGCGCGTGGCATTCATCCTCGATCAGCAAATCGAGGTTATCGATCCGATCGAGTAGATCAGAGTTCTTCGGCAAGCTCAGTTCAGGGTAACTGATCACCTGCAAGACAGGGCGGCCCAAAACGAACGCGTTACCACCGGCCAGGTTGGGCGTTTGAAAGTGGACGCTCCATTGCGGGTAGTCCCTGAGCAGCAACTGTGCGCGCAGGTTCGCCGGAACCAACAGGCCAGCCGTGCGCACCCCGGGGATCGCCATAGCCAAGAGGATATCGATCCCGGTCTTTCCGCCACCGACACCGATCGAGGCCAAGAGCCCGCCGATCTGGCTGGCTTCCTCAAGCGCCCATCCCTGCACTGGATTCAGATCGGTGATGCAGTAGCCCCACCGGGCTTTGCAGTCGCACGAGTCAACCGGCTTGCGTAGGCGCTCCGTCCAATACTTGGCGGCCCACGGGTTTCCGATCGCCAGCTTGCGACGTGGGAGCGCGATCACGCGCTTGAGATCGTCAGAATCCTGAACCTCCGGACCGATCGAAACGCGTTGCGCGGGCCGACCTGTTTTGATCGTGGTCAGCAATTCGATTGCCATCATCGGATCGAAAGTCATTGAACAGCCCCGCCAGGAATCGAACCTAGATCCACAGAGTCAAAGTCTGTTGCCTTACCGTTAGGCTACGGGGCCAAACCGGCGCCAGTCACCCGGCGCCGTCACTGCTCAGCGTCGGGCGTTCGCGTTGCGCGGGGGCGCGGGCACGTAGCGACTTCCGCCCCGAACCGTGTTGCTTCGAACCGCGGTCCCGTTCGCCGCGTTCCACACGTACCGTTCCACCGGGAAGGGGTGCTGACGGTTCGTTTTCGGATCCCGGAACTTCCCAGGCGGGGCCGGGTTCGGAGCGCACAGGCCAGGCCACCGCGGCCCGAACCCGTAGCGCATCCGCTTTTGAATCAGAAGCGGCCCGACTTCAGGGGGCTTCCGCCTGTGTTCTTCCACGTCCGCGGCCATCGCCAGGATTGCAGCCAGTGCAGGGTTTCGGTTCATCATCGGTCAGGCTCCCAGCGTTGCGAGAACTTCCCCGAACGCGCGATCGAAACTGCGGTTGAACGGCTTGACACGGAGCGGCTTGCGAACGTCGATCCGTTCTTCGGGAAGTTCGAGCGCCGCGGCCTGAGCGCGCATCCGCTCACGCGTGCCGAACTCAGACAGTTGCGCCTCAACGAGCGCGACACCTTGCAGGTGTTGGAACCCGGGGGGCTGACGGCGTGTGGTGAACGTGTACCACGGCGCGGGCTCGTGGGCTCGAGACTTGGGGAGCTTGCCGTTCAGTCGAGCATGCTTCCGGGCCTTGTAACGTTGACCGCGGGCGGGGCTGGCCAAACGGTTTCGAGTGCCGGGCTTCCCCATTAGCCCACCCGGATCATGCCGTCGACGGCGCCCATCAGCCCCTCGATCGCGGCATCGTTCAGATCGCCGCGGCTGATCGTGTAGAAGCCGGGCGAAAGCTCTGCGGCGCTGGCCTGAACAGCCGCGGCCAGGGCGCCTTTCCACGCACCGTAGGCCAGGGGGCTCGAATTCGGAGCAAAACGGATCTCCGGAGCCTGCGCGTTTTCGGCGATCTTGCGAGCGATCTCCGTGACCCACAGGTCGAGATCCTGAGC
>ERZ724522.1958-NODE-1958-length-10138-cov-7.980958_pt1 | contig 10138 bp, 17 predicted proteins | sample MGYA00376055_ERZ724522 | MGnify/ENA primary metagenome ERZ724522 (study PRJEB28724, sample SAMN07190884) | wastewater metagenome | isolation source: effluent of sewage treatment plant in Hong Hong | place: Hong Kong | collected 2016-03-17 ... | reverse complement strand
GGGCCGCATCTCACGGCGGTGGCAGCGCACTGGCAGACGCCGAGCGTGGCCGACACGACGGGCGGGCATCTGAGCCGTGGCGGGAGTCGGAGCGGCGAGTTGCTGCTGCGCGGCCAGGCGAAGCAGTGGGCGACGCCGACCACGCGGGACTGGAAGGACGGCGCCTGCTCGGAGACAGATGTGCCGACGAATGCGTTGCTCGGACGGCCTGCCGTCCGAGCAACGGTTGGCCCGGATTCCCACCCGGACCAGACGACCGAGACGGATGGCGCCGCTACCTCGCCTGCTACCCCGACCTCGCGCCTGCAACTGAACGAGCGGTTCGTGGAGGTGCTGATGGGACTGCCACCCGGGTGGACCGACTTCGCGGCCTTGGAAACGCCGTTGTTCCCGCCCAGGCAGACGCCGCCCTGCGGGCGCTGTGGTTCCGCGCCTTCGGAGAGCGACTGTGAGGTGTCCTATGCCGCCGTCTGAGGCCGAGGGCAGCCTGCTGCGCGGGCTGTGGTGGGCGCTGGTGATCGAGGCGGGGCTGCTGCTCGCGCTCTGCGGCCTCTGGGCCGCGCTGGCGTGGGTTGTGGTGGGGGTGTTCTCGTGAACGCCGCAGAGGCCATCCGCGCCGCAGCAGCGATCCCCGTGGACCGCGTGACGCTGACCCTCGACCGAGAAGACCTGGACGAACTCGTGGCGTCGCTGGACGAGCTGGACTGGCTGCAAGAGGAGATCAAGACAGTACGGGCGGAACGGGACTACGCGAAGCGGAACGAGTTCCGGCCGGCCAACGGGCACTGGATGGTCGAAGACGGGTCCTACTCGTGTGTGGGCGAGATTGCCGACCTGGACGCGGCGCGCGTGCGGGTGGCGCTTCACCGTGCGCTGCCAGACGCCTGCAAAGCGGTGCTGGCGCTCAAAGGCCGGCAGAGCGCGCACGACCTCGTGTCGGCGGCGCTGGACGCCGTGGCGCGGCAGTACGGGGTGGAGCCGTGAGCGTGGGTGATCGCGTGGTCTACGCCGGTGGCCTGTACACGGTCGCGGCGGTGAACGGCGATCTGCTGACGCTGGACGGGCTGGCGGTGCTGATGGACGGCCGCTACGGCCGGTGCAGGGCGCGCGTCACCGTGCTGGCGGGGGATGTGGCAAGGGTGGGGGAGCAGTGAAGCCGTACTTTCAGACTGCGGACGGGCGCATCACGATCTTTCACGGGGACTGTCGGGACGTGCTTTCGAGCCTCGAACTCGACAGCATTGACGTGCTACTGACCGACCCTCCCTATGGGATGCAGTTCAGTGGTCAGGGTGAGAAGTCAGCCCAGGCCAATGTTGCAGCAGACGGAGTGCGTCAAGGCGTTCGCACAGTTCGCCAAGCGCTCTTTGAGGCTGTCCCACTTCTGCGGTCAGATGCGCATCTTCTGATGTTCTGCCACTGGCAAAGTTGGCCGGATTTCTACGATGCCGTCTCAGCATACGCCAAAGTCAGAAATGCACTCATCTGGCACAAGGAAAGCGGTGGTCAGGGAAGTATCCTCACCGACTACCTGAGAAACTACGAGGTCATACTCTACGCCACTCGCGGACAGCGCCCAATCATTGGAACCGGGGATTACAGCGCTGTTCTAAGCGGCTTCAAGCGGCCTCCGCAGATAGATCGTCGCCATCCGACTGAGAAGCCGGTTTCTCTCTTGAAGCGCCTTGTGTACCGGCACTGTCCACAGAAGGGCGTCGTTCTCGATCCATTCATGGGCAGCGGCTCGACCCTAGAAGCCGCGCAAATCGAAGGCCGCCGCGCCATCGGCATCGAGATCGAAGAACGGTACGCGGAGATCGCCGCCCGCCGCCTCGATCAACTCGTGCTGCCCCTGGAGGCGTCATGACCCGCCGCCGCCGCTCACTCGGCCGGCGGGGGCGCGGGGCGGCGGTTCTTGGCTCCCCGGGGACGGCCTCGGCTCGGCTGATGGGCTTCGAGGTAGCGAAGCAACTCGCCGCGCTCGATCAGCCAGACACTTCCGTACTTCTTGGCCGGCAGCCCGTCTTTCCGGGCCATCTGGCGCAGCCGGCCGGTGGTGTAGCCCGTCTCATCGGCTGCTTTGGTCAGCGTCAGCAACTCGTCGTCCTCCGACATGCAGGCGATTGTACGCGCCGCTCTCTTCAGTCTACCAGAACGTTGCTCCGATGGCGGTAATAATGGTATATTTCCGATATCGGAAATAAAGGAGGTGTCATCGCTTATCCGCCTCGTAGTGCCGCCAGGGCGTGCGCCCGTTCCCACGCCAACGTAAACGGAGACGATCACCGTGGTTATGACCATCGACGACGAAATCCAGTTGATGCCCGCGACCTCTGGCGAGGGCCAGATCGTTCCCGAGGGCCGCTACACGCTGCATCTTGTCGGCCTCGAGAAGGCGCCGCCGTCCACGTTCAACCCCGAGGCCGGCCCGCGCATCAAGTGGATCTTCAACCTGTACGACGCACAGGGTAACCCGTTCATGTTCAACGGCTCGGTGTACGAGTTCTTCCGCCACACCAGCACGAAGAACAGCCCGCGCGCCCACGCTCGGCAGTTTTCTGAGGCGCTGCTCGGTCGCAAGTTGAACGATGGCGAGACGCCACGGTTGACCGACTGCATCGGCAAGCGGATGAGCGGCCTCATCTCCTACGAGCCGTCCGCGAACGATCCGAACATCGAGACGCTCAAGCTCGGATCGCTCAAGCATGTGCCCGTCGAGGACGCCGCGCCAACGACGAAGCCGAAGGCTGCGAACCCGCTGCCCGAAGACCCGTCTGACGAGGACGTGGACCGCGCTCTGATCGTGACGAAGCTCGGCAAGCAGGTAGCCCGCTTGAAGAAGATCGACGCGACGGCTGGCGCCGAAGCTCAGCAAGCCTATGACGATTCCGACCTGGACACGGCGCCGCTTGAGGCGCTCCAGGCGCTGTCTGAAGCGTTCTCCACGGCCATCAACAACGCGCTCGAAGACTGATGCTGCGCCAGGACTACGCAGAGTCCACGACGCTGGCGTACCAGCGCTTTCGCCACCTTCCGATGAAGGTGGCTACTGCGTTGGTACGCAAAGGCGTGCGCTCATGGGAGCAAGTCAAAGAAGCCACCGATGACGAACTTCTGGCGCTCGACAAGATCGGCAAGAAGTCGTTAGCGGTGATTCGTCAGGAGCAGCGCTACCAGGGTTAGCGCGACATCCCCGCATCCGTCAAGCGGTCGCCGAGTTCGCGGCTCGGGCGGGGATCCAGAAACCAATCGAAGGGGGAATAAGCGTGAAACCTCGTAACACTACATGGCATAATCTATGGTGTTATGAAGACATGCAAGCGTTGCCAAACGGCAAAGCCCTTCGACCAGTTCCATCGTCATGCTCAGACGAGAGATCGGCTAAACACGTACTGCAAACCATGCACGGTTGCAAAGTCAACAGCATGGAGAAAGGCACATCGTCAGCAGTACAACGAGAACCGGAAGGCTTGGAGAAAGACCAAGCCAATGAGCAACGAGAAAAAACTGAAGGAGTTGCTCGAGTACCGATACGGCATCTCGCTCGAGGCGTATATGGCTCAGGCCGAGAAGCAAGGCGGACGATGTGCGATCTGCCAACAGACACCGAAGGATCGGCTCTGTGTAGATCACGATCACGATACCGGCGAGATGCGAGGACTTCTCTGTCGTCACTGCAACTCTGGTCTGGGGCACTTCAAGGACGATCCGTCGCTGTTGAGGGTTGCCCTCAACTATTTGGAGAGAGCGCATGATGGCAGAGGTGATGCCGTGGGATAGAGTACCGCGAGCGCTTCGACGTACTCCCCAATGGGTTTGTTGGCGGTACATGGTTCGGGACGGAAAGCGAACCAAAGTCCCATATAACCCGCATACGGGGCAGATGGCAGAAAGTAATAACGAAGCGACCTGGGCGACGTTCGAGCAAGCGCTGGAGTTCCACCGCGCACACGACTGGACGGACGGTATCGGCCTTGTCGTGAGCGATGAGGACGATTTCGTCGGCATGGATCTCGACCACTGCCGAGACGCTGAGACGGGCGAGATTGCTCCGTGGGCGAAGCGCATTGTCGATCTCATGGACAGCTACACGGAGATCACGCCGTCGCAGGAAGGGCTGCGAATCTTCGCGCGAGGCGCCCTGCCGCCATCGGGCCGCAAGAAGGGCGACTTCGAGGTGTACGAGACGGGCCGTTATCTGACGGTGACGGGGAACCATCTCGAGGGCACACCGCTCGCCGTGTCGAAGCGCGAGCTCCAGATCCGTCAGGTGCATCGCAGCATCTGGCCCGAACCGCCAAAAGACCCAGAGCGACCGCGCGAAGCGCCTCGGCCTGTCGATCTTGCAGACGCCGAACTGCTGGCGAAAGCGCGACTGGCGGCCAACGGCCAGAAGTTCGCGATGCTGTGGAGCGGCAACTCGACAGGGTACGGCTCACGGAGCGAGGCCGATATGGCGCTCTGCTCCCTGCTGGCCTTCTGGACGGGCGGTGACGCTGGCCGTGTGGACGCGCTGTTCCGCAGCTCGGGCCTGTTTCGGCCGAAGTGGGATGAACGCCACTTCAGCAACGGCCAGACCTACGGTCAACACACAGTAGACAGGGCGATCAGCAGCACCACGCAGTTCTACACCCCGCCGACCATGCGTGTGCCGTTCAGTCTGGATTCACTGAACGGCCATGCGTCGTACAGCGCCGAAGAGGACGACCAGGAGGCCGCGTACTCCAGTTTCCCGATGACGGATATGGGCAACGCGCAGCGACTGGTCGCCTTGTTCGGCCACGGACTGCGCTACTGCCACCTGTGGAGCAAGTGGCTGGTCTGGGACGGGCGCCGCTGGAGCGTAGACACCACGGGCGGCATCGTGCGCTGTGCGAAGGAAACGGCTCGCGCGATCCGCGAGGAAGCCGCCGACGCTGAGAACGAAGATCAGGCTAAGAAGCTGATGGCGTGGGCGATCAAGTCCGAAAGCGACGCGCGGATCAAGGCCATGATGACGCTGGCCGAGTCGGAACCCGGCATCCCCGTCACCCCTGAAGAACTAGACGCCGATCCGTGGCTGCTCTGCGTGTCGAACGGAGTCATCGACTTGCGGACAGGTGAGATCCGCGAGCACCGCCGCGACGACCTCATCACGAAGTGGACGCCCGTCGCCTATGACGAGCGAGCCGAATGCCCGCGCTGGCTGGCGTTCCTCGAGCAGATCATGGGCAGCAAGGCGTCGCTGGTGCAATTCCTCCAGCGCACCACGGGCTACTCGCTAACAGGCGTCACGGGCGAGCGCGCCCTGTTCTTCCTGTACGGCATGGGCGCCAACGGCAAGAGCACCTTCCTTGAGACGATCAAGGCCATGCTAGGCGACTACGCCATGCGGACGCCCACGGAAACGCTGCTGGCGAAGCACGATGGCGCCATCCCGAACGACGTAGCGCGGCTGAAAGGCGCCCGTTTCGTGTCAGCGTCAGAGGCCGAGGAAGGCAAGCGCCTGGCTGAATCTCTCGTCAAGGCGTTGACGGGCGGCGACACGATCTCTGCTCGATTCATGCGGTCAGAATGGTTCGACTTCAAGCCAGAGTTCAAGTTGTGGCTAGCGACGAACCATAAGCCGATCATCCGAGGAACCGATAAGGGCATCTGGGATCGGATCAAGCTGATTCCCTTCGAGGTCCGCATCCCAGACGAAGAACAGGATAAGCGCCTGCCAGCCAAGCTCATGGAAGAACTCGAGGGCGTGCTGGCGTGGGCCGTTCAGGGCTGCCTGGACTGGCAGCAGCATGGACTGGGTATGCCCGACGAAGTGCGGGCAGCCGTCGATGACTACCGCGCTGAGATGGACATTCTCGCGACATTCATGGATGACCGCTGCATCGTTCAACGCGGCGAGAAGGTGGGTTCCACGGCGCTCTACGAGGCGTACAAGGCGTGGTGCGACGGCTCGGGCGAGCGGGCCATGAGCCAGAAATCACTGAGCACGCGGCTCAAAGAACGGGGCTTCGAGAGCCGTCGAGCGGGTGCTCAGGGTGGCGTGATGTGGTTCGGCATTGGTCTGAACGACGGAAAAGAGCGCCAGGAGGGTTTCGTTGAGTAGATACGCAACAACCCTTCAGCATCCTTCACTGAAGGGTACTGAACTGAAGGGACTGAGCGGTACTGAGGCGAATTTTCGGTTCCTTCCTGAGAAACGAAAAAACGACATGACTGAACTACTGAAGGGACTGAGTAGTACTGAAGCGAAATACCAATACCCAACATATGAGAGAGTAAACGCTCTATATAGCGGATATATGGAAATCGCTTCAGGATCCTTCAATCCTTCAGTAGACCCTTCAGCCGTTCATGTGGGGGAAAATCGCCCGTGAGCGCCCCATTTCGGCCGAAGCATCTGTCTGTCTCAGCCGTCGAGCTGTACGTCAAGTGCCCCGCGCAGTTCCGTCTCCGCTACGTGGACAAGACGCCCATGCCGCAGACGGTTTCGATGGCCTGGGGTACGGCGTTCCATCGCGCGCTCGAGGCTGGTCACAATGGCCATGACGCCGAGGTGGCCTGGCTCCAATCTTGGAACGACATGCGCGCCGAATTGGCCGCTCGCGGTGAAACACTGACGCCGAGCAAGTCGCATGGCTTGACTCTGCTCAACGAGTACATCGGGCGCGGTCTGATGCAGCCTGGAAAGCCTGAAGTCAAGTTCACGCTCAAGCTGCCATCCCCGAACGTGCCCGTGCCAATCCTCGGCTTTATCGACGCCGTGCTGCCCAACGAAATGCGCGAATACAAGACCTCAAAGGGCGGCTGGTGGACGGAGGCAAAAGCGCAGCTCGCGTTCCAGACCGCCGTCTACGGGTGGGCGCATCAACGCCTGTTCCGACGCACGGTCGGCATGCGCTACGTCATCTTCGGAACGCGCACGCCAACGGTAACAGAGTATGTCGTTGGGTATGCGCCAGAGATTTTCCGTGTGTTCGAGCAGACTGCGGAAAAGGTTTGGCAGGGGATTGTCGATGAGCAATACGACGGATGTGGCGCGTGCGATGTGTGCCAGCCAAAAGCAGACGCCGTAACGGGCGATGACTTCGACCTCGAGGGCATCGCGTGACCACCTGCCCCTTCACCGCCTGCCCCCGCCCCTCGGCCGCGTACAGCCGCGCTGGCGCGTGCGCCGCGCACGAGGCCGAACTGGAACGCGAGGGCGAGAAGCTGCGGCGACGGACCGGCCACGTTTGCCCAGAACACCCGCGCGTCGAGCGCGAACTGTGGGACGAGAGCGATGAGTAACGACCCGACCCCGATCATCCGCGCGCTGCTGGCGCTGGTCGAGCGCGAGGTGGCGCCATGACCGTCACCATCTTGCCGGGCGATGTGCGGGAGACGCTGGCGCAGGTTGCTGACCGCAGCGTGCAGCTTTGTCTCTCGTCCCCGCCATACCTTGCGCTCCGGAGTTACCTGCCTGCCGACCACCCCGACAAGGTGCGCGAGATCGGCTCGGAGCCGACGCCAGAGGCGTTCGTCGCCACGATGGTTGAGGTCTTCCGAGACGTGCGCCGCGTGCTGCGCGACGACGGCGTGCTGGTGCTCAACCTCGGGGACAGCATGAGCGGATCAGGCAAGGGGCCGACCGGCGCGAACGGCATCGGGAGCCAGGGCGAGCGGCAGGGGTTCACGGATCGGCGCACGGATGGCGGGCTGCCGCCGAAGAACCTGCTCATGATCCCGTTCCGGGTGGTGATGGCGCTTCAGGCAGACGGATGGGTGCTGCGGTCGGTCATCCCCTGGCTGAAGCGGAACGCTATGCCAGAGTCGGTGACTGACCGGCCTGCGTCAGCCGTGGAGTACCTGTTCCTGCTGGCGAAGCGGCCACGCTACCACTGGGATGCCGATGCCATCCGTGTTGACGGGCAACCGTATGGCGTGCGGGCGCCATCGGGTTGGGACACCGGCCTCGGCGGTCATGGCGCGTTTCACCGCAACGGGCGAGAGACAAGCAAGGCCACGGGCGAGATGCGCTCTGGCCGCTCCTACCGAAACTCAGATGCGTTCTTCGAGTCCTGGCAAGGGTTGACGCTCGACGAGGACGGCGACCCGCTGGCGCTGATCGTCAACCCGCAGCCGATGAAGGAAGCCCACTTTGCCAGTTTCCCGCCGCGTCTCGTGGAGCCGTTCGTCAAGGCGGCCACCAGCGAGCGCGGCCAGTGCCCGCAGTGCGGAACGCCGTGGGTGCGGGTGGTGGAGCGTGGGGCGCTGGTCAAGGTCAACCCGAATAACGGCAACACGAAGCCATATGTCAACGGCAAGGACTTCCTCAATGACCAGACGATGGCGTCGGGACTCACCAAAAGCGGGCACATTCCCGGACACGCTTACGAAAAACTGACGACAGGCTGGCAGCCCGGCTGCAAGTGCGACGCCGGCGAGCCAGTTCCGCAGACCGTTCTCGATCCGTTCGCTGGCAGCGGTACGACGCTGATGGTGGCTGATCGACTTGGCCGGAACGCGGTGGGTTGCGAACTCAACCCCGAGTACGTGGCGATGATCCGCCGGCGCATCGAGCGCGATGCCGGCATGTTCGCAGATGTCGAGGTGGCGTCGTGAGCGCGTACCTCGACCGCCAGGAGATCAGGCAGTTGCCGCTGGAGGTGGTGTAGGGATGCGAATCAAGATGAAGTGCCAGTTTCTCACACGTCATTTTTTCGACTACGGCGGCGGGGTGATCGATGCTGCAATCGTGGTCAGCATTACCGATGTCGGGGCCATTGATCGGGTGACGTGGGCGAAAGAGCACCAGGACACCTTTGACGAGTACCGCTCCCTGGTCGTGCATGAGCGCGGCATGTCCCTGTCCACGCTTCCACGCGAGGAGGTTTGGCGTCGGTATGTCTCCGCAATGGAGCGTGATTGCGAGATGACCGCCACCAGCAGCGCGGGGGCCGAGGGCGGCGGCGGGGAGTGGCGGTGAGCGACGACCAGCGGCCGTTCATCTCGATTGACCCGGCCATGAAGTGCGGCAGCCCGACCCTGAACCATACGCGACTGCCGGCCGAATCGGTGGCGCGGTGTGTCTGGGACGGATGGGATCTGGCGAAGCTCCAGGCCGATGGGTGGTCGTATCTGCGGCGCTCCGACGTGCTGGTCTGCTGCTGGTTCCTGGGACGGCACGGCTCGCGAACGTGGCGCAAGCGGTGGGAACCGTGGGCGAAGGCCGTGCAGAACCGCCTGTGGCACGCCAGCACGGCTGACTACGAGGCGGCGCCGTGGCCGCCAACATGGCAGCCGGAGACACCGGCGCTGCCGAAGCGCTGCGTGACGTGCGGCGACCGCCTGATGGCGACGCTTCCGCTGACCTGCTTCGGCTGCAATCAGCGCGCGGAGGGGCAAGGGTGAGCGAACGGCAAACAACGATCTGCGCGGGCGACATCGTGCAGGACCGCGACGGCGTGCAGTGGCAGGTACGCCGGGTGCTCCGCAGCATTACGGGCTGGATGGTCAGCCTGGATCTGGAACGGACAGACAGCGCTGGCGAACTGGAGATCACGAGCGTCCGGTCGTCCGCTGTGCGACTGGTCGGCCGGCAACTGCCGCTCGGCGGCGGGGAGGGGCGATGAGCGCCACACCAGCCGCTGACAGGCCGTCAGCGGGCCGTAGAGGGCCGAAAGCCGCCGAGGTGGCCTTCAAGGCGGGTGGGCGTTGGGGCGGCTACGGTTCGGAACTGGAGGCGATTCTCGCCAACCGTATCGCGTTGGCAGGATTGCCGGCGCCTGTGAAGCAGTTCAGGTTCTGCCCGACGCGGCGCTGGCGTGCGGATTTCGCCTACCCCCAGGCCATGCTGCTGATCGAGGCGCAAGGCGGCATCTGGTCTGGCGGTCGGCACACGCGGGGCAGCGGCGTGGCGGCTGAAGCCGAGAAGTTCAGTACGGCGGCGGCGCTTGGTTACCGCGTGCTGCCGCTCACGCGGGAGATGATCGAGGACGGACGGGCGGTGACCCTCATCAAACAGGCGTTGGAGGCAGCATGACCCGACTCACTGCGTGTGCGATATCCGCGAGCATCGGCGCCCTGGTCGGGGCGTGCTGCGGGCTGGTGGCTGGCGTTGTGCTGGCGCCGAGGGGGAGGTGGTAGGGGTGAGTGAGGTCACGAACGCAGACGT
>ERZ724522.1957-NODE-1957-length-10139-cov-4.599861_pt1 | contig 10139 bp, 5 predicted proteins | sample MGYA00376055_ERZ724522 | MGnify/ENA primary metagenome ERZ724522 (study PRJEB28724, sample SAMN07190884) | wastewater metagenome | isolation source: effluent of sewage treatment plant in Hong Hong | place: Hong Kong | collected 2016-03-17 ... | reverse complement strand
TTCTGGTTCTACAACTTCTGGTTCTACAACTTCTGGTTCTACAACTTCTGGTTCTTGTGTATCTAAAAACACTTGCAATGGAGAAATTGCTGCCAAGATTGCATCAAAAGCAGATTTTAATTCTGGACATTTTACCATTGTAGAATACAAATCGCTAATGCTAATAAATTTTGTAATATCTTTACCATCTGCATCCCTCCAGACTGCATCTTCTGCCATATTACCTGACCAAGGTCCATATTCTATCTTCACACTTCCTTCTACAAGAGGAGATGGAGTTTGAATAATTATTTGTCTAATCCATAATTTATCTAATGTTTTCTCCTGAGTTGCAGGAATTGTTAACTTTTCGTTTTCTTTTAAACTTAATGCCATTTTATTTACCTTATATAATAGAGTATGTTAATATAGTTTATAAGTTAAAAATTTTTTTAACTTTATTGTTCAGATTTTAATTTTTCTAATAAAGATAAAGTGTGTCGAGTTACATTTATTTCTGATTCAAGCATTAATGCTTCTGCTACATCAACTCTAGACATAGCAAAAGAATAAGCGGCTTGTTTATTTTGTAAGTGTGCATATAACATTTCAATAATTTTTTCTAAAGTCATAATTTATTAATTAATATTTTATTGATACCATAATAAAGTTTTAAAAAATTCAACCTGTGAATGTCTGTTCAGGTAAAGAAGTTTCAATCTATCTTTTGTGGTTACAACATCCATTCTATTACCAACTATAGCTGATCCAACTAAATAAGGAATTTTAGGTACAGAATAAATTTGACCATCAGCTATATTATAATAGTAACATCTATTAGTTGCATCTTTCGTGAAATAGATTCTATCGCCACCATCATAAACATACATTGATCCAGTTGACAATGTCTCAAACTGCTGACCCATTCCTAATGGACGAACTTTGTTTGTAGTAAGATCGGCAATATCCCAACCTAACAAGCCACCACCACGAGGAATATACAAATATCTTGTATCATCTCCAGTAACTGTAGTATTATATGGTAAAACCATTTTTATTCCTGCTCCACGAAGTGGTTGTGCCAATATAGCATATGCTGTTTGCCCGTTAACTGGTGCTGTTGCTGCAGCAAAAGTCAAAGTATCCGTTGTATTACTTGTAATTAAAGACATTGTTCCCTGAGAAGGACCACCAATGAAACGCACATATCGACCAGCCCATTGATTGACAACCCATGTTTTATTTGTATCTTGTAATGTTGTAGTACTTTGTGCCCCAGTAGCAAGACCATGATCTAAAGCACCAATTGGTTCTCGGTCATGAATTACATATGGTGCTCCTCCTGTCACAGTCACATTAGATGTAAACGTTAGAGTGTCTGATGTATTACTGACCACTTGTAAGATGCCTGCCATCGGAGCCAAACCAATCGATTGCGGTCCCTGAACGGATACTAATCGTCCTGCATGCTCATTTACTGTCCAGTTTTTTGACCCGTCAATTAAACCGTTTGCTGGCTGGTTACGAACCAGCCAGTTCGTAACCGACCCAGGCACTGAATATGTATATGAATTCATTGAAGTAACCGTAATAGTGGCAGTAATGTTATTCGCCGCTGCAGAAGCTCCGACATCTCCAGTGTGCTTTATTACAAACCCAGTCTTGTATCCATGAGCATCTGATGTTACTATGGTACACACGCCAGCAGAAACCGTTCCAGTTGCGATAGGTATCGGCTTCTCTTCCCCATGCTGGGCACATACAGCAGTAGCAACACCCCAATCCCATTCAAAACCACGAGTTAATACACCATGTTTTGCCCCATATCTAAATATATCTACATTTAATCCAAACGTTAAATACAATGTTGAAGCATCTGTTTGAATCTGATACACGCTAGTTGTATCTGTAGCCAGAGCTTTATCAAGAGTAAGAACTGTATCTGTATTACTTACGATTCTACGAACTTGACCCATTCCCAAACCAGCAACGATTCTAACTTGATACGCCTTGGCGTAGCGATTTGTACTCCATGCAGCATTGGCGTCTGTAAGCGTTATTCCAGATCCACCAGTTGTCACTATGCCAGACTCAAGAGACCAAATTCTATATCTAGTCAACGTCGTAGGAGATGTGATTGCGCCTACCCATGTTAATGTTGTTTGCGTGTTTGCTGTAATTTTAACAAGCGATCCTTCTCCGGGACCAGACCAAATGAACATCCATCGACCAACCCACTCATCTACAGCCCAGTTAGCATTACTATCTGTAAGTGTAGTAGAAGTGCCTGCCGTAGCTTTTCCATTCCACATCACTGACCAAGTCTCATCTGGTCCTTCGATAGAACCATCAGTAGGATTTGTAACCAATACACCAGACACTCCATTTCGAGTAAACCACTGATCTTCTGCGACCGAATAGTAATTCAAAAGAAAAGCATTCGTAGACCCAGACATCAACAATACACCGCCTGTTCTTACCTCAAAAACAGAATCATTCGCTGGAGTAACTGTCCAATCAGATTCAACAGAGCACACAGTCGATTCAATTTGATAAAGCGACTGTGCCCCAGCAGTAATTGCCAAAGCGGGCGAAGGTGAGGCGGCTGATGCGTTTAGGTCACTTTCTAACTTAAATGCATTCGAAAGTGACAGCGTATTTGCATCGTTAGCAAGTATACGGCGAAACTGATACTGACCAGAGCCGTTCACGAAACGACAAGTATGACCTCGCCATTGATTTATGGTCCACGATTTCGTCGTATCTATTAAAAAAGATGCACCAATGGAAGTTGGTGTACCCGAGTCATGTACAGTTGCAAGAGCCTGCGAGCTAATTACTCTACGTTGACCTGCTCCTGTACCACGAATAATCTGGACTTCAAAGGTTTCATATCCTTTATATGACAAAATTGTTGGGAGAGTGATCGTTCCTGTAGTAGCATCTAATACAAATCCAATAACACCCATATCTCCACGAAAAATCATAGAAGAATAGGTGGCAATTGCAGCAGGTGGAGATGACAACTGAGACCAGCCATCTGTAACAGTGTCATATTTCCAAAAGTTTGTCGAGTTGAATGCGTAGTAAATGAATCTTCCATGCATCGGATGATAGTTACTATTTTTGGCACAGCATGAAGCTGTTCCGGCTGCAGATACTACGGGTGTAGGATTAATCCATGTCCAACCAGGAGTGTGAAATTGTTTTACAAATTTATTTGATGTTAACTTAGTTTCTGACATAATTTTCCTAAAATAATAAAGATCTAAACATTTCTATGTTTCCATGTCTATTTCCAATTAAATATAACAATCCATCTTTTGTTTCAAATATATCCATTCTGTTTCCTAAAGAAGCTGTTCCAATTATATATGGATTATGAGAAAAAGGAGTAAAATCACCAGTAGATATATCATACACCCAGATTCTCATAGTTGCCGCATCTGTTACATATATTTTAGAATATCCATCATAAGCATACATAGATCCTGTTGTAAATATTGGACTAGTTTGTTTAGAAACAAAATTCATATATCCATATCTAACGTCAATTATCTCAAACCCTGCTACCGCACCACCTCTTGGCAAGTAAATATGTCGTCCAATGTAAGAAGGTTTTGGATGATTTCCAATAAATTCCATATGTGTTCCAACGCCTTTTACATTGGTATCACATATTGCAAAAGCTGTTGAGTTTGCAACAGGTAATGTTATCGCAGCAGAAACAGTAATTGTATTTGCTGCATTAGCAGATATGATAGATTCTGTTAAATAATTTGTTCCAGCAATAAATTTTATTCTTTTACCAACTAATTCTCCAACTCCAAACGTCATATTTGTTCCAATTATTGTTGTTGTTTGTGATCCAGATGCAAATGTGAATGTCGGAATCAAATCATTCATTGTAGACCCATCAATAGAAGAATCTAAATAACCTATACCCAAAACATTTCCATCTGTAATAAGATATCTACTATTTTGTGCGGGGGTTATGGTTAGACCATTTAATGCAGTTGAAACAGATGTATTTGAAGATATTAAGGATGCTGAATAATTAAAAGTGTTTGTTGCATTTGGAGCAGATCTAATTGTTAATATTTTAGTATTAGCTGTATAACTTGGAAAATTTTTCGTTGGATCTTTCATTGTTGTACCAGTATAAGATGGTATCGTAAATGCCCCACCTGATACACTTGTACTGATTGAAAATTGAGATACAGCAACATAAGTAATTGTAGCTGTTATATTATGAGAAGCTGCATTTGCGCTTGTATCTCCAAAAATTGTAACAGTTTCACCTGTTTTTAATTCATGAGCATAAGGTGTAAAAAATTCTAAAGTAGTTCCAGTTTTTACCCCAGTTAATATTGGTATGACACGTCCATATAGACCAGGCGTTACTGCACATGCTCCAAAATTAAAACCATAATCTTCAACATTGCCAAAACAAAACATAGATGATGGTAAGTGATATTTTGGTAATGCATGATTACCACCTGTAACGAAAATAATTACTTCATTATCTGGACGTATAATATATACACTTGTATTATCTGGAGTTATTTCAAAATTTCTAGAAATAGTCAATGTGTCACTTGTGTTACTTACAATTCTTTCTGATTGACCCTTTCCTGTTCCTCCAACTATAAATAATCTATAATTTCTATATCTATTTGCTTCAAACGACTGTCCAGAATCAACTAAAGTTGTAGAAGTTCCAGATGTAGCCTTTCCACAATCTAACAAATCTATTGTGTATCTTGTTGTTGAATCAGTCGATGAGCCTAACGCATCAGACCAAGTTATTGATGTTTGAGTGTTAGATATAATTTTTCTTACACTATCTCTACCTGCACCAGAATAAATATAAACATATTTTCCAACCAATGAATTTGTTGCCCAATTCGCTTCAGAATCATTTAATGTAGTTGTACTTCCTGTACTTGTAGCTTTAGAATTTTTGATAACAGTAGAAAATTCTGTAGGAAAATCCATTCCAATATCAGTAGCTGCAGCACTATTTACGAGACCTGTGCATCCATAATACCAACAATCTGTTACTATATCGTAAAAAGTTAAAACTATATTTGTATTTGAAATTGTTGAAAGAGCTATAACTCCTGAACAAATTCTATATTTAGATGTAGCATCTGGTGTGATATCCCAATCTGTGTCAATCTTCAACGTAGAATGTCTAAAAGATGCTCTGCTTGAATTAGCAACAGGGGCTGTTTGAAAAATTGCAGGATTACTAAACATACCAACTTGCATGTTTACACCGCTAAATTGAGCAGTTGATGCTCCTGGACCTGTTTGATACAATCTTTGTTGACCTGCTCCTGGTCCTGAATCAATATAAAATGTTTTACCTATAGGACCACCCAGTCCACCTAAAGGGATTGATGTACAACCAAGTTGTATACCACCTGCTACGTTGCTTGTAATAGCAGTGATATTAGTTTTTGGCCATTTATGTTGTTCATTAATTACTTCTGTAATTACACGTCTTTGACCAGCACCTGTTCCAGAAATAATTCTTATTTCATATCCAACAACGGAATTATCTGCAAAATATTGAGTATCTATAGTATTAGAGGTTGCACTCAAAACTCTTCCTTCAGGTCCATACTCAGGCATAAATTCCATAGAAGCAGAAATAGAAAGAGCTACAGTAGATGGATTTGCAAGCTGTTGCCAACCATCTGTCCATGTGTCATATCTCCAAAAATTAGTTGTTGAAAAAAAATAATAAACATATCTTCCATATTGAGAATTATAATTACTATTTCTAGCACAACAACTACATGTACCTACCGCAGAAGCTATAGGTGATGCTTTTGGCCACTCCCAAACTGGCAGATCTACTTGTTTCATTAAATTGTTTTCTAATAATTTAGGCATATTTATCCAAACTTTAAATTGTTTCTAATACCATTGGAATAAGAAATTCTAGCAAAATCCTCAAACATTCTATTGCCTTGACCTGCTATAGCAGCAATATTGGTAACTGATGAGACAGTTGTAACTGCTGCTAGTGTTAGTCCTCCAGTAATTGAATCTAAGGTAATTCTTTGTCTGTTAAAAGGATCTACTGCACTTTGAGCAGATAAAAATTCTATAATTTGCATTAAATATAGAAATACCTGTCTGGTGTCACCATCAAGTATTTCTATGTTTGCTGGAATATCTCCAAAATTTGACATAATTTCCCATCCAAATAATTTATTTTATATAGTAAAAAAACATTTTAATTTGAAAAATTATTGAACTAGTCCATAATTTTTCAAAGTATCTATTAATGTAGAGACAATATTTGCCAATTGAGTTAAAGTAATCGTCTCTACATCAATTGTTTTAATAGAAGTGCTGTTAGCAGTATTCCATCCAGTGGAAATAGTGCCTGCCAAATCCTCCCATGTATTTACTCCTCCAACACCACTTACTGTGGTCCAATTAACATTTCCTGATCCATCTGTAGCTAAAACTTGATTTTCATCACCATCATCAAATGGCAATGTATAATTGCCAACAGTAAATGTTCCATTAGTATTAATACTTAAAGCAGCAGTAAAAGTATCAGTCGCATCAGTGTGTCCAATTTGAATAGGTCTATTACTACCTCCGGCAGAACCTACTATAGAACTAATTTCATATTGAGTGCTATTAGATCTAATACGTAATTGTTCGAAATTTGTAGAAGATGTATATGCATTAGTAGAAAGTATTGGACCACTTGCTATAATAGATCCAGCACTTAGATTTTGTGATCCTAAATTTAAAGCACTAGAAGCACCAGTATAAGGGACAAGACTATTAAGTTGATAACTTGGAATAAATGTAGTATCTACATAACCAAATGTTGCATAATCTGCAAGCTCACTTCTCATAGCATAATCAGATAAATCTTGATCTCCAGTATTGTTTCCAGATAAATTAGAGGCTGATATGTCGCCAGAAAAAATTGCATCACCACTTGTATTAAAGCTCAACCAAGGAGTAATAGAACCACTTATGCCACTAGAATAGTTTCCTATCACTAAACCTCTAAGTACAGAAGATCCTGCACTGTTGTGCCCAACTCCAAATTCAAAATTGCCAGTCTGCGTAGCTTTAATTGAAATAAATTCATCATCATTTTCATCATAAGTTTTACCAATAAGATATAAAGAAAAAGGTTCAGATATTGTGGAACGTGCTTCAATTCTGTTATTCCAGAACCAAATATTTGAAAATTCAAATGCTATTTCTGGACTATTGATTAACATTTGAGCCGTATTACTCAATGAATAAACGTTGGATACGTGACGATCATTCATATTTATATTTTTATAAAAATATGTAGATCCATCTGGATCGAAACTTAGCCAAGGCGTAATAGTGCTACTTCCAGCAGAATATTCGCCAATAGTTAAACCACGTAATGTGCCTCCAGCACTACCATTTTCTGGTCCTATTTCAAAGTTTGCTCCAGGTTTTGCTTTAATCTTAAATCGTTCATAATTAGTGGTTGATGTGAAAGTATTATAAATTCTGAATTCTTGAGAATTTGTTGAATTACGTAGCCCAAGAATATTCGCACCTTCTCTTAATATAGTTAAGTCAGGACTTCCTACAGTTGATCCAAAATCAATTGCTCCATTTGCTCCACACAGTTGAAAGCGGCAATTTCCAAATTCAAAATTGAAAGTTGTTCCAGGAGTTGATGTGTTACTATGACCTAATGCAATTCCATAACTATTTATACCTTTATGAATCTGCGAGCTATATCCAGATGATAATGATCCAATAGTTATTGGTCCAGCAAAAGCTGATGCACCGCTTTCAATATTCAACGCATAAGAACTTGTTATAGTCGCATTAGTTCCAGCTATTGGTGGTCCACTAATTGATAGAGTACTAGCGGCAGTGATAGTGCTTGCTCCAGCAAATGAATAAGTAGGAGCTTGGATTCTAAATGCTCTTTGTGTTGTTAAAGCCCCAGTTGAAAACTGAACTGTTTGAGCTAAATTAAAATTAACCATTGTTGCTTCAGTAGAAGCTGTTTGTCCAGTATGTGCGGCTCCTGTGAACGAGAATCCTGTTTGTGAGCCAGAGCTTGTTGCAGAATTAATAATTGATATATTTCCAGTGTTTGCAGCAATAGACAATCTAGTAACTTGTCCTGTTGTTAATACCAACCCATTGTTTCCCGTACCGTTTAATGTTGTACCAAAATTATTTGCTGATAATGCTGGGACGGCGTTAACATAAAGCCTTATTGTTTGAGTTCCAGATGAATTTCCCGCTTTGCCAGCAGTAAGATTCAATGTAGCATCTCCTGATGCCACATCAGATGCAATAGTCCATGTTGATGGACCATTTAATGATGATGCAAAAGCAGTAATAATTCCAGTATTATCAAAAGATAACCAAGGAGTAATTGTAGAACTACCACCAGAGTATCCACCAATAGTTAAACCACGTAATGTGCCACCACCAGAACCACTTTGTGGTCCTATTTCAAAATTATTACTAACAACAGCTTTTAGTTGCAAAAACTCATTGTTAGTTGAAGATGTATAGGTGTTATATAATCTAAACGTTTGTGCGTTTGTAGAATTTCTTAAAGCTAAAATATTTGCTTGATCTCTTGTTAAAACAACATCTGGAGTGTAATAATTAGCTCCTATGCCATATCCATTTGTTGAACAAACAGGCGTATTAGCTGTAACGTGGATGCCTAAAACATTGTTCCCAGCAAAATCTCTTAATACAGTGTATCCAGATGGAAAAAACAATCCTCCATTTCCACTTTTAAATCCTGTAGCTGCAACATCACTAGAAAAAGTTTTTGCTCCAGCAAAAGTTTGTGTTCCAGTTGTAACTAAACCACGTGCAGTTGCACTTGCACTTGGAATGTCAAATGTATGAACTCCTGAATTACTAGAGATTGAAAAATCTATACCGGCTGATCCTGTAGAAAATGTTTGTGAATTATCAGTTAAGTTATTTAATGATGATATTCCTGAGCTTCCAACGCTTATTGTTTGCCAAGTACCATCATCTCTTAAAAACTTAGTTCCATCAGGGGTGCCTGTTATTCCTGATATTTTACTCCAATTTAAAGAAGTTATCCAACTTGGATCTGAATATGATCCAGATAATGATGCATATCCAGATAAATCAAATGATGTCAATGCATCATTAACGTATGTTTCTGTTGCATATCCATTTAAAGAAGCAGAATCTAATGGAATAAATGATTCAAAATCTGTTCCATTAAATCTAAACGACTCTCCAGAAGAAATTATTAATTTATTATTAATATCACCAAAATAAGCCATTTAAGCTCCAATTATTCCATAAGTTTTAAGAGTATTTATTAAAGTTGACAATAAATTTACAACTTCATTTAAATTTGTATTATTTGCATCTATAGTTTTTGTTGATGTAGAATTTGTTGTTGACCAACCAGTATCTTGCACTACAGGATTAGCGTTCCAAAATCCAATTTTTTGATTAGAATTTGTTCCTATTTTTGTTCCAGTTGTTGTATTAACAGCTATATTGACAGAATCAGCTAATGTAATTAAACCATTTGAATCCAAAGTGAATCTAGTTGTTAAATTGCCAACAGAAGATCCAGTTGACCCTGCAGATGCTGTTTGTAAAACAACAGAGCCACCTGCACCGGCACCTGTTGGCTTACCACCAGATATAATTATGTTCCCACCAGCCATATCTGTTCCAGAAGGATCTCCAGATGTTATTTGTAAATGATGACCTGCACCTGTATATGCTCCCATACTAGATCGATCAGCGGTTTTTATAACATTTGTACGAACTGTTGTATTTGCATTTATTATACCAATAGAAACTACAGAATTCCCTGCAGACGCATTTCCCAAAAAAACAATTCCAGTATTGTTGATCCATGTATCATATCCACCACCAGTGCCAATATTGATAGATCCTCTAATTGATCCAGCATAATATCCTTCAATTGCTGCATTGTTGTTTTTTACAACCATATAAGAGCCAGAAGTTGAGCCAAATGTAGCATTTCCAGTATTGTCAAAAGACAACCAAGGGGCAATTGTAGAACTACCACCAGAATATCCACCAATGGTTAATCCACGTACTGTTCCACCACCAGAACCATTTTGTGGTCCTATTTC
>ERZ724522.1956-NODE-1956-length-10141-cov-3.554531_pt1 | contig 10141 bp, 9 predicted proteins | sample MGYA00376055_ERZ724522 | MGnify/ENA primary metagenome ERZ724522 (study PRJEB28724, sample SAMN07190884) | wastewater metagenome | isolation source: effluent of sewage treatment plant in Hong Hong | place: Hong Kong | collected 2016-03-17 ... | reverse complement strand
GCAATTGCGGCGATGCCCTTCTTGCGGCTCTTGGCCTCGCTCGTGACCTGATTCCACTCGCTCTCAGTCGGAGCATCGGTCGCAGCGTCGTCGGTCGAAACCTCGACCACGATAGCCTCATACGGCTCGTCCTTTACGCCGACCACGACGTAGCGGCAGCAGCGGATCTTTTCCTCAGAATCGTTCGGGACGGACACGATATCGCGAGGGTTGACGTGAACCTCAAGCACCGTGCCATAGTCGCTTGCGAACCTGTGGGTCGCGACGTGCAGACCAGCGGAACATGCCTGAGTCGGATTACCCGCGACCTGATTGCGGGGCATAGTGATAATCGCACCAATGGGGTTCGGGATATGACCCGTGTGAACCACACCGTCAACCGCTGCGGTGCCCGTGTGACCAGAAACGAAACTACCGTCCTCTTCGGTCCTCACGCCCTTGTACGCGATGATATCGCCATCCGGGGTGTACGAGAAATTGTTGGCAGTAAGGAAGCGGAAAAGCTGCTCCCGGCTGTGCTGCTGCGGGTTCTGCTGCACCTTCTCAAAGAAATTGACAAGGGGAACCCAGTCGTCCTCGCCAGCGTCGAGGAAGCGGATGATCTGCTGCGTAAGCGCGTTGTCGATCTGATCGCCGTCGAGATAGATGGCGTTGCCACGACGGGAAATACGCTCGCTCAGCGGCTCAAGGTAGTTGCTCGCAGTCTCAGCGATGTTGAAGAGATCGAGAACAGCCTCATCGCCAGCGCGAACGCCCTCAAGGATCTTCTCGAAATTCGGGTGTGACTCGTGGGCCACAAGGGGATCTCGTCCCGGAACAAAGACGGTGAGATTTTTCTCTCCGTCCTGCTCCACGAGATGTGAACTAAAGGTCATCAGTGTTCCTTTCAATACAGTTGACTGTAGTCTATCAGGTCTTAGGCTTTAGGTCAAGCCTTCTTCATCTGGTCGATGAGGCTCTGCGCGTAGATCGCGTTCATGTAGGTGTAGATGTGCTTCATCTCCGTGCTCGACGGCTTGGCGTACGACAGGCGCAGAAGGTCGTACTTATCGAACGGATTGGAGAAGCTCACCGCCGCAGCCATCTTGCGCTCTGCGCCACACCAGCGAACGATCTCATTGCTGAAAGTATTGTAGAGGGTCTTGTATGCCTCGCTCGTGTCTGCGTCGTGCAGAGCGATGGCGTCCTTGACCTCCGGGTCGTTGACCTTATTCGGATCAAAATACTCACAGGCGCGCTTGAAGAGGCTGCCCTGGCGCTTGACCTCAGCGATGAGGTAGTCACGCTCAGTGACCTTCTTGCTGTGCAGCTTGTAGAGCCGTGCGACAACCTTCTGAGCGGGCTTCGCCTTGGGGAAGTCACGCAGGAACTTATCCACACGATTGGAGGCAAGAGCAACCACGGTGCCCTTCCACTCAAGACGCTTGAGCACGTTGCCACCAATATGGTAGAACATATCCTTGCCGTCGTCCGTCGTATTGATGTAGCAAATCGGCTTGCTCGTATCGATCTCGTCGGCAGGCGTGCCCTCTTCGTGCTCGCCGTCCACGTACACGTCGTAGCTGCCCTTGGGCCGATTGGTGGCCGCGTAGACCCGGTTGATTTCCAGCTTGATCGCCTTGATATCCTCCCAGTTATGCAGCTTCTCAGGCTCGATCCACTGCATGTTCGGCTTGGGGTCGATGAGAATGTAATGATCCGCAGCGATCCCATTGTCGTGGCAATACTTTGCGATCTTCTTCTTGTGCGTGGCCGTGAAGTTGGTCAGATCATAACCGTGGATAATGATGCCGTGAATCAGCGCGTTGGCGTTGACGGCCTTGACCCGGTTGTGGCTGCTGAGCTTATTGCTGTTGGCGCTCGTCAGCACGAACTGATGACCGTCGTCGGCCACAAGCTGATCGGGGATCTCGATGCCCTTGTAGGACGGCTTGATGCGACGACCCAGCAGCGTGCGCCAGAAGTGCGCCCTGCGGAAAGCCTCCTGAAAGGTGTCCGCCTCAGCGATGGTGCGCTCGACAGCACCCTCGACGTTAGCCTTGTAGTCCTCCTTGATCGCCTCAATCGTGGCGTTGGTCGTGTTGCCGTAGTACAGAGCCTCACGGGACGGGGTGAACTCCACCGTTCCGATATCCACGAACGCGACGATGCCGGTGTCTCCATCCTGAAAGTAGACGCTCAGGTCAACCGGGTAGGGCACATTACCCATGACGACGTAATCCTGATTGCTCATGTTATTCGCGAGCAGAATATTGTCGGTCACGTAGAGGCCGTCCACCGGATCGGGAGCGACACCGTTGACCAGCACCGTGCCGGGGGTCCAAAAGCGGAAGAAATTGCGAGCCTTCTTCTCGATATTGTTGAACCGCTTGACCGGGATCTTGACCTCGACGCCGTTACCCTCATCGGTCGGGCCAGAGTCGATGATCGTCATCGCGCCCGTGCCGTCGTCATCGCGGGAGATGCTGACAACCGTGCGGACGCCATCCTTGATACCAACCAGCGTGAACTGCGACGTGTAGGTGAGGGCGGACTTGCAGCCCAGACCCAGCATACCAACCTGATCGTTGGTGTTGCGCTTGGTCGAAGCACCGTAGAGCGAGTAGATGCTCTCGATGCCCTCAGCGTCCAGCCCGATACCGAAGTCACGGATCGTGAGGAACGGGGCGAGATCGGTCGGGAGCGTAACCTCGATGGGGCGAGTCTGACCAGCCTCGACGTGCGAGTCGAAGGCGTTGGTGCTGTACTCACGAATGACGGCGTACTCCGGGTCGGAGTAAAGGTCGGTGAGGATGCTCATGATGTGAGCCATGGCAGCGGGGTCGATCCCCATGGCGATCTTCTCGCCCTGCACGTTGGACTCGACTTGGATGGAATTGTTCTTGGTTGCGATCATGGGATGATTATATCAAGGTTGGTTGGTGGTGTCAAGCGAATCGAAACATCGCCTTGAGGTCTTCGGGACCGTCGCCCGTGACCTTGACGTGATGCTGAATGAAGGTGCGCCCGGTGCTCGTGAGGACCGTGAGGCGATGGTCGTCCTCGTGCGGGGCGGCGAAGCCATGGCGCATGAGGCCACGGCGGGTACGAAGGTTGATCTTCTGCCCGCCGTCAAGCAGCGTGCGAAGGGCGGAAAGCTGTGCAGTAGTAACGGTCATGGACACAGTATAGCAAAAGCGTTAGCAGAATGCAAGAGGCCCGGTAGCTAACCGGGCCTCTCAGATACGTATCGTGCGTTGTTCTTGGTAGCTGACGCGCCCCAGCTACATACTACCAATTTCATCCACGTCATCGTAGGCGGATAGTCAATCCCCAGAGAATTTACTGTCGTAAACTCTACCTACGACACCGAACTCACTGACTAGGCTTGCTCGGAAAGTCGGTCGCCAGACCCATGTTCCAGGGGAGGAATCGAACTCTCCCGACCTGACGTATGTCATTCTATCAGACGGTCACCGCCTGTGTCAAGGCCGCTCTCTCGCGGATCTCATCGAAGGTCTGCTCGTTGTAGAGCTTTCCGTCTTCAAATACGACCTGTAGCAGATCGTCCGTTGCGACATGATCGTGAAAATCACCAAGAGGCAGTGTCTCGTAATTTCCAAGAGTATCCTTGGTGAGCATCAGCCGACCCTTCTTCGACGCCTTGGACGAATCAAGGGGCTGCTTGTACACGTCGTGCCACTCGCCGTCACGCTTCTGGGCGCTCGACTTGAACGCAAACCTCTGCGTGTCGCGGTTGACCTTCTGTAGCAGACCGCCTCCCATGCCGAACACGAGGTTTTCTGCGCTAAATCCATGGATCTGTGCAGTGCTCAGGATATTCTCGATCCCGTGAGGATCGATACCGTCGCCCCAGATGACCCCGACATGCGGGTCAAGCACCTTCATGCCCTTGGAATTGATTTCGCCGCCAAACGCTCCCCACAGGCGCTCAAGAATCCAAGCTACCAGTGTGCTCGGGTACGGATGAAGATCCGTGACCGAATCAGGACGAATAACGAACTTGCCGTCACGGGCCAGAAGCTCATCCTTGTAGTGATCGCAAATGTTGTTGACAAAATCGTAGATATTGTAGGAGTCAGCCACGCACGAGAGAATTCCCTCTGGGTATTCCTCAAGAAGCTGATCAACAATATCCAACTCGCCATCGCGACCCAACGAGGTCATGACGCTGTGCTCCGTTGCCGGGACGCTGAACGCAAGAGTCTGATCGTCGGCACCGTAGCTATCCATCGCGAGAATCATGGCCGGAAGGGTATCGGTCCCAAGGAAATTGACCAAGTGACCGGCACCACCGATAGCCGCTGTCTCGTGCGAGGACGCACCCCGGTATCCGAAGTCGTGCAGCATGAACGGAAGCCCATCCATATTGTCTGCCGTGGACTCTAGGTATCTCGCAATCATTTCCTTCGTGTGACGCGAGAGGGTCGCCACCGTGGACGGGTACCAAACGTGAGTCAGAAGCGACTCAACGGCGTTGGTCAGCCAGTAGCACTTAGGGCAAGTATTCTCGACGGTCATCAGGACGTTGCCGGTCGGGACAACAGTGCCCTCCGGAACAGCCTTGATGCGAAGAGGGAGAAACCCCTGGTGGTCATCTACGATGTGCTGCCAACGGTCGTAGCCGAAGATGTGGCGGCTCCCGAAGTGGGAACCCGCGAGCACAGCCGCATTGGTGATATCAAACTGCTTGATCCTCTGGCCCACGAGGAACTTCTTGAGAATATCCTGTAGACCAAAGAACACCGTGTACGGGAACTCGGCACCCGGACGCGACTCAAAGTAGGAGTACACGCCCTCGGTGTTCTTGGGGTACTGCTGCCAGTGACCGATCTTGTACGAATCGGTCGCCAGGATGATGTTGTTTCTATTTTCAACCATTTTCATATCCTTGTATCCTTATGGTCTAGTCTTGAATCAGCCGCTCAATCAGCGGAATATGCTCGGGAACAATGGTAGGGTTGATCTGTCCCAGATCCCTGGTGTCTCTCAGAGTCTTCACGGAAACCCAGTGAAGCTCATCGATATCGTCGTCGGGAGTGGGTGTACCGAACTGTAGACGTGCCTTGAACAGCAGCGTCTTGATCACGTCAACCTCTCCACGGTAGCGCCAATCGTCAATCGTAAAGCTCCCGACGTACTCGGGGTCAGTGATTGAAATTCCCGCTTCCTCTTGAACCTCTCGACGGGCGTCAGCTTCGTAGCTCGGGCTACGAGGGTCTGCAAATCCACCAATAAGGCGAAGCCCCTTCTCTCCGGGCTTGCGAGCCAGAAGGATCTCGGACTCGTCCTCATTGAAGACAGCAATGTCCACCGTGGGGTAGCACGTCGGGTAACCACTGTGAGCAGCCCAGACGACACCGGCACGCCAGTCAGGGGTACCCTTGGTGCTCTTGCGAGCGATGTTCTTCCGGATTTCCTTACCAGAAATGAACACGTCCTGCTCAAGCTCGGCTGTGGGGTACCTACCGTGGTAGCGATCAATGAACGAATCACGACCCCCGTACAGGACAACGGACTGAGCCGGTGTCACCACGTCGGAAATCATCTCATCGAGCTTGGCGCTCCACACTTCGTCGCTGCGATTGTCCTTTGCGTAGAGGACGATCACGTCGGGAAACTCGTCAAGAATCATCTGCTTGCGCGACTCAAAGTCGAGCGGATTCTCACGAGTAACCATTAGCTGAGACAATCCAAGAAAGACCACCACTTTGTCGTGACGGTCGCAGACTGTCTGGATCAGGAGCTTGTGAGCATCGTGTAGCTCAGGTACCTGAAACCTTCCAACGATCACACCTACGTCGTAGGTGTCTTGCTTCAATTCCATCTTCATTGTAACCTCCGCGCACCGTATCAGTAAACCCGGCGCAGTTGTTGTGACTCTTACATAGTAGCAGATCGCTCAAAGTATGTCAAGCAGGCAAGCCAGCTACTCTGAACGTCGCCCAGGTCACAGCGATCACCGCGAGTACGCATAGGAATGCGACGAGATCGATGAAAGCAAGCCATACCAGCGCTGCGGCAGCAGCGACCAGTACGATGATAAAGAACCCAAAGAGGATTCCCTTTGCAAGACCGTCAAGAAATTCACTCATGCAAAACCCTTTCCTTTTTCTACAAGAACCCACTGGTTCGGAGCGTGACGCTGGTACCAGTATTCGCTCATGGCACCGTGAATGTGTAGCCGCCAGTCGTGATCAGGGTCGTCGGCAACAGCCTCTTCGATTTCAGCGAGCGTTACCTCTTCTCCCCTGCGAGTGTGGTACCAAAGCTCTACATCGATGACTTCACTACAGAAGTCATCGAACTCTTCGACATGCTCGCCATCACGCAGAAGATATAGACCACCAAACCCCGGATGGGGCTGAGCGTCCAGCGGCATCGTCACGGGCTTAGGCGGACAGAACCCGCAACACCCTTGGCCGCTCTCTAGGGCAGGAAGGATAGGCATGAACACATGATAGCACGGAGCTATCAGAATGTCCAGTTAGCCTTGCCGTCACCACCGCTAGGGTCAACGCCTAGATACTCTAGAAGCTTGATCATCGCTGCGTTGGGGAACCCTAGCCCGTGATCCGCTACGTCGCCTCGCACGTAGGCCCAGTTGTTCACGTCGTGATGGGGAAGACCAAACTCCAACACGAGATCGCCATGGTGAGTACCACCCTTGCCGACGTAGATTGTCGGACCATGAGCCTCTGAATAAAGTGCAGGAATATGGCTCTCATCTCGGCCCACATCGGACCAGGGCGAGTCCTCAGGAGAAGACTGTCCCTGAACGATTCTAATGTCCGATGCAGTCTTCCCTAGGTTCCAATTTGTTTCCGGCTCTTGACCCGGTGGGGGCACTGTAGGGAGGCCGATATGGGAGGGACGGATATCACTAGGCCAGTGATGTTCACCCAGATGGTCGCGCCACTCTTCCTGAGGCTGAGGGTTCACCGGCACCTGAGTCGGTGACGTGCGACGAGATCGATAAACACGAACAGGCACAGCAGGGATCGCTGAGTCAAGAGCGATCTGCGTGCGATGGTTTCCTTCACTCATATGGGCCATTCCTGTATCCGGGTTGAAGTCTAGGATAGCAGGCGATCCAAATCCATGTTCTTTGATATGCTCGGTGAGAGCATTCCAGCGTTCCGGCGTGGAGTACGAGTCGGGCTGGCCGGGACGACGATCATATTCCATGAACTTCTTTAGCTCATGGGTCGGCACCCACTCGGTGACCTCGGGGTGGTCGTACTTCAACGACTCGTCCCAATCGTACTTCTTCTCAAAATCTACCGGGTCAAGGTTCTGACGATCAAGCTCTCGCTGCTGCGTGCGAGCATCAGCAAACTTCCAGTCGGTGTTCAGACTGTGTGTCTGACGAAGACGAGGATCGATGTGTCCGATCTGGTTCGTGTGCTCGTGACCGGTGAGAGGTTCGAATCCGCCCTCGGGGTCAATCCAGAACATCGTATAGGCGTCACGCCTACGAGGGTCAGCGTAGATATCGCCCTGACCAATTTGTTGAATATACTGACGGTGGCTAGGAGCACCGTCGAGAGTTTTGCCGGTGCTCCAATGATGCAGAGCGCCGTCTGGCATGAGAACCCCCTTGCCGTAGTTGCCGGGGGTCCAATGCAATTGGTGAAGAGAATCAGGGTCTTGGGGAACCTGTGTAGGCAACGGGTCCATCGATGACCCCTTAGGTTGCCTTCACCTTGATCAAGAAAATCACACCATAGCTGAGCGGTCGCCAGTCCTGTGTTGCGCTCAAGCTCGTGCCAGAATTGGCCGCGCTTGCTGCACCGGTTGTGCTTGCGCTCTGCGAGGTCGTGGTATTACCGTTGCTCGCGCCGCTGGTCGTTCCTGAAAGCGAACGGTCAGCCGCACCGGTATACACAGAGTTTGCAACTGCGTACACGTTCGTCGGGTTAGCGGTACCATAGACGTAGTAAACCGAACCCAGCGAATGAAGGTGGTCAGGCGTTGTGAACGTATGCGTGTGATCCGGCATACTGTGGGTGTGTGAATAGTCGTGCGTATGAGCGATGGTATGCGAGTGTGAAATATCACGAACATTTGCTCCACCCGCGTTAGTATCTCCACCGGTCGAGACACCCGGAGCACCAGTGACAAGGTTGTTGACCGTGCCAGCCGTACCGATAGCCTTGGTGGAGTCGGCACCAAGTAGGTACTTATTGCGAAGGTCGGGCAGAGTGATTGTACCGCCACCCGTGAAGTCATGGTTGGCGGCAATTACCGATGCGCCGTTGGCCTCAAGCCATCCTGTAGGCAAGGCATGAGAGTTGGTCGGACGCCAATAGGGAATGATCGTACCAATCGGAAGAACGTTGGGATCAAGCTTATCCTTGGTAATAGTCTGAGATGCGATCTTTGCACCCGTGACAGCGAGGGCAGCAAGAGCAGCGGTAGGGATCGTGGCCGCTGAGATCCTTGCTCCATCAAATGCGTTCATCGCAGCGCCGTTGACGATCTCAACAGGCTGCGTGTATGTCGTGATACCAGCACCAGAGATCTGAATGTCGTAAGAACCCTCGTCTAGCCAACCGTCGATGCGTCCGTTGGCTCCGGTTGTGATCGGGTTCGATGCAGTGGTGCCACCGGTTGCTGCGGCATATACTGTGGCAAGACCTCCACCACGAATGTTGACCGTGGCGGATGCACCGCTGACTGCTGCGCCAGCGGTTGTCTGGACCGTTAGTTGAATCTCTCCGCGAGCCATTACTTACTCTTTAGTTCGGCGCTCTTGACCTTGGCAACAAAGTTGATGACCCTGGCGTCACAATCGGGCACAGGAATTTCCTTGAGGGAATCACGGTTTACATCGCGGTACGCCTCAAGCTGAGCGGAAGTTAGAGATCCACCCTTGTACAAAGCCTCGATACGTACCTGACTCCCCTTGATGATCCTTCTGAGACTGGTGTTTGTCTCTAGATCGAATTGGCATCCAACAGCTACAGCGCTTGCCCCGGCACGAATGATCGCAGTGCGGTTATCAGCAGCGCGCACGTCGTTCTTGTTTGACTGTTGAACGACGCTATTCACGGTGAAAGCCATCGTGAGGGCTAGAGCCAAGTATGCGATTAGCTGACCGTGCTTGTGCAGAAAATTACCCATCACTACTTATCCGTTCGTAATGGGGTGCAATCTACCTTGTAGGTAGACGTTCACGTTGGAATCAACGTGGATGCTAGCGTCAGTAGACCTACCACCCCAAGGTACGCAGTTGTCATTTGGTGACAATTTACCCATGACCTTGCAGTCCCTAAGACGTGTCTTCCTCTGCCGCCGCTGGCTCTGGTTCGTCCTTTGGCTGGCGCTTGTTGTCTTGCCGTAGAAATGCTGGTAGCCCCATCATTGCGGCGAATAGAATTAGAAGCGTTGGTCGCTCTGCTCCGGTTGCGAGAACTGTCTCGTGAAATACTCCTGCGAGTCCGCCGACGAACAGCAGAATATCCCGGATGGCTGGCCATTGTTTCATTCATCATCACAAAGTTGAAGTTGGTCGTCTATTACTGGCTTGCTACCTCAGGGGTTATAGGCCAGGACGAAACCAATCTCGCCAATCTCTGCGATCATGCAACGCAAGGAGAGCGCCAATCGTGATAACCGCCACACCCACGGCACCATGATGAAGACGCTGCTTGAGCACCCATACTCGTCTTTCTACGTGGTTGTAGCCAAGTAGGTTGTTCCCTTTTGTCCATGGATTCTGCTGCATCACGAGTGAAAATGGTAACGTCGTCTTTGTCAATTACAGATGTAGCTAGACCCGGCTCTCTAGTATCGGCCAGACGGATCGCAATGTCGCGATCTAGGGTATAGACAAATGGCCGAGAGGTTCCTCGGCCATCGTCCACGAATACACGATATTTAGGTCTAACAGACACCGGGATAGCTCACTGGTCCGGGGGCTGTACCTGGGGGTCTAGGCACTGGAACCCTTTGTGTGCTGACTGCACCTAGAGGACGCTGGTGCATTTCTAGGTCAGCTACTCGGTTCGGCACGTTCTCTCGCTGCATTCTTGAAATAAGTGCGGCGAGCATGTCGATACGAGCTAGGAGAGCGGCCATCTCCTTGTCATACTCCTCACGGGTGACAAAGTTACTACTCATTGGTGACAATGAGGGG
>ERZ724522.1954-NODE-1954-length-10150-cov-12.732838_pt1 | contig 10150 bp, 10 predicted proteins | sample MGYA00376055_ERZ724522 | MGnify/ENA primary metagenome ERZ724522 (study PRJEB28724, sample SAMN07190884) | wastewater metagenome | isolation source: effluent of sewage treatment plant in Hong Hong | place: Hong Kong | collected 2016-03-17 ... | reverse complement strand
CCCACGCCGGACAAAGTGAGCGGCTGGCAGGAGCGCGACATCTACTTGTGCGCCCTCATCATCGCCTGCGGCACGATTGCCTGGATGGGCCGCTGGATAGCGGTGAAGTTCATGCAGCGCGACAAGGAGAGCCTTGAAGTCGTCAAAAAGAACACGGAGAGCCTGTGGGCCGTGGCCGAGGCGCTGAAGGCGTTCACGAACCAGATGGACGGCATCATCACGCCCGCTGTGACCATGGCCATGCAGGAGACGTTCAAGCCCGACCTGCCGCACCCGCTGGGCAGCACCCGGAAACGACCGCCCGAAACCGGGACTTGATTTTGCCGCGAGTAGTCCCATGATTCCCACCGCTTCAAGCAACCTCACCTCATCCGTCACCACGCCCATGAAATACGTCGCTCTCATCCTCGCCGCCGCCCTTTTGTGGGCCTCGCATGCCTCTGCGCAGATCGTGCAGCTCAACAGCATCACCGATACCACGACAGGCATCGCCTACCGCGTGAAGACGCGTGAAGTGTCCGCCAGCACGCTGCTCACGAGCACGGATCACACGATTCTCGCCAATGCCACCAGCGGCGCGATCACGCTGAGCCTGCCCGCCGCCGGCACGAACACCGCCACGCGGGTGTATGTGGTGCAAAAGACCGATTCGAGCACCAACGCGGTCACCATTGACGGCAGCGGCAGTGAAACGATTGACGGCACCACCACGATCAAACTCACGCAGCCCAACCAAACCGTGATCATCCAAGCCGGCTTTTCGGCGTGGCACATCGTCGGGCCGCGACCGGCCAATAGTTACACGCAGGCAGCTACGGCCACCTTGACCGCTGATCAGCTTTACGGCAGCACCATCGTCAACACCGGAGCCTCCGGCGCCGTCGTTTACACCCTGCCCGCTCCGCAGCTCGGCATGAGGTTTCGCGTTTACCTGACCGCCGCGCAGGATGTGGACATTAATCCGGCGAACAGCACGCAAATTTTGGCCCTGACCAATGCCACCGGCGATGCCATTTCCAGCGCGGCCACCATTGGCAACTGCATCGAACTTGTGGCGCTCAGCAGCACCACCTGGGGCGCTTTTGCGGTGTCCGGCACGTGGACGGATGTGAACTGATTCAGCCCACGCCACCTTTTACCCCTCAGCAACTGCCATGAAATCCTGGAAAACCACCCTTTTTGGAGCCGGCGGCCTTGCCACCGTGCTGTTCACCGCCGTTTCCGCCCTCCTCGATGGCGATCCGGCCACGAATCCCAACTGGGATTTGGTCATCGGCGCCGCGCTGCCTGCCATCGGGCTGCTGTTTGCCCGTGACAACAACGTGACCAGTGAGCAGGCCGGCGTCAAATGAACCCGCTGGCTGCCATCACCGCCCTGTTTGAGGCTCTCGCGGCAGCCGCGAGAGCCTTTCCTATTTGGGTGGCGCGCACCAACATCAAAGACATCGAACGCCAACAACAAGCCATCCTCAAACATGAAATCGCTGGCACTCCTGCTGACCGTCGCGCTGCTGACCTGCTGCGCAGCCAAGTCGCCTATCGCAGCCGACTCCATGCAGCTCTACTCCCCGGACACCTTGGAAATCCCGGCGGGGACGCAGATCCAAACCAAACAAGGGCTGTATCGCGCCCAAGTGGATGAGCGCTGGTATTCCGCCGATCTCTACCTGAAACGCGTCACCGAATCCCTCCGCCCATGAGTCCCGATGACATCCAGAAAGTAAGCGTGTTCGTGCTGCAAGGCGCGTGCGCGGTCTTCTGCTTCTGGATCGCGTGGACGCTGCTGACCAATCCCAAACCACCCCGAATGCCATGAATCAGAACGACATCAAAGCCATGCAACGACGCATCGGGGTGACCGATGACGGTTTTTGGGGACCCAAGAGCATTGCGGCCTGCCAGGCGCATCTGCGCAATCTCATGCCCGCCAAGAATCCGTGGCCTGCCACCGATCAAGCCAGCCTGTCCAAGTTTTACGGCGCCGCCGGCGATGAATCACAACTCACCATGCTGGGGGTGGCTGATCTAGGCATCAAATACGACGGGAAGCCGGTGAAGGTCATCCGCTGCCACAAAAAAGTGGCGGACAGCCTGAAACGCATTTTCACCGCGCTGTCCAAAGGTCCGCACAAAGCGGTGCTGGAGCAATACGCCGGCTGCTTCAACAACCGCAACATGCGCGGTGGCACGCTGCCCAGCCTGCATGCTCGCGGCGCAGCGGTGGACTTGGAGCCGGACAGCAATGGCAATCATGTGTCCTGGCCCACGCGGGCAACGATGCCGCTCGAAGTCATGGAGGAGTTCGCCAAAGAGGGCTGGCTGGCTGCTGGCGCATTTTGGGGACGCGACGCCATGCACTTCCAAGCCACGCAGTGATGCTTGACATTCCTGCCAGTAGTCCCACAATACCCGAACCGCACCCGATACCATGGCCGACGATACCATCACCCAGCCCGATACCGATCTGCCACCCTTTGACCCCGCCATGATGAGCGAGGAAGGTTTGCTGGCGATTGCCGCGCAAAGCGCCGGCCCGGTGGAAGGTGATGCGCCAGCCTCATCGCCTGCGCCAGCGGCGGCTCCTAGTCCTGCCCCTGCCATTCCCGCCACTCCGGCGGCACCTGAGCCCGCGCCAGCCCCGGCCCCCGCCGCACCTGAGCCTGCTCCGGCACCCGCCGCGCCTGCGGCCCCGGATGCGTCGTTGAATCCCGATCTGGCCAAGAACTACCGCATCACGGCACAGACTGCGGTGGAGCAGCAGGCGCTGCAGCTTCGCCGTGCCAATCCGAATTTGAGCCTGATGGAGGCCATTGTGAAGGCGCACGAGGATCTCGGGCTGCCTTCGCCCGTGCCTGCCGCCCCCGCAGCCCCAGTCACCCCACCCGCGCCGGCTCCTGAGCCGCAGGTAAGCCCGCTGGACAAGCTGAAGGCGGATTTGGACGCCGTGGATGAAAAACTGGCCGATCTGCATCCCACCTTTGATGCCGATGATTTCAAAGCGGCCACGCTGGAACGCCAAAACCTGCTCACGCAGCAGGTGCGACTGGAAACAGCGGAAATGATCGCCCAGCAGCAGACGCAGCAAACCGTGCAGGCTGAGATTGAGCATGCCCAGCAGCAGGTGGACTCTCAGTTTGGTGATGTGCTGGCCGATGCGCAGCACCCTTTTACGCTGGCCTACCAAGGCCGGCTTCAACAACTCATCCAGAGCGCTCCCGACGATGTTGTGGGAGCTCTTGACTTCGAGCTCCGCGTGGCCAATGAAGTGGCCCAGCAGTTCGAGGCGCGAAACATTCCCGTGCGCAAGGCATCGGCGGCTCCGGCCCCGGCGCCTGCCCCGGCTCCCGTCACGCAGCAGCCGGCCCCGGCTGCGGCACCGCAGCCTCAAACACCGGCGGCTCCGCCCCGGTCGGCAGCGGTCCCGCTTTCCGGCGCTCCTGCCAGCGTGAATCCCGTCATGGGCATTGATCGCCCCGATCCGTCCGCCAGCATCAACGGTGCCCTCCAAGGCCCGTCCGTGCTCGATCCGGACAGCATCGGCGATGATTTGCTCGCGGCAGCTTACGGAGGCCACGTTGCCCCGCCGCCTGCCACGTTCCGGATGGCCGCCTAACGGCCGCTCCAGCACCTGACGGACCCGCCACGGCCCACTGAGGCTACGGCACCACCCCACACCCACCCGGCCCACGCCTTCAGCACCGCCTGGCGCTTCATCGCGCCTGCACGCGGCCCGCGGAGGCCCACGGCCACCCCACATCCACACACCTCACGGGGCGGGTCATGCCCCGACGCAACCACACACACCTCCAACGATCATGGCTAACGTAACCTACCCCGTCGCATCGACCACGGCGCAACTCGTCGTCAGTGTCGGCGCCAACTACCAAGAGCAGGCCTGGGAAAAAGGCGTCGTCATCGGCGCTGCCGCCCGTCACCCGCTTTCCGCCCTCAAGCAGGGCTCCAACAACCTCAACAAGCGCATCCCCAACAGCGCCATCGTCACCACCACCACGCTGAACAACGGCATCTATGGGCAGGTGGCGAACTTCCAAGTGCGTGCCCCGCTCGGCGGGTTCGGCACCCAAGGCGCGGGCGGCTATCGCTCAGGCAAGGGTGAAGAGGCCAAGGACAAGATGTATACCCTGACCACGGGCGTGCATCACCACTCCCGCCAGCGCAACAACGTCTCCGCCGCCCAGTGCCGCATCGGCGTGGGCAGCTTCGACGTGGAGACGCAGGCGCAGCTCAAGGAATGGTATGGCTGGGCCACGGGCAACCTGCTCGAAGCCGAAATCATCCGCGCCACCACCACGGACAGCACCGTGACCAACCGCACCGTGTTCTACGCCAACCAGCGCAGCAGCCTGGACGAGCTCACCAGCGCGGACGTGCTCACGCTCGAGGACATCACCCGCCTTGAAAACGCGCTGAACGAAAACATGGCCCAGCCCTTCAGCCTGACCACCGATGGCGTTTCCGACATCTCGGAATACCTCATCATGGCCCCGCACTACGGCTGGGATGCCCTCCGCGCCACGGATGAGTGGAAGAACCTGCTCAAACTGGCCGGCGAACGCGGCAGCAAGAACCAGCTCTTTGGCGGCGGTATGCCGAAGTGGGGCGGCTCGAAGCTGTTCGACTGGCGCATCCAGGTGCCGGACTCCTACGGCCCCGCGGGCTGCTTCGCGGCTCCCTTCGCCTTCCTCGGCGAGGCGATTGCCGCAGGTTCCACCGCCTTCACCATCAAGGGCGGCGGATCCGCTGCCGCGGCGGCGCTCACGGATCGCGCTTACTTCATCCACTTCCCGAACTCGCAGTTCAAGATGTTCGAGCAGGAGAAGATCGCCCGCGACACCAGCACCACCCGCTATGTGATCGCCAAGCACGCCACGCAGAAGAAGTGGGCCTTCGCGTCCTACAAGGTCACCGCTGCCGGCGACCTCGACGACGCCACCGGCACCATTGCCCCGGCGAACACGCTCACCATCTTCAAAATGCTGAGCGCCACCAATGCCGGCGACGCGCTCAATACCCTCGGTGACATCACCTGGGGCGCGGGCGTGTTCAACGGCCTGCAGTGCGAATGGTCCGACCTCCCGGTGGGCTCCAAGCTCTACCCCTGCAACTCCAAGGGCCAACCCTACGTGCAGGTGTATGGCCTCGGCCAGCACGCCATGATCGACGGTCACGGCCGCGTGACCGACGACGGCAGCGTGGGCATGGGCCAGCGCACGGAAAACCTCGTGACGGACATGGGCCGCCTCAAGCAGATCGGCATGGTGATGAGCTACGGCGCGAACGCCGTGATCGACACCAACGGCATCCCGCGTGGCATGGTCCGCATGTATGCGGCCTACAACCCGCCTGGCCTGCCCGAGATCCAGTAAGGGCGCGAGTAGTCCCCTGATTCCGGTTGCAAACGCGGTCCGGCACGTCACAGTGCCGGACCGTTTTCTTTCCCATGAGCGCCCCGACATCTCAGCCCGATCCGTTTACCGCCCCCGTGTGGCAGTTTCGTTTTCTCATCTGCCGGGATCGCAATGCCGGGCAGCAAATGGTGACCATCAGCGGCTCGAAGCGCCGGCGCACGCAGTTTGACGCTTTCCACAACTGCCAGTCCTACCTGTGCGAGGACTATGCCGAGTATCTACTGCTGCTGCGCACCGTGGTGGGCAAGACGGACAAAAGTTTCTGGGGCATCGTGGAGCTTTACGACCCCGTGACGCAAGCCCGCAAAACGCTGGCCGATGTGCCGGGCGTGCTGCTGGCGCAGCAGGTGTGCATTCCCCAATCGCAGGCTGGACAAGCGGCCAAGTCGCCGGGCTCATATCCCGGAAACGCGGGTTCGAGTCCCGCGCCTGCAACCATGCCCGCTGTGGCGGAGGCGTTGGGCATTGCCCCCATGCCTGCCGATGACGGTTTTGCCAAGGAATTGGCGTCAGATTGGGAAGCTGCTAAAAAAGCCGCTTTTGATAAGACGCTTGAAGCCACTCTTTCCCAAACGCCCGGAGGCTCGCAATCGGGCGGTGTCGTCGTCGAGGCGGCGCCGTGCGAGCCAAAGGGCACCCTTTCTGACCCGCCCGCCGTGGACGCGGACGCGGGCACTCCAGACACCACGACCACGCTCAATGAGCGCGGCAACCGCCAACTGACCGCCGACGCATCGGCCAGTCCGGCACCGGAGCCTGTGAGTGCCCGCGCCCCCGCCTCGAAGCCCAAACCCTCCGCCAAGAAAGGGAAGAAGTAACCTCTCTGCGGGCAGGAATGCCCGCATCACCTATCCATGGCCAGCGCTGAAGACCTCCAAAAATACCTTTTGCCGGCCATTGGGCAGCCGGTGGATGCCACGTTGTCCACCACGGACACGGCGCTGTTCCTTCAGGCAGCCAATGCGGCCCTGCTGGAGCTTTTGGGCCAAGCCCTCGCCGAGGACCGCAGCGAGCTCGTGCGGGCACCGGTGAGCGTCACGCTCGGGCAGGTGACGGCCGACGACAAAGCCATCACCTTCAGCGGGTTTGCCGACTGGATGCGCGGCTGCAGCATCCAGATCGGTTCCACGTGGAACCGCCTCGTGAAGCCCGGCAGCAGCGTGAGCCTCGAAATCCCGTATCAGGGGACTACTGCCAGCAACGTGGCGGCCACGGTCTATCAGGACGTGGTGAACCTCGACTACGCGCTGGAGAACATCCAACCACCGATCACGCTCGACGGGCAGTATCCGATCACGATGGTGTCGCACCTCACGCAGCTCGACGCCTTCCGCCGGCGCAGTGGCGAGAACTGGACGCGCAACGGCCTGCCGGAATACGCCTTGATGCAGGACAGCCTCAGCTACCAGGGCACGCCCGCCACGCGGTTTTTGCTCGATGCCCTGCCGCTCCAAAAATACACGCTGCGCTTCACCGCGCGGCTGCGGGCCCCGCAGATCACGAGTCTGTCCGACACCACGCCCTACTTTCTGCCTGGTGGGCAGGACCTGCTCATTTTCTACCCGGTGGCACGGGACTACCTGCGCCAGTGCTGCGCCTACTTCATCCTGGACCCCAAGGATACCATGGATGCCGCCAATGCCGCCCGCCAGCGCTGGGCCGCCTACAACAACAAGGGCAGCCAGCCCGCCATTCTGGACATCCACGGCTGACCGCCATGAAAACGCCCGCGCCCGCCCCACCTCCCGTCCGCCGCGGCACCTGCATGGAATGCCGCACCGAGCGCATGCGGCTGATTGAGTCCACCCATCCAGTGACGGGGAATCAGTGCTTTGTCTGTGCCGTGTGTTCCGCCAACTTTTCCCGAATGCCATGAATACGCCCGATGAACAGCACCACATCATGGTGGACCTTGAAACGCTGGGCACGGAGCCCGGCAGCGTGATTGTGACGCTGGCCGCCGTGCAGTTTGGTGGACAGCCAGGGCGCATCTTAAACACCTTCATCCGGCATATCCGTCCCGATTCGTGCGAAGCCGCTGGCTTGCGCTGCAATGCCGCCACGGCCTTGTGGTGGCTGAAACAATCCGAAGACGCCCGCCGGCGATTGGAGGAAGGGCAAAAGGAAGCCATCCCGCTGGATGAGGCATTGAAGGAATTTGGCTGGTGGCTGCCAGGCGAGCGCAAACAGCGCTGCATTTGGGGAAACGGCGCGTCTTTTGATTGTGCGCTGCTGGCAGCCGCTTACCGCGCCGTGAACCGCGAACTGCCATGGTCTTACGCTGGCGAGCGGTGTTACCGCACCATCAAGGCGCTGCATCCCGATGTGCCCATGGAACGCCAAGGCACGCATCACGACGCCCTTGATGATGCGACAAGCCAGGCGCTGCACCTCATGCAGATGCTTCCTCATTCGTCATTCTGATTTCGTCATTCGTCCTTTTCCGTCATGCCCCGCCCGCCCCAGTCCAACCTGCTGCCCGTGTTCAAGCCCATCGACGGCTTGACCGAGACGACGCAGCTTGGCGAGGGCACGGTGACGCTGAAGAACATCCTGCTGCGGCCCTTGGGGGCCATGAAGGGCCCGCCGCGTTATGAACGCCTGTGGGGCATCGGCAGCGCGGCCACGATCTACGCCACGCTTACCGGTAGTCCCTTGAGCCTCACCGATGCCGACAACACGGTGGCGCTGAAGGTGTCGCGCCAGGGCAAGTGCTTCCTGTTCTTCTACAACATGCCCGCCCGCGAGTGCCGCGGCCTGTTCTACCTCGGCGACGATGGCAGCTACACCAGCGGCAGCTACGACTTCACCGCCAGTTCCGGGCTTTCTTGGACCGTGCTGGCCCGTGACCTCGACGACACCGCCCGCTGGTATGGGCACCGCGTGTTCAAGGCGCTGTTCCTCGGCAACGGCGTGAACGACAACGTGATCGCCCAGCTTGGCCGCAGTGCCACGCCGGGCGTGTGGCGCAAGGCGGCCTCCAACGTGGCACCGAGTGCGCCCGTGATCAGCCTCGTCACGCCGGCGAGCACCACCAACTCGCAGGCGTATGTGTCCTTCACGCGCACGAGCACCAAAGTCCTGACCTTCCGCGCCAAGGACACGCTCTATCCCGGCCTGAGCGGGAACAACAAGATCCGCGTGCGCATCTCCAACACGGGCACCAGCAACGACATCGTGAGCACGCTCACCGGTCAGGGCACCGCGGCGGACCCGTATTACTACACGCTTGCCACCGGCACCACGGCGCTGACATCGAGCACGGATGCCATCGTGACCTTTGTGAACGCGGACTCTCGCGTGACGAGCATCCTGGAGGCCAGCAAATCGGCCGCCGATGCCGCCAGCGACACCGCCAACTATGGCCCGTCCGACCTCGATCACGGGACCGGCACCGGCACCAGCGAGGGTTTCAGCAACCGCACGGTGACCTTTTATGCCCGCTACTGGGACCCCGGCGCGGAAAACATGGGCTACGAGGGCGTTTCGAGCGCCATTTCCAACACACTCGTCATTCCGGACAGCGCCAACAACGACGTGCGCGTGCTCGTGCCGGTGGACAGCACCGCCGCGGGCGGCCGTTTTGGTTACATCCGGCTGTTCATGCAGTTCGGCGAGACGCCGGACGAGGTGTGGCTGCTGATCAATCCGGACGATCCCGTGCCAAACGGCCTGAGCGGCACGTTTGCCCGCATCGGCAGCACCAACGGCGTGGACCTCACCGGCACCGGCTGGGCGGACAACGACATGGGTCGCGTGACCACCACGGGCACCCTGCCCTCGGGCTTGAGCCTCGACACCGATTACTACTTGCGCACGGCCATTACGGGCACCTTGACGCGGCAATCGGGTAATAACCTGCTCCTCACCGGCACCTGGAGCGAAAACGCGGTGGTGAACCTGTCCACCACCGGCACGCTGCCGGCGGGCCTGAGCACGGGCGTGGATTATTACCTGCGCCCGCGGTTGGGCACCCTGACCCGGTTGACGACCAACGAGGTGGCCATCACCGGCACCGGCTGGGCAGACCTCGACCAGGTGCAGCTCACCACCACGGGCACGCTGCCGGCGGGCCTGAGCACGGGCACCACCTACTACCTGCGCTATTATGCGCCCAACCAGTGGCGGCTCAGCCTCACCAGCGGCGGTGCCAACATCCCCATGGCCGATGCCGGGACCGGCACGCACACCGCCACGGCGCAGCCGGCGGGGCAGTATCAACTCAGCCTCACCAGCGGCGGCAGCGGCGTGACCGTGACGGATGCCGGGACTGGCACGCACACGGCCACGCTCAAGCGCACGGGTGACGAGGTGTTTTTTGCGGCCACCGCGGACGGTCCACCGGTGGCGCTGGCCGATGACGGCACGGGCACGCATACCTTTACCCTGCGGTCCAAGTGCGTGCAGGTGGGCACCCAGACGCCGTTTCTGCCCGCCGACGATGGCGGGGAGATGTTTGCCGATCAAAACCGCCCACTGCCGCACACGCTGCATGCCTTCACGCAGGACCAGGTATGGCGCGGCGGTGTCACCGACTACCCGGAGCGGCTGTATGTGTCCAAGCCGAGCACGGCGGATGAAATCGCCCCCGAGGGCGTTTCCCTCGATGACCAGGCCTTTGTGCCTGTTTTCAATCAAAGCGCCCGCGGCGGCAGTGGCAAGATGACCGCCATGCTGGCCTCGCAGAACCGGCTGGACATTCATTACGACACGGGCATCAC
>ERZ724522.1953-NODE-1953-length-10151-cov-4.302595_pt1 | contig 10151 bp, 8 predicted proteins | sample MGYA00376055_ERZ724522 | MGnify/ENA primary metagenome ERZ724522 (study PRJEB28724, sample SAMN07190884) | wastewater metagenome | isolation source: effluent of sewage treatment plant in Hong Hong | place: Hong Kong | collected 2016-03-17 ... | reverse complement strand
GCAAGAAAGGGTTCGGCGTTCGCAATCTGGTGGCGTTCATTGGGACGCCTTCTAAACGGCCGAATTGAGGGGGATGAGCGCCGCTAGGCGCGAAGCTCCCCTCGAATGAATAGTTGGGCCTAGCGGCCCGTAACCAAGGAGAAGAAGATGAGCCACCACGGAATGAACCCAATTGGCGACCACCCGCTGTTTAAGAAGCTGATGACGCAGTCCGAGAAGGACCGACTGGTCAGTATTGCAGCAACCCTTTAGGGATCGCCATGATCGTACACCCCGAATCCAAGTCGCTCCTGCTGCGGGTCAAGAACCCGGACCTCATCAAGAAGTGCATCCCCAACTACTCGCGGGACATCGACTACGAGGGGCACAACCTCGTGGTCAAGCACGACCTCGACGTGGTGAAGGTGCTCCGCAACATGGGGATCAATGCCCCCAGCCCGATACGTCAGCACTACGACTGGCCGCGCCCGGCGTGGTTCAGCAAGATATTCGACCACCAAGTCATCACGGCCGACTTCCTCACGCTGACCCACCGGGGGTTCGTACTCAACGAGATGGGCACCAGCAAGACAGCCAGCGCCCTGTGGGCCTGCGACTACCTGATGCGCATCGGCAAGCTGAAGAAGGTTCTCATCGCCTCGCCTCTGTCTACGCTGGAGCGGGTGTGGATGGACGAAATCTTCAACGTCATCATGCGGCGCAAAGCGGTCATGCTGTACGGTACGGCCGAGCGTCGGCTGGAGCTGCTGAAGTCCGATGCCGACTTCTACGTCATCAACCATGACGGGCTGAAGATCATCGCCAACGAGGTGAAGAAGCGCAAGGACATCGAGCTGGTGATCGTAGACGAAGCGGCAGCGTACCGCAATGCGTCCACCAACCGATACAAGATTCTGCTGAATATGCTGCGCACCGACATGAAGCTGTGGCTCATGACCGGCACGCCCTGCCCCAACGACCCCACGGACGCATGGGCGTTGGCGAAGCTGGTCAACCCCAGCCGGGTCCCCGTGTACTTCAACTCGTGGAAGCGGCAGACCATGAACCAGATCAGCACCTACAAATGGGTGCCCAAGCCCGGCTCGCACCAGATGGCCTACGATGCGATGCAGCCTGCGGTACGGTTCAAGAAGGCCGACTGTCTGGACCTTCCGCCCATCACGTTCGAGAGTCGTACGTGTGACCTGACCCCCGAGCAGAAGCAGGCGTACAAGGACATGAAGAACTACCTTGCGGCTGACCTTGCTACTGCCGAGCTTGCCGCAGGTACCCAGCAAATTACGGCGGTGAACGCGGCCGACAAGATCAACAAGCTGCGGCAGATTCTGTGCGGTGTGGTGAAGGACCCGGCGACAGACACCTACCTGCCACTCAACCATACGCCACGTGTACAGGTGCTCAAGGAGTGTATCGAGCAGGCCAGCCACAAGGTGATCGTGATCGTGCCGTTCAAGGGCATCATCCGTTACTTGCGCACCGAGCTGGAGAAGGACTTCACGTGCGAGGTGCTGAACGGCGACGTGCCGCCGAAGCAGCGGGCGGCGATCATCAAGAAGTTCAAGGACGAGGACGACCCGCGTGTACTTCTGTGCCACCCCAAGGTAATGGCCCATGGCCTGACCCTGACCGAGGCCGACACCACGATCTTCTACGCCCCTATTTACTCAAATGAGGAAACTCAGCAGGTTATCGAGCGGATCAACCGGCCGGGGCAGAGGTTCAAGATGACCATCATCCGCATCGGCGCGTCGGCGCTGGAGTGGAGCATCTACGCCATAGTCGAAGGCAAGCGGCTATCGCAGGAATCTATTCTTGACTTGTACAGAAAGGAGTTGACAACCTAGATGCTGTAAGGGATAATACTTGCAAATGAGAACAAGGAGTGGATCATGAACAAAGTGGAATTTCTCGCCGGTATGTCCACGTTGCCTGTGGACAAGCTGGTCAAGCGGTTCGTAGGTCTACGCGAAGCGCGGGCCGCAGAGAACAAGGCAGCAGAAGAAGTGGACAAGGAGTACAAGGAACTCCTGAAGGCCGTCGAGAACGAACTGCTGCGCCGGGCTGATGTCGAAGGTGTGGAAGGGTTCAAGACGGAGTTCGGCACGACCTACAAGGACGTGAACATGTCGGCGTCGTTTGCCGACGAGGATACGTTCTACAACTTCGTGCGCAGGTCGGGCGATCTGGAGTTCTTCGAGCGCCGTATCAAGATCGCTCACCTGAAAGAATACATGGCGAATCACGACGGGCAGTTGCCGCCGGGACTCAACGTGTTCCGTGAGTACACAATGCGAGTGAGGAAAAAGTAATGTCGGATAACGACGAAGCAATGCTCGACCTTGAAACCTTGGGTAATGGGAACCATGCCGTCATCAGTGCCATCGGCATCGTGATGTTCGACCCGGTTGCCAAGACCATCGACAAGGCGAATGGGTTCTACCAGTTGGTCGACATACAGTCCTGCGTTGACCACGGCCTGCAGATGGACGTGAGTACGATCCTGTGGTGGATGAAGCAGTCCGACGCAGCGCGTGCGATCTATACCACCGACAGGCCGAAGCCCAAGCTGCCCTCCGTACTGGACGCCCTGATCGAGTGGTTCGGCGGCAGGGACATTCCGGTGTGGGGCAACGGGTCCCCCTTCGACAATGTGATCCTGCGCAACGCATTCAAGGCGTGTGGACACGAGGCCCCGTGGTCGTTCTGGAACGACCGCTGCTACCGCACCATGAAGGCGAAGAACCAGCACGTGAAGATGGCACGTACTGGGGTACACCACAACGCTTTCGACGACGCAGTGTCGCAGGCGAACCATCTCATCAACATTCTCAATCAAGGAGCATAAGCATCATGGGTGCACTCATCCCGTTTGACCAGTCTGGCAACCAACTCCCCGCGCACGTCGGGGCATTCATGAGCGACGAAGAATCGAACATCGCTCCCAAGAACACCATCCCGCAGCTTTCGTTCCGGGGCAAGGTCTGGCGCACCGTCCTCGAAGGCGAGGAAAAGACGGTCTGCGGTCAGGACGGCGAACCGCGTACGGTCATCAAGGTGGTGATCCTCAACCAGAACGCCAACCGCTCGCGCTCGTACTACGAGGGCGCGTACGTCGAAGGCAAGTCGCAGCCCCCGGCCTGCTGGTCGGCTGACGGCAAGACCCCGGATGCGGACGTGAAGGAACCGCAGGCCAGCGCGTGCGCCTCGTGTCCGCAGTCGGTGAAGGGCAGCAAGATCACGGACGCCGGCAAGGAAACCACCGCGTGTGCGCAGTACAAGCGGCTGGCCGTGGTGCCGTACCCCGGCATCCATATCACCCCCATGCTCCTGCGCCTGCCGCAGACTTCCCTGTGGGACGGCAAGAACGAGGAAAACGAGGGCAAGGGCTGGTACGCGTACGACCAGTACATCGACATGCTGCGTGCTCGTGGCTGTACGCACACGGCAGCAGTGGTGACCAAGGTCAAGTTCGACCACCGCACTGCCTACCCCAAGCTGCTGTTCGCGGCTGAAGGCTGGCTGGCCCCGGACGAGCTGCTGAAGCTGAAGTCGATCTGGAACGGCGAGGACGTGAAGGAACTCATCAACGCCAGCGAATCGGTTGCGGCCGTTCGCACCGCCCCCGAGGCTGCGGCTCCCGCTCCGGCTCCGGCTCCGGCTGCTCCGGCTCCCGCTCCGGCCCCGGCCCCGGCGAAGCCCACGGCGGCTCCGAAGCCCAAGGCGACTCCTGCGGCTCAGGCTCCTGCGGCTCAGGCTCCTGCGGCTCAGGCTCCGACTGATCCCGATGGCTCCCCGGCGTTCGCTCCCTACCCGTTCGCCAACAAGGACGACGAGGCCCCGGCTCCCGCGCCGGCTGCACAGGCTCCCGGCAACAAGGGACTCGGTGCCCTGCTGGACGGCTGGGACGACTAAGCCAGTCGCAATGTAGCGAGTACACGGGGGGCTGCGGCCCCCCGTTTTCCAAGGAGAACAAAATGCCACGAGCAATCACCGAAGAATCCCGCCAGCGTGTATACGAAATGCACACGGCAAACCCCGACGCACTCGGCCTCGCACTTGGTGCGGCGGTGCTGCGGGCCAACGTACCCCTCAAGGCAATCGCCGAGCTGCTTACCGCATCGTAAGCCTCTGTGTATCGCTGGGCGTACGGCGACGTTGAACCCCGTCCGGTGTACCACCAGAAGATCAAGCGCCTCATCACCATCCTCAAGCGTGCCCTTCGAGCCGGGGCTGCCCCGCTCTCGGGCACCCATGCGCAGCGTATGGCGGCGGTAAGTGACTTGATAATCAAGCATAAAGCGAAGCCGACTGTCTAGGCTGTTGATTGGCGACCGGAGAGGGGGTATGCTCTCTATCCTCGTGCTAGGGGACAAGAATGGATGCAAAAGAATTTCTGACGCGGCTGCTGCCGCAGTCAGGGCACATAGTCATCGCCACGCCAGAGTCTTTCACGGACGACAAGGGCAAGCTCAAGCCGTACTACAAAGCTCACGTACACACGTCGATAGACGACGCAATCGAAGCCACCAATACGCTGGTGTGGCAGGGCAAGGACATCTTCTTCGCGCTGAGTACCTACAAGGAAGCACGGGTATGGAGTGCGGAGAAGCAAAAATACCAGACACGTACACAAGCTAACTCGAAAGCCCTCCGGGCGTTCTTCCTCGATCTGGACATCGGCCCAGTGCCCGAGGGCCAGACCCCCAAGACGTTCCCCTCCAAAGAGAACGCGCTGGTATCCCTCAAGGAGTTCTGCAAGCGGGTGGGGTTGCCCAAACCGATGGTAGTGGATAGTGGCGGAGGACTCCACGTGTACTGGCCGCTGGCTACCGAGGTACCCACGGATAGGTGGACGGAAGCAGCAAACAAGTTCAAGTCGATCTGCCAGCACACCAAGCTGCCCATCGACCCGGCCGTCCCGGCTGACAGTGCCCGCGTACTCCGCCTGCTGGGTACGTACAACCTGAAGAAGTCCGTTGCCAGAGAAGTACGCCTGCTGAGTGAAGCGCACGGCCCCTACGATGTCTCGATGTACGAGACAATCTTCGACCAGTTCATCGCCGACAACGGCGTGTCCGCCCTGCCTTCTCGCAAGCCCAGCGCCGGGCACAAGCCCACTACCAACCTCGCCGCGTCCATACTGGGGGACAACATCGGGGCGACCAACGACCCGGCCAACGCGGATCGCATCGCCTTCCACTGCGGGTTCTTCGGAGCGCACGTGGCTACCCACGGCCGGGGGATGTCGGAACCGGATTGGAACAAGGCATGCAGCATCGGTCAGTTCTGCGAGAACCGCGAGTATGTGCTGGAGTTCATCTCCAAGGATGGCAAGGACTACGACTTTGACTCCACGCTGCAGAAGGCTGCACGGTGGACGGGGCCGGTAACGTGCCTGACAGTGTATGGGGACAACGCCCCGATATGCGACGCCTGCCCACACTGGGGGAAGATCACCACCCCACTCCAGCTCGGTAGCGTACACACCGAGTCCGCACCCCCAGTGGTATCGCTGGCGATGCCGGGGGAGGAAACCCCGGTGCAAGTGGTGATTCCCAACCCGCCTACCCCATACATCCGATACAAGGGCACGATCTGTACCGAGTCCGAGGACGACGATGGGAAGCAGGACCTGAAGGAAATCGTGCCGTTCGACATCTACCCGGTGCGCATCATCCGCCAGACATGCTCCGACAATGACGTGAAGGAGCTTACCCAGTGGTGTGCACACTTGCATCGGGTGGGGGACATCTACCTAGACATCCCGCAGACCATACTCGCTGACCACCGTAAGCTGCAGTTGTTCCTCTACGAAAAAGGGGCCTACCCTCATTCCCACAAATCTTTGGAGCTACAGACATTCATGAGCGCATACCTACGGGAGCTGTCCAAACAGCAGGACCGTGAGAAAGCCTACGAGCGCATGGGCTGGCACGGCGACTTCGCAGACTTCGTGATCGGGGAGTCTGTCGTACACCGCGACGGCACGGTCACCAAGCACCGCCTGTCCGAGGCCGCACGCAACGCCACCAAGAGCAGCGTACGCACGGGCGGCACGCTGGAGGGCTGGAAGAAGGCCATCCAGTTCTACAACCGCCCCGGCTATGAAGGGCACCGCATGTTCCTGTATGCGGCGCTGGCGTCCCCGCTCATGATAATGACTGCGTACAAGGGCATGACACTCTCTGCCGCTGGAGCAACCGGCAAGGGCAAGAGTACGATCCTCGAAGCCTGCGCGTCTGCGTGGGGCGAGCCGCAAACCTACGTGGTCAACGGCAACCCGGATGGCACCACGATCAACGCGCTGTACCACAAGCTCTCGTCCTACCACAACCTCCCGTTCACCCTTGACGACACCACCGAGCGTCCGCCCGAGGAAATGCGCAAGCTCACCCTGAACATCCCACAGGGCCGGGACAAGGAGCGCATGAAGGGCAACGAGCACGACGGCCGCAACAATAGCTGGTGCTGCTTCGTACTTATGTCCACAAACGCAGATGACGTGGCGCAGATCACCGCCATAGGCAAAGAGAGCCAGCCCCACCTGATGCGCCTGATCCCGGTATGGTTCAACTTGGTGGACGACAGCACCGAGGCGAAGATCGAGGCGGACAAGTTCAAGAAAGAGTACGCAACACACTACGGCTGGGCAGGCCCGGAGTTCATGCGGTTCGTGCTGCCCCGGCTGGATAAGGTCAAGGCGCGGATCGAGATGATGATCGAACGCGTGGATCGGGACATCCAAGTGCAGTCCCACGAGCGGTACTGGTCGGCCGGCGTGGCGCTGGCAATCGTGGGGGCGCTCATCGCTCGGGACATCGGGCTACTGGAGGGGTTCCCCATCGAGCAGGACTACCAGTGGATGCTGACCCATATCCACAAGATGCGCCAGACGGCGCTCAGTCACGATCTGGTCCCCATCGACGTGGTGAACGACTTCCTGAACGCCGCCCTGCCCAACACGCTGGTGCTGTCCGCCAAGCAAACCAGCAACATCGACAACATTGCCGTACGTCCACACAGCGCACTCTATGTGCGGCATGACTTCGATGAAGGCGGCATCTACATCGCCCGCTCGGCATTCGCCGAATACTGCGCCAAGAATAAGATCAGCTTCAAGCAGATCGAGGAACGGCTGGAGCGGGACGGAGTGATCGTGAACCGCAACGCGCAGAAGGTACTGGGCGCGGATACCGCGTTCGCCAAGGGCCAGACCCGGTGCTGGAAGGTAAGCGCCAGCAAGCTGGGCGAGGGCTACAAGGACGTGATGCTCCCCGCCATTTCCGGGCTGACCAAGCCTTAGACCACTGGCCCGCTGACGTTGTACCCTGCCGACATCGACCCGCCCCCGGAGAACTGGGTGCCGTAGTGGATGGAACTCATGGTGGCGTTGGCGAGGCCCGTGGCGTTCTGCGCAATGGCCTGTAGCGCCCGAGACTGAATCTCCGTCTTGGCGTCGGCAATACGGGCAGCAGAGTCCCATTCCCTGACCTTTGCGTCGAAGTACGCGATCTTGTCCCGCAGCAGGGCGTCCGTAGCAGTCACCGCCAGCTTGGCGCGTTCGGCATTCAGGTTCTGATCGGCCTTGTACTTGCCCATCAGGATGTCGAACCGCTCCAGCTCTACCCTGTTGGTGTTGATGACCATATCCAGCTCGACCCGCGCCGCATCCAGCTTGGCCTTGTAGGCATCCACCCGCAAGGCCATGACCTTGGCGTCCACTTCATACCGCTTGATCTTCGTTTCTTCCACCGTGCTGAACGCCTGCACTTCCGCAGCGTAGGCACGCGTGGCGGCTTCGAGGAACGTAGCCTTCGATGTCTCGGCTTTCACCTGAATGTCGAACGCCTCGAAGGCGACCTTCTGTGCGTTCAGCCACGCCGTGTACCCGGCAATCTGTTCCCCGTAAATCTGTACTTTCGTCTTGATGACATCGGCCTTGATCCCGACCGTGGACACTTCCGCCTTGTACAGCTCGACCTCAGTGTTCAGCGCATTCATCAGCGCCGTGAACACTCTCACCTTCTGGTCGTTAATCTCCCCCTTCGTTTTCTCCGCTTGCAGTTGCGCCAAGTACGCATCAAGCTGGACCTTCACTCCTTCCAGCCGGGTTTTCCATACGTCGGCCTTGATCCTGAACGCTTCCATCCGGGCCTTGAATACGCCGACCTGAACCTCGTAGAGCTTGACCTGCATCTCCACGGTGTACTTGGCAATCTCGAATGCCCGCTTGACTGCGTTCTCCCACAGGTTGATGAGCACTGCTTCGTAGGCCAGCCCCTGCACCACGGAGAAGCGTACGTTCTCCTGCATCCACTCCGCGTGCTTGATCGCTACGTCGCGGGACAGGGAGTTGGTGGACAGCAGGGCCTGCTGCCGGGCGACGTTGACCTGTTCCGCCAGCATGCCGGGGGGCATGGTGAACCCACGGCCTGCCCAGTCTGTGAACGCATCGGCCACGGCCTTCTGCGCGTTGGCATCTTCTCGGGCGCGGGCACGATCCCACAGCGCCTGCTCCACGGCTGGGGGGATGGCGGCACCCGTCATCAACCGCTCGATCACGGCGCGTACGTCTGCCAGTATATCCGGCGTATACGTGCTCTCCGTCCAGTTGGGCGTGGCGTTCGGGTCGGCGACGGTGAAGTCCGGGGCCAGCTCGGTGAAGTCCGAGGGGAAGGTCGGCATGGTAAACACGGGCACCGTGATCGCGGTGAGCGTGTCCATGGTCGGCTTGACGAGTGTCGGGGCCGGGGGAAACAGCAGATCGCTGTAGTCGATGGGGTCCAGTGTCGGCACCGTGCCGAGGCTGATGGGGGCAGGCGGCGTGGGGATCGACAAAGTGACGTACGGCTTGTCGAAGGTCGGGGCTGTTCCGTTGGTAAAGCCCGTCAGCTCGGTTTCCTTCAGCTCGGGCAGGTTCATCCCCATGCTGTACCACGAGGGCAGCGTGGGGGCCTCGACAGAGTTGATCTTGGGGTCCAGCTCCCAGTTGAACTCGGGCGGGGTAAAGCTCGCCGGGTACAGGAAGGAGAGGGACTTGATGTCGTTGAGCGCGGCCACTGCTGCGTCGTACGCGGTAAGTGCACGATCCGTGGCTACCGTCATCGCACCCTCAACTAGGTCGTACGCCTGATCGGCTAGCCCTTCAGTTTTTTCCAGTTGCCCCATCACACTCTCCTGTGGGTAAGTTGCAGATCGGCCTGCGAACCCATCAGGGTATGCGGCTCGTCGTTAAGGAAGGCAAACTGCCAGTACCGCGCCCACGTCAACTTGCCCAGCTTGCAGCGGGTGTTGCGGGGGTGCGCCCCGTTGGCGTACGGGAAGGCGTACAGACGCTCGACAGGCACGCCGTTGTCGTCGGTCATGACCCGCATCTGGTACGCGGCATCCGCCGTTCCGATGGCGTACACCCAAGGCACATGCTTGCGGTAGCTGCCATCAATGCCCATTTTGGGGTCATCGAAGTCCGTTATGCCCGTCACCAGTTCAGAGGCCACGATCCCGTCCTCCGTGAGCTGGTAGGCCCCGAGGTGAGACACCCCGATGGCAACCCCATCCACGGTGCCAATCTCGGCAGACAGCAGGTTCTCGTACCGGCTCATGGCCCCGGTGCCCTGCGTGAAGGTGACCCACGCATCGCCTGCACTTGGGAGCACGGCATAGCCGCGTGCGTACGTCTGGTTGACCGCTACATTGACCCCGTGGTTCAGGTACTGCCACACTTGGTCACTCAGTACGGCGTATTCATCCAGATCATCAGCGCCCAGCCCGGCCCAGTCCACCAGATCGTTGAGCACCGCAGTCTCGTACACGATGTCCACGCCGAGCAGTTGCGGGTAGGCTACGCCGAGGATCGGGGCGGTTTCGTACACGAGGTTGGTGGACCCCGGAACCAAGAACCCGAGGATCGGGGCAGTCTCATACACCAGCGTAGTGGCGCGTAGCGTATGCACCACCACGTCGTTCAGTACGGCTACCTCGTCCGTGAGCGTGTTGGTCACAGATGAGGCTACTCCGTGAATTACTGCCGACTCGTAGGTGGTCGGTGCGCCGGGCGGAATGACGGAGGACCCCAGCAGGGCGTCCTCGACCACAAGGTCACTTGTGTGTACTGTCTGGAATACGAGGTCGTTGAGTACCGCTGTCTCGAA
>ERZ724522.1952-NODE-1952-length-10151-cov-31.546355_pt1 | contig 10151 bp, 14 predicted proteins | sample MGYA00376055_ERZ724522 | MGnify/ENA primary metagenome ERZ724522 (study PRJEB28724, sample SAMN07190884) | wastewater metagenome | isolation source: effluent of sewage treatment plant in Hong Hong | place: Hong Kong | collected 2016-03-17 ... | reverse complement strand
TAGATCCCCCTACTGGTTTATTCTACGGGTGTTTACACCTACGCCGATTTCGGGCAAAATACGACATATGGCCTGATGTCATCGCCGCCTACAACGCAGGCAGCCCTCGTCGAGTTGCAGGGCAGATTGGCCCCTACGTCAACCAGTCCTATGTCGATAAGGTGCTCGCCGCATGGAACAATTTAGAGGTCGCTATCCCATTAAAAGACAGCGAAGTGTGAATATGGATGACGAAATCTCAGGCACATTCTTCGGTCGACCATTTTCCTTCAAAGGCCGCGACATCTTGCCGTGGCTCCTCATTGTCATCCTCCTTTCCGCCTGCGCCTATCTCGTCGATTTCTCCGTCAACAAATGGGGCACCCCAATCGATCTCGGCCAAACCATCGTCGCGAACCAGCAATCCATCTCAGACCAACACGAAAAACTCCGCTCCTCGGTTGAGGCGCGCCTGGACGAACTCACCTACGTCCTCTCAATCACCCAGGAAGAACGTGCCCGTCTCCGTCTCGATATGCCCGACACCCTCCGCCAACGAATGCAGCACAAAGGAGATCGATAAATGCTCACTACCCTCGCCCGATTCTTCCCTGCGCTCGTCGCGTTCGTGGTCGCGCTGGTTAACGCCGTCGCCCCCGAAATCAGCAAATTCGTCGCCGAGCACCCCGACGTGGCGGTCAATGGATACGCGCTCCTCACCACCATCGCCAACGCGATCAGCCCACGTCGAGCCGGTGTCGTCATCAATGACCCGCCACCGAGCCAGCAATGACATGGACATCCTGGGCACACTCAAAATCGGCCTTACCGTGGTTAGCCAGTGGATGTCTCGCGCCTGGGGCACCCAAACCCGTGACCAATCTACCGTCGAGCGCGACATCGCCAATGCCCGCGAAAAGAAATCCCTCGCCTTCGAGGATCTCCGCAACGCGCGCGGCGATGAGCAAATCCGCGCTGCTCTCCGCGCTGTTAATTATTGGGACACTGAGCTTACCCGCCTGTACCGCGAGGCCGCCGCTAAATGGCCATGACGGGCGGGGGTGCATTCAAGGGGTCGTCTATCCGTGGGAATTGGCTCATGTTCAGCGGTGGGCGCCCGATGCTGCCCCCTACGATATTCTTAAAAATTCCACCTGCGAGACGGCTACGGATGATGAAAAAGTCCTCGACACCTACCGTCGCACGCACAAGGCTGACTAATGCGTAAATCCACTCTCCACCCGCAACTCGAAGAACTCCGCGTCACCCCCGAGCAATCCGCCAAATTCGACTCCTGGCTCGCGGCCGAACTCGCCGACGCCAAAGCCGCCCGCACCGCCCTCGAAGCCCTCTGGCGCGAACTCGTCCGCCAATACGACGCGGTCCCTCGCACCCCGTTCCGCAACACCCCGATCGAGAACGCGAGCAACGTCGAAATCCCCCTCGGCGCAATCGCCGTCGACTCCATCTACGCCCAGATGATCGATCTCATCTATACGATCAGCCAACCCATCACCATCCGCCACAAGCACAAAGACTTCGTCCAGCGCGCCAAAGCCATGCAAGCCTGGGCTGATCTGCTCGTCCACGAAATCAATCTCCGCTCCGCGAGCGAGCACTCCATTTTCGACACGGCCCAACTTGGCACCGGCTTCTACTACACCCCCTTCGTGGAGTCCTACGTCAAAAACAAAACCCACAAAGTCGTGCGTCGCGGCCCCCAAATCATCTCGATGCTCCCCGACGACGTGCTGATGTGGGGTGGGGTATTTGATAGTGTGCAGGATTGTCGAGGCCTCTCGCTGCGCTTCTACCTCACCCTCGACGACCTCCACACCGCCGCGCAGCACCGCAAATGGGACATCACCAACGCCAAACCCTGCGCCAACGGCGATTGGATCCGCCAACGCCGCGAGCGCCTCTCTCGCGTCCAGAGCAACCTCCAACGCAGCAACGACATCTACGAGGTCCACGATGTCTACGTCCGCTACGACATCGACGAGGATGGCTACGACGAGGACCTCCTGGTCAACTTCGACGTGACCGCCGGCCGCTCACTGCGCCTTCGCTACTCCCCCTACGACGAGCGCCCAGTCGAGAAAATGTGCTACCAGATCCGCTCCCATATGCCCTACGGCATCGGCGTGATGGAAATGATCTCCCCCCTCCAAAACGTCACCACCGACCTCCACAACCACCAGGTCGACAACGTGGCGATGGCCAACATGCGGATGTATAAATCCCGCTATGGCGCGATCAAAGGCGGCACGATCAATATCTGGAGCGGCCGCAACCTCGAAATGGCCAACCCCGAGGATGTCGTGGAGATGAAACTCAGCGACATCTACCCCTCCCTCGAACGGACCCAAGGGCAAGTCACCCAACTCGCTGAACGCAGGACCGGCGCCAATGAACTCACCCAACCCAACCAAAATCAAACCTTCGGCAACCGCACACCTGCTGCGACCGCGACTTCGCTCCTCCAGCAAGCGAACCGTCGATTCACCCCCGCCTTCGATGCCGTGCGTTTGGGCACTGCCGGCGCAGTCCGTCAAGCAATCCTCCGTGTGGCCGAGCGAATCCGCGCCGGCGATCTCGACTACGAACAACACCTCCTCCGCACCCTCGGCGAGCAAAACGCCGCTCAAGTGATCGACTGTCTCAAAGACGAATTTTTCGACCACTCCATCGGCATCCACGTCACCGCCTCTTCCAACGCGATCAACAAAGACGCCGATCGCCAGAACGCCGTCACCCTGGCCAACCTGCTGGCCCCCTACTACGAAAAAATGCTCCAGCTCGTCACCACCGTCTCGAACCCCATGGTCCCGCCCGAAGTCCGCTCCACCGCCCTCAAAATCTCGGCGGCCACCAGCGAACTCATCGACCGCATCATCCGTACCTTCGAGCAATTCAAGGATCCCGAAATCTTTGTGGTCGACCCCAGCGACGAAATCGAACAAGCGCAAGAATCCGCCGATGCCCAAAACATGATGCAACTCGCGGTCGCGTCGGGGATGCTCGGTGGCGGTGAAGGCGGCAACATGGCCGACCAAGGAATGCCTGGGCAAGCCGGCGCGGGCACCCGTACTACCGCCCCCACCACTCCCATGCCAGACGCCACGCAAGTTTAGGGAGACCCCTTGTGCTCCTCGACAATTTGAGGTAGATAGATAGTTATGCTGTGGTTAGAACACCTACGGAAAGATACCGCCGCCTACAACGACTTCGTCGCCTTTTTAGGTGAGCAACGCCGCTTTGCCGAAGGTCAATTCATCCACGCCAAAGACATGGACGCCGTCAACAAAATCAAAGGCCGAGTCGAGGGCATGATCGGTCTTGAACTTATCGCCACCCAACACGAACGTGAGGAAGCTGATGCTGCCGAACGAGCTACCCAACGAGAACGAGCCCACGCCGGACTCAGCGCCGTCCGCTGACGCCCAGCCTGCCGCTCCCGCAATTCCACAACCACAGCAAAATTTCGCCACCCGCGAGGACCTCATGGCCGTGGTCGACAGCGTCAAAGCTATCGCCGCCGCTGTCCAGCAAGGCGTCGCCACCCGCGCCCCCCAAGCCCCCGCGATCCCCGAGGTCAGCGACGAAGAAATCATGAACTCGATCAACGAAGGCAAACCGTCGACCGCCCTCAAAAAGCTCGCCGACAACCTTCGCGCCTCCATTATCCAAGAACACATCGCCCCCATCACTCGCGCGAACGCCGAGTCGATGGCCCAGCTCGTGAAAGACGCCGCCCGCGTCGCCCCTGATATGCCCTACTTCTCGAAGTTAGAGAAAACCATCGACCAACTCGTCGCCTCGGTCCCGGTCGAACAGCGCGCCAACCCCGCGACCTACCGCACCGCCTACGCGATCGCTGCCGGCCAAAACATGACCACCATCATCCAAGAAGAAGTCCAAAAAGCCATTCGCACTGCCTCTGCTGGTGACGGCGGACAACTCCCATCCGGCGCCACTCGACCAGCGGGGTCTGCGCCGGGGGTTCCGTCGGTGGCCGAGTTGTGCGGCGCCGATGCCGAAGCCGCGTTGAAGGCTCAGGGTTGGACTCCCGACCAGTACGCCCAAAAGATCCTCCACTCGCCGACGTGGGCAGATGCGGCGGCGAAGATCACCAAATTCAATCAGGAGCACCCATCCAATGCCTGAACCCAAACCTGACTTCAAACCGATCACCCGCAAGTCCGCTGACGCCAGCCAACTCCCGGCCGGCCACGCCCGCGACGAGCAGATCAAAGTCAACGCCGACGCCAACGCCCAACGCATCGAACAAGCCGCCGACACTTCCGGCTCCATCAACCCGGCCGCCTTCGCCCCCGACCGCGAAATCCTGGCCTACACGGACGGCCTCGAAGTGACCGACCGCCAACCCGGCTTCGTCTACGCCTGGAAACTCTTCGATAATCCAAAGTCAAATGTCGGCTACTGGGTCAACCAAGCCAAGGTCCAAGGCTGGCAAGTCGTCTGCGGCGACATGCCCGAAGCCAAAGAGCACGAAATCGCCGGCGGGATGCGAAAGATTGGCGACTGCGTCCTCATGCGAATCCCCGTCGACCGCCACGCCGCACTTATCAAGCAGGAAGAGGACATCGCCCGCGCTCGTGCCAACTCTGTCCATTCCAATCTCCTCGAACTCGGCAAGACTCGCGGCGTCACCGTCAAAGTCATCGACGGCGCCAACACCGACCCCGCTCTACTCCAACAAATGGATGCTCGCTCCCGCGGCTACATGGCCGCCGAACAGAAATACGATCGTGCATTGCGTGACGGCTCACTGCGGTAAGTAGACAATAGGAGGACTCGCTCATGGCTGTAGGAACACTCTCATCGAACGCGTTTGGCTTGCACGCAATCAACCCGGCAATGTCCATCCCCTTGATGGAAGGCTACGAAAAAGCTTCCCAGACATTCAAAGACGGCGCGATCTTGAAGCGTGACACCGGCACTCTCGCAGTCGCAGGTGCCGACAACACCGCCGACATCGTTGGAGTCGCCGCAGCCCCAGCGTCCGGCACGACCAACGCCAAGCGCCAATTCGTCCTTGCGGCCGGCAACATCTTTGAAGTCACACTCGAAGATGAGACCAACACCAACCACGCGCTGGTCATCGCCAACCTCTACACCGACTACGCCGCCCAGGTCGATTCGAGCGGCAACTACTACGCCGACGAGAACGACACGACCAACACCTGTCTCATGATCATCGGCGCCAACAAGTCTGACATCGACAACGCCACTGTCCGTGCCCGAGTCTTGGCCGTATTCCTGACCGACACGTTAGCGCAGAACACGTAATTCACTGTTCCCTGTCCGTTCACGATCATAGGAGGATCGCCCCATGCCCCCAGTTACACGCGGATTTTCAAGCTCGCTCCTGGTCCCCGGCCTTCGCCAAATCTACGTTGAGACTGGCAAGGAGGTCCCCCTGGATTTCGAGCAGGTCATCAACGTCAGTGACATGGAGTGGAACCCGATCACCGACGGGCAGTACACCGGCTTAGGGACCATGCCGGAAAAGCCCGAAGGCTCGCAGTTCCGCACCGACCGCCCGATCGCCGGTGGTACGAAGGTCTACACTGCCACCCCTTACGGCTTCGCCTTCGAGGTCACCTGGGAAATGTGGCGGGATGAACGATTTGGCCTGATGGAAGAGATGACCCGCGAGCTGCGGCGTTCATCCCTCCAGCGCCTCAACGTCAGCGGGTGGGCGGCCGTCAACAACGCCTTCTCCACCAGCTTCGCCGGGTTCGAGGCATCCAAATCGCTGTGCTCCACGAGCCATGTCGGCCTGGATGGCGTCACCCGCGCCAACCGCCCGAGTGTCGACATCGGCCTCTCGGTCACCGCGATCCAAGGCGCCACGACCCGATTTATGAACATGACCAACGAGCGCAACCTGCCGCTCATGCTCTCGCCGGATGTGCTGGTCCTCAACCCAGCGCAACGCTTCACCGCCCGCGAGATCCTTGGCAGCTCAGGCGCCCCGTATAAAGCGGACAACGAGATCAACTCGCTCGTGCAAGAGGATCTCCGCTACATCATCACGCGCTACAAAACCTCCACGACCTCGTGGCTCATGTTGGCGAAGAAAGGCCAGCACGACCTCAACTTCTTCTACCGCGACCGTCCGATGTATGATTCCTGGGACGATCCCACGACGAAGAACGCGGTCTTTGCCGTCTACCAGCGCCATACCGACAGCGAATACGGCTCCTGGAAAGGCACCGACGGCAGCACCGGCTAGGACACGGCATCCACCACATTCTTTGATTCGAGGAGGAGAGTCCTATGTCTGGTTCCAATAGTCCATGGCGGTATCGCAATCAAGCAGGCGACTCGGGAGGCGTGTGGCACCACCCGTTCTCCCGCCTCCCGCTTCACATCGTCGACCAGATTCTTGACGAGGCCACCCCGCACACTGGCGGCAAGGGCATCGTCCACTACTTCAATCACATGCAGTCGTGGGAAGGTCCGGTCGCGGAAGGTGCGGCGGGAGGATGGACGCTCTCTGGAACGACCGGCGCGGCGACCGTAACCTACGGTAATGTGCCCGAGGGCACAATCGTCCTGACCGCCGACGCCACCGCCAGCTGCAATCCCACCCTCCAACGCGGATCCGCCTCCGCCGGCGCGAACTTCCTCTACTCCGTCGGCAAGCGGATGTGGTGCTTCGCGAGGTTGAAGGTCGGAACTGTAGGCAGCACCGAAATGTTCTTCGGACTCGCGACCCCCGACACCTCGCCCTCCACCACCGGCACCTTCCCAAGCGATGGGATCTTCTTCGAGAAAGCCGCCGCCGCCACGGTCCTCGATTTCCACGCGCGCAAGGATGGCACCAGCACCGAAAAAACCTCCGCCTCCGGCACCCTCGTCGACGATACCTACACCATCATCGGGTTCACCGTCGACGACCTCGGCAACATCATGCCCTATCAAAATGGCGCCGCCCTGACCTCCAGTGTCATCGTCGCCGGGACCGCCAACATTCCATCCGCCGCCGCCGATGTGTTGCAGCCGATGATCGCCATCCTTGGCGCATCCCAAACCTGCACCATCGATTGGTTACTGTTTGCCCAGGAGTTGTAATGGACTATCAGATTTTCGCCATGCAGGACAAAGTTGCCGTGAAGCTCACCCCACCCGAGGAGCGGATCGGCAACATCCTCCTCCCCGACACCGCCAAAGGCGATAACCACATCGGCACGATTGTGTCGGTGGGCACGTCGACCAATGGCGTACGCCTCAATGTCGGGGATCTGGTGGTGGTCCCTCGCTACGCCGGCTCCCCCGTCAAAATCGACGGCGAAGAACTCCTGTTCATGAAATCGTCCGACGTGTTGGCCACACTCATGCCGATCCCGCGCGGCGTCGAGGAAGCCCATGCCGGTCACGATTGAGTCTGTTGCGCGCCAGCTCATCGCCAGTGTCGACAGCGATGCCGGCTATTTGCTTGGTGCGCAGTGGATCATCAAACGCTACGAACAGCTTGCGATCAAAGCTAAGCTCCGCCATCTCCGTCAAGTTGGCCAGGTATCGACGCCAGCAGCGATTACGACAGGCGCCATCACTGTCAGTCGAGGAAGTAACCTTGTTACTGGTGATGCTACAGCCATCGCCGCTTGGACCACCTCACTCGTCGGCTGGCACATCCGCGGACGGGTCACCTGGCATGAAATCATTGCCCACAACATCGCAACGGGTGCGCTTACCCTCCTGAGCGATTTCGAGGAAGAGAGTGTGTCGGCGGGGAGCTACACCCTCATCCAACGATGGGTGCCCCTCGCTACGGACGTAGGTTATTTAGGCGACACCTTCATCAACCCTCGCCGTCGAATGCCGCTCAATCTCGTCGACTATGGCGAGCTAGACCGCGCTGCCCCCTCACGCTCCGCGGTCTCAGGCACCGCCACCCACGTCGCTGAAGCTCCCCAACTCCCAGACGGCCGCAAACGAGTCGAGTTCTACCCCTACTCCTCCACTAGCGAATCCTACGCCTATGTCTATTGGCGCAGCGTGGGCCAGCTCACCTACAGCGATGTCCTCCCCCCAAGCGTGCCTTCCTACATCCTCATCGAAGGCGCCCTCATCGACCTTTTTCGCTACAAAATGTCTCAAGCCATGAACGCCAACAACGGCGAATCGGCTGCCTTCTGGCGCAACGAGATGCGCACACAGGAGACCAAATGGAACGATCATCTGGTGGAAGCGATCGGGGCCGACCGGGGCGAGGACGACACGAGCTTTATTCTCAAACACCTCGGCGCGGCGCTTGGTCCCACCGACATCACGACCGCCCGCGACCATATCCTGGCACAGTGGAATTGGCCGAGCAGTTAATTTCTCAACTCACTAGGTGGTCTCGTGCCCGATGTCGCCAAAGCCCTCACTGACCAAGTGCTCCGCCGCGTGCGTGATGTGCATGGGATTGCGCACTCGCGCGACCTGGCCCGCACCCTCCTCTCGCACTCCCAGCGCCTCCTCAACAGCCTGCTTGGGATTGTCACCACCTCGACCACCTTCACCACCTACCCCCACCAGCAGTTCTACCAAATCTCCGGCCTGCTGACGGGCGCCGACGCGATCACCAAAGTGATGGCTGTTCGTGAAGGTACGCGAGACCTCACCCATCTCGCCAACATCCGCCAACTCACCCATCTCGACACCCGCTGGGTCCGCGCGATCGGCCCGCGCTTCGATGCCTGGACCCAGCTCGGCCGAGACATGCTGATCATCTACCCCGCCAAGGTCACAAGCGGCACCGTCACGATTGTGGGCGCCAAACTCACGACCGCCCTCACCGGCGAGGACACCGCACTCGAACTCCCCAACGAGTACCACGATCACATCATCTCGCTCGCAGAAATTATGCTCTTGGCAAAACAGCGCGACCTCGTCCAAGCCGTGCGCCAACTCCAACGTCTTTCACACGCTCTTCCTACTGATGTCGCCCCGATCAAGCTCCACGTCGGCGACCAACCCGCGATGGTCAATGCCGGTACCGTCGCACCACAAAAGCAATGAAAGGATACTCCATGAAAGCACTCATGCTTGTACTCACTGCCGCTTTACTCGCTGCTTGTGCGCCCGTCGTCGATGTCTACAAAATGGGCAACGAGTATGTCCAAGACGCCCACTCCCGCAACTTCTGGGCGCCTAACTGGCAGCGCGTCACTTACTGCTGGAAGCTCCAAGATGGCTATTGCCCGAAAGAGGACACCCGAGTCGAAACCGCCAGCTCCATCGCGATGGACTCCCCAGCACGCGCGGCTGCCGCAGGATTTGTTAGTAACATGCCGCTCGGGTTGGGAATCGGTCTAGGGCTGGCCTATCAAAACGTCGGCCGCATGACGCAGTCGGTCACCGGCAGCCAAGCGGTGAAAACCAATTTCGAGTCGCCGGGGGCTGTCATCAAGTAACCCTGGAGGTGCCCCACGCTCCTCGCCATCGTTGCCTGGTATGGCGTCGTCCTCCTCGTTGACACCTGGGTCCTGGTCGGCCCATACCAGGAGCGTGCGGACTGCACCTGCGTGATTGAATGGCTCGATACGCAACAGTACGAAACCGAAACCTGCACTATGATGTCCACCACCCAAGACGCAATCCTGATCCAAGTCGGCGAGCAGCTCCATGAGTAAAGCCTCTGTCCTTAATTTAGTGCAGACCTTCGCTCTCGGTGATGCCGACCCGATCACCGCCGAGCAATACTACGACCACCTCATGGACGACGCCGGCCGCGCGCCGTGGTTTGTCGCCGCCAGCCTGGTCACCATGGTTGCCGGGACCTCTACCTACGCCCTCGCCGACGACCAGATCAAAATCCTCGGGATGGTCTACGACGATCGCTGGCTGGACCGCATGGATCATCGCGCACTCGAATCCTTCAACCCCTCATGGCGTGACGAGAAAGGGCTCCCGGTCGCCTACTCCATCGAGGACGAGGCCACCAAAACCTTTCGCCTCTACCCCACCCCCGATCGTCCCTCGGGGAACTTCATTTTCGTCTACGGCTCTCCGTTGGGGCTTGACTATCCACCCTACGCGGTGCTCCTCTTTCACACCCAACTCACCCCCGACGCACTTGAATTTATGGAACTCCCCCTGATGTGGGATGTGCTCGCGCGAGAGTTTGGCCACGAATCCAACCACCGCGATGA
>ERZ724522.1950-NODE-1950-length-10172-cov-4.485519_pt1 | contig 10172 bp, 16 predicted proteins | sample MGYA00376055_ERZ724522 | MGnify/ENA primary metagenome ERZ724522 (study PRJEB28724, sample SAMN07190884) | wastewater metagenome | isolation source: effluent of sewage treatment plant in Hong Hong | place: Hong Kong | collected 2016-03-17 ... | reverse complement strand
TACATGATTTAGATTCAGATTTTAATAAATTTGAATTATTATCGTCTGCAGGAATTTTAAATTGCTCAAATATTTCCTCAGAATATGATATAAAAGATTTGGACTATTCAGATATTATCTCTATATTTCAAGATATATTATATGACCAATTGTTAGAAATTTGTTCCAATCATAATATTGAACTATCCTCATTAGAAATAATAACTGAATAATGCATACACTTGCAAAAAATATTCATCATAATAAAAGATTAATTGAATTCTGTCTTCAAAAAGCATATCCCGATGGTATAATTACCGTCGAAAGATTAATTGATGATAATTTAGTTAATGGAACTCAAGTAGCAGAATTAGCAATATCAAAGAGTTCTGGAATTAAATTGGATAGTATTGGATATGGTAAGGATCTAGAAGATGGTAGTGATGTTAAAACTGTTACTATATATTCCAGATCAAAGAAGCAATGGAGGTATAAAAATAATGTCAGAACTGAAGAATTTAAGTTAGTTGATGACCACCGCGCTTGTATTCGCGATTTAAATGTTAAAGTAGGATCTTTAAGAATTATATTGTTTAATCCGTTTTTTGAAAGATGGTATTATTTAATTGTTCCTAATAATGAGTTTAAAAATTGCTTAGAAATAAGAACAGATAAAGTTACTGGTAATTTATTGGGAAGAGTTGCTAAATTTGAAGTAGATAGTTGGGAGAAGTTATGTAATCCATGTATAAGTGATTTAAATTTTAAACAAGTTAATTAAAAAAAGTTTTATGTCTAAAATATTACCTGATAAATTATTAGTTAGTGAAGACTTTTACAGTATTCAAGGGGAGGGCAAAACATCTGGGGTACCTTCATATTTTATTCGTTTGTCAACTTGCGATTTGACCTGCGGGTCATCTATTAAGTATATTAATAGTATTAAAAAAGGTGAAATTATTCCTGATTTAAATGATGCCTTCATTGGAGATTTGGAACATGAAGGTAAGGCAACTTGGAGCTGTTTTTTAGATAATCATAGAATACAAACAACAGTAGGATCTAAAATTTTAAAAGATGTAAAGGTTGGCGATGTCGTTTTAGGATTTAATGAATTTTCAAAGGAAATTGAAGAAACAAAGGTTGTTAAGATTGAATTTGAAAATATAAATACGGATGATTTATTATCAATAAAGATAGGAAATAGAAAAGTTATTTGTACTAGGGATCATTTATTTTATGTTAAAGGAACCTGGAAGCGCGCTGATAACTTAAGTATAGGAGATGAAGTATATCATATACCATATCATCAATTACAATCAATAACATCTAGAAATAAATGGAACTTATATACGGAAGATCATAAAAAACAAATAATTGACAAATTTGGTCGCGGTAATAAAACATATATGCTTTCAGATGATTACAAAAAGGCACACCAAGAAGGCCAGAAAAAAATTGATTGGGAAGTATTTTCGCAAAGAATGAAAACTAACAATCCAATGTGGAATACAGAGTCTGCTAGGAAAAGTTGGAGTAATAGACATTCGCATAAAATATCAGGTCCAGAAAAAAGAATATTAAATTTAGAAAAACAATACAATTGGGGGATAGAGTATACTGGCACTGGATCCTTTTGGGTAGAAAGACAAAATCCGGATTTTAAAGTTATTGGACAAAATAAAGTAATTGAAGTATATGATAGCAGTTCACCCAGATATACACGGGGGGTTGAGTGGGAGAATAAAAGAAGGGAGATTTATGCTAGAAATGGAATTGAGGTATTGTTTATAGATTTTTATAGTACTATTAATAAAAATTCCAAATATGACTTAAATAGAAAAACAGAAATCGCAGGAAGAATTCAAGAATTTATTATGAATGGCGAAATTGTCAAATCAGTTGAACCATATAAAGGTAAAAAACATACTATAGCAAAAATAGAATGTTTTCCACATAAAAATTATTTTGTCTCTACGCTATTATCTCATAATTGCGACACTACTCCAGTTTGGCTCAGAGGAAATTATGTTGAATTTGAAGATTTAATTAATAAATGGAAATCTGAGGGTATATACGAAGATATTAGATCAGGATTAATACATTTAATATGGACGGGTGGCGAGCCTACAATTAAGCAGCATCAAGATTCTATAGTTAATTTTGAAAGATTTTGGCAATTATATGATAATGGTGGGAAAAAATGTAATACATTTCAAGAAATTGAAACTAATGGTAGGAATTATATTAATAGTGATTTATTTAGTATATTAGATCAAATTAATTGTTCTCCTAAATTATCTAATAGCGGTATGACAGCCAAACAAAGAATTGTTCCTGATTCAATTAAAAGAATTATGGAGCATCCAAATTATCAGTTTAAGTTTGTATTGACAAATGAGGATGATATTTTTGAAATGTTTGATACATTTATTAATGTCTTTGACATTCCATTACAGAATGTATGTTGTATGCCTGGTTTGGTTAGTAGAGAAAATTTTCATGAGAGAACCAATTTTATTTTGGAAATGGCTAAGAAATATGGGTTTATTGGATTAACAAGATTACACGTTAGTGCGTACGATAAACTAACTGGAGTTTAAATATTAAAAAATAAAATAGAAAGGAGTTAAAAATGGATCTCGATAAAAAAATATTATCAGATATTACAGTATTCATGAAGTATGCCAAGTATCTTAATGTAGAAAATAGAAGAGAAACTTGGAAAGAATTAGTAGATAGAAATAAGGAAATGCATATACAAAAGTTTCCTACACTTAAAGATGAAATCGATGATGCTTATAAATTGGTATATGAGAAGAAAGTATTACCATCGATGAGATCATTACAATTTGCAGGTAAACCAATTGAAATAACACCAAATAGAATATTTAATTGTGCTTATTTGCCAATAGATCATCCAGCTGCATTTAGTGAAACTATTTTTTTATTATTATCTGGTTGCGGCGTAGGATATAGTGTTCAAACCCATCACGTTGAACAACTTCCTGAAATTAGAAGGCCTAGTAAAGATAAGACAAAAAGATGGTTGATAGCAGATTCTATAGAAGGATGGGCAGATGCAGTAAAAATATTAATGAAGTCTTATTTTTCTGGAGGTTCAACTATAGTTTTTGATTTTAGAGATATTAGGCCTAAAGGATCTAGATTAGTTACTTCTGGAGGCAAGGCACCTGGTCCCCAACCCTTAAAGGAATGTTTGATAAAAATTGATGGTATATTATCAAATAAAAAGGATGGAGATCAGTTATCTTCAATTGAAGTGCATGATATTATATGCTATTTGGCGGATGCAGTATTAGCAGGTGGAATTAGGAGGGCAGCACTAATTAGCTTATTTAATGCAGATGACGAAGAAATGTTAGCAGCAAAGGCTGGAAACTGGTGGGAACAGAATCCACAACGTGGTAGAGCTAATAATAGTGCTGTTATATTGCGGCATAAGGTTACTAAAGAATTTTTCAATAACCTGTGGAAAAAAATTGAAGCATCTAATGCTGGTGAACCTGGATTATATTTTACCAATGATAAGAATATTGGAACAAATCCTTGTGCAGAAATATCTTTAATTAATAACTGCTTTTGTAATTTAACTGAAATAAATGGTAGTGGTATTATTTCTCAGGAGGATTTTAATAAAAGAGCTAAAGCTGCAGCATTTATAGGAACTCTTCAAGCTTCTTATACTGACTTTCATTATTTAAGACCTATATGGAAAAAGAATACAGAGAAGGATGCATTAATAGGTGTTGGAATGACAGGTATTGCTAGTAATGACATATTTAAATTTGATATTGAAGAGGCTAGTAAAATAGTGAAAGATGAAAATGAACGTGTAGCTAAATTAATTGGTATTAATAAAGCAGCGAGATGTTGTACAACAAAACCATCGGGAACCTCAAGTTTAGTATTGGGGACTTCTTCCGGAATTCATGCGTGGTATAATGATTATTATATTAGAAGGATTAGGGTAGGTAAAAATGAATCTATATATGGATATCTAAAAAATAATCATCCAGAATTAGTGGAAGATGAATATTTCAGACCGCATGATACTGCAGTAATATCAGTTCCGCAAAAAGCTCCTGAAAATTCTTCTATTAGATTTGAATCTCCTTTACAATTATTAGAAAGAGTAAAACGTATACAATTAGAATGGATTAGACCTTCGCATAGGAAAGGTAGTAATTATCATAATGTATCTGTAACTGTTTCCATTAAAGATCATGAATGGTATTCTGTCGGAGAATGGTTATGGGAGAACAGGGATTATTATAATGGTATTTCAGTACTACCATACTTCAATCATACCTACAAACAGACACCATTCGAAGATATTACTGAAGAAAAATATAATGAATTAGTTAAATCATTGCATGAAATTAATTTATCAAACATTCAGGAATGGGAAGACGTTACTGAATTGCAAAATGAACTAGCCTGCGGCTCAGAAGGATGTGAAATAATTTAAAATGCCATCAAAAGGATATAATAAACACGGAATTAAAATAGGAGATGTTATTGGGTATAATACAGTACTTGATAGAAATGGATGCAAATGGTTGTGTCAATGTCAATGTGGTAGTAATCCAAGATATATTGATCCCTATTTAATTTTGCGAAAAAGAAGATGCTTAGCATGTGGTAATTCTAGATTAGGAGAAAGAAATCCAGCATTTAAAGGATATAAGGATATTAGAGGAAATTTAATTAAAGTATTTAATTTATTAAATAAAAAAAATGGACATGATGATACCGATTTGACGATGGAATTTTTATGGCAATTATATATAGATCAAAATAAGAAATGCGCTTTAAGCGGGTTGGATATTGGATTTTATAATAAAAATGTAAATTTTTATAAAAATGTTGAAAAGACTGCATCCTTAGACAGGATAAATAGTAATCAAGGATATCATAAAGGTAATATTCAATGGGTACATAAAGATGTTAATATTATGAAAAATAAATATGATTTACAATATTATATACATATATGTAAATTAATTACACAATCAGATTTAAGTAAAGTAATTGAATTGGAAGATAATACAAATTTATCTGGAGAATTAGCATGCAGCGCCGATGGTTGCGAAATAAAATGATATATATATATAAATAGAAGGATATTGGAATGACTATAGTACTAACTAAATTAAATGATATTACCCATACTAGAATTATTAAATTTTTACATGATTTCTATATTAATGGATCATACCAAATAAAAAAAATAGGTAAACCATCTTCAAATGAATATTCGGTTGATTTTATTGACAATATTAATACAGATTCTTTTTTTAAATATTTGAAGTCTCAAGGAATTGATTATATAAAGGAAAACAAAATGAAACTAACAAACAAAGAAAGAAAATTAGTAAAAGAATATGCTAATAAATTAATTGGAAAAAGAAGATTATCTGAGGGGGTAGATTGGGATCATCCAATTTTAAATGCAGCATCCGATTTATTTAAACAATTAGTACCCAGATCCGGCCCCGCAGATACTGTTGAAGGAGAAATGGTTCGAGCAATTAATCGAATTATTTATAGGTGTTATAATGACGGGGATGTTATAGGTAAAGGTTACGGAAAAGAAACAGTCACTCCAAGCGCGGAATGGTTAATATCTAGACCTGAATTAAAGGGAATTGGTTCAATATTTAGATCTGCCGCAACTGCAGCAATAAAGAAAAAATATGGCTCAGGTAGTAGATATGTTTATGTTTATGATACAGACGCATACATGGAAAAATTACTACCTGCAGTTAAAATGGTAGTAGATTATGTAAAATCAAAAAATGGAAAATATACTCCACTAGAACCTAATACTGATAGTAGACTTTAAAGATCTAAACTATATATATTAATATAATTTTTAATCATTTTTAAATATTTCAAACATGAATTCAAATTTTGATCAAATCAAACAGTTAATCGCCGACTGCGAAGGCGATGTTACTAAATTTTTTGAAGGAAATAATGCTGCAGGTGGTAGAGTAAGAGCTACAATGCAAAGCATTAAGAAACTAGCGCAGGAGGTACGCAAAGAAGTGCAAGATACCAAGAACGCTAGAAAGGCTGCAAAAGGTTAAGTATTTTCTTTAAAAGAATAAATGGATAGGAAGAAATTCTTATCCATTTTTTTTTTTTTGGTATATTTATATTAAAATAGGAAATCATTATGGCTGCAAAAATAGATATAGCATATATTGTAAAAAGATTAAAAGAATTTAAACGAGGTCTAATCACATTTGATGTTTTAGTTGACGGTATTTTTATAGATATGAATATAAATCATGGCCCAAAAGATAAACAAAATCTCGTTCGTGACCATTTAGAAGCATTAGAAGGAGAATTAACAGATGGCTACATTAAAGATTCTGAATTGGTAGGGTTGGCCAAAGAAATTTATTATATGGAATTTTTACCGAAGGAAAATAAAATGAAACTAACAAACAAAGAAAGGCAATTAGTAAAAGAGTATGCTAATAAATTAATATCTAAAAGTTCTTTGACTGAAGCATCGGAATATGGCGATTTATCAAATTTTGACCGTCGAATAAATAAGACAGCATTAAATAATTAATTAAAATTTATTCAATCGCATATTAGCCCTGAAGGTTGGAAATTAATAGTAGACTTCGTAAAAGGAGCTTCAGGCTGGAATAGATCTCAAATAATTGAAATGATATACAATTTAATATATGATACTATTAATCCTGAAGTTCCATCTATAAGATTATCTTATTTAGATTCCTATGCAAATAAGAGTTTGAGGAAATTAGTAGATACTGGAGATTTAGTAGCAAAAGGTAGCAAAATATACTATAATAAAAAATAAATTTGGTTATTTCAAAATAAGGCCATACCTTTATGGGTATATTTTAATAAATTTATTGAAAATCAATAAGTTATATTTATGGCCAGAGTGAATATCGGCGTCAATCCTTTATATTTATCAGATCAGCATCTTATAGCAGAATCAGTAGAAATTACTATGATTACTGGTGGTCTGAAGAAAAATAATTGCGAGATTAAGTCTCCAATCCCAGAATTCTTTAATATAGGTAAAGGTCATATAAACTTCTTTAAAAACAAGCTGTATTACTTAAATAGACGCCTTCTGGCAGTGAATAATGAGTTAACCCTACGAAATATAAAGAATTCAACGAAAATCGATCCTAGGCAATTTCCGAGTGAATTATGGAATGATTGGAAACCTGGCATTGAAGATTCTAAGATTATTAGGTTTAGAATTTTTGATAGGTTGAATTATCCTTTAAAGGCTAAGAAATCTTTTCATCGTTATAAGAAACAGCCTATAGAAAATATTCACGATTTTTCTTGCAATATGTTAAATTCAGAATTATATAAAGTGTAAAAAGGTTATATGAAAAAATTAATTGTTGTATTAGTTATTATGCTGGCCAGCCTGGTTAGTTATGGTATTTATTTTTTATTTACATTAGATTATGTGGAAAATTATTCATACGCATATGGATGGAATCAGTTTACAGGCGAACGAATAAAACTTGATAAGCGATGTGGATGGTTTAGCACAACTCCTATTAAAATAAAAATTAAATCAGTAGATCTTCGCCCTGTACAAGTTTGTATAAAAGGCACTGGAGATATGTCTGATCGTGTTCTGAATTGTAAATTAGTTAGATTTAATATTAATGGGCTAGATGATTTTATAAAAAGGCATGGTATTCAAGATTATCCAATGAGCTCCGTTCAAGACTATTTGAGAGTATATGCATATGATCAAATATTGAATAGTAATTTGGAAAAAGAATATCCATTTTTAATAATAGAAAAAGATATGAATCATGAAGTGGATTCTACTAGTAAGTAGCTTAGTATTTTCATTTTATTTATTATTTGTCATTAGAATATTGCCGAATGAAGTAGGTATATATAAGGATGAAATATCTGGGTTAAATTGGATTGAAAGTAAGCCTGGATATCATATAAGCCCGCCATGGCATTTATGTACAATGATTGATATAAGGCCAATGCGTGTAGGAATCAGCTGCGCATGTAGAGCTTATAAATATGAACTAGTTTCCTTCAATATTAATAATTGGAAGGAGTTTATAACTCGAGAAGGATGGTCATATTATTGGTTCAGAAATAGATTAAGTTTAAATTTTGGAACTGAGGAAGAGTATAGGGGATTTCGTAATATTATGAGAGGTTATTCATTATTAGAAACTCCTCCTAAGTTTATTATTAAAATTAAAGAACTATAAACATATGATTAATATGGGCGATTTTATTCAACGGGTTAAATCTATGGGTCTCGATTTTAATATTAAAGATAATTATCAGAATTAAATTCTGATTAATGATAATAAAAGAAATTATTGGAACTGAATTATATGTTTGGATTTAAAATTTAGGTATGGATGACTATGAATATAAAAAAAAGTTATTAGAATTAAAAATAAAAGCGTTTTCAATACATCAGCTTGCGGTTAAATTTAGTTTTATACTTCTAGGTATTTTTTTATTGGCATTAATTGGTATTTCGATTTATATCCAAATTAAGTTATTATGATTACCAAAGAAGTAATAGGTAACGAACTCTATGTTTGGATTTGGGAAAGAGGTATAAAATCACTTCTTTATAAGCGTTGGATAAATAAAGACTATGGTGTGGTAATGGATAGACAACCATTTACTGCAAAAGATGTTGAACAATTTAAATTAAATATACATGATTCGAAAGTATATACTTCACATGGGTCAGATAGTTCCAGCTTCCGTCGCATTGAACTTTAAGTATTATGATAAATCATTGGAATGGATGGTATGGTTTAGATCATTTAAATCTAAATGAATTAAAATCTTTATATAAAGAAGCCTTATTATTAGCAGATAAAACGTTTTGTGATGTTAAGGATGATAATTATCGCAGAATTATTGATGACTCAATTACTCCAGAAGAGTGGATAGATAAATATCTTACATTAAATACTCATAATGTATTCTGTAATAGATATGTGTATAATAATTTTGCGTCATGGTCTGAACAATATGGTGAACTTGGCTCATGTACTTTACATTTATCAAGAGATAAATTTCTTTGGATATATTTTTCATTAGAAAATTTGGAAATATTAGTAGAAAAATTTAATTTACCAAAAAAAAAATTATGATAATGGATAAATGCAATAAAAAATATATTAGAGATTTTTTAAAGAATAAATATTAAAAAATGATAGAAATTAGAAACATGGATTTAAATAATCCAATAATTAAAAACCATTTAGATATTGCTATACGACTATTTCCTCATGAGGATGGTAATTTGGAAGATGATATTAATGCATATAAAAGGACAATTTATATGAATGGTGTAATTGGCTGTCTTAATAATTTTATGCAAGTGGCTATTGAAAATGATGATTCAGGTCATCGCTATATTATACCATTTAGTATGTCAGATAAATTTGATTTATTGGTAGAAGATGAGGATGCTGAAAATGAATTTAATCAGTTATTTGCCCAATATCGAATTGGAGGCCGTTTACCATCATTATTTAAACAAGTATAAATGCTAAAAGTAAAAATTGAATTAGATCATCCTAATGCTAAGATGCCGATTAAAGGATCACTTAAAGCAGCTTGTTGGGATGTATTTGCGGCCTCCATTAATATGTTGGATACCAATACATATGAAGTGAGTCTTGGTTTTAAATTAGAACCGCCAGAAGGATATAAGGTTGTTTTAGTTCCAAGGTCTTCTATTACTAAAACAGAGGTAATTCAACAAAATTCTCCAGGACAAGGAGATTGTGTGCCTGCCGGCACATTAATAGCGACGCCCGCAGGAGAAATACCTATTGAAGATATTTACAAATTAAATTCACCTGTTGAAATTTTATGTTACGATGAACAAAATGGTAAATTGACTGAATCATTTATTACCGATAAATGGATTGAAACTGATTTAGAATTAATTGAAATAGAAACAATAGAAGGTGATGTTGTTGTTATACCAAATACTAAACAAGTTTTAACAGATAGTGGTTGGAAAATCGCATCATATTTGTCAATTAAAGATTCTATTTTAAAAATATAATTAATATATTCTACTTAAATCATATTTATATATGATTATAGAGGAGTATATTAATGTCAAAAAGACAAATTAATCTAAG
>ERZ724522.1946-NODE-1946-length-10203-cov-20.779365_pt1 | contig 10203 bp, 12 predicted proteins | sample MGYA00376055_ERZ724522 | MGnify/ENA primary metagenome ERZ724522 (study PRJEB28724, sample SAMN07190884) | wastewater metagenome | isolation source: effluent of sewage treatment plant in Hong Hong | place: Hong Kong | collected 2016-03-17 ... | reverse complement strand
GATGAAGCAACGGCAACGACGGGGCAAAAGATAGTTCGTGAATCTATCAAAGCACTTACCGCACTCGAAAAGGGATTTACCAAAACAGTATCGGAAGAGGAGCGTAAGCGTACCGAAGAGAAAAAGGCGGAATTAGATAAGCAGGGCGCGGACTTTTTAGAATCGCTGAAAAAAGGCGAAATAGACTATAACACGTTCCTCGAAAAACTAAACGAACTTGACAGACAGCGCGCCGAATTAGATAGCGGCGGGGATGCAGCAAGCAACATATTCAGAGCAATAAACGATTCCCTTACCGCTTCACTTCGCGGTATGGCAGATGCACTGAAAGCAAGTTCCGACACGGCACTGCAAGCCGCCAAAGACGGCTACGCGGCACGGGCGGAACTCGCACAAACGGCGGCAGATTTGGAACTCGACATAGAAAAAGCACGGGCGGACGGCAAGGTGCAACTCGAAAAGGATTTGCAAGACCGGCTGAACAAAATACGCGGCAACGGCGAAAAAGACAGCACCGAACTAAAGAAACAAGCGTCTGATTTACAAGAGAAAATCAACATAGCACACAACGAAGGACGCGCCGACGACGAAAAGAAACTACGTGCTGAATTAGGCGATACGCAGAAGCAAATAGCCGGAGATACAGAAACGACAGGCGACGCGATAACGAAGGCGTATACAGACATAGCGGCTTCTGCTACGCTCTCATTAGGTGAAGCCCTTGTGGCCGGTAAAAATTTCGGCGAGCAATCGGCGATTATTGCCTACCAAACTTTGCAATCACTTGTGCCGATATTTGTAGCGGAGATATTCGGCGGGTTTATGAAGGCGAACCCTTTTCTGGGTGCAGTATTGGCAGCGGCGGCAACAGGTGTTTTGCACGGGCTTGTTGCGCTTGCGCGCCCCAAAGGTGCAGAAGGCGGCGCACCTGAAGGCGTGGGCGGCGGGTATAATAAGCCGCGCGGCGCAACGGACACAATACCGTTATGGGTTGCACCCGACGAAGCAATCATTAACGCGCCACAATCGCGGCGTTACCGTCAAACGCTCATAGCGATAAACAAGGGCGGCAATGTCCTCGAAACGCTCTTACAAAGCACGGGAACGCGCGAACTTGCCGCGCTGATCCGCGAAAAGTTTTCCGTCAATGAAATAGCGCAACTTGCCGGAATGCCGAATATGCCGTCAATCGTTGAAATTCAGTCAATGCAGGAAAAGCGACAAGCGGCGGCGGTTATCCATGCAGTGCCGCAACGCGCTATTGAAGCGGGGCGAACTATGGTTATTGAACGGCAAGTATATGCGGAGCGGCAATACGAGAGCGCGGGAGGTGCAGATAAAGAGGCAATAGCCGAAGTGCGAGATGAAATACGCGCCCTTCGTAAAGAAACCTACAACATATCCAAAAAACCTGTTGCCTTGCAGGGCGGGAAACTTACAGCCGACGCAAACAAGATACAAACCACATTCACGCAAATACACAAGCGCAACATATCGAGGTTATAATATATGGCATATCCATTCTGGCTGAAACTTAGCGGGGCGGACGACGCGGCGGATAGTGTCAATCCGGTTTCGATTGAGATACCGATACTTGGTATTGAATGGACAACCGAACTCGTAGGCGATACGGCTATCTATGCCGACGGTACGGCAAAAGAGCCGTTACAGCAGCGTATTACCTACGTTATCAAAACGCCGCCGTTTGATACGAACCAGTATTCTACCGAGTGGAATATTGAGGATGTGCAGTATATCAATAAAACGATAAACGCCAAAAAGCATAAGTGGATAAAAGAACCTTCGACAAGCGGCTTAATCGCCCCGCCGCGCTGGGCTGATGAAACAAATTATCCGCTTAACGCCTTCGCGTCCAATAAGGTGAAGGTAGCAGGGTTTCGGATTGAGATTGAGCCCGTATGGGAACGGGGCGGGGAACAAGCAACGATTACAGCACTGAAACAAGCATTAGGATAAAATAAAGGGGGGCGCAAAGTGCTACCAACACTTAACGCCCCAACTTTCGAGCCGAGAACTATACTTAAAAACCCGCACGACGAAGTTTTTTTGAGTTACGGCTAACTGCAAAGTTAACACTGCAAAAATACGAAATTTCCCTGATAAACCCAAAAAAAAATATATTCAGTGTAAATACACCGAAATACACCAAAATACACCGAATTTACACCATGCCCGTAGCACCCGACAACAGATATATTTACGAATTTACCGCGCAAAATAATTGGCGGTATCGTTTGGAAATCCTGCCACGACAGGTAGGCAACCTTACGAACCACACAACACTTACGGACTACACCATAACCGCCGACATGGGCGTTTTCAGCGAAGAAATAACGCTTGAAAGTGGTTTCGACGCGCAACCGTTGGGGCTGCCAAAAACACCCGCAATGAAACTCAAAATAAATCTCGATGCTCTGACGGGTGCTACGCAATGGACTGATTTACGGTCTTGTCTTTTGCAACCGCTTCATTACGCGGTGCTATACGATTCGGGCGGGGCTGTCATTACAGGCGGTTCGGCATGGACACCAACGGACATTTCACGCTATACGTATAATTCAACGAACATCTTTACGCTCCGTTGCGATTTGGGTGATTCGGGTGCAACGATGTCAAGCGCAACCGTCATATTTCAGGGCGGACAACGCAAAACGCCGACAAATAAACTTGAATTGAATTACTCCGATTCGTTTTACGAGATTGACGTTTTCGGAATTGAACGAATAATACTGGAGCAATTGCCCTTAGGTATGCTTGACATATTAATACAGCCGTACGTGCTGTTAATCAATAGATTAGTCGTAGCGCAACGTTATTTACGCGTTGCCTACACACAGATTGCACCCGCCGGAAGTATTTACTGTTACGCTATTCCAATTTCAGTAATTACAGACCAAGCGGGGTTGGTTGCGACGGCTGTTTATCGTGGCTTAGTCCGCGATAATTCTGCGTCGTTTGATGTTGCCTATTTATTCGGGGATATAAACGGCAGCGATAAAGTGATACGGGTATATGAGCAAACATTAGGCAATTCTACAAATTTACTTGGTTCTGCTATTACCGACGCTTCTGCTATTTACTTTGTCTATGCTGTCAGAGATACGAGCGATACGCTATACCACTGCTTTTCAGATAAGAAGTTCATGGGCAAATACACGAACTTTTACGATATGTATAAGGAAATGGCAGAAGTAACATTCTCAAAAAGGGTGTTCTTCAATACAGACGATACAACAGTACAATGCTACTGTGTGCCGATTTGGAAGAAAACGTCTTCCGATACGACACAGGCAATTACGCTCTCTGACATAGATATTGATACGGCAAAATTAGAAGTCGGCGGAATGTCTATACGTTCGGCGCGTGTAAATCTTTACAGTATTGGCAGCGAAGAAATTGATAAAATCGAATATACGGACATAGGCACTGACAGCGATAACGATTGGGACGTTACAGCCGCGTGGCACAATATGCCACAGGTAACGGGGCTGAATACGGACGGCGGCGGCGGTTCGTATATCCGAAGTTACGCAGAGCAAGGTAGTTTTTTCTATATCTATACAGGAACAAACGAACTTGCGCGGGTACATGATTACGTAGAACTTTACGACGGAGACGGCACTACTTTTTCAGGTGCAGTCGTAGCGTTAGACGATTCTCTTATTGATACGGGCATAACGCGGGTGCGCGGTAATATGATAGTACGCCAACAGCAAAGTTGCTTACCTTACACACTTGCCAAAGCAATTCTAACGGCGTTTTCCGGTGCAGGACAAGCGGTGTTGGAATACGACGCTTTACGACCTGAATTACTTGCGTACTATATGCCCTATTACATCGGCAACCTTTGGGACACAGACGTAACGCCGTTCAAATCATACCTTACTGACATAGGTACGAGCGGCGTTTTGATAGAATCAAAAGTGGATGTAGTAAAGGCAAGTGTTTCAGCAAAGTTTTTGATTAAAGGAACGTACTAATATGCCACAAAATTCAGCAATACCGCCGAAGAGCATAGCCGAACGGCACTTGTCATTTACAGCGCATGGTGGCACGGGGAACACCTACGTTGCTACTGTTTCCAATCCGACAACAAGCGCAAATGCTACGACCGCGCCCCTGCAATGCCGCTATATTTCCATTGCTAATATTGCTGATTTGACAAGCCCTGGAACGGTTGACGGCGGCACACTCGTAACGGGCGACGTTGTCTGTCTTACTTCGCAAACCACAGCGAGCGAAAACGGTATTTATGTTACAAACAGTTCGGGCGAACTCGAAAGAAGCGGCGTTGCCTTAACGCCCCTTGCGCTGATTAACGTCGTACAAGGTACGAAGTGGGCGGGAACGCAATGGAAGATAACGAACGCTGAAACGTTCGTAGTTGGCACTGATGACATTACCATTGCCCCGAACGGAATAGTAAAAGCGGGTATTTCCGGTTCATACAACAGTGGGCGGCTGAATATAACGGCAAGTACGGGCATATCACTAAGCCCGTCCGGTTTGGACGCTTTTTCTAACCAAGTGCAAATATCAAATTCCGGCGTAACATCTCTGACGGGCGAAACGGGCGGTATCGGCGTATCGGCTGGAACAGGCGCGGTAACAATCACGAATTTAGGTGTAAAGAAAATCACGGCAGACAGCACAGACTTAACAGGCAACATAACGCTCACAAGTTCTGATATGTCCGTCGGCATTGACGTAACGGGTTCAACAATAGACTTAACAGCGTCGGCAAGCGGCGGCGGAACGGTAGATACACAAGACTTTGTTTCTTCCGGCACATGGACAAAACCCGCCAATGCGAAACGTGTAGAACTCTATTGTGTCGGCGCGGGGGGCGGCGGAGGCTCTGGTGCAAGAGGCGCGGCGGGGAACAACCATAGCGGCGGCGGCGGCGGCGGGGCGGGGCAACTTATCATTGCCGCGCTGTTAGCGTCTGATTGCAGTTCTACCGAAACCGTTACCATAGGCGGCGGCGGAACGGGCGGGGCGGCTAAAACAGCCAACGGCGCGGGTAATGACGGTAGTGTTGGCGGCGATACGAGTTTTGGTACGCTTGTAGTTGCAAAAGGCGGGAACGGCGGATTTGGCGGTATTATTAGCGGCGTAACGGCGGCTAACGGCGGGACGCGTATAACAAACTACAATAGGTTTTCAGCGCAAGACCAAGTATCCGGCGGGGCAAGTGCGACGAACAGCGGTAATGCCGTCACCCCTTCTGACCACGTTTTTATGACCAATCGCGGCGGCGGCGGTGGCACTATTTCAAGCACCGGTACGGATAGACTTCCGGCGGCGGGTGGTGCTGTTGTTTCCCCGTCCGGTGCTTCGATTTGCGCGGGTGGTTCGGCGGGTGGCTCAACAGGTGCAAGCGGCGGCGGCGGCAACTTTTCTAACGTGTATTTAGTTGGCAGCGGCGGCGGCGGCGGGTATTGCGGGGATTCCGGCGGCACGGTTGCGGGAGGCGCAGGTGGTGCAGGTGGCGGCTACGGTGCAGGCGGCGGTGGAGGTGGAAGTAGCATTACAGGCGCGAACTCCGGCGCGGGTGGAGACGGCGCGGGGGGATTCTTGCGGGTGGTTACGTATTGCGGGGTGTAAATGAAAGGGCGCGAACTAAGCCGCGCCCGTTGGGTTTATTTGCTTGTCCAAATTGAACCGATGAAAGCGTCTGTATATTTCAAGTCTAATGATTCGATAAGTTTCTTCGCGATAATCGGCGAAATATGGAATCTTCGTAAAAAAATATCCTTGTTTTTTTTATCACGCTCCGAAAAGCCGTACCGCCCCTTCGCATTGCTCCAAATCATGCAATTACTATTCCATGACTTTTGCAGTTCTTCGTAAGTTGTTCCTTCCATTTTTTACTTTCGTTTAGTTACACACCGTCAATTCAAGGTACGTATAGCGTCCCGCTTGTTTAGGTCTGTATGCGATTAACACTTTATTATTTATTGCGCTAACTTTTGCGTCCCAATTGATTGATTGCAAATGTTCCGCCGCTTTTTCAAACAATGCTTTTTGTTCGTTATGCCATTGTTGGGGCGTTTCCATGGTATGAAATTTGAAATATTCAGGAGTAGGATAATGAGCAATATACGAAAATGTATGCCCGTCTTTTTCAGGATTTTTTTCAACCGCTTCACGATACATTTTCATTAGAAATTCGACTGTTGTTTCTGTTTCGGTTTTCATGTCGTTTTCTTCCTGAAAAGTAGTTTTGCTATTTGTTTTTCGTAGTCTTTTTGGGCGTGGTTTTTGGCGGATTGTAAAGAAATGAATTTTTCGCCAAGACAAATAAAACTTGCGGGAACTCCGTACCAACACCTATGTAATGTATAGGTTTCGTTTTCATTTATCGAAATAAAATACCCACAAAGCGTAGTATTACAAGCGTTGTCGCTATTCCATTCCAACGGCTTTACTTCCAAGTTTGCAAAGTTCATAGTTTTAGTCCTACCTCTCTCAAAAAGAAATTTAACCTTTCTTCCAACTGTTTTTTCTTGACGTTCTTACTGACTGCAAGCATGGCAATTTTTCGATATTCTTTCGCAATAGAAAGCAATTCCCACAACCGCCGCTCCGCCCATTGCTCCGAATCAATATCCGTCAAAAACAGTTCTGATACCCGTTTTTCGTAGAATATTTGCGCCTGTTTTATCGCGGCTTCTTCCAAAAAGTAGGTAGTCCTGAACAACTCTCCGAAAACGATTATTTCTAATTCGCCGTCCTTAATAAGCCCCGAAACCCGCGTCTTTATATCGTCAACAGACAGCGAGCCGTCGGAGTTGCGTCGCCAATTCAGAGCGCGTATTTTCATTTCTTCCCTTCCTCAAATAATACCTTATTAGTTTCCCGCCAATAATCGAACCAGTGGCGCATTATCATAGTTAGCGATATAATGCCCTGACGGGTATAATAAGCATTGCAACTGCCAAACAGCGTAACGACATAGTACCGCCCGTCGTTGCACCGTGTAATCGTAAAAACAGTCCGCTTGCCCACCGTGCCGACAAGCATACCATCGCCTGTATTTACCCACTGCATAGGGTTCATGGTTGCACCTCTCTATGTGGACAACTATACTCAATAATAACTATATTCCCGACCATGTCCGGCTGTTCCCGCGTTATTGCCCTCCATCCTTCGGCTCGTAGTTTTTCCGCCGCCGCTTCAAATAACGCCTTCTGTTTAGCATGGTACGTATCATAGGTTTCGCCGTCTTTGCGTTTTTTGAAGTACGAGGCGCGGGGATAGGGCGGCTTATAGGTCAATGTTCTACCTGCATATTCCGGCGGGAACTTTGACAGCGTATTAAAATATTCCGTTTTAAGGAACGCTGCGGCTTCATCAATAACCATCTTATGTAACCCGCCCGTTATTTCACCGAATGTTTTGCCAAGTCCAGCAAAATCAATTTCCGCGAGTTTGCTAAACGCCGCGCTAAATTCCGCGCCTACTCTTTGTGTTGTTTCTAAAAGCGACGCGAACGCCTTTTGTGCATCTGCTCGTTGTTCGTTCATGGTTGCGCTCCTTTCTTTTTCGGTCTCCCACGCGGACGTTTCGGTTTGTCAGATACGGGGTGTTTGCGTGGGCGGCCGGATTTTTCCGAGTAATGCAATGTGTTGCGGTTCATTATTTTTTCAACGCCGGACGCGGTGTAGGTTATTTGCGCCGCGTTTTTGGCGTTAATCTGAATATCGTAGTCCGTTCCTTTGGTTAAAATACTCTTACGAAGTTGTCCTAACCGTGTCCGTGTTAGTCCTGTTTTCTGTGCGAGTTCGGTTGTTGTCATGCAGTTCCTTTCTGGTTCGATTGAGTGCGGGGGATTGCTCCCCCGTGTTTTTACGCTTCAGAGCCATCTCCGACACCATCCATATTTGATGCCACTACAGTATTTTTGTCATCATCAATAATAATCCAGTCTCGCCCTTCTGCCCGTACCTGCGCTGCAAAATCAGCTTCCTTCAATGTTGAGAACGGTTCGCCACCATCTGAAAAATCAGGGTTTTGACTGCGATTTTCTGCAAACCAAACAGTAAACATTTACTACTCCCAATAAAAAAAATAAAAAAACACCAAACATTTGAGCCGTGCGGGGGAGTCGAACCCCCGCAAACGCCATGCACGGCTGACGATTAGATATGAGAGAATATTACTAAATTCATTTTTTCTTCGCTTATTCCTCCACTTTTAGCAAGTGTAATAACTCTGCGTTTATCCATTGCATCACCTGCGCCGAACTTTGTAATAAATTCGCAGAATTTTTCTATCGCTTCACTGCTCGGCCGTCTAATCGGCGGAGCAATGTTTGCAAATCCGTCATTTCCCCACGTGCGTGGCATCATTGCTGCGCGGTCAGATTGCAGTGTTTGATACATTTCATTTCTCCTGCTATTAGTTAGAATTTTTTTTGATATAAGAATCTACGAAATTTTTAAGCGACGGTGTTTTTTCTGTGATATATTTCACATTGAAAAACCCAAACCCGAGCGTGCCGTTCGGCAATCCCATTTGTTTTATTATGTCGCATAATTCTGTATCGTTTGTAGCGTGAATCATTTTCACCATCACCCATTTTGTTTCTGATTGATGAAAATCTTCCGATTCTGGATTGATACAGAAGGAAAATCCATTTTTTTTGAGGTCTGCTACCTCGTTTTCGCCGAACCATTTTACTGCCGCGAATAAATTATTAGTATTAGATTGTGCGCTCATTTCCCTACTCCTGTTTTATTTGCCCCTTCAGCGGCGGTGGCGTACCGTGTTTTTGTTTGTTGTTCAATTAACTGATACAAAAATACGGAAAAGTTTTCATACGTGCAAGAACTTTTTTCAATTTGTGAAAAAAAGTTTCAAAAACGTAGAAACCTTGTCGAAAATTTGTCAAAAACGCTGCCACGACGTGCAACATTATGCTACACTTTTGACAGCGTTTTTTGCGGTAAGTTATTGATATGTAAGGAGTACAAAAAGTATTATTTTTCTTCGGGAGAAAAGACATTGCTACGATAACTCTTTGCTAATAAAAGAGGTTGTCGATTTTTCGCGTTTTTGCTGTCAAAAATTTGTCAAAAAATCTCAAATTTTCGGCATCATTGCCACGATTTCGGCGGCGGTTGGGGCGTTGTGGTAGGATTGACGAACGGCGAAAGAATGCCCCGCTAACAGATTGACTATATGCGGTGGGTAATTAAATTCACGTTCCCAACGGCGGACTGCATAGCGGCGCAAATCGTGCGGGGAGTAATGTGGAAGTCCGAGTTTTTGCGTTGTATTATCCATCATACGGGCAATAACGTTTCGTGTGTTGTACCGAAATAGTTTGCCGCCTTTATTCAGCGCGTCTACTTGCTCTTGTAACGTCGGAATAAGGGCATAGGGCAAATACCGCACACGCGGCGCGTCGTGGCGGGAGCGTTTCCCGTCAATTCGCAAACCGTCCGGCAGTACGTCCTTGTCGGTTAGTTTCAGCATTTCCATTATACGAAGCCCTGATGTTGCGAGTAGCCGTATGCCAGCGACGACGTGTTCGCGTTCCGCCGGATAGCGGCTATACCAGAAACCGGACAACAGACAATCGCATATTGCAGTAATTTCGGCGGCGGTTGGGGCCGTGTTGCGGGGCGGCGGGAGCGGTTGGCGTAGTATAGCGTCGCAGGGATTGACAGCGCAATACCCGCCGCCTATTGCCCACTTGAAAAACGCCGCAACCATTGCCACCGCTTTATTGTACGTACTTGCCGCGTGTTCCTGTTCTATCCGACGCGCGATGATCATTGCGCGTATAGCCGCGTAATCGGTAATATCGTGCGAATAGGGCATATAGGCGAAAAGCATCTTCACGACTGCTTTATATTGACGCAGCGAAACATTGCCTTTGATTTGTGAGAGGTATTCGGGTAATACATCTTCCAATGTCCGGCGCGATTTTTCAGGGCTGTTGATCGTTTCAGCGAAACGCTCAAGGAACTGCATAGCCGCCGTAATAGTGTCCTTACCCGCTCGTATGCCCGTCGAACGCAGATTGTTGCGATACGAGCAATACCATACGCCGTTACGTTCCCGCAAGTACCCCGTTACGAGCGTTGGGTGCAGGATGTTGCCGGCCTTGGATGTTGCGAACTTTGCCAAATTTCTACCTTTTCTTTTACTTTTCTTTTACTTTTCTTTTAC
>ERZ724522.1943-NODE-1943-length-10206-cov-21.977342_pt1 | contig 10206 bp, 21 predicted proteins | sample MGYA00376055_ERZ724522 | MGnify/ENA primary metagenome ERZ724522 (study PRJEB28724, sample SAMN07190884) | wastewater metagenome | isolation source: effluent of sewage treatment plant in Hong Hong | place: Hong Kong | collected 2016-03-17 ... | reverse complement strand
TCTTGCAATGTGCAAGCAGTACGGCATCGACACCATCGCCCGGAAGGTCATCCAGTATGACCCTGCCACCGGCTGCTCGGGGCTGTCGTTGTCCTCGCTGAACGAGGTTGGTGAGCTCACGTGCGACGAGGCGGGCCGTGGGCACGTGTCGCTGCTGGAGGAGCTGTACGACGGCGCCACGCACTTGCGATGCTTCAGCGTGGCCGAGACGGTGGCCAATGTGTGCGACACATACACCGAGGTGCCATACGCCGAGACCCGATCGTTGACCGACCTGCTGGCAATGGCGTGCGGACGCGACAACGACGGCGTGCTACGGCTCCGCGTGGTCTACATCCTGGACGCGCAGGCATCCTGCGAGGGGTGTGATGTGGAGGGTGTTGCCCAACGTGTCGCACGCTCGTTCCGGGCCAAGGATGGGCTGGTCTACCTGGTGGTCGCGCCGCCGCAGAGCTCGGATTCCGTGGCGCTGACCTGTGACAACGCGAACATCGAAACACAGACCCTTGTGGCCGGAGCGCTGGCGGCCGTGGGTAGCTGCGGAACCTATGCCTGGCGCGCAGTGCTGACATGATGCCAGCAGAAGCAACAGAAACCCCCGTGGGCGTGCTTATCTGGGCCGTGATCGGCCTGTGCACCGTGGTAGCAACCCTGGGCGCCTACATCGCCGGGGTCCACAGGTCCCACCAGCGCGCCTACAAGGATGAGCGCGAAATGATGGTGAAGGTGGTGACCGATAACACCGCCGCCATGACCAGGCTGGGCACGGTCGTGGAGAACGTACAGCAGACACTGAACCTCTACATACACACCGAACGATGAGCGTACAAGTCCTCGCGGCCATCGCCGCGCTTCTCGGGTTCATTGGCCGAGAGATCATGGCCATCGTGCCGGGCATCCGAGACGACCAGAACTCCCCCGACAAGTTCTCGCTGGGGTACTACCTGAGCCGGCCGAAGAATCAGCTCCTCATCGCGCTGAACGCCTGCGGCAGCGGCATCCTCTTCTTGGCGCGGCACGAGGTCATGGCCTTGTCTGCCAAGATACCGATGCTGAGCACATACCTGGGCGAGGGAACTCCCATCCTGCTGGGCGGGGTGATCGGCTTCTCGGGGGCTCATGTTCTTCGCTTCCTCTTCAAGAGGATGAGCAACCCTGAGGAATGAGCAACCTCGACCAGAACAGCCTGGACCTGCTGAAGTGGTGCGACGACCGACTTGCAGCCGTCGTTCAGGCCGCATCGCTGGTCACTCCGTTCCGGTGGAGGGTGATCCAGACCTCGCGCACCATCGAGCAACAGCGGGCCTACTTCCAGGCCGGCAACAGCAAGGTGAACCCCGACGCCTACATCGGCAACCTGCCGGGCCTGTATGCCGCGGCGAAGCACATCACCGGGCCGGGCATGCTGAAGAGCCGGGCGGTGGACGTGGCGCTGGTGGGCAAGGAACCGTACCACGTGCCGAGCCTGTGCTACCTTGCCGGCGTGATCAAGGCGATTGCCGACCTGCAGGGGGTGCCCGTTCGGTGGGGCGGGGACTTTGACCGGGACGGCATGCTGCTGGAGCCCGGCACCTTCCAAGACCTGCCCCACTTCGAGATCGACGCATGAAGCGCTGGCACCTCTACGCGCTGATCGCCCTGCTGGCGGCCTGCTGCTGGTGGCTCTGGATGGAGCGCGGTCAGCGAAAGGATGCCGAGCGGTCGTGGCGGGAATCGGACGCGGTGGCGGACAGCCTGCGCCGCCTGATCGAACACCAGCGCCAGGTGGAGGACGTGCGGCTTGCCCGCGGGCTGGACAGCCTGCGCCACCACCACGACAGCCTGATCACCGCGCTGCTCACCCGATTGAAGGATGCCTACATTCGTCACCATGAAGCGGCTCGTGCTCTCCCTGTGCCTGACAAGTGGCGCTACATGGGCGTGGTCGCAGTCGGGGTCGATACCGCTTCCGCTGGACACATTGGATCACTGGTACGCGGTGAAGCTGACCACTGAGGACGTGGCCAAGGACTACAAGGTGCTGTACGCGGTGAAGCGGGCGGAGGCGGACACCTGCAGCAAGCTGGTGGTGAGCCAGGCCGGCACAATCGCCCACCAGGGCATGCTCCTTGAGCGCTGCGGGGCCGAAACCGAGCGGCTGGAGGAAGACCGGGACAGGTGGTTCCGAGCGGCCGAGCGCCGGAAAAAGGCGGCTCCTTGGCTGGTGTTGGCCGGGTTCGTGGTCGGGGTGGTCGTTGGCGGGCGGTAACCGTTGGTCACAATTTTTCACGGGCGTGAAAAAATTGTGTACTTTTGGGCCGTGACCGAACAGCGAAACACCCCCACAACGATGGCAAGCGCAGCTAAGACCTTCATCACCGCCCAGTCATGGAACGGAACATGGTTCTACTACAACGTCACCCGCGACACATGGGAATGTGCCGACGATGTGATCGTATGCCATGAGCACTACGCCGGTGCCGATCAAATGAAGTCGGCCATGATGTGTGCCGTGCGCGAAAAGTTCGCGGCCGCAAACATCGCCGTCGATTTCGAGTGCAACGCCTAACACCCCCACAACGATGAAGGCAGGCGATTACATCTACTACAAGACAAAGGACCACGGTCTGTGGCCTACCGTGATTGAAAAAGTCGGCAGGCGGTGGCTCTACATCGAAGGTCCGACAGGAAAGATGATATGGGTAGCCAAGTCGAACTGCCAGCTTCAAGAGGAGTGGCGCAAAGAGAATGAGCAATGAGCAGGCCCAAGATTTCATCCAAGGAGCAGACGCTGGCAATGCTGCCGGGCGAAGCGCGATGCGTATACATCATGGAGTGTGGATGGTGCGGCAGCGACATCGAAGTAGATGCCGACACTCAGCAAGAAGCACACAAGGCCTTCATTGAGCAAGGTGTGCGGGAGGTAGATACCGATGACGTTACGGGGTTGTTCTGTGCCGAATGTGTTGAGGCAGCGCGCAAAAACAAACTCGAAGCATGACCCCCAAGCAGATTGGCGCAACCGGCAATTAACCTCAACACCCTGTAAGCATGACACAACCCGATCAAATGCCCGACATCCCAGAGACCCTGCGCGACCGCTTGTTCATCCGTGAGGCCCGCGCCCGCTTCAAGGAGAAGAACGGCCGGCGCATCGAGGTGGCCGAAATTGCGGCGGCCGTCTTCACCGACGCTGAGACCATCGACCGCAGCGAGGCCCGAAAGCACCAGATCATCTCTCGCTGGAACAACGGGCACGCGATGAAGATGGCCACGCCCCACCGGCTGGTTCGGCTGGCGCAGGTGCTGGACACCTCCGTCGAGAAGCTCCTGACCGGGGAATGATGGAGCGCACCGTCTCCCGCGACTACGCGATCCGATCGCTTGCGGTAGCCAAGGGGCTGCTCCCGGACAAGCACAAGGCGGCCCGCGTGCGAGCCTTCAACAGCACCCAGCGCAAGCCCTCGGGCCTTCGCACTTTCGACGTACCTTACACCGAGATCAAGGCCAAGCCTTCCGGCCACGTGGAGGGCACAACGACATAACGAGCAACGATGTCTCAGCAAGACCAGCAGCCACTGGCTGCAACCCCGCCCAAGGAGGCGGCGCAAGTTCCACAGGTAGCACCCAGCCCGCTTGACCGATTCGATGCGGCGCGCGATCGGTGCGTGAAGATGTTCGGATCCGAGGTCCGCTTCATGGAGGAGGCCACCTTCCTCTTGGCGGCCGTGAACAACACCCCGGCGCTGCAGGAGTGCACCCCGGCCAGCATCAACGGTGTGCTCCTGAGCATCGCCAGCACGGGCCTGAGCCTGAACCCGGTCCTGCGGCTCTGCTACGTGATCCCGCGGAACATCAAGGTCAAGACCGCCGGCGGGGAGAAGTGGGAGAAGCGCGCGCAGGTGGAGCCTTCCTACATGGGCCTGATGAAGCTCGCCACCGACAGCGGTGCGGTGCGGTCCTTCGAGGTGCATGAGGTGTGGTCGGGCGACGACTTCGAGTTCGACCTCGTGAACAAGCGGCCCGCTCGGCACAAGCCCTACTGGACCATCGGGCAGCAGCGCGGCAAGCTGGTCGGGGTCTACGGCTTCGCAAACCTGGCCGACGGCTCGGTCATCCCCGAGCACATGGGGGCCGATGAGCTGGCCAAGATCCAGTCGAAGAGCGACAACCGCGGGGGCAGCATCTTCACCGACTGGCAGGGCGAAATGGCCCGCAAGTCGCTCGTGAAGCGCCTGCAGAAGTACCTGCCGCGCACCGAGCAGGCGGTGAAGTTCTTGGAGGCGGTGGAACTGGACAACCAAGGCATCGACCTTGCGCGCCCGAGCGACCCGAACGCCGCGCTTGCCCAGCGCGTGGACGAGTTGCGCAGCAAGGCCCGCGAGCTCTTCGCGGTCTACAAGGGCGAGGACAAGGCGGCCCTCAAGAAGAAGGCCGCGGATGAGGCGCTGAGCGGCCGGCAGAACCCCGAGTTCTGGGAGGAGCTGATCCTGATGCTGCAACCTGAAACCGCACAGGCATGAGGCTCTCCGAACTGCTCCGCGTCCCGCCGTCCGAGTGGACGGACGAGATGATCCAGGCCACGAAGATGGCCGAGGCCGACAACGTGTTCTCGGCCAACATGGGGGAGACCGAAGACGAGAAGCTGGTGGCGCGGCTGATGCGTAAGGGCTTCGTCCTCGGTATTGGTGAGGTGCTGGACCTACTCAAGCTGATTAAGGGATGAGCACCATCTACATCCCCCCGGGCATCATTGAGGGCCCGAAGTACGGCACCGATGCATGGAAGGAGGCCCGCCGAGGCAGGGTCACGGCCAGCCGGTTCGGTGACGTGATGAGCGAACCGCGGTCGAAGGCGGCCAAGGATGCCGGGCTCCTTTCCGAGACCGCATCCGGCTACATGATGGAGATCGTGGCCTCGGCCATCACGGGCGAGGACCGCGTTGGTGGCAAGAGTGCAGCCATGGAGCGCGGCGTGGACAAGGAGAGCGATGCGCTGGACGCATACGCCAGCACCAAGTTCTGCACCGTGGAGACCGGCCGGCTGCTCCTTCGCTCGGAGGGCCTGATCGCGGCGACGCCTGACGGCTTCATCGAGGAGGACGAGGATGGCCCCGGCCTGCTGGAGGTGAAGTGCCCGGAGAGCCGAACCCACCTGCGCACCTGGTTCAGCCGCCAGCTCCCCGAGGAGTACATCGAGCAGGTCCACGGCCAGATGTGGGTGGCCGGCCGGGAGTGGTGCGACTTCGTGAGCTTCGACGATCGCTTCCCGGCGCCGATGCGCCTGGTTGTTATCCGTGTATTCCGCGACGAGGAGTTGATCCAGGCCATGAGCACCAAGGTCGGCAACTTCGAGGCCCTGGTCGCTGAGAAACTGGCCTCTGTGCGCCAGTTCTTGGCCGAAGCATCCCCGGGAGAGGAGCGCGCTGTACAGGATGCGCTGGGATCACTTACCTTTGACGCAGAGGGATGAACCCCTCCGCTGGGCCAGCAGCGATGAAACAGACCCCAACGAAACGCCCCTCACGGGCTCCTGAAGCACCCTGGCCGGTGTGGATGGGGAACGTGGGGGGCGCTCCTTTTGAGCCATGAGCTATTCTCACTCCGTTGAAACGAAGCGCGGCAAAGAGAGGTGGTTCCGCTGTGATGTGACAGGCGAACTCATTCACGAGAGCTGGCCAAGGTTCCATGTGGATGGCACAGACATCGACATCTCTGCGGAGGCTGTTCAGGTGCAGCTTGCTCCGTGGTATGCGAAGGTCGCCCCTGTTACATTCGATGTGCTGGTGGCTGACCTAAAAGAGAGGGCCGGAATCACAGGAGGGCACAAAAGACGGCGTGTGCCCAAGTGGGTGCGCGAGAAGACGATGATCAGTTCGGGCGGGGCTTGTGCGAAATGCGGAAGCGACGAAAGCCTCCAGATTGACCACATCAGGCCGGTGAGCAAAGGAGGCAGCAACTCGCACAAGAACCTGCAGGTGTTGTGTCGCAGGTGCAACATGAAGAAAGGGGCTATGTCGAACTCGTCTTTCATGGCCCAATAATGACAGCCAAGGGGTACGTACTTCTCGCTCGGTCCTTGGATGATTCAGATGTGGCCAAGATGTCACCATGCACAAGGGAGCTTTGGATATACCTGTTGCGGATGGTGAACTATGCCGACAACGGACGGATCAAGCGCGGGCAAGGGTTCTTCAGCCTTGAGCAGATCCAGACAGACTTGGAGTGGTGGGTCGGATACAGGCGGGTCACCTACTCAAAGCCTGACCTCACGAAGGCTCTGCGAAGGCTTCGCGAAGGAAACATGATCGAGACAACGAAGGAAGTGCGAGGGGTTCTTGTAACTGTCTGTAAATACGAGCATTATCAAGACCCGTCGAACTACGAAGGAAACGGAGCGCACGCACGAAGGAAAGAGCACCGATCAACTGGTGTGTTCACTATATCAGAAGAAGGGAAGAAGAAGAAGAAGAGAACTCCTGAAGGAGTTCTTGCGGACGAGCCGCAACTTGCCATTGTGGTCCAATCGGAGCCAGAAGAAGCCCCCCCAGCCCCCCCGGCCGATCGGGTGGACCACCGCGACCCGGATGTTCAGGCCGTGGTGGACTACCTGACCGAGCAGCTTCGGGCCAAGGGCATCGCGCAGAGCCTCGACCGGGACTGGATTTCAACGAAGGGCGGGCGGAGCATCGACGGCAACAGGGCGAACGCGCGGCACCTGCTCCATCGGCTGGCCAAGGACTACCCAGGCGCGGACCCCGTGGCCATGTCCCGGAGGCTGGTGGACCTGGCATTGGCGAGCGACTTCTACGCCCCGAAGTGCACCACGGTTCGGTACCTTTACCGGAAGACCAGTGAGATCATCGCAAGCAGCAAACGACCGAAGACCAATGGCTCAACACGACAACAGCAGGGCCTTGCCGACAAGGCCAACGGAGCACTCGCAATCCTTCTCGCTGGCGCTGTACCAGCGGGGGACGCTGGCGGAGGCAATCCAGACCCCATCGCTGCTGAGCCTGGCGCGTGAGCGCGGCCTGGAGGTAGTGGCGCGCGGTGTGGTGGCGGCGCTGACTGAGGCGGATGCCCTCCTCGGCGGGGGCATGAGCGGGGAGCAGATCGCGCTGCTGGCCCGGTCGTTCATGCAGGACTTTGGGGGCCGGCCGGTGGGGACCATCATAGCGGCTATCCGGGAAGGCAGCAGGAGGCCCACGGTGGGGCACAAGCTGACCTACCCGATCCTGTGCGCGTGGATGGCCGAGCAGGACGCGCACGTCGAACGGCACAACGAGGAGGCCCACAACCTGACGAAATGAGGCCGGAAATCGAAGCGGGTAAGCTACCCCCACAGGCGCCGGAGTTCGAGCAGGCCATCCTTGGCGCGTGCCTCGTGGAATCCGAATGCGTTGACCTGGTGATGGGCATCCTTCGGCCGAGGAGCTTCTTCGTGGCGGCACACGAGGCGGTGTTCTCCGCCATCGAGGCGCTGTACGAGGCAAGCAGCCCGATCGACCTACTCACAGTGACACAGGAGCTCCAGCGGATGCGGAAGCTCGATATGGCTGGCGGGCCGTTCTTCGTCAGCCAGCTCACGAACAAGGTGGCGAGCAGCGCGAACGTGGAGTACCACGCGCGCATCGTTCAGCAGTGCTGGGCCAAGCGGGAGTTGATCCGGATCGGTGCGCGGGTGACCGATCGGGGGTACGATGCAAGCGAGGACATCTTCGAGTTGATCGATGGGGCGGACAACGCTCTGCAGCAACTCACCGACGTGCTGGGCTCGCGCTCGGCCGTGACGATGACGCAGGTGGCGGAGGAGTTCATGGAGAGCCTGGAGCGCGACCCGAAGCCACGGCACAGCACCGGGTTGCAGGCGCTGGACAAGCAGCTTGGCGGGGGGTGGACCAATGGCGAGCTTGCCATCCTTGCCGGCCGCCCGGGCATGGGCAAGACCTCGGCGGCGCTCTCGATGGTATACTCATCGGCCAAGGCCGGACACGCCACAGGCCTGTTCTCAATGGAGATCGGGCAGGAGCGCACCAACCTCCGCATGGTGAGCATCGGGACCGGCATACCCATGGCGGTGCTCAGCCGAGGGAAGGGTATGTCCGCCGACGACCTGAAGGCAGTCCACGAGCATCACGGGGTCTACACAAAGCTGCCGGTGGTGTGCAACTTCTCCTCGGCGCTGACCCTTTCGGAGATCCGCAGTGAGGCCCGCCGCATGAAGCGCGCGCACAAGGTTACCGCCATCCTCATCGACCAGCTCGGCTGGATTCTGCCCCCTCACGGCGTTCGTGACCCCGTAGGCGCTATCACGCGCGGCCTGAAGCGTATCGCGAGCGACTTGGACATCCCGGTGGTAGTGCTTCACCAGCTCAGCAGGGCGACGACGGCGCGGGCCGACAAGGTGCCTCAGCTCACTGACCTGCGGGAGAGCGGCGCGGCCGAGCAGGACGCCCAGGTGGTGGTGTTCGTACACCGCCCTGAGTACTACAACATCATGGACGACGAGCACGGATCAACCCGGGGGATGGCCGACCTGATCGTGGCGAAGAACTCGAACGGGCCGACCGGATCGGTGCGGGTCCGCTTCGATGCGCAGTGCACGAAGTTCAGCGACATGGGGGCCAACGATGCTGCCCCGCCATCACCGCAACAGGAACCACAGGGCGAAGACCTGCCCTTCTGACCATGGACGCTCTTCGAACAACCCTGCGAAAGGTGCTCAACAGCCGCGAGGCGATGTGGCGCAAGTCGGCCGGGAATCCCCGATGGGACCGCCTTCGGGTGGCGATGGGCAAGGCCGAGGAGTTCCTACATAGCTACCCATACGCCGACGACTGGCGGGTGATCGAGTGGTGCGTGAAGCACCGGGAGGAGACCACCATGCTGGTACCATCGAATCGCCCCCGGGTGCTCGACCGACTTATGGGAAGAACCGCTACCTTGGCGCCGTGACCGAACGCCGATGCAGACGCTGAAGCTCCTCTCCCCTTGCTGCCAGGCCAAGTGCCGGCCGAACCTGCGCGACGGAGGGTACTTCTGCGTGAAGTGCGGGAAGGACGCCACGCCCAAGGCCACGCGCAAGCCGGCCAGCACCCTCAGCCAGGTGCGCAAGCCGACCGGCGAGCGCGAGCTGTTCATCCAGCTCTGGGCGAAGCAGAAGGGCCTCTGCGCAGTAAGCGGCGAGAAGCTCCTGCCACCTGAGCACCAGATGTTCCACTGGCAGGGATCACACCTGCTGCCGAAGGGGACCTACCCCGAGGACCGCCTGAACCCCATGAACGTGGTCATGATCCTGCCCAAGTACCACGAGCAATGGGGCGCGGAGGGCGACAAGTCGAAGCTGGTGGCGGTGGATGCGCGCTGGAAGCCCATCGTTGACCTGTACCACATGCTGCTGGAGCGCGCCAAGCAGCGCAAACGATACCAGACCCATGGGAGTGAAGGTCAGTGAGGAGGAGCTGGCGCGCATGCAGGCGCGCGTGAGCGGCGCGGTCCAGAAGGCCGCGGAACCGGTGCGAGCCACGCTGCCGGTCCAGTTCGTGATCATCGGCCACGCGGTGAGCGTGAACAGGTCGCTGGTGCGGTTCGGCGGGGCTGACGGCAAGACCCGAACGGTCAAGACGGCTGACCGCAGGCAGTGGGATGCGCTCATGGTCGCCCAGCTTCGCCATCAGTGGAACCTTCGCCTGCCGATCGACGAGGAGGTGTTCTTGGTCTTGGATGTGCACCTCTCAGCCAACACGATGGACGTGGACAACCCGCTGAAGCCACTGCTTGACGCGATGCAAGAAGCTGGCGTCCTGAAGAACGACAGGATCGTCCGCCGTGCGACCATCACCAAGCACGTGGACCGGCACCGGCCTCGCGTCGAGGTTATCGTGTACCCTTCAACCTTGAAACAGCTTTGACATGCCTCAGATCACCAAGGCTTCGCAGCCAACCCTTCGCAACCTGATGCTGCTGACCAGGCAGCGCGCTGTCCGCATCCACATCGGAGTGGCGCGGCCCGACATCGCATCTCCGAAGGACATCGTGACCCTTCAGGTCACCTCGGCGAACGACAACGACAAGAGGGTGGAAGCCTTCGGCGTGGAGATCGACCCACGCGACGGCCTGGTCTCGCAGCGGGCGTGGTCCATGCTGATCGATGCCATCGACACCATTGCTCCTCAGCGCCGGATCCTTACCATCGAGAAGTGAAATACCTGTCCGTTTGCTCCGG
>ERZ724522.1941-NODE-1941-length-10224-cov-3.827417_pt1 | contig 10224 bp, 11 predicted proteins | sample MGYA00376055_ERZ724522 | MGnify/ENA primary metagenome ERZ724522 (study PRJEB28724, sample SAMN07190884) | wastewater metagenome | isolation source: effluent of sewage treatment plant in Hong Hong | place: Hong Kong | collected 2016-03-17 ... | reverse complement strand
GCATTTTAGCAGACTCAAGAGCTTCATCTTCTGGCATTTCTTCCGCTTCTTCAGCTTTCATTTCCTCAATTTCAGGTTCCATTTCAGATGCAACCATATCAGATTCAGCAGCCTTACCTAATGGGCTGTGCTTGCTCATAAGTCCGCGTTTCTTCAACTCGTCGAGTAATTCTTTGTCACTCATTTGTTCAAGTCCGGCTGGAGCAGCTTCCATCTCTGGGCCGATGTATCCAGACTCTTCGCTCATTTCGCCGGCAGGCGCCTCTGTCTCGGGCTCAGCTTGCATTAGACTTTCCAAGTCTATCTCAGCTTCTTTTGCACCCATTGGCTTCTTTGGCATCGCCATACTTCTTAACTTGTCTGCACGATTCATTTTACTTGCCATGACTTACTTTCCTTCTTCTTCTTGTTATTACTTAAGTAAATAGGACACAAGAGCCCCAAGAATGGCGATTAAAGCGCTTACGCCAATCTTCAGATTTCCCTTGAGCCAACTAATATCTTGTGTATTTACAGTAGTCTGCTCTGCATATTTATCAATCTTCTCTTCCAGTCGGTCAAAGCGGGTATTAACTTGCTTTAATAACTCTTCGTGGTTCATTCCATGTCCGTTTGGCATGTTAGTCCCTCTCCGCAACTATTAGATAATATATTACAGGTAATTCTGCTCCTGAGTGTTCAACTTCAGGGTCACAACTTCCCCAATCTTTTTCAGTATATTCTCTCTGCACTGGCCACTGGTCGCAATGATTATGGGAGGTAGGCAGGTGGTCAGCCGGCCATTCCCCATTGTCCAGAAGCAATTGTAACACGGAAGTATAATTTCCGTCAAGATAACGGTGATATGCGGCTTGAAATAAGGGGTTTTCTGCATTCTCCGCAGCAAGGTCTCGTAACACGTTGAAATGATAGTCTGGAATACTGCCAAGTAGTTCTCCGCGAAGGAGGATATGCCACACGGCTAAATGGGCTTCAAAACCCTTACCGCTTGATATTATTGCAGGTAGTGCAAGTTCTGTCTCGTATCGGGGACCGCCTAGTCGGTAAACAATCTGTGCAAGGGTATTGGTGTAGGCAGGTATAAATAGGAGCTCACCTGGGCTGCCCTCGCCACGTAATACATAGTCATCTTGCCTGAGTTGCTTCAGTAGTGATTCCGCAGCTTCTAAGTCCTTATTTCTCCACATGTACCACATAACGCCCAGCATTTGGTCTCGTGAAATAGTACTTCTACTATTCCCAAATTGAGGTCCGCAATCTTGAGTACTACGTCGGAAATATTGGTTATTTTCCCCTCTAGCCGCTAAGAGGTCTACATGAAGTGAGGGGGCTGCGGCGGAGAGAAGTCCGGAGAAGAAGGTGGAATCACACTCCTCTGCCATGATGAATCCGTGGGAATCTTGATGTGAACTTACTAAATTTAAATACAAATCTGCCTTAGCTTTAAGAGCTTCAATGGTAAGAGGAGCCTGGGTTGGTTTACTCTCATGCCTTCCACAGGCTAGTATTAGTAATGTAAGTAAAAGTATTTTCATGTTACTTACGCTTGCGCTCTCTATCCACTAATTTCTTTGGAACTTTAAATCCTTCTTTCCTAGCATACGAGTAGGCGATAGCTACTGCCTGTTTCGGATTGTCAGTAGTTCCCTCATCCATTATCTTCTTGGTCTTGCTGCTAATATATTCAGATGCTTTACTCATAAACTACCCTAATATTTTCAGGAGCTATTCCCCAGTCAATTAATCTACTCATCTGTGCTTGTGCATCTACTTCTTGTGAGCATGTGCAGTTTAATACCCAGGCCGAATCTTCAAATACTTGAACTAAATACATTATCTAATCCTCCTTGCACTCAGTCTTCCTCCGAATTTAGGAGTCGCTCCTGAGTATGCATTTAAGTATCCCTTTAAATAATAAGTTGTATTAGAAGTAATACTTACATTTATTGGGGGAATTGGAAGAGCAAGAGAAGAAAAAGAGAGAGCTGTTGCTCCTGGTATAAACATGTTGTTATTATCTCCATCAGCAAATCCAGTTGTACTATTTCCCGAGGTAGTAGTGATTGCGGTTTCCAAATCTAGTGTGGAGAACGTTGAACCATTTCGCTGATATTGTACGTTTGCCCAAATTATCCAATCACCTGCAGTTAGTGTGATGGATGTGATGTCAAAATATACGTTAGTTGCTCCGATACCGGTGCTGGTCATTGAGACTGTACTAGTTACTAGCTCACCTACCATACCAGTAGTGCTTGACGTGCCGTCGCTAACACCTCTGATTAAATTTCCGGAGAAAGAAGACTGAGCAGCAACGGTCGGACCTATTGCCCATACACCAGAACTAGTCACAGACCCTTGAGTAGTCAAAGTAACTGTACTATCTGCTGCAGATGAAGTTGAATTACCCACTCTCCAGGTAAACACATTTCCACCAGAAGCAGCATCCATTGTATCAAAGAGTCCACCTGTTCTGTTGGCTCTATAATATTTGGTAGTAGTACCATCAAAGTACACTCCACCTGCAATTGATAAGTTGCCCTGTGTATCGCTATCTGCCAAGTAGAATGAGTTTTTCTTATTTCCTACTATTCGGTAATTAGTAGAGCTAGGAGAGATACTGGTAGCTGAGCTGCCGATTTTTATATGTCCATTTACGGTATTCTCATCAGTACTTCCAGAAGCAGACATAGTAAAGGGAGAAGATACTGTTTTAGCCCCTGCAAATGTTTGAGTTCCAGTTGTGACTGCGCCTCTGGCCGCAGCTCCTGCATCTGGAAGATTGAAAGTAATACTTCCTGCTGCATGCGCCACAGCAAAGTCTGTACCCGAAGTACCAACTAGAAGTGATTTGGCTTCTTCAGAAGTGGCACCGGAATTTACACCGAATACTTTATTTGCGTTGCCGCTAAATGCAACTGACTGGAGAGCAGACCCATCTGAATATACATTACCTGCAGTACCTGGAACAGTTGCAGAAGTACCCCAACGAAGGCCTGTTGTCTGCGTAGAGTCGGCAGTTAATACCTGACCGTCTGTTCCTACGGGAAGACGGGCATTAACTGTACTATAAGTAACTAAATCACCCTTAGTAGTGAGCGGGGATAGTGCACCAAATCCTGCATTTGCAGTTGACTGTCCGGTACCGCCATTAGTTATTGCTACTTGGCCGGAAAGCTGGGAGACACCGATAGTCTTATTTGTCAGTGTTTGTGTTGCATCTGTGCCTACGAGAGTGGTATTGGCATCGGGAAAGGTAAATGTGCGAGTAGTTCCAGTAGTAATATTTGTATCTACTTCAAATTTGGCAATCTTAGTTGCATCGACAGAGCCGGTAATACTTAAACTATCATCTACAACAGTGACAGTAGGAGTATTGATGGTAGGTGAAGTAAGAGTTTTATTTGTTAATGTCTGTGTTTGAGCAGTGAATACTAGGTCTTGAGATGTTCCACCCAAGTTTTGAATATTGATATTTGCACCGCCAGTTTGTGCCTGTACTTGAAGTGTAAGCTGGTCAGTTCCGCCGGCTTCTTCCAGGAGAAGACCAGATTTGACGAGAGTGCCTGCAGCTAATGTTTTATTGCTTAGCGTCTCAGACCCAGCCTGTGTAGCTAGTGTGCCTGAGGTCGGAAGAGTTACGTTTGTGGCCCCAGATGTAGTAAGAGTTACGGCATTAGCACCTGAGGTAGTTAAGTTGCCGCCGAGAGTAATAGTGCTGCTGCCGTTATTCACGCCTGTGCCACCATTTACGGCCGGTAATACTCCAGTTACGCCAGTAGTTAAGCTGACGTTAGTAATAGTATTGCTTGCGCCGGAGATAGTCTTATTGCTTAGTACCTGAGTTGCATCCGTACCTACGATTGTAGTAGATGCGTCAGGGATGGTGAGGGTTCGTGTAGTACCTGTAGTAATACCAGAGGCTTGAAACTTAGCCTGTTTAGTGGTATCGGCGTCATCTTGAATAGTTAAATTTGCGTCTTTAACTGTTAATGCAGTTGAGTTGTCGAATGTCTTGTTAGTGAGCGTATCAGTGGAGTTACGAGATACGAGTACGTCAGTAGTGGCCGAACCAATACTGGGTGTCGTAAATGTATTAGAAGCAGAGGTTAAAGTGGAGGGAGGAGCAATTGTAACTTGCTTATTATCTCCAGAAGTTCTGAGGATAGCTTGTACAAGTTCCGTTATTGAGCCAAATAATTTCATATACTTAATTCCTTAATATTAGTAAGTCAATTTGCTCCGCCCACTCCAGAGTATCCGCCTACTCCACGTATTATCCAATTACGACTACGCGCCAGTTAGCAGCAGGAGCTTGACTTGCAGTTAAGTCAACTGTATTTGTATCAGTTCTAACAATTGAGTCAACTTCAATTTGAGAATCATCGGCCATATCATACACCTGGACTATAACATCTTTGCTGCCGAGGTTGTGTGTAACTGTTTTAGTCGCACCATTTGCGTTGGTCCAAGTTGCAGCAAATTTAGATGTCTTTGCATTTAGTTGGGTTTGAATTGCACTGGTTACACCAGATACATATCCAAGTTCAGTAGAAGTTACAGAAGAGGCAGAAACGATACCTGAACCATCAGATTGAAGTGCGCGAGAAGCAGTAAGTGCTGCCAATTTGCTGTATGCAATTGCAGCGCCAGAGGCGATATCTGCATTCACGATACTTGCAGATAAGTTTAATTTAGAGTATGCGATAGCCGCAGATGTGTTAATATCTGCATTTACAATACTGCCGGCAAGGTTTAATTTGCTATAGGCAATAGCTGCAGAAGCATTAATGTCTGCGTCGACAATGCTGCCTGCGTTGATGTTTAAGCCAGTAGCAGAAGCTGTAATGTCACCCTGTGCGGCCGTATCAACTGCAGTAGCAGTGCCGGAGACACCGACGAAGATAGAACCAGAGGCAAGAGAGGCAGAGAGAAAACTTGCAAAGCTAAGTACACCAGAGCCGTCAGTAATAAGTGCTTGACCTGAGTTTCCATCATTATCGGGGAGTGTTAAGGTGAAGTCAGCAGAAATAGTAGCCGGAGCTTTCAAATATGCAAAGTTGCTACTATCTGAATCTCCAAATTTAATACCTTTCTGGCCGTGGAGGACAATGTCATCCTTGTGAATCCTGGAGCCGTAAATAATCTGTGCCATGTTTTAAGTTCCCTTTCTGTGCACCAATTAGGTGCCTATCTTCTTAAGTAAAATATACCAGTTAGTGGTTGGCGCCTCTGAGGCGGTTAATACAACTTGTGAGTTACTTGGACGGCTAATTGAATCAACTTCAATCGTGTTATATCCGTCATCTATTACCTGAACTGCAATATTGCGACTGTCGAGTGAATGGGTCACTAACTTTGAAGTACCATCCGCATTTGCCCAGGTAGATACCAGACTAGATGAGTCAACACCAGAAGATTGGTCTTGATTCATCCAGGTTTGGGTAAGACTATCATACACTAATATCTGGCCGTCTGTCAAGCCGCTAAGATTAATGCTGAAGTTTCCTCCAGCAAGGAGCAAGTCGCCACCAAGTACTAGATTTCTATCATTATTATTTACATCAATCTGAAGTAGCCGGTCTGCCGCAGTATCCGTACTACCAGAAGTATCTGATTTATAAGTAATTGTAAGTGATTTACTTCCGCCGCTAGCCTGGTCAATTAATGTAATTCCAGGTCCGTTAAAGGAGACTGCATCGGCGTGAATAGTAATGTCACTAAGGGGTTGCTCTTCTGAGCCGAAGACGAGGTTTCCAGCTGTTCCGGAACCGCCTACATCGGGAGAGTTAGGTTCGAAGCGAATGTCTGACTTAGACCGGACAGTAGATATGCCATTTGAATTAACTTGAAAGGTTGATGCTAGTTCGTCAATTTTGTTTAAATTATAACGAGTTATAGCATCTGCATTTGCAGGTATCTGTAATTTAAGAAATTTAGTAGTAGCCACAGATAGCCTCATGTATACAAGTAGGGAGCTCCCGGAGAGAAGTTCCCCGGGAGTTAGGCGGATTAATGACCGTCGTTAGGTAACTTGTATTCTACGAAGAAACGAACTTTACCTGCAGTTAACGCAGCTGTTGCTACGGCAAGTTTAAGTTCTGATTCAGCAGACAATTTGATAGCTGTTGCAGAAGATGCAAGAGCTTGTGATTGTGTTCCACTGAATCCTGTATCAAATGCGAGTGCATCTGTAAGGTTTGTGCTTCCGGCTTTCAATTGAAGTGTAGCTGAACCGCCTGAAGTTAGAGCTGTAATTTCATCAGAGAAGATGTTGGTAATTACTGCACCAGCTGGAAGAAGACGTCCGAAACTGAAAGTTCCGACTGCTCCGCCGTCTTGTGAGTAGTCAAGTAGTACTGATTCGCAACGAATGCCGCCGGCGTTAAGTACTGCTTCATCTCTCTTACTTGGGAAACCAACAGCTAGTTTACCAGCTTTTAATTTGACTCTATCTCTCATTTCTCATTCTCATTTCCGCGCCAATAGGTGCGTTTAGGTTTACTTCGTGATTCGCGAAATGCGAAACAGGAAGGAAGCTCGGATTTTACCCCGAGCCCCCAGATTCATTAAGCTAAGTTAAAGTTTTCAACTACAGAGATAGCAGCAGGGTGCTTACATACAAGTGAGCAGAGTGCTTCTAGGTAGCTAACGATAACCCTTTGATGTCCACCAGAAGAAGCTGGCTTCAACATGAACTCATCAGAGTTGTTTACGCGTACTGGTTCAAAGTCAGTTCCGAAATATTCAAGAACTTTACCTTCTCCATTTTTCGCTTCTGGAATCATGTAGATTCTCTTCTTAGGGCAGTATTCAGAAGTGATGAATTCGAGGAAGTCGTGGCTGTGTTGATATCCCATAGCCTTTGTACCGCGTTTTGCATCTTCCATAGTGGTGAAGCGGCGGTCAGTTTCACGTGACTCAATAAATGCGTCAAGAGTTTCTGGTGCCATGATTGCATTTTTCCATGCATATGCGCCTTGGCCGACGATTGTCTTGGTTTCAGAAAGAGCAGCTTGGAGGTGAGATACGTCGATTTGAACGTCGCCTGCGTCGAAACGTGAACCAGCAGTTGCACCACTCATGGTGATACCCCAGATAGTTCTTCCATCGTTAGCAGCGAGTGATTCAAGACCGGCCATAACTTCAGTTACGGAGCCGTAGTCAGAGATTGAACCAGTCAAGTCTGGAATAGTAGGTTGACCTACGCGATATAGAACATCGCCAGAGTCCATAGAAGAAGAGGTTAGAGATAGGTTTGAACCGCTTGAATCGACTGGCTCAAGTACTACTTGGTTTGCTCTTCTGTTTCTGCTCTTAACTCTGTAAGCGTAGAAAGTTCCACCAGATACTGTTGGGCCGTCAGCAGTTCCGTCTGTGTTGTAGTTTAGAAGTAGGTCGCCGAATTCGAAGAAGCCGACATGTCCGCGTGCTGCGTTAGCAGAAGATAGAGTAACAGTTACATATCCGTTAGCGCCAGTTGTATCAGAGGCAGAGCCAACTGTTCCGATTACGCCTGTTCCGTCGCCGTAGAGGTCAGCAGCTAAACGTCTTTTAGCAGCTACTGTCTTGCTTTGGATTTCAAGTGCTAGTGGTTCCATGTAAAGTACATCTTTACTCTTACGTGCGCGGTTCCACAAGTTGTATTCGAGTTCGATAGTTGCATCGATTTCTTTATATATAGCTGTTTTCTCGCCGATACTTGCTTTCTGTGCAGCTGGGAATGCAGCTACGTTGTTAGGACTTCTGTACTGGATAGCAGAAGGACCGTAAGAGGTTTGCATTTGGAAGCGCAATTCGCGACCTTTAGGGTCCCCGACGCGGTTCATCTTAATGAATTCCCAGTCACGGTAGTCTTTGCTGATTTGGCTTCTTACGCCTTCAGAGAAAGCGATTTGAAGCAATTTACCTAATTGTTGGTTATCTATGTTACTGAAAGCCAAGGGGAAACTCCTTTTCTAATGTTGTCCACTGCCCATAGGGGCTGTAAATTAGTGTAATGGACAGCTTGTTTAAATTGCACTGGATTAGTTAAATCAAATTTACTTATAGGTTTGATATGGTCTATATGCCATCCAGCTCGGCCATAGTTGTCCCATGTCATTCCTGGTTGAAATTTCGCCTCAATATATGATTTGAAATCCTTAATACTACATCCTAAATCCATAACTGCAGAACCATTCTTATAATTACCTTTTAAAGCTTTATTCAATCTTTGTCGTAAGGTGATTGTAAGTCTATAGTTAATATCTATTTTCTTACGATTCATTGCATATCTATAATTGCGTTCAATTATCTTATGTTTATTTTTCTCATAATGATTTTTCTGCAATTCTTTGATACGCTCAGGATTCTCTTTACGCCATTTTTCTGAATAGAGTCTTCTGGCTTCTTTACGTCGTTCTGCATTTTTACGTCTATTAAATCTTTGATACTCTTTGCACTGTAGTGACGTTCCAATTTTATACCAAAATTGATAAGTATTGGGATGGTTTATGCCACAATGCTTACAGTATTTCATAATTTAACTTTACCACCTGATAGTGCTGCGAAAGCTCCCATCAAGTTTCCTGATTTAATTGATTCCATGAACTGCTCTTTATCACCAGAAGTACTTACGCCCTTCTTTGCAATAAGTTGTGCAGTTTTAGCAGCTTCGGCTTTCTTCTTATCTACGGTATTTACAACCTTTTTCTCAGCCTGAACTTGGATAACCTTGCTCAAGTTTTGATACGCAGTTCTAAATTCGCGGTCGATTACAGCCTGAGTTAATTCAACATCTTCTGGATATTCCTGTAACTTCTTAGTTACTTTATTCCAGATAGTTTCGTCAAGGTCATGCTCCATTGCCTCGTCGCCCAATTTTCCGGAGAAGCGATACTTATCGAATGCAGGATGAAGTCTAGATTCCATGCTGCGCATTGCTGCTGCTTCTTCTTTCGCTTCGATATCTTCCATCATCTTCTTGTATTTAGCTTCAACTTCAGATGCTTTCTTCTCTGCTACTTCAGTTTGCTGCTTCATCTCGAGACGATACTTCTCTTCCGGGCTTAGGCTTGCAAGATACTCACGATGTTTAATCTTGGCGTCTACAAGTTTCTCAAGTTCATCACCTTTTCCAAGCTGACGGATGAGAGCTTCAACACCTTGATTTTGATAGATGTCTTCAAGTTTGTCCATGTCAGCTTTCAGCGCGAGATGCTCTTTCTCGAGTCCTGAATGCTTCTTGGTCAATACACTCAATTTGTTATTTAACACAGGAAATCCAGCTGCTTTCAGATATGCCTGCTTAATTGAGTCTTTATTACTGTAGTCAATCTTTATTGCTTGTCGCTTCCCGTCTGCAGACTTTACAAATACTTCTTCAAAATCTATTGCCGATGTTGGGGTAGATTTGGTAGAAGATTTAGGGGCAACTGATTCAATCTCAGATTCACTCTCGCCTTCTGTTTCACTGTCCTGCGGTGCTTCCTGTTCCTGCTCCGAAATACTATTCTGTTCGTCTAGTTTCTCCTCAGGTTCGGATTCCACAGGTTCGCTATCAATAGATTCACCTTTGTACACAACGGAATCAGGGTCTTGTCCGGCTGCGATAGCGGCCATTGCTGCTTGTACTGGGTTGTCTACGACTGCATTTTCTGGTTTAGTTAATGCCATATTGTAATCTCCAATTTATCCATCTGAATTTATTCAGGTAGGAATGAATATATCCATCTGGCACAATACCAGGTAGGAATTAATGGTGTAGGGATTTGGCAATCGTCTAATATTATACTAAATGAAGAAACAGCTGTCAATATGTGAGAATTATTTGAACAGCTGAGTTATATCAGCGGCATCTGTCGGTGCCTGAGGTCCTGGTAAATTGGGAGCTTGTCCCTCTGGTTGCCCTCCGCCTTCTGGGGCTTGTGCAGCTGCTGCAGCCGGTTGAGCAGCAATTTGCTCTCTCTCCCGTATATGTCTCTCAATCAGTAATTTGGAATCATCTGCTAAATATTTGAAATCAGTAGTCATAATATACTCGTAGGCAAATATGAGCATATTCTTATGGTCTTGTAATTCCCTGGGTGGGATGTAAATACCAGTTGCAATCATCTCTTCAAATATTTCACGTTGACGGTCACTTGCAAGCTCGAGAGTATCATACATACCGCTTAATTCGTTTAATTTCATCATCTTAAGCAAATTACGTGGTTCCACACCGGCCTTTTCAAATAGAGGCATTAG
>ERZ724522.1940-NODE-1940-length-10226-cov-7.127716_pt1 | contig 10226 bp, 8 predicted proteins | sample MGYA00376055_ERZ724522 | MGnify/ENA primary metagenome ERZ724522 (study PRJEB28724, sample SAMN07190884) | wastewater metagenome | isolation source: effluent of sewage treatment plant in Hong Hong | place: Hong Kong | collected 2016-03-17 ... | reverse complement strand
GGCACCCCGGCCATAGAGGACGCGGCCAAGGCAGCCGCGTATCAACTGCCGCGCTTCGCGTTCGGGACCGATAACTCGGCGGCCTACAACGCACAGGGCATGGGCTCGGCCTGGGTGAACTCCTCGGACAACGCGCACCTTGCCGGGATGGCGCTCCCGGACCGCCTCAAGGCGCTTGCTGCCTACGGGGCCCCGATTGCCCCGAGCCTCGCCGCCGGGTCCACCGGCCGGGTTATTGGCCAGGCGAACGTGGGGGCGGCCTACGGGGCGCGCGGCGGCGGCACGCTGGCATCGATGCAGGGCCTTGGCCGGATGACTCCGGGCGAGCAGGAACTCTACCGCGGATACGCCGAGGGCGTCGTGGGTGTGCCGTGGGCGGACCTCGTTGACTACATCAGCAGGGGGACGCAGAACCTTCGCACGGCCGCGAGGTCGAATTGAGAGCAGGTGACGACTTCGGGTCTTCGTCCGTAAAGGGCGGCGATTGGAAGGACATGCTTCTTCGCGCCGCCGACCAGGTGAAGAAGCGCCGGGAGCAGGACAAGAAGCGGTACGCGGAAGACCCGACTCCGGCCGGCCAGGCGCGGCGCTATTTCGATTCGGAGCAGGGGCAACGGTTCTTCAACGCGGATGGGCGCATGGACCGGAGCAAGGCCTACGCCGATCCCATCCGCTATCTCGTTTCCAACCCTGACTACACTCAGTGGCTCGCGGGCCTCTTCGGGCAGAATGCGAGCGACGAGACGGCGGACGAGTCGCTGAAGAGCCTCAAGTCGCTTGGCGTGCCGGACGACGTAATCCGGGAATCCATCACGCACCTGCAAACGAAGAAGGGCGCGTCGGATTACCGCCCGGCCGGGGCACGCGACTATGGCGGCCCCCTGTACAACCTGACCAAGCAGACGACGGGAAGTTCGCTGCTCGCGGGGATCGTGTCGGCCGTGGGCGACGCGGCCACCTTCGGTGCGGAGACGGGCATGGCTCCCGGCACCGACAGGATCAGCCCGGAGCTGGCCGCGGACATGGCTACGGCCGTGGGCAACAAGGTCTTGCTTGGCCGCGGGGTCAACGCGATCGAGGAGCAGGCGGCCAAGGCCGCTGCCAAAAAGGCGGGTGAGCGCGCGGCCCTCAAGCTCGGGGCCAAGGTTGGCGCGCGCGTGGGCCTCAACCTTGCCGAAGATGTGCCCCTGGCGGCCGGGCAGATGCTCGCGTATGGGGTGGACCCGCGGTCGGAAGACTTCCGCAAGGCCCTTGCATTCCAGGCCGCCACGAGCGCCGGGTCTGCTGCCGCCGTGACCACCGCTGGCCCGGCTGCGCGCAAGATAAGCCGGTTCCCGGCCATGCCGGAAGTGGCTGGCGCGGCCGCCGGGTACGGCCTGGCGAAGGGCACCGGGCAGGACGAGGAGACGGCGCGCGTGGCGGCACTCGCCGGAGCCGGTGCCGCGAGTATTCGCCAGCGCGGCGTGTTCGATACCCTTAACAAGCCCGCTGCCATGCTGGCCAAGATCCAGGGCCGCGAGGGCCGCGCTCCCGCGCTAGGACTCGGCATCGACGAGATCGACCCGGTGGCTGCGGAAATCCTCGGCATCAAGCCCAAGTCTTCCATTGTTACGCCAAACGAATTCCGGGCCGTGTCCCCGGAGATCAAGCCGGGTGAAGCGGTTGACGTTTCGACCCTTACCGACAACGAACTCGGCAACCGCATCGGCAAACTGATGGAGCGCGCGGACACGCTCCGCGCGGCTGCCCTCGATATGGAGAGCGCCGGGAACGTAGACGAGATGGTGCGCCTGAATCGTGGCGCGGATGCCATGGAAGCGCGCGCGCAGTCCTTTGAGGACGAGATCCAGCGCCGCCGCCTTGGCATGTCACAGCCTCCGCCCGCACGCCCTCCAGTTCCACCCGCGCCCCCGGAGCCGCCACGAGCAACTCCGCCTCCCCCGGACGCTCCTCCGCCCCCGGATGTTCCCGGGCCCCCGGAGCCTCCAGCCCCGGGTGCCGCCAGCCCCCAGCCGCCGCAAATGTCCCCGAAGCAGGCAGCGGAGGTGGACGACATCATCGCCCGCGCTCGCACGCTGGCGAACACCCCTCGCATTGCAGAGACCGTGGTGCGGTCCCTGCTGCCACGTTCGCTTGCAAAGGCGGCCCTCATCGCGAACCCGGCGGGCCTGACAAGCACCGTTGCCGGGAAGGCGGTCCTCGTGGCCACCATCGCGCGCGAGAACGCGCGCCGCCTGTACCAGGACGTGTGGGGACGGGAGCATTCCCGCACCGCCAATAACCTGCTCGCCCCGCTTATGAACGATACGGGCCCGCGCCTCGGCCCGGTTTCGCTCCAGGACGTGGGCCGGGCCGGGCTTGAGATTGCGCCCCCGGCCCTTGCCTACGGCATCGGCGAGGCGGCCGGCGCGGATGAGAATGAGAAGAAGCAGCTGGCCATTACGGGCCTCATGGGCACGGCTGCCATTTCGCACAAGATCAACCGGGGCGGCCTTCGCCGGACCCCGTGGATGAGCGCGAAGTATGTCGGCGGGGTGGATGACCGCCCGGCCTTCCTTCGCAAGGGCTATGGCCTGCTGCTCGACATTATCGAGCGCCCTGAGATGTACGACCTCTCGCGCCTCCCCGGCAACGCACAGGCCGCCCTGGACAGCCTCCAGGACCTGCGTAAGTCGTGGGTGGAAGAGGTGAACGCCCAGCGCCGCGAAGCGGGCTTGCCGCTCATCACGATGCGCGAAGCGAACCGCATGTACCACCTGTGGAGCGGCCGCCCACATGAGGACGTAGCCAGTCCGCCGGGACAGGCATCGGGCTACGCCGTGGGCAGGCTCTATGGTTCGGGCCTCCAGCGCGGCATGGGCGACACCTTCTACGAGGCGATGAGGAGTAACCCGAAGCTGCGCGTGGCGGCAGGCGGAGACCCCCGCGCGATCCTCCGGGAGCAGTTGCGGGAACTGGCCGCCATGCGCGCGGACGCGATCTTCGTCAAGGCCCTCAAGAACGAGCCTGGCGCGGCTGTCCGCACGGGCGGAGTCACGGACCTTATCGGGATGCGCGACGCCCTGCGCGCACAGGCCAACGAAGTTCAGGAGGCGGACCCGGCGGGCGCGGCGCTGCTTCGGAAGCAGGCGCAGCAGCTCTCGGGCCAGGCCACGAACGTGCTTTCGCAGGAAAAGGCATACCGCGCCCAGGGCTGGCAGCGTGTGCCGGGGTTCGGTGACGACTACCTCTTCTCGCCAGACGCCATCAAGGCCATCAATGACATCTTCGTCGACGGCAAGGAAGTGGGCGGCACGTTCATGCGGCTCATGGACGGGGCCACGAGCGAAGTGCGCCAGGCCGCGTTCGTGGCGGACGCCTCCGCATGGTCGCTCCAGGGCCTCATGATGGCGTTTCAGTCGCCGGGCACGGTGCTTGCCAACATCCCCGAACTACTCGCCGCCACGGTCTTTGGCACGAAGTTCACGGACTGGTGGATGCGGAACAATGCCGAACTCGTGGCCGATTACCACAAGAGCGGCGGTATCCTGGCGCGAGAGACCGAGGGCACGGAAAAGACGGTTCGCACGCTTGGCGACTTCCCCGGCATCCGCAATGTGGAAAGCCGTGGCTTCGATGCCTACCTGCCCCTGCACCGGATCAAGCTCTTCAAGCACGAGCGGGATATCGGCTCCCTCGTGCAGCGTGTGGGCCTGACCAAGCTCGGGGCGGACATCCCGATTGCAGCCATCACCGCCACGAAGTACGGGGCCGCCGGGGCTGTCGCCTACGGCATTGCGGAATCCGACCAGAACGACTTTCAGAAGCTCGTAGAGCTGGCCCTCCTGGGCGTGGGCAGCGCCTACGTGGCCCGTGGCGGTGAGAGCGTGGCTGGCGGAATCGCCTACAGGACGCTCAACAAGCAGGCACAGCGCAAGGTCGATGTCCGTGCAGCCAAGGACGTAAACCGCATGTCCGCGGTGTATAACAAGGCGGCCCTCGGTATCACCAATGAGCAGGCGCAGTTCGAGCGAGTGTTCGCCGCCCGCTCCCCTGCCATCGTCCGGAACATGCTCACCATGCTCAAGCTGGCGGCCACGAACCCCGGCCTTGAGGGCGCGACGGCACGGTTCTACCTTGCGCGCACGCTGCTCTTCACGGCGGCGGGCATGGGCGCGCTCAAGATGGCCGCTGGTGAGGAGGAGACGTGGGACCCCGAGGATCCCAACTCGGTCCTCAACCCGTCCAGCGGGTTCCTCCGGGCCAATCTCCAGGCGGCGGGCAAGGTCGCTCCGTCCAACCCGTACATCTCCCTCTTCCGCGCCGTGCTTCGCACGGAAGACGTGGAAGGCAGCAAGCCGGGCGAATTCCGCACGGTACAGGCGGCCCTCCAGGGCGCGGCTGAAAACTTCATCGGGCGCTCGCCGGACGTGTCGGGCAAGTTCTACCAGGGGCTGTACGAGCGGTTTGCCCCGGAGGTTGGCATCAAGCCGACCGACTACGGCAACGGGCAGCCTATCGGGGCAAAGGGCATGGCCGCCGGGATTGCCGGTGGGTTCGTGCCGCTGACGGTCCGCGATGCCGCCAAGACTGGCATTCTGCCCTCCCCGTGGCCGGGCGTGGAGCCGCCGAAGGCGGACCCGAACTACAACACGACGGCGGAGCGGGTGCTCGGTTCCATCGTGCCCGCGCTTGGCGCGAACTACTCCCCGGAGACGCGTTCGCAGGAGGCGGCCCGTACCGAGGCGCAGCAGATCCGGGAGATGTTCCCGGGCACCACGGACGCCAACGATAACGGGCGCATCGACCGCCGCGACCTGACCGACCTCGACCGGGAAACGTTCGACACGAGCCAGCGCGGACAGGACCTGAGCGCCTTCAAGGACGAGACGCGGGAGATCATGCCGGACCGCCCGGTGTCCGATCTGGACCGCTACTACGACCGCCTCAATGCGGCCCGGGACAGCCACGTGGCCAAGCTCAAGGCGCTGGAGGACGCGGTGCGGAAGGGCGCGCTCTCCAAACTGGAGTGGCGCAAGTCGTACCAGGCTGAGCAAAGCCGCTACGTGGAAGAGAAGAAGACGGTGGACAAGGACTTCGCCACCATCCCACTCACCAACGAAGACGGGTCCGAGCGGCTCGTGAAGGGGCCGGAAGGAAAGCCCGTCACGATGAACGTGGTGGAGTACGCGCGCCGGTCTGCCCGACCGGAAGACGCGGCGGTGGATGCCTATTTCCAGCTCTTCGACAAGTCGATTGGCCCGGACGGGCGCATTGACTTTGAGAAGCTGGACCAGCTGCGCGCGGAGCAGCGGTCGTCGCTTCCCGCCGAGATCCAGTCTTACCTGGACAAGCGGCTTGAGGGCCTGGCCGGCCGGGGCGTGGTGGACAGCGAAGGCACCGCGGTGCCCCTGCCCACGCTGAACGAGTACGACACGGTGAAGAAGTCGGCGCAGTCCTACTGGGAAATCGAGGAACGCCGCTTCCCTGAACTTCAGCGCCGGGACCGGTTCTTTCAGCAGTTCGCCACGTACAAGGACTACAAGACGGCAATCTCCGGGATCGCTTCCGATACGGGCATGTCCATTGGCCAGGTTGAGGCGTTGCTCAGCCGCAAGCACAAGTCGCTGGGCAAGTTCAACAAGGCGGTTTCGAAGGAAAAGCGCCAGATGCGCGGAGCCGACACCAACCTTGACGTTGGCCTCAAGGACTTCTACGGGCTTGAAGAAGTGAACCCGTATGCGTACATCGCGCGCCAGAACGGGGACACGTCGTTTGACAGCATGGGTCCGCGGCTCGCGCGCCGGGATAGCGCGCCGAATGCGCGGCGCGTGATGCGCTTTGCGGAGCGATACGGGCGCGGTAGCGCAGCCGACGCAGCAACCACTTTTCGGCGTACATTCCTCAACTAGAATTTCGGCTTGGGGCATCTCTTTATCATTGAGAGTGAACTACATGTTCATTCGAGGTGATTAGCTGACCGCAGAACCGAACGGCTTTGAGAACCTGGACGACGTGTTCGAGCAGGAACCCGAAGCGCCCGCCCCCGGAACTGGGAACAACGACGACAGCAAGCTCAAGGAGATCATTGCTCGCGAGCTTGCCCAGAGCGAGGGGTACAAGGGACTCCAGCGCGCGTTCAACAAGAAGATCGAAGCTGACGCCCGAGAGCGTGCGGCTCTTCTCCAGGAACTCGCTGCCGTCAAGGCTGCCAACAACGGCGTGGCAGAAGGCATGAACTACCTTTCGGGGAAGTTCATGGAGGTTGTCCCGGACGACACCCGCGCGGAAATCGTCGCTGAACTGGAGCGAAAGCGCGTCGCGAACATGGAAGCGCAAATCGCGGACATGCGGCAGGCACTGAACAACCAGCGCCGGCAGCCGGATCCGCCCCAGCAACAGAACGACCTGGACGAAGAGTTCAAGGCATTGGAGCAGGAAGTCGTCGACTCTCTGCGCGAAGCAGCCCAGGAACTCGGCATCGATCCGAACGACAAGCGCCTTGACTACGGCACGCCGGGAGCGAAGTTCGCGCAGCGACTGAAAGCGCTGACAAAGACGGCTCGCGAAATCCGGTCTGCGAAGGATGAGGCGGACATCGATTCGGTACGACAGCGAGTTTCCGCACCGCCCGCACGCACAAGCGGCGGCGCGGCTGTGACGCCCTCGAACGGGAAGTCGTTCCTCGAACTGGGAACCGAAGAAATCTGGAACAAGCTTCAGGCTGGACAGCTTGGAGCGCGCCGAAAACGCTGAGGTTTAACGCCACATGGCGGGAATGAGCATTTTCGACATCATGGCGATGAAGGACACGAATATCGAAAAGGGTATCGTGGAAACCTTCATTCGCGAGTCTGATGTCTCTCGCATCCTCGAATTCAACACGATCAACACGACTCAGATCCAGACCCGGCGCATGAACTCGCTGCCGGAAGTCCGGTTCCGTGCTCGTGGCGACCGGTACTTCGACGGCGGCGCTCCCCGGTGGGAGACCGTCACCGACTCCGTGATGAGCCTGGGTGCCGAAGTCACGATCGACAAGATCGACAAGATGGACAAGGGGCCCTACATCCAGAACCCCGTGTCCTTCAACGCCGAAGCCAAGATCAAGGCGATGGCGTACAAGTTCCATGACGCCGTGATCAACGGCGACCACGCCACCGACCCGCTATCGTTCGAAGGGCTCAAGGTCCGCATCGCGAACCTTGCCTCCGGGCAGACCGTGTACGGGGTCAGCTCCTCGGCTGAACTGGAATGCCGCCCCGGCACCCTCACCACCGACAACGGCTACGCCTTCCTGTACGCCATTGAGCAGGCCATCTACGCGCTCGACGGGCACAAGGCAGACTACTGCCTGACCGACGCCGACTTCATCAGGGCGCTCAAGAACGCCCTGCGGAAGATTGGCGTGTACGTGGCTCAGCCCGGCACCCCCACCACGAAGCTCAACCAGCGGGAGACCAGCAACGAGATCCCGGGCGGCGTGGCGTTCGAGTGGGATGGGGTCAAGTACATCGACATGGGCGTCAAGGCGGACCAGACCACGAAGATCGTGGCCACGGACACGGTGAACTCCCAGGCCTGCCGCCCTGCGTACTTCGTTCGGACCGGCGGGAACTACCTCACGGCGATTCAGATGCAGCCGCTTGAATCGACCGACCTGTTCCCCCTGGACGACGGCGTGTCGTACCGCATGGTGATCGACTGGCTCGTCGGTCTTCGCCACGTCCACAACCGCTTCGCGTCGGTCCTCAAGGGCTGCCGGGTCGCTTAAGGAGGACATGGAATGAAGGACAGTCGCGTCACCGTTTGGACGAACACCACGAGCCACCTCACCGGCTCGACCACGAACACCGGCCCCACCATCGACTTCATGGCGTCGGGTGTGCCGGTGGGCGGCACGTACGAGACCAACCCGACGTTTGGGTATGGCGTCGAAATCATCCAGACCAACACGTCTGGTACGGCCCAGGTCACGACCTGGGAATGGGAAATCTCGGCCGATGCCTCGACCTGGTACAACGGCGGGTACATCGGGAAGAACACACTGAGCACCGCTTCCGCTGTCTACCGGCTCAAGACCGGGCTCCCCACCACGATGCGCTACGCGCGCCTCAAGGCCACCAACACCGGGACCGGGACGAGCACGAGCGTCGCGTACGCGGACGACACGGCCGGTCACGGTTCTCCGCAGGCGTACCCGAACGCCTAAACCAATCGCCAGTAGGGGGCCACGGAACTGCCCCCTACTGGTCCATTCGCAGAGGTAGTGAATGTCCATCGCAAAGACCCAGCACAACGAAGGTGACTTCTTCATCATCACGACCCCGAACCGAGAATGGTCGGGGAAGGTGTATGGACTAACGTTCGTTGACGGCCGGGCACTTCTCGACACGTCCGAGGTCGAACTGGCACGCGAACTCGAAGAGCAGTTTACCTACGAGGTACAGCTGCCGGTAGGGTTTACCGCGTGGGAGAACGCCCCTGATGCGTCTACCCTGGTGAGCACTCGGCGCGAGTATCGCGTTGACGAGCCCAAGAAGCAGCTCATGGTCCAGGGCCGCAAGCGCGCCGCTGCGAAGACCGAGGAACCGATTGAACCTGACGCTTGATGAGGCGGCGGTTGTGCAACTGCTGCGCGCACTCATCGCCCAGGCGAACGAAGTAGCGGACCTGCGCGAGGCGAACGCCTACATGCGCCAGGAACTCCGCGCGAACCAAGAGCACGACGAGCCCGCGCTCGGTCCCGTGCAGGAGAACTCGTAAATGGCTACGACTGACGCCTACTTTGCCTCCATTTCTGGAGACGATGCGGCGATTGTCCTCAAGGACGCGAACGGCAACCTCTATCGCCTCCTGACGGATTCCACGAATGGCGCTCTCAACGTCACGAAGAACGGCACGTCCATCGGCTTCACTGGCCTGAAGAAGATCAGCGCCAAGACCGCCGACTACTCCGTGCTCGCCGCCGACTGCGGCACCACCTTCACCACGCGTGGCGCGGCCGGGGCCGTGAACTTCACGCTGCCTGCCACGAGCACGATCAGCGCGGGCTGGTGGGCTGAGTTCTTCTGCGCCGCCGACCAGAACATGACCGTCACGTCGGCCACGGCCGACACCATCACCGCCTTCAACGACCTCACCGCCGACTCCATCGCCTTCTCCACGGCGAGCGAAAAGATTGGCGGCGGGGTTCGCATGGTGTGGGACGGCACGGGCTGGCTGACCTTCGTCCACCTGGGCATCGAGACCCAGACCCCGACGATCGCCACCTAGGAACGCGCCGGGCAGGAGGGTGGGCGGCCCTCCTGCCTTTCGCACGCACAGGAGTCTCCTTGGCACAACGAGCAGTTCTTGGTGGCGGCGTGGTCCGAGGTGCGCAGCAACTGGCCGGGGCATCCGTCCAGGGCGGATGGCAGGCCAGCGGCGCGGTTGTGCGCGAGGCGCACATCCCCTCGTACGGGGCGACCTACGGGGCTGACACCTACGGCGCGGGCACCTATGGCGGGTCCGCGACGACCGGCTCGACGGCAATGGGCGGCGGTGTGGTTCGATGACGATCAACTACCCGACGACGCTGGACACCACGACCGAACTGCCCAACAACCGGGCTGACGCGACCGTTTCCGCGACCAGCCACCCCGAAGACCATAACGACCTTGCAAACGCGGTCCTCGCCCTTGAGGCAAAGGTGGGCGTCGATAGCAGCACCGTCCGGTCCAGTCTTGACTCAAAGGTCAAGGCTGCGGGCCTGGACGCGCGCGCTTACGGGACGCTGACGGCGGCCAGTTCGGCAGCCGCATCCACCAACACGGACACGATCGAGGCGGCCATTGCGGCGGCAGCGGCCAGCGACGTGAAGACGGTCATCATCCCCGCCGGGACCTATTACGTGGACGACCTCCAGATCACGGACGCCGTGACGGTGCAGGGCCACGGCGCGTACCTGACCGTCCTGGCGTACACCTCGACCACGGGCTACGGCGTGACCATCTCGCACGCCTATGCCGCGCTCCGCGACCTCAAGATCCTCTATGCGGGCTCCGCCTCCGCCACGAGCGGCGGCAACCTGCTCTGGGAAAACGGGGCACTGCTCGACAACGTGGCTTTCCAGGGCTCCAGCACGAGCAACAAGGCGTATCGCTACATCAACCACAACGGGGATCCATCGGCCGGTTGGCGGTGGGTGAACTGCATCTTCGGCAACTCCATTAGCGCGGTCGTGGACTGCGGTGTGCACCTCGACC
>ERZ724522.1939-NODE-1939-length-10239-cov-2.978005_pt1 | contig 10239 bp, 8 predicted proteins | sample MGYA00376055_ERZ724522 | MGnify/ENA primary metagenome ERZ724522 (study PRJEB28724, sample SAMN07190884) | wastewater metagenome | isolation source: effluent of sewage treatment plant in Hong Hong | place: Hong Kong | collected 2016-03-17 ... | reverse complement strand
GCCGATCGCGACGGCCTGCAGGTCGTGTTCACGAACGCGCCACAGTCGGCTTCTAACTCTCAGGGCGTCAGACTAAGCAACGCGCACGCCAAGGAAGGCCTCAAGCTGCTGTCGCCCGACGTTGACGGGTATCAAGAATTCGGCTTTCGCGACGCCGTGTCGAGCACGACGGGCCAAGGCATCGCCAACTCGCTCGACATGGTTGCGATGAACGTCAACGACGCCGTCCGCAGCACGATGTGGAACATCATCATCAACGGCATCGCCAACCAGCTCATGATGGCGGTCGTGCCGCGATCGTGGAACGGGCTGGTCGTGCCGTTCGTGCCCGCATGCCGCGACCACTGGACCGACGTGGCCACTAACGAGTACACCCGCTTCGCGCTGCTCGGCAGCGTGCCGCGGCCGCTCCGCGCCGTGCTGCTCTACGGGGCCGCGTCCGGCGTGACCGGCTGCAACGCCGGCGCTGTCGGCGAACCGTTCTCCGGCGACGGCGCGAACGGACCGGCGCCTACCGTCATCGGTTTCTACGAAGGCCGTAAGTTCGGCTACTACCGCTACCAGAACGCCCCGTCGTGGATGACGTTGCTGCCGACGCCGTCGGTCGTGTCGTCGGTCAGCTCGGGCGCCACTGGCAAGCCGATCGCCACCGTTACGCACCCAAAGCCAACTGTGCCCGACCAGTCCGACAAGCGAACCGAGGCAGCAGCCCACGTTAAGACGGCACGGACCGTCGGCGACGCCTATGCCCAGGCAGCGTTCGTCGACGAGGCGTTGGCGGGCCGTCAGGCGGTTATCACGGGGCCGCCCCGCTTTGACATTGCTCCCGGATCGACGCTGCGAATTCTCCGCAAGTTTCGTACGGATCCGGGCACCGGCGACGGCGTGGCGACGGACCCGGCCGCCGAAGCCGAAGAAGAGGACGCGCTGGGCGAGATCGTCTACGGCACGGTCATGTGCGTGACGACGACGATCGATTCGCAATCCGCAACCGCGGTCACGGCGTTCCAGTTGGCGTACGTTCGCAGCGCGTCGGAGAACAGCAGCGACAACGAGTCGGTCAAGGAGCATCCCATCTACGACCACGTCTTTGTCGGCGCAACCCTGTACGATCAACTCTCGGATCGAGACACTTTGACTGGAGACGACGGCGATGCCAATGACGCAGAACCCACTTCTTAGCGACCCGATAACGCCAACGCCGACGAAGTTGGGCAACTTGGAGCCGGACTTGATTCCGCACTACGCGGCGTACACGGCCAACCCGACGCCGCAGACGCGCGGCACACTGCTCAACGCCGTGAAGCCGATCCTTCGAAAAGGCGTCACTGCCTTTGCCGGCAACAATGTCGGCGCGCCCATTCAGTTGGCCGCAAAGAAGATCGCGCTCGATTCGTTCGACCGCTACGATCCGGCCAAGTCGACCATGCAGGCCCACCTGATGTCGCAGCTCCAAGGGCTGTATCGCGTCAACGCGCAGTACCAGGAGGCGTTTCGAGCCCCGGAGCGGATCAAACTCGACTCGGCCAAACTGTTGCGCGGCGAGTCCGAACTTCGCGATCGCCTGGGCCGCGACCCGTCGGACGGCGAGCTGGCGGATCACACGAATATGTCGCTCAAACGGATGCACAAGGTTCGCGGCTATCGCTCCGGGTTCACTGCCGGCCAGGCGGAGAATTTCGGGTCGGACGTCGACGGCCCTATGGATCCGGCAATTCACGCCGACCAGCAATCGGAGAAATACATCGAGTTCATCTACGATGATCTGGACCCGGTGGACAAGGCGATCGTGGACATGCGTTACGGTCGCAACGGGCGGCGCAGCGCCAGTTCAACGCTCATCGCCAAGCGGCTTGGCTTGTCGCCGGCGGCTATCTCCATGCGGTCACAGCGGATTCAGCAGAAACTTGACTCGATCATGGACGCGGGAGTGTTTTAATGGCGGAGTCGCTGGGCAAGATTCACGATGTTTTCAAGGACGCCGTCAAAGACCTTGCCGACCAGGCCGGCGACGCCGCCGACGGTGTCGGTAATGGCGAACGGTCATGGCAGATCCCGGCGTCCATGACTGACTTTGGTCCGCTGGACATCGATCGGATCGACGAAGCTTTCAACCGCGACGAGATTGGCGCCAACTACGAGGACGTGATCGGCGACCCGACCAATCCTGGCACTATGGGCGACGCGGTCGCGCTGACGATGCAAAGCGACTATGTCGCCATGCTGGAGCGAGCGTTCCGGGCCCGCCACGCTACGCCGGTGCGGTTGCTGGTGCTTGCGTCGGCCCGCCGCAAAGGCCATGCCCACGAAGCCGGTGTGTTTCATCGCAACGTCATGGGTCACGCCGTCGACGCGCTGGCCGCCGGCGCCGCCGGTGCGAACATAGCAACCGACGACATTGACGAGGAGGCCGCTGCCTAATGGCTGGACTGATCGAACAATATGCCGGCCGCTCCGTCGACCTGCTCGTCTTTCAACCGCAGGCCGACGTGCCCGAGCGGTTGATGTCGATCTTCGACGCCACCGGCGGCTACGCCTGCGCCGGAATCGAGAAACTGGTGCAACGTTTCCTACTGCACTTGCTGACGGCCGAAGGCTCCAGTAAGTATTTCCCCAGCAAAGGCTGCAAGCTGATGACGACGGCGCGGCGCGGATCGCTGCGAACCGTCAGCGACGTCTCCGGAGCGTTCCTGCTGTCGATGTCGACGATCAAGGCTAACATGAGAAGCGAAGAGTCCAGCACCGACCCAGCGGACGAGCGACTTTCCGAGTGCTTGCTTCGCGATGTTGAGCTGGAGAACCGCGTCGCCAAGTTGACGCTGGAGATCGTCAGTGTGGCTGGCACGTCGCGAACCGTTATTGCGCCAGTGTCGTTCATGCCTGTGTCGTAGGAGTTACCATTGGCAACCACGTTTGACTTTGAGAATCTCGACCAGGCCGCCGTCGCCGACAACGCCGACTTGATCGGTGAGTCGTTGAAGGTCGCATATCCGGACTTCGAGGTGCGCCGCGGACCGGTGCGCGAGCTGGTCATCGAGCCGTCTGCGGTCGCCGCAACCGGCGCGGCGCTGGCTCCGATCGAGGTCTGGAGAAAATCAACAAGCCTGTTGGAGATCGAAGCGGACCCGACTGTCGCCGATCCGGAATCCGTCGATCGCGTGTTGTCGAATTACCGCATCGAACGCCGGGCTGGCGCTACTGCGGCCGGCAACGTCGTCATTGTTGTGCGTACTGCCACGCCCTTCGTCGTCGCACTGGGGCTGCAGTTCACGGCCGACGGTGTGTTGTTCGTCACGGAGAACAAATATGCCGCCAAGACCAACCAAGCGTCGTTCACGCAACCTACCGATCGACTGCTGAGCCCGGTCGGCGACGGAACCTACGCCGTGTCGATCCCGGTCGTCGCCGTTGAGCCCGGTGCGGCCGGAAATCTCAAGCGAAACACGCGATTGGTGCCCGACACGGCCCCGAGAAACTTCGTGGTCGCTTATGCCGAGTCCGATTTCACCGGCGGCATTGCCGAGCAGACCAACGCCGAGCTGGTCGATCTGCTGCAGCAAGGCGCCGCCGTCAAGGCGTACTCCAACCGCATCACTACCGAGGCCATGATCCGCCGCGAGGCCGCGTTTGAGAAGATCATCGGCATCTCCATTGTCGGCGCCGGCGATGTCGAGATGGTCCGCGACAAGCACGGGCTGTTTCCGACGGCAGGCGGCGCCAGAATCGACGTCTATCTTCGCTCTCAAGCGTTGCCGCAGTCGCTGGCGGCCACGGTAACAGCCACATTGGTCGATACAGCCGACGGCTACGGCATTTGGCAGTTTTCCTTGACCAAGGACGTGCTGCCGGCGTTCTACGAGCTGACCCGCATCGCCCGCCCGACCGATTCTGAGGACTTTACGGGGTTTGAGGTACTTGCGGACGATCGTCAGATCGTTTTGGACGACACTGTCTGGCAACCGGACATCGAAACGGTCCAGGAAGGGGCGTATTCGGCGTTCCAGGCCTCGACGATTCGGTTTACGGATACTTTGACGGCCATTTCCGGACTCACTGTAGGAGCATCTACGGCCTCGTACGCGGTTGTTGGTCGTTGCATGCCCCTTGTAGCCGAGTTGCAGGCCTATTTGGGTGGTTACGACGTGCGACCACCGGGCGACGACGTGCTGGTGCGGGGCGCCGTGCCATGTTTTACCCGCGTGAGCCTGCGAATCGTCCGTTTGGAGAGCCAGGAAGCGCCGACAACCGCTGATATTCGCACGGCATTGGCCAATTACGTCAACAGCTTCGATTTTGCCGGGGCTTTGTATGCTTCGGACCTGATTCGGGTCACTTACGGCCTGCTTTCCGAGGGTATGTCGATCGATCAGGTAAGTTTGTTCGGCCGAATCCGGGCTCCCGCCGGCGACATCGTTTACTTACGCAGCGCCGAGGTGCTGACCGTGCCCGATCGGGCCGATATTCAGGTGTCCCCTCGGACTGTCGCCTTCTTTCTCGACCCAACGGACGTGGAAGTGTCGCTGACGACGCGCGAGGTGCCTGAATCCTAATGGCGACAGCATTCCCGGCGACTTTGCTCGACAATCCAGAGGCGTTTGCTGACCTTTTCGGCAGCTTTTGGGCCGGTACGTTCGACGGCCGAGAGCAATTCGTCGAACTTATGGCCGCGATGGCCAAAATTTACGCGCAAGCCGTCCAAAACGCCTCTGAAGCCTTCGATTGCGTCGATCGGCTGCGAATTCCGGTCTATGCCCGCAAGTTGGCGTTGCCGTTGCGGATTTTGGAGTCCGATCGCGCCGATTTCCCGCTGGTTTACGACGCGGGCTACTTATACGACGACGGGCTGCTCTACGACGGCGTCTCAGGGGTCGGCTCGACGTTTCCTTTCACTGGCGTCGTCTCGGCCGCAGCCGTAGCCAACGCGCCAACACGTGCGACGGCGCTGCTGGTCGGCAACGTGGATTTTCGCATCACCGACGACGGTTTGATCCGGTTTCTGGCCAATCCATTCACTGATGCGCGCTTTACGCCGCGGACGCTGTTTTCCGACGGCGTTGCATCCGATCGCGAGCTGATTCTCTGGCTGATCGACGCAAAAGTCGACGTTCGTTACCTGCAGTCGCACCTCGGGTACGTGCTGAACTGGCGCGGTCCGTCGACACAGCTTGCCAAAGACTTCCTGAACGGTGTTTTCGACTCTGTAACCGGGGCTACCTCGGCCGGAAGCGTGATCCGGGCGTTGACAGGCGCTGCTGGCGCTGCTGTGGCCCAGTACGACGGCGAAATTGTCGAGGACGTCGCCCGCAGCGCGACCGACTTGATCGTCGTTACCGATCGAAACGCATACCTGCTGCCTCCAAACGCAACTGCGCTCGTCGATCCGGGCGATGTGTTGCATGCGTGCCAGGCCTTGTGCGACGCCGTCGTCATCCACGAAAACATCAATCGCGGCCTGACGCCGCCGGTTCAAGCCCTCAGTTTGCCCCTCGGGGCCTGCAGCACCGGAGAAGTGGCGTTTTTCGACAAGATCGTGCCGCTGGAAACCGACACGCGCGTGTCGCCGCCTCAGGTGACCTTTGAAATTGCCGGGGCACAACCGGCGATCGACGCCTTCTGGGCCTATGTCCGAGCTCGCGAGGCAGCCACCGGCAAAGCGCTGGCCAATTACCTGGACGTGCGGCCCAATCCCGACGGAGATCCGACTCCCGGCTCGCTGCCGGCGACGATCAACCCACTCGAGTTCGCTTGCGAGCATCTGCTGCGGCGCGGCACATTCCTGGTCGAGGTGGCTACCGGCAGCCTTCGGTCGATGGCGTTCTTCGACTTTTTGCCGTACTTTCGCAAATTCCTGCCGCCGGGACGCCTGATGCTTTTGGTGATCGTCCTGTCGAGCGTCGAAGATTCCATTATCATGACCACCGACGAGGAAGTAGCGGTCGAGGCAGGCGTTCCCGACATCGAAGACGCCAGCAACGAGCCGTTTGCCGACGCCGTTGCGTTGGCGCCGCGAGCTTCGGACGGATAGGACGACACATGCTGATGCACACGGCCGGCTTCTTGATGGGCCGGGCTCTATTTGTTGGCAACGCTGGCGATTACGCCGACTACCGAGGCCGCGCGCTCTACCTGGAGTTCGAAAACGTCGCCGACGTCGACGACGTTGTGTCGCCGCCCGAAGTCGACGCCGAAGACTCGCTGCAGTATTACCTGGACCTGTCGTCGAGCGTAGTTCGCGACTTCGTCCGCATCCCGTTCACGCCGGCCGGCGTGGCCATGGACGTGCATCCCGACTATGCCGAAGTGCTGGACGACGCCTATCCCAATCGCACAACGATTCGCGCAGCGACGTCGGCCGTCACTGGCTACCACGGCCGCGCATTCACCACAGCGGCCAAGAGCAAGATCTTCGGCGTCGCCTTGGTTGCATGCCCGAGCATCAACGACGTTACTCGCGACATCCTTTTGGCCCGTGAGTATTACGAGACGACGTCGCAACTGATTAAGCCGTCGTCGGGCATCGTCGAAGGCAAGTACGTCATCACCTTCAGGACTTAACGCGAACGCCACGGAGGGCGCCAACTTGGCTGCGACTACCAGCGAATATCCGGCCGGCGTGCGCCACATTACCTATGGCGCAGGCTTAACGTCTGCCGAGGCCGGTCGCCCCGATCGCGACCTGGAAAACCGAACCAACTACCTGCGCGATCGGCTGCAAGCGATTGAGGCGGGGCAGTACTTGGCGCTGCTCGGCGCCGTCGTCGCTGCCGACGTTGAACCCGGCATGCCGGTCTACTACTCGGCGACCACTGGCCAGTTTGAACGCGCCCTAGTCGCCATATCCGACGCAGGCGCTCGCCACGGCGTCATGGACATCGCGTCCTCGGCGCTTGTGGTCGGCGTCGTGCTGACCAAACGCTCGGCGACCGTAGCCGATCTCGTCACCGACGGCATTGCCACCTTCGATCTCACGTCCGCGTACGACGGCGACGCGCCGGTCGGCATTCTGTACCTGTCTGAGCAAGACGCCGGCAAGCTTGTGTCATTTCGGCCCGGCCTGTCGATTCCGGTCCTAGTTCACTTCGGCGACGGTCTATGCAAGGTACTATCCTCGACGAAGAACCCAGTCGAGGACCACGCCCACATCCTCTACGACTTGGTCTGCGAACCGGCTGGGACGCACACGCCGCCCAGCGTTGGCGGCGTCCACGAAATTGAAGACGCCGACGACAGTCTGCCCGGCTGGCTGCCGGCCGATCATGCCTCGTTCAACGATCTGGCTCCCGTCGGCGCCAAGTTTGGCTACAACCTGCTGGCCGACGCGACCACGAGCGAAGCTTTTCCGCCAATTCCGCCAACGTCGGCGTCTACTTTCTTCGACCGCGGCGACGGCGGCGGCGGTGGCGTCGTGTCCAGCGAATACTGCGTCGTCGACGTCAACGGCATCTGGTGGATGACCGACTGCTACGGGCAGGTGCCGTGGGATCCGTCGCTCGATAATTCGTCTAATTCGTCCGACTCTTCCGACTCGTCGGACGATTCATCGTCGGACGACAGCGACTCATGCCCGACCAACCCAGTTCGCGTCCTAGTCGCCGCCCAGGTCGCATTATTCGCCACGCGACTGTCGTTGGTAACGTCGTTGCAGGCGGCCGACGGCAGCCGTGTGACGTTGAAAGACGCGGATGGCCTGGACGCTACGGCCGGCGACCTCTACATCGGCGTCGACTCCGACTACACGCAATACACGTCTGACGAGAACGGCAGCCTGGTCGTCAAATCGATCGACAACGACAACCACAAGTTGAACTTCGGACACGTTGTTGAAGGCTTGATCGCCGGCTCCAACGTCACGCTGTCGTCGAGCCAGGAAAAGACCGTGTCCGGCGTCAAGCGCCACCGCGGGCTGGTGACGCTGGACGTGGCGACCGAGACAACGAACTCATTTCTGACGCCGGACTTGACTCGTTTCGGTCGCGCCGTCGACCGGCTCTACAAAGGCGTACCCTACATTGGCTTTCCAGCGCTGGGAGCCGACGTCAAAGGCGTGCTGTTGCGCTTCCACATTCCCATCATCGGACTGCCAGCCAGCCCGGCCGTTGAGGTGCGGCTCAGCATCCTCGGCACGTCGGCCGGCGAGCTGCCCGATCTCGACATCACCTATCGGCGCATTCCCCGCTCGTCCGACTCGTTCCAAGCGTTGCCGCTGACCGACACCGAAGGCACGCTGACGCCCGGCGGCACAATCACGGCATACCAATACAAGGAATTTGCCGCCGCCAAGATCGCCGTGGCCGCAGGGGACATCCTGCTGGTGACGATCTCACGAAGCGCCAGCGACGCCTACAGCGGTGAAGTTGGCATCATGGCGCCTTACGGCTTGGCCACTTCGAACTCGTAGGAGCACCATGGCCGACTATCTGGGCATTGAATGGCGCGACGCCAACGCCCAACGCAAATATCCGCTGGCCGAGCATTCGACCGGCGTCGACGTCACGGGTGCGTTCGAATTGCCGAGCGACTTCCTTGTGTCGCTCTATCTGCCGACGCCGGTGGCTTACGACGGCGTCTTCGATCGGTTCTTCCTGTACTCGATTGCCACCTTCCCCACCGGGTTTCAGATCGGCATTGGCTACGACGACGGCAGCGAAGTCAGCTTGGTCGCCGTGGCCGTGGTGGCTCGCGAGCTGCACGTCGAGAACGACACATACGAACTGACCGGCGTCGGCGACTTTGCCGACGTTGTCGGCCACGTCGGCGTCGGCCGCTTCGACAACATTGATGAGCAGCCCGTCGGCGCCTGGACCTTCGACCGCGACGGCGGTGCGTTGGACCCGGACTGCATTCGGCCGACGTTTCGCGGCGTTCGCAGCCTGTCGGTAGTCAGCGGCACGGATCAGTCGCCGGCATTATCCGGCCGCGTCGAGCTGGTAGCCGGTGCCAGGCAACGAATCACGGCCTCGCTGGCCAGCGGTCGCGTCAAGGTGCGTTTCGACGCCTTTGCCGGGCCGTCGGAACTGCTCAATGCTTCGTGCGACTGCAACGACGACGGCGGCGACGCGATCACGCAGGCCAATGTCGTCGTCCGCACCATCAATCATGTGCCGCCCGGGCCCGGCGGCAACTTCAACATCGCCGGCAGCAAGTGCTTGACGATCGAAGCCGACGCCGGCGGCATCGTCATGCGCAACCGATGCTCTGAGCCCTGCGCCGGTTGCGAGGACGTCAAGGTATTCGTTGACGACATTCGCGCCGCCCGCGACGGCCGCGCCACCTTCGAGAACTACCTCGACGAACTGGAACGGCGTATCTCGCAACTCGAGACCAACATGCTCGGCGGCATGCTCAACGACCGCACCTGCGAGGAATGCGACTAATGCTGCGGACGCACGACGACGGACAGCGACCGACGGGGCCGCACGCCGACGGCGGCGACTACCCGTTCGTAGCGCCGTCGGACGACATTCGCGGCCTGTTCGACTCCGTATGGTTGTCGCTGCTCGATCGGCCGGCGCGGCCGCTGCGGGTCTCCGAGGTGAGCGGCTTTGCATCGTTCTTCGACGACGAGTTCAACTTGGAGGAAGCCGAGTCCGACTCCGGGTCGTCCAGCAGCTCCAGTGGGTCAGGCAGCTCCGAAGATCCAGCCTACGTCCGCATCGTCATCGTAGACGCCGACGACGCCGTCGTCTTTGACAGCGACACGGCGGCGTATTACTCACAGCGGCAGTTCGGTCCACGACTGTGGTTCCACGAATGGATCGGCGATGACGTCTACTGTCGCGTCGTGCAGCACGCCGCCTGCCCGCCCGACGTCGCCGTCGTGCCGTACGAACTTACCTTCGAGCCCGAAGACGCCGTGCTCGACGTCCGCACCTGGGAGACTGCCCCCGGTCGGCTCAACCAACTGGTGGTCAGCGGCGTCGATTACGTCAGCTATTCCAACGACATCGTCTTCACCAATGGCTTCAACACGGAATGGACGTTCGGATCGGGACGGCTCGGCGACCGCTTGACGCTCACCGTTGAGCCCGGCTCAGGCGAAGGCCGCTTTCCGTGCGCCACGACCATGGAAGGGTCCGGCGCTACGATTATCACCAGCGTCAACGGCGTCAAGCCGGACAAGTACGGCAACGTCAACATCCGCGGCGCCGAATGCGTGTTTGCGCGTCCGGCCTCGGACATCGACTTCTGGTACGGCGCTGATGAGCCGCCGGCTGAGTTTCACGACGTGCGCGGCGACTA
>ERZ724522.1937-NODE-1937-length-10250-cov-293.495047_pt1 | contig 10250 bp, 11 predicted proteins | sample MGYA00376055_ERZ724522 | MGnify/ENA primary metagenome ERZ724522 (study PRJEB28724, sample SAMN07190884) | wastewater metagenome | isolation source: effluent of sewage treatment plant in Hong Hong | place: Hong Kong | collected 2016-03-17 ... | reverse complement strand
GATTCTTAGGTTTAGAAAAATTCCTAAGAAACAAAAGATCAAAGTCTGAAGCGCCGTTATCATTGTGCTTCACGCCAGTAATGACGAAGTCTTGTAATCCTTGAATATACACAAAAGTAAGAAGTTTAAAGTCTTCCTTAGAGACTTTCAACATATTCATGGTAAACTTAGGAGTTTTATATACTCCTTTACAATCTACATAAGCTTTCATATAAAGCTCTGCAATCATAGCAAATACCCAACCATCATTAGTAGCTGGTCCAATATTAACTTTAGCCATGCGAGCATTATTAAGCACTGTAGAGTAATTAAATCCCTTAGGATCAGAATAAGGAATGAAATGTAATTTGTATTTCATTTCTCTATTCATAACAGAATCTGAATCAAATTCTCCTTTATAGTATTCTTCATTCCATTTCTTTTCCTTTTCACAAATATCCATAGGAGTGTAAAAAGGTTTATCAACAGAATGTTTAAAGCAATACAAAGGAGCCAAGTCTCCCGAGATGTTCAGTAAGATTCGTTACTTCTTACCAGCAGCATTACCTGCATCTGTATATTTCTATACAGTCCAGACTATATCTTTACCCACGTTTAACGTTTGGCTGTTGAGCGATTAACCTCAATCAGAGACAATCTATAATTGTCTGTATCTCACATTTCGATTTAAGCCTACTGGCACCACTTGGCTCTAGACCTGTTTAGCTAAAACAGGATTTACTAGTCGTTGAACCTGATCACCATAAGAGAAGAATCTCTTTTAGGCGCTTGGCTGCTGATTACCCAATCCTTCAACTTTTCAAACCATTGCCATATGTGGTTTCCCACTCTGTTTTGGTAGGAAGGCTCTAAGGGATTTCCAGCAATTAGAGAGATTTTTCTTCTACTATTTCTAGTAGAGAGGACATTAATTGACTTTCTATGTCAATTCATTGTTTATCCACATCACTATGAGCCAATTGTACAATAGAGATGGGATCTATGAACACGACGTCTTTATTCAATTCTTCATCCAAATAATTAGAAAGAAGAATATTATGTTCAGTTGCTAAATGATGTGCAAACTCATCTCTATTCCATACTCTTAGTTCAACAAACATAGAAGCCCAAAGAGCAGGGTTACGCATAAAGTATAGTTTAACACCATACATCAATTCATTGAGTTCTGGATTTTCAGTATCTCCGTAAAAGTAATTAACAATCTGTTTATAAAGTTTATTATCAAAGATAACACAAGTACCAGAAGGAATCAAAGCATCTGATACTTGTTTCTTATTAAATCCTACTACCTTAGGAGTAATAAGTCCATGAGTCCCCATATCTTTCGACACAATTCCACCCTTTACCAAACAAAGATTCTTAAAAACAAAAACCCTCTTACCTACAATAAGATTATAAGTAAGAGGGTAGTCAACAAAGGAAATTAATTTCCTTGGAACAGAAGTTTGTGTACCTCGTTCAAATATGCTTTCTCTTCAGTATAACGAGAAGAAGAAGCATTTAGTGGATCATACACCCAAGAGTATCTGGGCTTCCCAGTAGCACTGTCTCGCATGCAATACTTAATAATATTGCAAATACGTACTATAAGTGTTTGATATGTAATGATTTTATCTGGGGTTTGAGAGACAAGGGTTTTAAGTACCTTCGAAGAAGGAAATCGAATGACAGGGGTATGATTTTGCGAACATCCCTTAAAAGAGATTGCAAAACCATTAGGATTAAACTCCTCATCAAAGATTTTTGAATGAATCTCAAATTGTTGCCGCTGAGACTCAATCAAATCACTTTCTTCAAATACTTTCCCAGAAGTGATTGATTTTGCAGAGATTACTGGAATATCATCATCAATGATATTGTTCAGGATTTTAGTAAACTCTTGAACACAATCAATTGTGATTGAAGGAACATAATTTTTCCAGATAAATTCCTGCAATGATTTATTGCCATTTTGAGCCAAAAATCTTCCAGTTTCAAAACTAAAAGACAAAGGCTTTAATTTGTTTCCATAGATTTTAGCTAATTCTGTAAAGCGCGGATATACAATACCAATGTAAACTTTTTCTTCTTTTCCAAATTCATTAATAAACTTGAATTCAGGAAGAGAATTGAAAGCTTCATTTACCATTTTCTCATCAAGAGAATTAAGAATTCCCCAATGATTATTTGGTTTATAGAATCCAAGTTTTACAGCCAAACAAGCCCCAGCCAATACAATTGTATTTTCTTTGGCTTTTGTTGCATTCATTCCAACAATTAAATCTGGTTTAATGATTTTGTCTCCAATTTCAATAAACCCAAGATTTGGTTTACACTTTGTAACTCCTTTGATTCCAGTGGAAGAATCAATACGAGCATTTCCGGCTTGCTTTTTAATTCTCAAACGAATTTTCAAAGCTCCTTGAAAGCCTACAGAGTTAATTGACAAGCATTTAACTTCAGAAGTATTGTTAATTATAACAGGTTCTCCACTAATTGTCAACCCAATTACAATTCCTTCTGGAATATGATATTTTGTCTTTCTAACGTTTGTTGTATCAGAATCAGAAGTCAACATCTCTTCTTTATCTTCTTCTAGTATAACAGAAGATTCAGAAGTTGTCAACACTTTTTCTGAATTAAATTTATTATTAATAATACCATAATCTGAATCAGATGTCAAGACTTGTCCTTTAGAAATAAAGATACTGTCGAAGACTTCGATTACAGATTCTTCTGTATAAACTTTTTGAGTTACAAATGACTTAGAAGCTTCAATTTCACCAGCTACTAATCTATTGGTCTCTTTATTTATATGAGAAAAGACAATGATAGCTTCAGACATACAATTGTCTTTTGCTTCATAAATATTCTTTTCTTTATTGTAAATACATTCTTGTCCAATGACTGGAGTAGCTGGATTTACAAGTTCAAGAGCATCTGAGATCAGATGAGTTTTACAACGAGCTACAATGTTTTGAGCTGGTGGGAAAATACTTGTGAAGCCTTGTTTATTCTCTGAATACCCTGTGCTACGGTACAGAGAATTATTATCTTCATATTCCTTTACTACTAGTTTTCCACTATTTGAAAAGCTAGTTTCTGAAGAAGGATGAATATGAAGATCCTTCAGGATGGTCAGGAGCGACGTGTCGTTAGGTTTGTATAATTTTAACCGAAGGATTTCTCCGATCAAACCTTTGTCACTACCGGGGGTACTTTTCAGTACTGGGTTATCGTATGTAGAGGTATTATAATCCCAAGGAGAGAGGATTACAATTGAGTTATTTACTTTATTGATAGCATTATATGCTTTTGGGGTTACATATTCGATGAATGTTTTGAAAGCTTGGATATCACCTACGAGTAGATTACCAAAGGATTTTTGATCCTGTTTAGCCTTCTCTTTGAAGAAAGAGAATCTATGTTGAAGGATCATGTAAAGAAGTTGATTATGGTTCAAGATACAGTTGTTATCTTTACCTGAATAATTGATTCCTTTATGTGTAGCTAGGGTTGATTTTTCAAAGAGGAAGAGTGGGAAACGAGTACCTGCTTCTTCTGGGTTATACAGTGTAGCATCAATAGCTACTTCTGTATTTTCAGTATCAGTATTGAGTACTCTAATGATTAGTACATCATTTAGTAGTTGAAGTTGTACTTCATTGTCATATCCTTTTGGGATAATAGACATTAAAGTAGAAGGGGTAAGTTTTGGAGAAATTGTAGGAACTTCTGTGTGTCTGATAGGACGAAGAAGAGACATGATAACTCCTAGAGTGTTGGGTGAAGAGACAGAGGGTTGTTTGATTAACTCTCTTTAATATAGGTAGTCTAAGCATAATATAGATCTTACCTATATTAAAGAGAGTTGTCTCTGTTTGGTACAGTATTGAAGAGAAGGGAAGAGTATCTTTGTTTTATACTTTTTCCCTTCTCTTTGTATATGTGCTACTGTCTTATTGTTCTACGACAATAGCACGAGCAGCTTTTCCTTTTGGTACGGTCACCTCTTTAGTTTCTTTTACCATGTTTTTGATGAAGTTGTAAGTGACTTTGATCAGTTTTGCAAGGACAAGGATAGATACTACTACAATGATTGCAGTCAGAGCAGTACCGAAGAAAGTGCTAGTAATGCCAGTGTAAGCCATTACATTCATTACCAGATTAGACCACATGGCAGCGATAGTCGAGAACATGATGAGACTCCAAGGATATTTGAAACAGAGGGAAGGAAGAGAAGAGTATTTGGTATTAACCAGATACTTTGTTGCTGATCTTTTGCATGAGATATACAGATGCAAAAGCGAGAGGACTCAGTACTACTGCCCAGAGAGCAAGGTTTACCATCATCTGAGTATTCACTACATATGCAAGAATGGTCAGGATAGCAATACTAGTGTAAATAGTATCACTATTGTTTTCAGCATAGGTTACCATTTTGGTAAAGACGCTGGGGTCGTCTTTTTCCACTGTTACTTTTGCAGTAGTCATGATACGCGTACTCCTGTGGGTTGATTAGCGTAAGTGTTGAGGATTTCTAGTGAAAGAATTCCTACTACAGCTCCGAAGAACCCTGTTACTGCTGTAATCAGGGCTACTACAGAGATTAGACAATAGAACTGAATACGTTGAGTTGTATTAGTTCCGAATACAAAGATATACTTCAGCATGGAAGTGCTCCTTGTGGTAGGGAAGGTTGTGGAAATTTGGAAAGAAGAGTTTTAGCCTTGGCTTTCATCTCTTCAAGTTTCCATTTGGGTTCTGTCACTACCCATTTCTTTTCTTTACTGTTCCACTTTCTATCTCCAAATACTTTATGAGTTACATAAAGTACTCCAGTAAAGATCAATCCAGAGATAGAAGCAATAACTACTCCAGAGATTGTCCCTGATAGTGCCATATATGCAGTAATACCGAAACCAAAGAAAGCATCGATATATACTTTATATCCTAATACTGTCAGGAAGAGTGTTTTATCAAAAGAGTATAGGATGTAGAAGAACTCAAAAGCTGAGATTGCTCCTACTACGAACATTGTGAGGAATGACATTTGTTTCCTCCTTGTTTGGGGTTGGAAGAAACTCTAGAGTATTTCATCTAGAGTTTCTTGAGAGGGTTAGAAGGGGGTATGGTAAGAGTCTGCATCTACTGGGGTATCAGCAGATTCTTTTGCTTCCATTACTTCTTCAGTAGATACTACACTGTTGAGGATTGAATCAAAGTCTTCCAGAGACATAGATTCAATTGAGTTTGCAGTGAGATCCATATTGTTTGAATTCATTTGATGTTGAGTGTACTGTTCAATCTGAACACCCATCATATTGAATCCATTTTGAAGGGAATTGGTACCTTGCGAAGCAATGTATACTTTCAGAGCACCAGAGACGAACATATGAGTAGGTTGCTCTGTTACACCTTCAAATACTTCAGAACGAGTACGACTGTTTTGACGATTTGAAGTGTAAGGCAGATCTACTACAGACAGAAGGATTTCTGTTGGATTTCCATAAGTGTCTTTAGCAGTACCCATTACACTGGTCATGTAACGTTTATTCTCACCTTTATCAACACTAATACGTCCAAGTTCCAGACCAGTACTAACTGGGGCTTGTTGTTTAGTAGTGGTTACATGTCCGGACACATGGTTAATGGTTGGACAGTGAGAGAATCCAAACTTTTCTCCCAGAGTTTTAAAGTTCAGCCAAGGATTGGTACTAGCCTGCATTGATGGGTTCATAGCAAACACTGGAAGAATAGTCTCACAGATGATTACTTGACTGACATGCAAGTGTCCTTTGTTGTATGCAGATTCTTGACTGTTCTGATACTTTTTGTACAGTTTGGCAACTTCTTCTTTCAGTTCATCTTCATTGTTTTTGTGGATTTCTTTCAGCTTATCCACACCTTGCATGAAGATTTTGAACATTTTGTTCATGATGTTTTCTTCATCATGAATGTTCTGAAGAAGCATTTCACGTACATGACCTTTCTGAATGATCAGAGAGTTGTACGGGTTTGAGATTTTATTGAGAGCTGGGGTCAGGAACAGTTCCATCATCTGACCAGCATTGTTACGGTATACAGTGTTGTTGTTAGCGTCAACACTTTCACCTTTGTTGTTATTTACTGCAATCCAAACAGTACGTTGTTGATTGATTCCTTTACTATACGGATCAATCATCAGCATTGGAACTACAGTGAATACAGACACATTTCCTTGGCTGTTCAGGATTGCAATATTTTGGTAGTTCTTTGTGTTGTTCGACCGAAATACTGCAAGATCAACTGAGAGTTGATTTGGCACGTTGTTACCCTGTTGCTGTACTACATTGTTTTTTGTAGTCAGGTTGAGGGTGTTGAAGTGATTGAGGGTTGGGATTGAATCCATGATACTAGACCTTTGAAAAGAGAGAGTGAAGTTACTTTCTTTCCCGATAAGACTGCAGAGAAAGAAAGAGTATGAACTTAATCATACTAGATAGTGTTTGAAGGTTAATCAATGACACTATGTAGTGTGATTAATTGAATGGGGTTTAAGGGCAGTGTGGAGCGAAGCGGAACACTGCTATAAGTTTGGTGCAAGAATCTAGTATTGAAGCAGATTCTCAAAGACTTTTAGTACTCAAGGAATAGTATTTATAGCAAGTTCTAGTCTATTACACTAAAGTTGTTTGATTTGTCTATAATGGGAAGAAGTCCTAGCTCTGGTAAGCAATTATTTAGTATGTAAGTTATGACTCAAGAATAAGGATTGAGAGTAATCTAAGATAAAAGAAATCAAATTACCAAAATTACTCTCAGATCCAAGTATCTTACTTCTGTACACAATGGTTGTATATAGAAGCTATTGCCGACAGCATACGTTGTTTTGCTATTGGATTAGCAGAGTGTACTTTAATAACTTTAGGTGGAATAAAGTTATTTGTATATACTTCCTCTTCTATCCATTTCAATACATCGTATCCTGTTCCTTTTTCATCATCTCCTAAATCGTGATCTAGAGACAGTTCAGAAACAGGGTTTGATTTCAGAAGTTCAATGACTTCTTGGGGCCAGTAACAACGTACATAACCTTCTGGTGTTTCTCGTACATCATCAAGAAAGATTTTCATTTGTTCTCCTTGAACTCCTCTAGTTTCTTACTACAACAATCACATATTACTGTAGTTTCTTCAATTCTACCAGTAGGGGTATAAATGTTTCTAGTTACAGCTGATCGAGAAGGGTGGATGTTAAAGAAGCAGAGAATGGAAAACAGGATTCTTACAATTTCATGGGCCATGATGGGGTACCTTTGATTGCATTGAGACGAAGGGTTGTGTGGACACATAAATCCATCCTTTATCTTCTAGATAACATTCTAAATCTTCATTTATAATATTATCTATAATGATTGGATGGGGCAGGGAAGAAAGGAAGTTGGATAATAATCCTTTTCCTCTTTCTTCTTTCTTTAAGTTTATGACTGGAAGGATTAAATGTTTCTTCCTGTCTTTGATGATAGTCTTTAATTCTAACTCTTTAAAGATACTATCATTGTTTGGATAGAAACATTGGATGGTATCCTTTGTTAAGAGTGATAAGATTTCATTGAAGTCTTTTACATAGTGTGTTGTCATGTTGGTGACTCCTGTGTTATCTGGTTTCTCTCTGTTTTTATTTCATATTTCTCTTATGATTTTAATTTTACTTCTAAAGTCATATACATGTTGTTGGAACAGAAACTATTTGCTGCTCTAGGAAAGTCTGATAATCTATATAGAAAATCATCATGATTCTTTAGATCATTGTCTTCACAACTTACCAATAGATTCATACTATTAGTATTATAAACTGAGAAATCACATCCTGCATATGTAGCTCCCATTATGATAATGCTATCTTCATATGTATAACTATCATGGAGTACTTCACTTGTTAGTAATTCAATTCCTTCGTTCTCTTTAATTACTTTTTGTATAGCTTCTGAACTTGGCTGTTCATAATTTGCAGCTGGATCATCAAGATAAATATTTTTAATTCTTAAATTACTTTTGATAGTATTTAGATGTAATGCTAGATCAATACTTAATTGTTCTGATTGTGGGAATATAATTACACTATTAGGTTTTAATTGAAAGAGACCTTCTTTATTTGTTTTATTAATGACTTGTATGATTACTGATAAAATAGTTTCAGCATATTTTGTTGAGGTAGTTTTTTCTATTTTTGATTCAAATTTATTAATTAGCATGTTATACATGAGTTTCTTCCTTAGTCATAGTTATAGTTAGTACAAAAGTTGTTGGTAATAGTTCAAAGAATTTGTTACGGGTTTTTGAAGGAATTTCTTCTGAATCTAGTATCAGTGTGATAGCATCTTCTTCACCTAATTTATCTTCTAAGTAATCTAAATTTAATGTATCTAATTTATTTATATCTATTACAGTAAATCTTGATTTATTTATACTTAGTTTTTCTGAGTAACGTTGTTTTTCAGGACCTTCTAGATATTGTTGTGGATTATTTGTTAATATAAATGTAGCTATATTTTTCATTTCAAGCATTTGAATATATTTTCTAATACATGTAAGAAAATTTTTCTCTGTTGGTTTAATAGCTAGATTACTTTTAATAAATTGTATATTTTTATATGTATATCTGTACATGTTGTGATTCCTTTTCGTAGTATTTAGTAATAGTTTCTATGTCGTGATATTTTATTTCTATATGATTGTTTATATTTATATTGTATATAAGATGATATTGAGCTTGATGTTTAATAAGAAACTTTAAACGTTCTTCACTTAAAGTTTCATTTAATAGGTAATCTCTTAAAACAATATACAAGTAGGTTGCATCCATTGCGTTATAATTATGAATACTATTACTGTAATATATTATACACATAGCTAGATTATCTAGTTCTTCATTATTTGTTGTCATATTCAAATTTCCTTATTAATTTCGTATTCATCGTTTAACCAATTCTTGAAGAGATTTCTCATTCTTTTTGAAGGTATGTATAAGTTAATCGGTTCTTGGTTTCTAATTGCAGATCTCCAGATAAACTGGATCATTTCATTTAATGCATACATGTCTTCATCAACGGGATGTCCTTTTTTACTAGCGACAGTCTTAATGTCTACATTAAGAAATATATTGCAAAGGTAAGCCACGTTATGACAGTTGGCATACTCATTAGTCGCTTTAGTATTAAATGGCAACCATTGTTTAAAATAGTTTTTACCTGCTATGATTTTATTTACTTTTATTACTTCACTTTCTTTATTTGTATCTTTTACAATTTTTTCTTTGTAAGATGTCCAAATACGGTCTTTAGCTGCTGCATTATTACATTTAGTAATAAAGAAGTTCATTAGATTCTTTCTTAATATTTCTAAAGTTTCTTTATCTTCCATAGAAGTATAACTCAAAGCATACTTTTCTTCGCCTATAGCATTTAGTTTATCTTCTTCTATAATATTAATAAGTGGCTTATAGTCAGATGGTTTTTTATTAGTAGGTATTGTTGTAATCTCTACTTCAAAACCATTAGAAATTAGATAAGTATCTAATACTGTACCTTTATACTGGTACGTACAGAACCATACTTCTTTGAATGAGTTTAATAAGTCGGGACTAAGTTCCCAAACTATAATTTTACCACCTACAAAGAGTAGTACTCTTTTACTACAAAGTTCAGCGTATTCCTCTAACTGTGTTAGACCGTCTATGCTACCTGTTTTGCCTACAACTTCAGGATGAAATATAAGTGTGAATCCGTCGGGATCAATACTAAATAATCCATTCTTAATTTGTTGCTTTACAGTGTAAGCACTAAGTTGATCATACTCGGAGTATGCATTCAGAGCTTCATCTACTATTAATATATAATCTTTAAGATTAGGTAGGTCTGTTTTTTCAGCTTCTAGTCTCAATAAGAGAGAATGAGTAGAAGTAATATTCTGTTTGTGTTCGACTAGATACTTTAAACTGTCAATCTTCCCGCCACTACTCTTAACTTCAGGGTGTTTAAACCTCCTGTACCTAATGTCTGCAGCGTTAGGGTTGGTAGTTTCTGTGTATATGATATTGTTATTAGAGTCTCTTTTCGGTGGTTCTCCCTTAGCCCCTGTAGAAGTTGTACATGCTACTCTATGACATTCACTTAATAAAGGTGTTATATAAAGGAAAGATTGGTCTTTATGTGATTTGTCGATAAGATGCGTAATATAAGAGCTTTTTCCTGCTCCCATTATTGCATCTATTACTGTAATTTTTGTCAT
>ERZ724522.1936-NODE-1936-length-10251-cov-5.766575_pt1 | contig 10251 bp, 9 predicted proteins | sample MGYA00376055_ERZ724522 | MGnify/ENA primary metagenome ERZ724522 (study PRJEB28724, sample SAMN07190884) | wastewater metagenome | isolation source: effluent of sewage treatment plant in Hong Hong | place: Hong Kong | collected 2016-03-17 ... | reverse complement strand
CGTAGTACCTAATATTTCAGATGGGGTCTTAGTAACTGGACCGGGGAAAAATCTATTCTCATACACATACACATCAAACCCTGCCGCCCTTAGTTGGTCTTCTATATACTGATAGTTGCAACGTGGGGCAGTCGTGCCGGGGTAAGCCATCTTCTGCAATATCGCTAACTTTCTATCGGCTAATGATACCCCAGATGTGCTGTATATGCCATATACCGCCTCTAATGTTGTGGCATCGTCTGCGGTAAAATTGCTATTATCGGGTATAATGCTATCCAACGTACTCCGTGCATCTTCCCACGCCCTTGCTTCACTCTGCGACAAAGCACGATGTAGCCGCTCCCATATACCGCCATTTGGGTAGGTGAACGCCCGACTATTAGGGTATCCCTGCCTTGTTAACTTCGCTAATGTATCGGTTATGCTGAATGCCATTATATAAATGTTATATCGGTTGGGTCTATGTATGGTATCTCTCCATTGTCAAACATATAGCTTACTTCGGGGCTACTATCTACGGTTAAATCTATACTGCTGATAATAACCCCGCCAATCGTTTCTATAATCACACTGCCTATTCCAAATGTGCTTATTGTATCGTTTCTTGTTGCTATCGGGTCAACACCTGCGATGAACGGGCGAATATCATAGATAGCCTCTGTAAGTGCAGATATGATTAATGCCTGTTGCGCTACTGTGATAGTTCCGCCGCTGTCAATCTGTATAGTCAGGTCTTTAGGTACTACGGGCAATACATTGATAGCAAATACACCCAACGGTCTGCGACCAATACCCGTGTCGGGGTCTGTTTCTACTACGCTTTCAACATCGGTTAAAATGGTTGATGTTGGTACGCCTTTGAATGGTGGGCCGACACTATCGGATAATATAGCCTCCACGTATAAATTAATCTCATTTGCTACACCGCTTGCCGCATAAGGGTATGAGGTGCGAACTCCTGCCGCATCACTCGCCCAAAGTACATAATCAGCTGGTGCGCCTCCCTGTGGGCTAAGTTGGTACGCATCTAATATCCTTTGCCTAAATTCCTCTGTTGTTTCCGCTTCAACAGGGCTTGTAAATACCGCCGTTACCGTTGCTGTTGAATTGACATTGACTATCGGGCTTGTTGCTGTGAGCGTATTTGTTACGGCAAGTATTGACTCCGTACCTGCTGTTAATGCACGTAGCGTAATAGAACCCGATGAACTTGAAAGCGTAAAGGCATCGTCTAAGCGATACAGATATCCGGGGTTAAGGCTGTTATCGTCAGACTTGAACGTAGTACCTGCGGGTATTGTGCCGCCTGTTGTACCTGTTACCGTGCATGTATATTGCCCCTGTGTGGCGGGTCGTATCGTTAGCCCTTTGACAGCCCCCCATCTCTCGAGCGTACCACCTACGGCTGCGGGTTCTGCTGTTATTGGGTTGGTGTTGTTCTGCACGTTGCCAAGTGCTAAGTAAAATAGCTTTAGTTTCTTCGCTTGTGTTGCCGCAAAGCCACGTAACCACGCCTTACCAAAGTTACTTATGATAACTCCGAACTCCGTTTGCAGGTCGTTTATTATCTCGTTATATAGTGCTACTAATTTAGGTATGGTAGTCATCGATTGTTATATTAGTCTGTTGTTAATGTCCAACCAGCTGCTATTAATGCCGTCCTTGCCGCTAAACTTGCAGGTGTTGGCGGGGCGGGGGGTGATTGTGAATTAATGTATATAATTCTTGTTGCACTTGAATAAATGGTAGCATTGGGACTTGTTGCAACCAATGAGGTAAATATTGTATCTACCTCCGTAGATGATAATGCATTACCTCTAAGGTCTATTAGGTCGAGTTGATTATTTGGGGCTGTAAATAGATTTGGAGAAAAATACGAAACATTTGCACTTGTAAGTATCATTTCTTCCAACACAGATAATCCCGAAATATTTAATGCTGCTGTAACGTTATAATGACCTAAAATATATAGTTTTCTAAGGCTTGCAGGTAATGTTCCTGTAATTGTATTTAGCCTGTATGGGAAAAATGCAAATGAAAAAGATAATTCCCTTATTAATGTACCGTTATGAAAAGCACGAATAGTTTTATTTGATGTATCATAATATGTATGTGTTGGTGTTGCTGTTCCTGTTGGGTGATAGAATACCGCATCGGTACTATCCCCCCAATCTACAACCATATCTGAACCCGCACCTATAAATACAAATTGATAATTATTCGGACTACCCGATACGGCACTTACGGTTAAGCCTAAGAAACAAGCCCTTGTTAGTTTCCGAGGCAATACAGGAATACTCCAGCTTTCAGATGCGCCGTTTACATAACTTACATTACCGTCTATAAATGTGAACGTACCTGATAATCCGTAAGCGGGGGCAAATGTGCTATTAAGATATGCTACCCGTGCCGTTACTTCGCTATCATTATCATATATGCCACATGGTACGGTAACAGATGTTGAACCCTGCACCATGTCAAATTCTGTTATAGCATAGGCGTTTGTTTCAGTAGTCCAAATCAGTATCGGTATAGGGTTGCTATATGTCACTACTTTCGCCGCTTGTTCTTTTGGATTCCATAACATGCTAAATTCAATACCACCGAAATCAACACTCATTAATAGCCTGTTATCGCTTTTAATCTGCGTTTGTACGTTCAAAACGGTATTAGGTACATTGTCCACTAAGAATTGCAAATCACGCTTTATAGCTTCTTCAATCAACAACCTGTTACCGCTTGTTAATGCAACATTGTTTAATAGTTCGTTTGTTTCAGATGTAAAGCGGAATGTTTCATTTTCAGAAAATAACAAGTCATTACCCCAAAAGTTAGGGTCGCCGCCAAACGTGCCGAGGTACGGCATATTCTCTACGCCCGTAACGCCTACCAAGTCGTTACCTTGTAGAAAAATGTCGCCACCATTACCCGTTTCTAATACTTGTATATCCATTATCTTGATGTGCTGCCTAAATTTGGTGTTAAATCACTACTGTTTATTACTCTTAATGTCTTACCTGAACTATCCTCCAATGTTATCTTAAAGTCGTGCATTATCTTCTTTTCGTCTGTTTCCCTTAATGTTACATTCTGATTGCTCTTTAACTGCTGTATCTTAGATAGCTTTTCACTCATTAACCTATCTGTGGCATCACTATTACCTACACCTAAATCAATGTTTTGAAACGCTTGCTGTATTTCGGGGGTATTGTATTTCGGATTAGACATTAATAACTGTCTTGCCGCTGTTGGGTCTTCAATATACTTACGCTCCAAACTTTCCTTTATAGCCTGTTTGTCGCCTATCAGTTTGTTATACCACATGCCCATACGGCTATCATTCGCCCATGATTGTATCTCATCACGGTAAGCGAATATCAGAGCTAATCCCGCTGTGATAATACCTATCTGTACGCCCGTAACTGTTAAAGCTGCGTTCCATGCTGTTGTACCTGCTGTTGCTGCTGCTGTGTATGCTGTATATCCCGCTATGGCACTTGAATTAGTGCCTATCAACATTATTGCCCTGCTGTGTAGTGCCGCATTAACGCCTAATACAAAGTTCCACGCCATATACGCACCACGTACCGCCCATATCACTTTATTGATAGCCCACCAACCAGCATAAACAGATAGTATAGTCATGCCTACGGTTACAAGGCTTTCAACATTGTTTGTAAGGAATACTACCGTACTTTTTAAAGCGTTCAATCCCTTACCCGCCGTAGTTGAAGATGTAAATATCGTTACCCATGCATTTTTTAACTCCAATAGCCTATTCGATAGCGTATTGCTGTTAATCGCTGCCGCTTTCATTGCCTCATTCGTACCTGTTACCGCTGCTGTGGTCTTAGTAAAATTGTCGATATTCTCTAATAGTATGCGCCCTGTATTGATTTGTGTAATGTCAAATACCTTTTGCAAATACGCATCTTTTGCCGCTGCCGTACCTAATGCATCATATTTGGCTTTCAGTTCGGTTAATGCATCCACAAGGTTAAACACGCCGCTTTTATATCCAAGTGTCGCACCTTGCAGCTTTACGATACCGCTATTCAGTTTAAATCCAGCATCTTCCGCAAAGAAACCTTTAGCGGCGAATATCTCTACCAATGCGATTGACTGCTCTAATGTTACGTTTGCACTCTTTGCCGTTGCACCAAACTTAGTTAATGCCGCTGCTGTTTGGTTGATTGTCGCCGCTCCTACTGCCTGACCCGCTGCAAGTGCGTTTATAACCCTTGTTGATTGTTCCGCCTCAAAGTTAAATTGGTTCATTATGCCAACTAAACTGCTGGCACTTTCCCCCAAATCCATTCTTGCAGCTTTGGCAAGTGTGATAGTAGCAGCCGATACAGCCCCAATACTTTCTGCCGTTTTAGCAAATTCAGGATTAAGACCCGCTATATTCTCAAACGCCTGTGCTACATCTATTGTGCTTTTACGGGTCGTTTTTGCTACTGCCGCTATCTTAGCTTCAAACGCTGAAAACTGCGTATCGTTAAGGTCGCTTACAATAGTACGGAATGATGCTATCGCATCTTCATAATCCATAATTGATTTAGCTGTAAGAACGCCTAACGTACCTATGGTTACAGCACCTAACACTTCTTGTGCCGCCTCCTTCATTTCCGATGAGCCTTCTTTAGCAACCCCGCCCATTCTTTCCCACCTTGCAGATAATACGTTTAGTTTCTGTTCGTATCCCACCATGTTAGCCCTCATCCGAGCCACTACCGGGCTGAATTTATCGACTGCTGTAAAGATATTTGGAATTATGAACGGCATCTATTTCTTTTTATCAGGTGGTTTGTTAAACTCTACAATTGTTTCGTACCAATAATACAACCCATTAAAATCGGCATTATCTAAAAAAAGCCCTGCAATTACGCACGGGCTATACTTCATTTCATGTCCGACAATTTTTATAACAGTATCAATATCATCAAAGCCGTCTATATAAAAAAAACCCCTATCGCCGCCGCTATTGCGTAATCCTCTGTATCCATTTTCTGTATGTGGCTTACCGACTTATCAGTTAAAGCCGCAACCGCCGCAACAATAGCATTATCCAATGTCTGCGCCTTAGATGCTGCACTATGTTTCTGCAAATCGCCTACCGTAATACGGGGCTTATAGCACAACTCATTATATAACCCATCAACAGGTACGCACAACTTTTGAGTAATAACAAATGTCTTTTCGTCAATAGATATATCACCCACAGATATAGCATATGCCAACGCATCTATATTGGCTTTGTACGCTTCACGCTTTGCCGCCTTAACTCTTTTAAAGTCAAGCCATGCCGCTACCTCTTTTGCTGCTACTTCAATATCTACTAATATATTCGCCATAAGTTCTTATAATATCTGCATTACGCCGCTACCCTGTATCTTCAATTGTATTGTACTGGCATTACCGTTACCTTGTATGTCGCCTACGGGTTTACCTACTAACTTGTAGATAACTCCGTTAATGTTGGTGAATGTCCACGTACCCTCATCAATGCTGCCTGACATGGCAACCAATGCGCCCAAAGTATCTGCGTTCCAATCCCAACCGATAACAACCTCAAAGGAGGGGCGTACGGGGTTCATAGACCATATAGCGTTACCTGCTCCGTCTATCATATTCGCATCGTCATTATTGCGAATACCGCCTAAATCGTAGGTGCTGTCTTCGCTACCTTTGGCATAGATAACGCCACTACCGATTGTAGGGTGGTTGTATGTAATCTCTGTTATTACGCCTCCTGAAGATGCCATTATATGTTAAATTTATGCTGTTCCGAAATTAAATCCCGCCTGTGCGGTTGTTGATGCTATGCGTACTGTACCTGTGCGCTTGTACCTGAAAAACGTTTCAAGCCTGTTGGGGTTGGTTGTGCTGATACCAACTGTTATACTGTCTTGCATAAACGCCGTATCTGCAATCAGTCCACGTGATGTAAGGTTAGTAGCGTACTGCTGTATAATTGCTTTCCATTGCTTTGGCTTGATAACGTTTGTAGCACTTACCACATCGTTATCGTTAGCTATCATATGGTCAACTACGTTTGTTTGCTCTAACAGATAGTAACCATACCTTACGTTGCAATCCAACATCAAATCACGGCAATATCTGAATTGTGGCGGTACTTCACCTACTGGGTGGTAAGTCGTTACAAAATCCTGAACCTGATATTTACCCGCTACAATCAATACGGTACTCATACCCTTTTTCACAATAGCATCCCTTACATTGTAGTCATTTGTTGCAGGTACAGCCGTTGCTGGGACTGGCATATCGGGGTAGTACATACCCTCAACGTCTAAATGCGGGTTATCCTGTGACTTACGGGCAAACAAGGTAGCCATATTAGCCGCCGCCTCCATCGCCATACCTGCCGATAATGGAGCGGGACACATAGCGATAGTTACATTCAGCTTATCAGCATCGGTAAGTAATACGTCTGCGCTTGTGGTGGTGCTGTCCTCTACCGTACCTGTAAGGGCTATAAATGGTTTGAATATGATGCCTGCGTAACGCCCAGTTGGTGTGGATGGGTCGGGAATACCGTTAAACGCTTCCAATTCTGCTGTTACGGTTGTTGATAGGTCGTAGCTGTTGATAACGCCTGTATTCCATTCGTTGCCGAACAGATTAAGGCTATCGGTTACCGTTGGAGTGCCTACTCCTGATTGTGTTGTAGCAACGGTATAGGTAAGACCCAAATCGCTATCGCCTGTGTCAACCGATACTGTTACCTGATTAGCTGTTGCGCCTTTCCATTTTGTGTTAAGCGTAGTTACTGCACCTACTGGCGATGTTTGTGTAGCCGTCATGGGGCAACCCAAAACGTTATTCACTACATCGGCTATCTTTACTGCTACCTGTGTGGCTGTGTCACCTGCTGCAATGTTTACAGCGTATGTATCTCCGTCAAGTGTGTACCTGCCGCCGATAACTACATAGTGTGTACCTGCTGATGTGGCTGTACCTGATACGGTAATGGTTTTCCTTAGTGTGGTTGCTCCTGGCTGCTCTGCCTGTGGATAGGCTATGATAGGAATGCCGCCGATTGCACCGCCCCCGCTGACAGGGAAAAGAATACGGGCTATGTTATACATAGGTGAACCCCAACCAAACAAAGTAGCTGCATGTTGTGCGCTCGTTAGTTGTACGGGTGTATCTACGTCTAATGTAGCCTGATTGTCTGTGTTTGCCTCGGCAAGTATTGCGTACCGCTGTGGCAGGTTTGGCGTAGTGTTGGAGAAATCGCCTTTAATAAGTTTATACCCGACAATTCGGGATATTCTTTCGCTGCCTACTGCATCAGAGATTGCCATTTACTGTATCTTTGATGCTAAAGTAAATTTGTCTAAAAAGGCTATAAACTTTTATACGCTTTAAATGGATTATTATTTGCCGCCTGTCAGTACCATAACAAATTCCTTCCATGTCATTTCCTTAACTTTCAATTCTTTTGCCACTTTATCCATAAAAATATCTTTTATGCTCTCATTGTAAACAGCAACATCCCAAAAGTGATTTTGTACGGTGCTGTTCTTTTTGCGCCAACATGCCGCCACACCCGTACCCTCTGCGTTTGCCTCGATTACCCGATGCTCACTTTCAAAGTGTTCAAAGTAGCCGCCGTATGTGTATAGTCCGTTTGCAGGGTTGGGAAAGTTCATAAACCCAAATGGTTGACTTTCTGCATTGTCACTATCCCAACGTAGTTGCATACGCTCCGCTATGCGGTCTTTAACACGCCCTACTTTCAGTATATACAGGTTTGGTCGTTCCTGTGCAGGTTTAAATGCTTTCATGTCTTTTTCAAATATCAGAAATTCATCTGCCTTTTCACCCTTCAATCCGACAATGTAGGTATTTGGAAACTTGTTTATCCTATCCAAAAACGGATATGCGTAGTTGTTACTGAAATAACCACAGTCTAAACCCGATAATGCTACTTTCATTTTACGCCCCGTATCGGTTACATACTCCGCTTTTATTATTCTTTCAAACTCATTCCATACGCTGTTAGGCGCATCAAATCGGTATGTCCAATGCGCCCTATCATCTTTTTCTTTCAATGCGTTTTCCCTCGGTATGAATGTTCCGATGCTACCGTGTTTGATACTCCACTTAGTACCTTTTTCGTCCCAACCCGCTAACTCCCAATCTAAACGTGCATCATCTTCTTTACCGTTCATATCTGCTGCGCATGTCAACAACACTATGCGCCCGTTACCAAACTTCATACTTAGTGTTTCGGGTATTGTGCCGATAGGATAATCACGGCAGTTTTTCTGTATAGCACTTGCGCTCGGTTGCTCTGCCGATGCTTCATAAGTTATCCCTAAACAGGTTGTAAGGAAAGTTTTATACTCCGCCTCTTTGCGTGGTTGCCCTTCGGGGTGGCACTCGATGTAGTTGTTTACATAATGCTCCCAATCATACATACCAATCGGAGCATATAAGCTGCTTATGTGGTAGGAATAGTAACCTTCTTTCGATGGCTTTGATGTCGGTTCCCAATGCCCTGCGTTTAGTAGTTCCTGTTTGTTCTTATCGGTAAAAAATCCCCCGCATTTCTGACATACATAACCTACACTACCTTTCTTTACTCCGCCCGTTTCTTCGTCTTTCTCCCATACTATCCCGCTACCGTCTGGCATTGGTTCTTTCCATACACAGCCTATTCCTTCGGGTACGTTCCATCGTAACTCTATGTATTCTTTACAGCAAGGGCATGGGATAAGGTACTTTCTTTGGTCGCCTAACAGGTAGGCGGGTTCGATGTTGCTGTTTAGTTTTAATTCAGGTGTGGATATGTAGAATATCTTATGACTGTCAGCATATGCAGCAAAACGACCCTCCATAAGTTTACGGGTGCTACCGCTTTCCTTACTTGCAGACTTAGCCGCTTCAAAGTCATCAATAAAACCATATTTCAACGAAACATCACGCCACTCTTTGTGATTGTTTGGCGTAGTGATGTTGATAAATCCACCTGCAAAGTCTTTCTTAGTGTTGGTATCTCCGCTCTTTTGGTTCTTTTTACGCTGTATTTCACGCATGATATAGTTGCGCAAATTCGACCTGTCAATAGCTAAATCAAGTTTATCTACCGATTTATCAATAAGGTCAGGCGCACCAACGGTAAAGTATGTATTGCCCGGTGCTTCTTTGATTATATAGCATAGCCCCGGTATTATCACACCTGCCGATACGCCTATCTGCAACCCCTTCATAACGGCTACCCATTTAGCAGGGTCATCTACTGCCAATCGGTCTATTATTTCACGGCAGTAGGGGGTGTATGAGTAGCGATATGGACCGGGGCGGGGCGCACCCATTTTAATATTTGCCTCTGTCCAGTTTGACGGCTTGATATTGGATAGTTCAAAACTACCTGCATCAACTATTCCTAATAGTTGAAGTTCAGCAAGTGTAGAAAAGTTATTGTCGTTGAACATAATCAGGTATTTCTTTCCCCTACTCCCCTTTTATCCGCATATTCTTCAATGATAGACTTAACCACAGCCTTAGTCAAATTCTGCGCATCACGTATGCCCTCGTTGATAGATGCTATCATACGCCCACGCATATCAGATGTTTCTTCTGGGCTAAAGTCTTTTTTCTTTGCATACTCACTTAAAATAGCATTGCAAACATTGTTGAAAGATGTAACAATACTTTTATTATGTTGGAGAAACAGGGGGATAATCAACTCCGATGGGATAACCTCACCCTTCTTTTTGTCAATCTCTATTTGCAGCTTTTCAACCTCTTTCTCCCGCTTCTTGCTATCCCAAAACTTTACAAGCCTTTCGCTTTCTTCGTATTCAGGCAACGCACCACCCGTTATAGGGTCAACCGCTTTTTTTTCTTCCCGTTCTTCTTTCTGCCTTTGCGCCCTACCTATACGCTTTTCAAGGAAACGTGCGTTAACAGGGTCTTCGCTGTCGATTGTTCCATCTTCTGAAACGTTTATGTAACCCCCACGCTTATACGTGGACAAATAATTTGTCCCTACCCCGCATTCGTCTGCGAACTCTTTTTGTGTAAATCTTGCCATACTTTGCGATGCCTTAATTTCGTACCGGGCTACGCTTTTTGCAAAACAAAAATACTAAACTTTGCAATACAAAGTGCTTTTTGCTCACGTGCGCACGATAATAGCTACATATTACGTTTATTTGCTTGCAAAACAGGTTGAAATACCCCTATACACCCTTTCTTTTGCGGTGTGCCATACAT
>ERZ724522.1935-NODE-1935-length-10259-cov-3.921109_pt1 | contig 10259 bp, 21 predicted proteins | sample MGYA00376055_ERZ724522 | MGnify/ENA primary metagenome ERZ724522 (study PRJEB28724, sample SAMN07190884) | wastewater metagenome | isolation source: effluent of sewage treatment plant in Hong Hong | place: Hong Kong | collected 2016-03-17 ... | reverse complement strand
GTATTTGGCAGAGTAATCGAGACCCGGAAGCATTTTCCAATGACGGCGGACAGACATATTATCTGTTGTCGGAAGGCGGTAATGACAAGAATCGGCATCCACTCCATGTCAGTAAAGAAAAGAAGGTCGCATGAGACACGTTACGCCCACTGTTCACCTGATTGCATATCCCAAGATCGATTGGGGTGCGCTTCAGGACGCACTTATCACCCAGTGCGGTGATGAAACCGAATGGTTCCGACGGACTGCTGCTATCTCCGAGAACGATGCCGAAGTACTAGTGGAATTTGCAGGACGAGAGTGCTACAAGTCCTGGGAGCCCGGTCTCAATGCCAATGTGACCAAAGTGCGTGAGGACTCGAAAGAGTATCTCGGTAATATTCTCAGTTCCGGACACGGAAGTGTGCTCGAGCACGCCAACTTCTCGTTCGTCTTTTCTCATGTCTCCCGTATTTTCACCCACGAGTTTGTTCGTCACCGTGCCGGCGTTGCCGTCTCCCAGGAGTCCATGCGCTTTGTCCGTCTGACGGATATTCCGTTCTGGTTCCCCGAGTGGGCACTGCAGGACGAAATTCTCATGCGGAGGCTGCTTGCTTACCTTGAGGAGAGCGAGCAGTTGCAACTGTTTCTGGCGGATCATTTCCATCTCGATGACGAGGGCGTCAATTTCCACGAGAAGAAGATGAAGACGTCGTTCATGCGTCGATTCGCTCCGTCTGGTCACGCGACTCAGATGGTTGCCACGATCAACGTTCGTGCACTTCGTCATATTATTGCCATGCGAACGGCTCTTCCAGCTGAAGAAGAGATCCGTATCGTGTGTGACGAATTGGCTGAGTTGACGCTGGCGGCAGTCCCCAATCTGATGCAGGACTATCGTCGCACCGATGATGAGGAATGGATTCCGGGCTTCTTGAAGGTCTGATATTTATGAGAGGACAGGCGGTGAAAGAACCACTCGATTCGCGGCGCGGGAAAACGGGACTCGCGCAGTTTGATGCGGAATGTCGGTGTGGAGCAAAAATCCTCCCGACGACACCAAAGGATGTTTGGGAAGGTATTCAACCCGAATGTCCGATGTGTGATTTCAATATTCGTAAAGCAGAAGAAAAGCGTTTGAAAGCGCTTCGACCGAAAGGCAACATGCGTGGACGCCCACAAACAAAAAAGCAGGCGGAAGTCAGACACGCCGACGACACCCATCAAGCAAGTTGAACGCGATATTCAAGCGACGTCAACATGCACGGGTTGGTCCTTTCAAGCTACCCAAGAGCAGTTTGGCTTTGTTGCCGATCTGTGCGTGAGTCTTGATAAGTACTAACTCGCAATATTTACAAGCCCTATAATGAGAAGAATCTAATGTCGCTGTTCTGTAAAGAACTGTCTACTGGTGCGCGACACTAAAGACTATTACCAGTTGATACTTCTCATTTATTTTTTTCATCAACACACAACAAAGGAATCATCATGGAATTTACAGAATTCGTTCGACGCCCGTTCAAGGTCGAAGCCATCAGGATCACCGACGAAAACATCGACGAGATCGCCGCCTTGATCGGTGAGGTCAAGATTCACGCAAAGACCAACGAGAAGTTCATTCTCCTCGACAAGCGGATCGTCCCGAGCATGGCTCGTGCGTACGTGGGTTGGTGGGTTACTCGGTTCAACGACAACCTCCGCGTCTATTCGAACAAGATCTTCCTCGAGCAGTTCGCTGTCTGCGATGAAGGCTGGACCACCTGGTTCGAGCTGGCCGATGAGGCTGCTGAGGAAGCCGTCGCCGAGGAGAATCAGGCTGCTGCCGATTCAGAGCCGACTCAGTTCATGACGGTGAACCTCTGATGGTTGCCCGGGTCATTTTCGCATTCCTGGCTGTCCTGGGTCTCCTGTTCCTGCTGGATCGGGCATTCCCCGGCGTCCTCGACGATCAGTGCCAGCGGTCAGAACAGGTGTGTTGATATTTGTGGGGCGTCTCGAACTGTTACATCGAGCGTGAAAAGAAGCGAAGTAGAACCTGACTAGTAGGTTGATGAGAATGCGGTTGCAAAAATCCTCGCATTAAAATGTAGGTCTAATTGCCGTGTTTGTTGAAGTCATCGCGAACGAAGCGTTTGAAAGAAGCTGAACCCCACATGTTTTTGTAGGTTGTGTTCGCAGCATGTAAAACGGATACGAGGCCTGACGGGCGACAGCGGTCGCTTATGGGTTCCAGCTTATTCACACAAAGTTGAATAAGTATGAGGGAGATTGCGAGTTACCCCCGTTTCCTACAAAACACTCATAAATCGTTGCGTCTTTCTAAAGAACCGGTAGGGTAACTTGGGTAGAGAATAACGTTAAACCGGGGAATCTCGCACCAAGCGCAACACTCTTCTGATATTCAAGGGTTTTCAATATACTATTCCACAAACAAAGGAGAACCCGTGGACCAGAAAACAAAACGCGACATCATCAGTTGGCTGATGATTCTTTCGGGAATCAACGCCCTTCTGGCGAGTCGGCACCTGGCAAACACCAACCGAAAAGACCATCAGTCATGATGCGGCCATTTTTGGTTTGGGATTCGACGCACGATTTTGGCGATGTCGTTATCGCCGAATTTTCGGATGAATCAGATGCCAAGCTGTTTGTCCAGGCAAAGAGCTCGCGAAAGGGCGGATTTCACTACGGCCTTTTGGTAGGAACATCCATCGAAACTCGTCGGCAGATCCCTGTCGATTGAGTCAACCAACCCGAAAGGAAACCTCATGGAGACCGAGCCACTCAAACTCAATCTCGATGTGCAACGAGGAAACAACTGGTACAAGTCCGTCGGGATCTCCGTCGGACTTGGCGTGGTGGTTTCGGCGGTGACATATTTGGCGCAGAACCTCGCGTTCAAAGATTGTTTCCGCCAGATCGAGATCACTCCGTGTGATGTCGACGTCGTCTGAGCGACGTTAAACCGTTTAGGCTCAGAGCGGTAGTAGGCTTCGCATGGGGATCGGCCGAACCATGTTAGATATAACCAACACAACGACAGTTGGGCCTACTACGTAAGCGGTGAAGCTACACCGAACGGTATGGACTTGATCATTCCATATTAAGGAGTTAAAAAAGCACTTAAGTCAAAAGCAGACCAAACGTTTATGGTTGAGCTTAGTTCAAAGTGAAGCGACTTTGGCGCTTAAGGATATTCAGATACGTCGTGAGACCATACTCGCGTCAGCCGCGTTCGAGCTGAGAGGTCGTATCTGATTAAAGTGCTGGGCATCACTACGGAAATAAACTGCCCTCTTTCTCACTCTCACCCATTTATATTTCAGGAGTCATCATGAACACTACGCTAAAGTTTGCAAGCTACACTCTTGGTGTTTTTGTTGTCGGATTATATGTCGGGCAAAAAGCACAGCACAAGTACACGGTTAAGCGAGTGCAAAAAATTATTCCAGCAACTATGAACATGCTGGAAAATCTTTTTGATTTGGCTCTCAAAACCGACGTCATTAAAGATGACCTCCGGAAACACGCGATCGCCAATATCAAAATCATTACGGATTCGTTGCACAAGTAATTCCCGTCGTCTGAGCGACGTTAAACCGTTTTAGGCTCAGAGCGGTAGTGGGTTCAACTCGAGTATCCATGTTGAAGTAAAGAGGATCATGTAGAAAAAGGTCCCGTCCTCGCCCACTACGTAAACTGTGAAGGATTAACACAGAACTTGCTCGGCATTGCTACCCGAGTATTGGCAATCAAACAAAAAACCGCTGAGTAGTAGGACCCCATGACGTTGATGGGCTACCTCTTTGGAGAGCAACGAATCCAAAGCTCAGGACAGCAAGCGGAGAGGGTAAGGTAAACGCGCTGGCAAATGACCAGTAGCGCCTTACCCTCTCGCTTGTTCAAGATCTCACTCAACCAATCATATTTAAGGAGTAAACATGAACCTCACAGAATTCGTAATCGACAACTGCGTTCGGCAGTCGGCAACAAAGCCGGAAGATTACATCGGGATGACTCTCGCTTGTAAGTATGGTGCGTCGCTACGTAATCGATTCATCATTGGAATTCCAGTGACAAACGCACCGATTACCGTAGATGATATTTTGTCATTGGGAACGATGGTTAACGGAAATGATTCTTGGCGACCCACGCCAGTATATTTCTTTTCTGGTAACCTTGGTGCACCACCATCTGAAATCGATCGTCTAATCAAACAACTTCTCGATATCCAAGATGATATTACATCAGAAGACTTCTACTACGAATTTGAGCGCATTCACCCGTTTGTGGATGGTAACGGACGTGTGGGAGCAATTCTCTACAACGTACTCACCGGAAATTTTTGGACCAACCCGCCAGAAATGACGTGGTGATGCCAGGACGTTACGTTTTCTTCATACCACGACAACACAATCGATCTTTATTTAGGGAGCAACTAATGAACCGTTTCTACAAAGAAATGCAACTCGCTGAACTCAAGGTTACTCGAGACAATATCAACCAGCAAATCGAACGGTTGGAGCGTGAGCTCGCTACGGAGGGTCTGGAGATCTGGAAGAATCGCGTTGAAGAGCCTCGTTGTCCTTCGTGCAACGGAGTCAGGACATTTCCGAGTCTCATGAATCTGTATGTTGGCGCACATGTTCGATGTGTCAACGCATTTCACATGACGTTCGATGCCCCCATTGAGCAAGATCGGGATATTTCGTCTGACGTCTGTCCCGCTTGCGGTCGTCTCACCGAGTACCGAGGGCTGATCAAGGTTGGGACCGTCACCGCACCATGCTCACACCCCTGTCACGGGCCAGCTACGCCTCAAACGTAGATCAATCCACATCATTCATATTTAGGAGATATCATGCACGACGCCCCTATGGTTTGTCCAAATCCCATTCACGATCACGAAACAAGTCCACAAGCTGGTATGAACATCATGCCGCAAGGTACCCGTCAGTGGTATTGCTTGGACTGCAACAAGCTGTTCGTTCGTAATGACGGCATCTCCACACTCATTTCGTAACTCATAGGAGACATCATGCAAGAGTCAACGTGTAAGCATTGTGGTGCAACCATCTACCTTATCGATAACGATACAACGCCGCAAGGAAGTAAATCTTGGTCGACTCATGGGACATGGTTCGAAATCTGGTGTCGTCGATCCAACATCCGTCGCCACGAACCAATCACGGAAACATCCCTCGGAGAAAAGAAGGCTCTTCTCGCTGCAAAGGAGATCATGTATCGTGACTTGATGCGCGAGATCGAGGATCTGCGGCGGGAGATCGCTCAAGTAGAACTACAGGAATGGATCGCTCGGGGAGGCGACAAGTGAAACGGATGATCATCGTCAACAACCACCCCGACATGTACAAACTTCTGGGTGGCCAAACCATCATTTTTACCGAGACAGAGGCCGAATACGAATCGGCAATCCGACGGATGGAGGTGTGTCTTGCGCTTGGCGAGTTTGCACACTGCATTCCGACAGCAACATCCGTCGAGATCTATCTGCAGCGTGGAAGAACTGATGACGGCCAAATGAATGCAACACGACGGGACTACCTGTTCACGTTCGAATACAAACCGACCGTTTCACGCGAGATCAAGATGGCAGAGTGGGAGCAGAAGCATACCACTCCACCGCTTGGTGCCTGGTTTGATCGATCATACTGAGGAGAGAATCATGCGTCGCAAATTTAATTTCAACGGGCCAGGTCTCGATGAGCTGACCAAAGAAGACCGAGCAGCGTGTCGGCGGCAATACAAGATTCTTCGTATTGCTGTCTACGCACCGCAGACATACACCGGTCCCGATCGACCGTGTTATCAAGGTTGTTATGGGAAAGATCGACAAGAAGCAAAAACCTTCTTGTTTGATTTTTACGCAATGATCAGCTGGCTGACATACTTAGGGAGTAAATAATGGGAGTCGACCTTTCCGAACTCATCGAAACATCATCCGACACATACACTGGTCCGGCCAAGCTGAGCCATATTGTCGATCGTGGAGACGACGAGCGTCCTGCGCAGGCGATTGTGCTCGAAGCCATGGTGAACGGCACAACCTTGACCGCCTTGTGTGGACACAAGTGGGTTCCGTCTCGTGATCCAAAGAACTTCCCCGTCTGCGAGAAGTGTATGGAGATGTTCGAGTTCGCCAAAGACTTGCGTGGTGTGTGATGATTCTCACCCCTCAAGAGCGTCAGCAAGCATTACGTGTCGGACTTCTTGGAAATCACACAAATCTTGCAGAGCAATACAATTCGTCATCACTGTTTCGGCAACAAATTGATCTTTTGACCGCGATGCTTCCAGCGTGGGTAGAAGGTTTAGCGAAAGAGTCGTTTGAGAGAGAACAGCAAATCAAACTCGAGATTGCCGTAGCACGGTTGACGACTTTCCCGCTAGTAGATATTCCACTGCCAAAGACATAAGGGGGTTGTTATGCTCAAGCCGATCCAAGCAAGTATTCGAGCCATTCCACCCACTGGCGTCACTGGTGATATTCCTGTCTACCGTGAGGATCGCGATCAACGTATCGGAAACGCCAGTTTTGATCCCACGACAAACATGGTCGACATTGAGATCACCGATCCGGAGATGTCTGCATTCTTTCAGCAAGGTATTCTCAAGGATTTGTCCATCGGTAGCATCGCCATCGAGTCGGACTGATGAAGGGATGATTCATGCGTCGGGGACATTGTCCAAGTTGTAAACGAAGCACCCTTGTTGTTTGTTGTCATCAACCACCGCGCAAATACGATGCAAACAAACTGATCTCGCCAAAAGCAGATGATCCCGTTATTGTTACGTGTCCTCAGTGTTGCGGACATAAACATCCACCAGCACCCTTCTAATCATATTTCAGGAGTCTCAATGGACCATCTCATCATCACCGATATTCTCACATTTCAGATCGTCGAGGATTACGACGCATGTGTGCGATTCAACAAACTCATGTTGAGTTCCACCGATGACGGAAATCTCCTCATCCAAACCAATCTTCGTGGAGGATGGTCTGGTCAAGGCAACCAGATGAGTTATTTCACACCAGAGGCAAGACCGGCTCTCGAACGATTCATCGAATCCGAAAAACAATTCCAACCCTAATTCTCATCATATTTCACAGGAGTCATCTTCACATGAAAATTCACATCAAATTCAAGCACGGTTGGGCATTCTGGTTGTTCGTGTTCTGCCTGCTGTTCGTGGTAGCACTTCCTTTCACCTTCATCGGCATGGTTCTCGTCGGCGACTCACCCTTCTGGATGTGGCAGTTCATCTTCATGTTTTTCGCCGGTCTTTTGATCGTGAACAAGGATTGACCACCATGCCGACTACAAACAAGAAGATCAAGTGCCAACTGCCCGAGTTGCGTGAGCATCAGTGGGAATATCTACCGGAGTCGGATTTCTACACGCTGCGCATCGGACTCGATTTCTACACCCTTCGTCGCGATCGCCCATATTCGTGGACGTTCTGCTGCGAGAATGGTAATAACGTCGCAGGCGAGCAACTCAGTTACACGATGTTCAAGGACGCGGCTCGCCAGGCCGAGAGCATCATCGTTCGAAAGATGCGCCATATTGCTCGGGATGCCAGTCGCGAGGCAACCAAGGCAAAGCTGCATCGAACGAAGTCCGGTATTCATCATCAATTCAGACTCGAGGGGGACTGATCATGAGTGATATGGAACCAACTTCTCGCCGCAGTCTTCTCAAGATGTTTGGGGTTGGCACGGCCGCTCTCATCCTTCCGTCAAAAGAGCTTGTTATTCCAGCAACAGCAGTACACGAATCAACGCCTGGCGAATACAATCAACCAGTATTCATTACGGGCGATCACGCGTCATTGGCTAATTGTATCATTAATGGCCCTGTGACGATTGTTGGTAACGGTGCGTTGTTAACGGGTCTCTACATCAACTATTCAGGAGAGGGAGCAGCGATCACGTTCCCGGGGCCAGTGTGACAGCCAACCTCAGACAGATTCATATTTTTCGAAAACTCTCATCATCAGATTGGATAATTACATGAGAAGCATCCTACTCGCACTCATGGTGTTGTTTGGCGCGCATTGTGAGCCGGCAAAGCCATCACAACCAAAGCAGGTACCAACATGGGCATTCTGTGGAGTTCACCCCGACGATCCGTACGCAGCACAAAAGGTTTCGAGTCTCTCGCGGAACAGTGGTTTCACCGCTACTTTCGGACCCTGCCTGCGCCCCGACATGACGACGTACACAACGGCGGAACCTGGCCAGCGGTATGGGACCCCGGAGCTCTACAAGCGGCTCGTACAGCTGAATGCCTCCGTTGGTATGAAGACGATCGTCTACGACAGTCGTTTGTGGAGTCTCGACCCGAATCTGGTGGCGACAGCTCTGGCTGAGTGGGAGCCATATTTCCCCAACATTGCTGCCTGGGACATGGGTGACGAGTTCGATCCGACATATCCTGACCAGTGGAACACCCTGGTCGATCGGTGGCGGCGTATGCAGGCTATCAACGATTTCAGCGGTATTCCTCCGTTTACGAATCATCTCGGTTGGGGTTGGGTGCTTGACATCGCTGTCGCCGATCTGCAGTATCGTGGCAATCAGATCTTCAGCTTCGATATTTACGACGTCCCCGTCAGTCTCGAAACGGCTCGTGCCTACAACGACAAAGTTGGTACGATGATGTGCTCGGTCAATGCACTCAAGCATGGGTCATATTCCCCCACTGCTGCCTCGCTCAAAAAGCAGATGAAGGATCACCGTGCTGCCGGCTGTGATATGCTGTTAGTGTTCGGAGGCGAAATGCCGATCGACACTGACGGTTTCGTGACGCCCAGTGCAGTGACGTGGAACGGAAAGCCGACCAAGCTTGCCAGCGCTATCTACTGGGGCAGCCGATGAGGTCATATTTCATCATCTGTAACCATTCCGTTGGTCAATATCGAATCGGGTATCGTGACGATGGCGATCCACTGAACGAAATCTATATTGATACCGACATCGAGCCAAGCAACAGCGAAGGGGCCATTGGCCGAATCGTGGATGCGTTGAACTCGAAAGAGCTACGGAGGGCCCTGTGACACCCGCAGAACTACATGCAAAATACACAGAACTTGATCTGACAAACTCGGAAGGTTTCACGGCGTTTTTGTATGTTCATCGTCGATGCGGTTGTCTTGTGTCTGACGTGGACGCTCACGAACAAGTGTGTTTCGATCGGCCCGTACAGCTGGAACTTACCCCACTCTCACAACATCATTTCGAACATCTCACAGGAGGAAAGTAATTATGCAGGAACCAACAACTCTCGACGAGAACCAGATGGTCACAGAGATCGTCGCTGCCGAGAAGACAAAAATGGTCGAGCCCGTCAAGCGTGATCCATTCCGGCGCCTTGGAATCGGCTACAACCCACTTCGTGGTCGCAACGTCGGTCATATTCGGAAGTCTCGTGGTGTTCCAGTAATTTATCGGGAAAGCGTTCAGAACGATGCGCCCGAGGGTCAGATCACCATGGATCGCATTCTCGTGCTGCCAAAGCGCGGTAAGGCCGAACCCAAGAACGATCCAGTTGCCCAGGAAAAGGCTGAAGCCAAGCGTAATCGGAAGGCTCGGAGGCTCGAGGAGCTTGTCGAGGCCGGCGGCTTTGGTGGCTGACTCAGGTCGCCGAGTTCGTGGTGGAGTTGACGCGCGACGAAAGCGCCGAAATAAAATGCGAGCTCGATATCGTGAACTGGCAAACGAAACGGCGGTACGACGTACTCAACTGATGTATCAGGAATTTGGACCATTTTGGTACAAGCGAATGTTGTCGGATGAGTTGTTGACCGACGAAGAGAACGCTTCGCCCAGGATTCGTAACTGGAAGAACTTTCACACGCGTTGATATTTTCCCAGATGGCCCTAGACCGTGAGGATACGGCCAGAGTAAACTCTCAGATTAAATTAACTCTGACTGAGCATCTGGGATTGATTTACCTGTGGCACGCAGGGCTGCCGTGTTCCCTCATTTAGAGGGCCGGCAACTGATAAGGTATTTGGCAAGCCTCGCTACCATGAGGGACTGCCTTCAAGAGCGACAATCTTGATACTGAAACAGTAAGGATATTTCTGCGGTCTCGTCAACCGTCAGAGTATCTGTGCACCTTTCATCCAACAGATGGTTACAAACCAGTTCATTCATATTTAGGGAGAATCAAATGATCGAAGAAATGCCCAACGGTGTCCGAATCAACACCACCTTTATCCCGGCGATGAACCTCCAGATCGAGGGATATCC
>ERZ724522.1933-NODE-1933-length-10264-cov-27.926437_pt1 | contig 10264 bp, 11 predicted proteins | sample MGYA00376055_ERZ724522 | MGnify/ENA primary metagenome ERZ724522 (study PRJEB28724, sample SAMN07190884) | wastewater metagenome | isolation source: effluent of sewage treatment plant in Hong Hong | place: Hong Kong | collected 2016-03-17 ... | reverse complement strand
ATACCCGAGTAGTGCATGAATCTTGCTAAAGGCCCGTGCATTTCCCAATTCGCTAAATACTGACGGCCTATTTCTGTCCAACTAAAGGCCGCGGTCTTGGTATCTTTATTCGCTTGCAGCAATCCGTTGACGCACGTCCATTCATAGGTAGTGCCGCTTATCTGTCTCGCCTTCATGGCGATGATATTGAAACCGCCCGCCGTGTTTTTTAAGCGGACACCGCCCGCGGCTGTTCCACTCGGGTGAGGCGTGAAATAAGGCCCGCCTAGCGCAGGATTGCCCACGTAGCTCGTACCCGTCACGGGCACGTAGTTCTGCCCGTAAATTATATGCGATCCGTTTGTATTGTCTAAATTCTGGAACACCCAAACGAATAAGTGGTCGGTGTTGGTTACGGCGGACGGAAGCGCATAACTATCACCTGCCCCGTCGAAGTTTATCGCCCCGAGGCCGTTGATTACCGCCGTCGCAAACGTGGCTCTATTCGGGTCGCTTGTCGCCACTAAATCGCCACTACCCGCGTTCGCCTCGACGACGCGTACGGGGTTGCCGTTGGCCACTGCCACGGTCTTACCAACGTCTTGCCACATCTTCGCGCTTACATTGAAGTCCCAATCACAGGCCAACGTAAAGGCGGGCTCAACCGGGAATATCAATGACGTGACGGCGTCCAAGACGCCGTTAAGCATGGCGGGCGCGCTCGCGTTACCAATATACATATAGCTTAGCACTCCCCTCGTATATGAGTCGGGAGTGGCCTTGTTTCTACGGCCAAACGAAAGCGGGTAACTCGGCGCAGTTTGCCCCGACGCTTGCGCGAATGTGTGTGTTGTACTGCCTATTCTTACGATGACGTTTGTACCGTTGTACTCAACGCTGTAATTCTTTTCTGCCCGTCGAATGTTGTTCGTATCGCGCGACGTGCTACTCGAGAACACCGCCTGCCAATCTGAGGACGTGCCGCCCGGATTATAGAATATAGCTTGGAAAGTGCCGTCAAACGCTCCCCATAGCATCGCTTGACTAATACCCGGAAACGCGCTATTAAGGAAACGCGGCGGGCAGTAGACGCCGATTGAGCAATTCGTAGTCGAATACCCTACGGCGCTCAGGTTAATAGGTAGCGTGATATGGTCGTCTACGCCGTCAAGGTCAAACCCGAGGCTATTCACCACGCTAGGCGAGCCTCCGATTACCCACTTCGCACCGGTTGGGTTCATCCAATTAATGGAGCGATAAAGGTTGTCCGCGCCGTCGTTGGCTGCAGAGCAAAACCAATACACCGCGGCGGCACCGCCAAACCCGCCACCGTTGACGATGCCGAGCATTATCTTATTTTCATTTATCTTGCCCGCTGTTGTCGGAGCCGTGCCGCCTATGGCGATACACTCGTTCAAGACTGCGCGGTATTGTGCGGTCATGACATACTCGCCATTGGTCGACACGGTGGCGGTGCCCACGCTGTTGGTGGCTCGCACCGAGCACGTCACCGTCTTGTCCGCGTCCGCGAGTACGCCCGTGTAAGTGCTGCTTGTCGCGCCGCTTATGTCCACGCCATCGCGCTGCCATTGGTAGGCCACCGTGATAGGTGCGGTACCCGTCCAAGTGCCTGCCGTGGTGCTGAACACCGCCCCGACCGTTGCGTCGGGCGATACCGTCATGACGGGCGATTCACCTAGTACGGGTTTAGATAAGGCGACCACGCTCGTAGTGTCCGCCGTAGTATTTCCGTATTCGTTCGTAGCCGACTCGCGGCATGATACACTCGCCGACATGTCTTGCGAGGTTAACTTATATGTCATGCCCGTAGCGCCGTCAATGGCCGAACCATTGCGAAGCCATTGGTATGCTTTTGCGATTGGAGTGTCGCCCGTGTAGCTGCCCGCCACCACGGTGAGCGTGGCGCCGATAACGGGGCCGCCACCCGGTACGGTGATAGTTGGGAGTGAGGTATTAACCGGGGCCATGTGCACCGTCTCGGCGTCGCTCGTCTCATTAGCAGAGCCGTAGCCGTTTGACAGCGTCACGCGGCAAGATAGGGCCGTGTTGAAATTGCCCGCCACGGGTGTGTAGGTGTCTGTGTCGTCGCCGACCTCAGTCTCACCGATAAACCATTGATACGCCACAGTGATTGGCTCGGTACCGCTGAAAGTACCGGGAGTGCAGGTAACGGCCTCGCCGACCACCGCGGGTGCGGTGATGCTTGGCAAGGTGAGAAAAGCGGGCGCGGTGCCGACCTTGTCAGGTTGCAAGTCTGTCTCAAGTATAAGATTCCACGCGTCTTCGTCGAGCGTTTGCCACACGTACACACCCGCGGCCTCGTCGTAGATGCTGCCCGTCAAGTCGGTGATGTGCGTACGATATTCAAGCGCGCACAGATAGGTGTTGTCGTGATTATGGTCAAGCACGGGCGCTCCAATTACAAGCGGGCTTGCATTGGCGGGTTTAAACCCGTTGAGCGCTTGGTGCACTTTATCGCGAAGCGCGAAAATGTCGAGGTCTTCGTCATACGAGCCCTCGGTGTTATAGTTATTTTGTTCGAGCAAAACGCGCACGATAGCGTCGTGGCCCGTGGCGCCTTGCCCGAGTGTTTCGGATTCATTGATCGTGAGTTCCACGAAACACGCGGGCGTTTGATATATGTAGCCTCGCCCTTCTTTTTTGCGCTCGATTTGGTCGTTCCAAATACGCACGTACATAGTAGAAGCCAAGCCGTCAAGCGTTGTGACGGGTATAGTTGCCAATTTTTGACAAATAGATAATATCGTTTCTTTCAATCCCATTAGCGTGTCGAATATTTTAATTGGCTTGCGCCTGCGGTGTATGAATAGTTTCGGTTTAGGTTTTTCACGACGGGCGCGTTCACGAGTGTTTCGTCGAAAAGAAATTTCTGCCCGTTTTGCGGGTACACGTCGAAGCCGCCGTGCGAGCTGTCGCGCATTAACTTGGCGATGTTATTAAGCGAGCCGTACGTGTTGAGCGCGACGTCTAATATGGTGCTGTTTGATATGGCGGTAAATTCGGTCATAGTTCAATATTTGGGTTTACAAGTAGTTGCCCGTCGGGTGAATACGTCACCTTCGGATTTCGACAAGAGTAGCCGTCCGCCTCTAGTTGGATTGTCACCTCGCGCGCTATTTCCTTCTCAAGCCCTACGCTGTTGATATAGTTGCGAATTCCCACGCCCATGGATGGCGATTCTTTATACGCACCGGGTGACGCGTTGATAATGTCCTCGATGTGCTGCATGTCGGACGCGAACCACTCGAAATCGTTGTGAGCGTTGATGTAATCCTTGCTTATTCGTATGTCGTATCGCGGCGTCATTAATGTGTGATTTTAGGGTGTTCAATGTCGGCCTGCTGAGTGGTAGGGGCTATTGGTGTCGTAGAGGTAAAGAATGATGCCATCGGAAACGCGCCCGAAGGCGCTAACGTCACTACCTGGCTTTGGCACGCAGTTAGTAAGTCATTATACTTCGATTCTAAATTGTTGATTTTCTTTAGCAAACCTTTGTTTGTGTTGGTCGGATGCTTCACGATAGGAACGCCGCCATACTCGCCACCTAGCCACTCGATTTCCTCGACTTCCGAGTACATGAGCACAAGCGGCTGCACGGTCTCACCAAGCGCCACTACGACGGTGCTGCCCGTGGCGGGTATCATATAAGCGCCGTCGTCAACGGCTGCCATGAGACGCACTTCAATCTCGTTTGCGGACTTACCCGAGACGAGCTTCACCTTGCATGATCTTGCGGAGCGGTCAACACTCACCACCTCGGCGTCGTATATCGCCACATTATCGGTTTGGCCGAGTAACGCCTTGATCATATTTTTTGTCGCGGCGTTACCCATTGTCTCCGATTTTAAAGTCAATAAATATCTGCTGACGTAGCCCTTCATTGGTTGAGCCGCTATACTCGACAGCCTCGATTTTGTAAACACCGTTTTGCTCGGGGTACAAGATGCTACGTATGTCGGCGTTATCGCCATGCTGTACAAACGGCACAGCCCATGTCTTAAACGAGCCTTTCATCCCGTCGTAATAGTATTGCTCTAATTCCTTGAAAGCGCGGTCAATGAGTTGTTGCTCGGTCTTGCACTCGGGGAAAAAGAACTCGCGGCGCTCGCCTTCGGTGTTCTCAGGCGCACGCTCGCCGCTGCCTAATACCTTGGACGACTGAACGCCATTGTACAGCGACACGAACACCTCGAGCCGCTTCTTTGCGGTCTTTGGTGTGCCGTCGGCGCACGTGGCGGTTTGTGTCTCAGTCACCACGTTGTGCGCGACTGCAGAAAGTATGATGTCGTCACGGCGTTGGTATTCGAGGTCTTTTCCGTCGGCGCACACATTGCCTTTAGCCCCGTCCATCATGAATATTTCGGTATTCGCCTCATCCGGCACGTAGCGAAGCGAGCCGCAGCGTAATTCGGTGCCACGGAAGTACGAGAAAAAACCGTATTGCCGATGCAAGCGGTTAAGCAGTTGCGCCGCGGTTTCGTTTAATACTACGAGTTGGTCAAACGTCGTGGCCGTTAATGTTTTATAGGAAAGTGTTGTCGATGTGGCCTTTAGCGCTTCGTGCTTGTTGGCGTAATCGACAAGCCATGACATAATTGATTCGAGAGTCGTGTCGCGATCAAACGTGCGATTTGGGAGAGGTACTTGCTTCAATATCCACATATTGTCCTCGACTTCTAACTCGATGGGTACAGCGTTGTAAACCTTGGAGATATAGCCGTCAATTATCTTCGCCGTGTCGGTGATTTCTGCACCGCGAGCGTCATAGTAAACGTAGCCCGCTGAGAGTTCAATTTTATCGCCGCGCAGGAAAAGCGGTGACGAGTTGAACCCGCCGACGTTTGAGCGGTCGCCTGCAAACGGTACGGATTTGCCGTTTTCGTCCTTGTAAAATAAGTTTTTAGGCGATACGATTCGCCCTTTGTCCGTCATGTTTTTGGTCGACGTTTTCCACGAGTATGAGTCGCAAAAATCAAATTCCACGGTCTTACTGCGCGAAGGGTATGCCTTCGTAGGTAGTTGTGTAATTTTGATATTTATTTTCGCGTTATACACCTTGTATTCGTAATTCTGTTTTTATGTCTTCTATGGCGGATATGTCAAAGGTTTGATACGATAAACCGCCCGGCTCTTGTGGCAGCGTCGCCGTGAGTATCACGATGCTGTGCACGCCCATTTGATTGAGATGCTCGTTTACCACGTCAATGGCGATGGGCGCGTCAAGCACTTTGGCCAAGTCAATGACCGCTTGCTCAGGACGTTGCCCGTTTGCCCCCGTAATCGTGCCGCTGATATTGATTTCTGCGGGCGCTTGCCCCATGTATTCAATCACTTCGCCGTCTTTAGCCGTCACTTCGCCACGCACTACTTTCTTCACCTTGGTTAAAGTGACGAGATTTGTGTCGAGTGTCACGTCTTTGAATGACACGGTTTGCGACGACCCCGCCACACGGTATGAACCTGCTTTGAATGTAAGGGGCGATATGGATTTATTGATTAAACTCATTATTCGGGTACGGCTCTTTGGAAGTCATTAATTGAAGACATCAAGGCGTCTACCACCACGTTACGAATCTTGCCCGAAGCCTCGCGCACGCCGTTCGTGTTTACGGTGAATTGCTTAACGATGTCTTGTATTTGGATATTAAATGTGATAGACTTGCGGCCCGTTGCAATCTCGGCGCGGTCCATTTTCGCGGGTTTTGCGCCGCCTGCTTTGCTCGATGCACTCGCAGTACCTAACGCGGTGGCAGGTTTGCTAGAGCGCCCCATTACGTTGCCAAATTTATCCGCATACATATTAGTGAGCAATCTCTCTTGGTTGCCTAGGTCGGTGAGTTTCTTTTGTATTTCGAGTTCCTCGGTTCTATTTTTAGCGTTTTCAAGTTGAGAAGTGAGCGCGGATTGTCTCATTTCTAAATCTTGTTTTCGCGCCGAATACATTTGGTCGTATAGCGCTTGGCCCGACACCCCTTTCTTTTGCAGTCCTTCTTTTAAGTTCATTAATCCCGGCACAAGTTCCTGACTGAGCCGAGCGTCGGTGTCCGTGGCGGCGTATGCGTTGAGTGCTTTTTGCTCTCTACTATTCGCATAGTACGCATTCGTCTTCTCGATAGCAATAACGTAGGCGTAAGCAATCGCCCCGACAGCGATAGCCACCGCCCCCAAAGCGGCTACGAGGGCCGTTGATGCCCCCGCCAAAGCTGTAGTAGCTGAGGTGGCCCCCGTTAAAGAAGGGATTAATCCGCTCGAAATGGCGAGACTGCCTGCACTTGCCGCCGTGCGCATTGCTACGAATCCGACGGCCAAGGCCTTTACTTCGGTTTTGTGTTCAGTTACCCACTTAATGCCATCTCGCAGCGCCTTTATGAAATCAGAAATAGCGGGCTTAAATTCGTTAATGTATGATACTACAAGTGCTCCCAATTCCTCGCGTACGTTGCCAAACTCATTGCGTAACACGGTAAGTCCGCCCGTACCCGCTTCACTAGCGGCAAGGGCCGAACCGCCGAACTCGGTTTGCAATTCGCGTAGAATCATAGCTTGCGCCTCTGCGACCCTATTCGTTGCGACGAGTTGCTCGATAGTTTTCTTTTGCGATTCCGAGAATGACACGCCCGCGCGTTGCAAAGCGGTGATGCCTTTAACCGGATCATTCAACGCCTTACCGACTTGGATAGCAGAGCCTTGTAAGTCGCCGCCTAGCTTCGTAGACATGTCCACGATGGCGGGTATGGCCTCCATATAAATGGCGTCCTTTACGTTGGTAAATGTGGCGAGTAAGGCTTGTGTCTTGGTGATGGCGTCGTCGTCGTAAAGCGACTTTTGCATAAGCGCCTCGGCTTGTTCGTCAAGGGCTTTGCGGTTCAGATTAGCAGCGTTTGACGTGCTTCGCAGTGTGGCGTCTAATTGGGCCGAGGCTTGCGCGGCTTCATTAAACGCCGACACGCTGCCCTCTATGAAGCTATAACTAGCAAACGCCCCCACAAAACTGAGAGCCGAAGATTTAAGGCGTGAAAATGACGAGTCGAGCGCATTCGTTGAGCCGATGGCCGAGGCCATGCCGCTCTCAAATTGTCTCGATTGGAGTTGTAGTATGTATTCCGCTACGTTCGTCATTCATATTTTACTTGATGGGCTACGGTTAGGAAATACTTCGCGCGGCCATATTCTTTAAAAAATTCGTCTTCGCTCAACTTCTCAGGATCAAGATGGCAGCAGCAGCGAATCATGGCCGCCATGCGTTTTGCTAAGTCCGACTCCTCGTTAATCGAGAATTCGTCTATTTTTTTTTAAACCCGTCGAGGGCTATGTCAATGACACTCGTACAGAACGTCGCTACACCTAGCTTATACTTATCACAAAACGACTCACTCCCGTATGTAAAAGGGTGAGACTCGTCTCGCAAAATGCACAATTCACGCAGCTCGTCGGACGCGATGTGCAGCCCTAAGTTGCGAGACTTATCCATTAAGGATATTTTAGTGATGTAATTCGGTTCTGATATGTATGCGATTATTCGCTCGTTATCGCGCTGCGCGTCCACATGGACGTAAGGATAAACCTTAGCGACGCCGTGCTTTGTGGCAAGTTCGAGGCATTTCTCGTCGATGGCCTTGCGTTCGTCGTCCGTCAGTTCAAACGGTAATTTTTCTTTTGATTCAGACATGATATTTGGGTTTGGTTTGTTGGTATTGCTGAGGTGCGGTGTCGCCGTTATGCACGTTCGATGCCACCGATAGCGAGGTCAATCTTACACGTCAATTTCGTATCGCCTGACTTCACGCCCATGGGATTATTTTTGAAATTCACCGCCTTGAGTGTTTCCTTTCTGAAAGGAACACCGGGGCCGCCGAACGTCACAATGATGTCGAACATAGGTAAGTTCGAAGGGTCTTTACCGGGCGACGCGTCGATGATGCGATTCCACACGTCTTTGTAAAGCGTAAGGTCTCCCGTGTAGCTGTTCTGACCGTACCCGCGGCTCGTAGGCTCTTTACCTAATCCGTAGTTATCGTCGATTTGCTGCGCTTGGTTATAATTCAAGTCGGTGATACCAATTACCGCACCAATAGCCGGAATAATGATACCGATATTAGCCGATGCGTAATTGATGCCGTTTATGAGTGGTGTTGCCATTTTGGATTAAATTGAAGGTTTGAAGCCGATAGGTATTACAATATTTCGAGCGATGCCGTTAGCAACGAGTACCACGGCCACCGTTAAAGTTTGCGTTTGCACGACGTTTTGCGTTGGGTTGATTGTCACACTTTTTGCGGACAATTCAGGAATACCGCCGATAGTCGGGTCTACACGCGTCATAACGTCAAGCGCTGCAGTTCCGACTCCTTCCAATTCAGCGATGGCATTGTCGGACAAAGTACCGTTTGAATTGAATTGGATAGGGCTGTTTAACTTAGGAACGTATGAAACGTAAAGCAGTCTTTCGGCTTTGCAGATTGTGCGGTTATCGCGCATGTAAGCGTAATCGCTTGACGGTGATACGCACATGTGATCGCCGTTAAAGAACGTCCCTGTATAGCCCGTCAATTTGATAAGGAAAACGTGACGCTTCGCGTCGATAGCATCAAGGGCATTTTTAGACAAGGCCGAAACTAGCTGCCCGTTACAAAACGCAGGCACTTCAAGCTCAACACCGTTTGAGGCGTTGCCCTTTTCTACCCATCCGATTGACTCGGACACTTTACGCGCTGAGGTAAGGCCTAATTGATAGCCTACGCACGTGATGGACTTAATGCCCGCCGTGCCGTTGCACTTGTATAAGAAGTTACCAAGCCCGCCGCCGTCTTGCCCGAGGCAAGTCTGTACGTTGTTGTTTGATAACAAGGCCATGTCGGAAATAGTAGTGATGTCTGCAGTGGCTTGTAAATTCGCCGCGTAGATCACTTGGAAAGGTTGGTAGATTGCTTTATTTGCCTGAGCGATGCTGTGCAAAGTGGTTGTGTCGGCTTGCGCCCACACCGCGTCTTTGTACACACCAATTTGACGAATCTCGCCCGCTGCATTGCTCTGCATGTCGGTGAGTTCGGTGTATGTGTAAGTTCCCGGCACACCGAAAAACCCTACCCATAATTTGCCTTTAGGCTGTGCGCGGAAAAACTCCGCCACTTGGTAGTAGTATTGCGCCATGCGCGATGCTACGCCGCCCGTGAATTGTACGGCTGTTCCTGCGATGGTTCCCGTAATGGTAGCCGTCAAAGACGTCAAGCCATTAAGGTATGCCCCTAATTTCTTAGGTGCTGTGATGGTGATAGCGCCCGCCGAATTGGTGGCGCTATATCCGTGAGTTGCTGTTCCGGCGTTGATTACGGCGACGTATGACGCAGCCAATAACGTGACAGTTGAGTCAGCGGTTACGCGGGAATAAGCCCCCAACGAAGTGGTGCGAGCTGCGCCCGTTGCCTCTGCGATGTCAGCGATTTTCAACTCCAAAATATCACCCGCGGCACCCACGTTGCTGATCGTGTATGTCGCTGTGGCCGCTGTTGCGTCGGAATAGTCTTTGACGATTCCCGCCGCGATAGCATCGTCGGCAGAGTATAACGCCTTGCAGCGAGTGGCCGTGCTAGTGGTAGCGAAGCCCGTCGGTAACGTGCCATTCGTGTAGAACAGCAAGCCGCTGATGTGGTCGTTATTGGTAAGGGGGCGGCCTAAACCGCCTTGTCCCTCTTGAAATATTACGCTAGGTAATGCCATTGCTTAGATTTGTGAGGTTTGATAAAATGCTATTACGCTCCGATTGATCGCCCGGTCTCTACCCAAGCCGTGCCGTCAAACACGAAGTTTGCAACCGCTTTTTTACTTGCGACCATGGTCAAAGTGCCTGCCGAAGCAAAGCCCGTTGAGAAGGTAATAACGCGCCCCGTCGCATCGCTTGACGCAAGGATTCGCAACTCGTCACCAACCATAGGCCCCGTCGTTGACGTTCCTACGTTTACGGTTAACGATAGCGCACCCGTGGCTTGCGCTACGCGTACAGTTGTGCGGGCGCGATTCACGCCTACGGTGATGGCTACCGATGCGGCATACGCTTTCTCTTGGAAATCGTGCAAAAGGTTTGCGCCCGTGTTATCTTGATTATTTGCTCCTGACAAGCGAACTGTTGTGCTCATGAGTTTTTTGTTTTAAAGGTTTTTATTTACTTTTTGTGGCGGGTTTCGCCTTTGATGCTTTTTCTGCTTCTGCTTTTTCTGCTTCTGCTTTTTCTGCTTCTGCTTTTTCT
>ERZ724522.1932-NODE-1932-length-10266-cov-3.454902_pt1 | contig 10266 bp, 9 predicted proteins | sample MGYA00376055_ERZ724522 | MGnify/ENA primary metagenome ERZ724522 (study PRJEB28724, sample SAMN07190884) | wastewater metagenome | isolation source: effluent of sewage treatment plant in Hong Hong | place: Hong Kong | collected 2016-03-17 ... | reverse complement strand
TGACGCAATCCCTCGCCGCTGATCCTACCTACGGAACAAGCGACCCCGAGACGATCAAGCGCCGTCAGCTTATGGCGGCTGCGTTGATTAATCAGGGAACGAGCACAGAACCCATCCGCTCCCCGTGGCAGGGCGCGGCCAATCTCGCCAAGGCCCTTATGGGCGGCGCTGATAGCGCAATGGCTGACATGGCGGAACAGCGTGGCCGCAAGAGCGTCCTCCCCGATCTGAATACGGCTATCCAGCCCCGCGCTGTCACCACGCCCTCGCAGGCCATGACGACTGCGGATGCTACGCCTGGAACTAATTACCGCGATGCAATCTCGTCCGTCGAAAGCGGCGGCAAGTATGACGCGATTGGTCCCGACACGGGCGGCGATAGGGCTTATGGCCGCTATCAGGTCATGGGCGCGAATATCCCCGCATGGACGAAGGCCGCACTTGGGCGCGAAATGACGCCGCAGGAATTTCTTGCGGACCCCAAGGCGCAGGATGCCACGTTCGACCATCGCTTCGGTCAGTACGTCCAGCAGTACGGCAACCCGCAGGACGCAGCTTCCGTATGGTTTTCCGGCAGGCCAATGGCGAAGGCTGGCAACGCCTCTGACGTTCTAGGCACGACCGTTCCCGGCTATGTGGCGAAGTTCAACGCCGCGCTTGGCAAGCCGCAGGGCACACAGGTCGCATCCGCCGATACCTCCTTTGCCCCGCAGTCCAATCAGCCAGACTTTAGCGGCGCTCCCATGCCGCCCCCGCGTCCCGACGATGTGGGTATGCCCAACAGCGTCCGCCCGGTGGCACAGTTCACCAATGCGCCTGTTGCTGACGCTACGGACGCCGCTGACGGCGAGGACAAGCCCGCCCCTGCACAGGTGGCGCAGGCTGCTCCTGCCGCTGCACAGTCGCCTATGGCCGATCCCCGCGTGGCTGCTGCTTATCGCGTTGCCTCTAATCCCTGGGCCACGCCTGCACAGCAGCAAATCGCCATGACGATCATTAAAGACGCGATGAACCCGAAGGAGAAGTACGGCGACCCCTACACGGATGCGCAAGGGAACTTGGTACAGCGTGGGCCTGACGGCAAAATCAATATGCTGAAGGCTGCGAAGGACGACAAGGAAACCCGCCCGGCTCCTATGGGAACCGATATGTATGGGCGCACCATTTATGGCTTGCCAGATGGGAAGGGCGGCTGGAAGCCGGTGCAGGCAGGGGCCAACAGTCCAGCAACAAATTCAGACGAACCGCCCGCGACCGGCGACGAGTTTTTGAAGACGCTTGATCCCAAGACGGCGGAATCCGTCAAGGCGATTACTGAAGGCCGCATGTCTGCGACCGGGCGTCAGTTGCAACAGCTAATGCCGCTCGCAGCGCAATACGATCCGACATTCAACCAACAGAAATACCAGGAGCGGTTGACCACGCAGCGCAGCCTTGCAAGTTCAACGCCCGGCAGTTTTGGCGGTCAGTTGAAGGCGGCGGAACAGGCAACGCAGCACGCTTCCCGTCTTTTCGACCGCATTGACTCGCTCGGAAATTATACGACGCTGCCGGGCGTCATGAACCCCATCCATCAGATGGTTGGCTCGCAGTTCGACAAGAACTATCAAGACAATTCGGCGCGGTTCCTCAAGGATGTGGACGCGCTCACAGGCGAGTTGGGCAAGGTGTTCACCGGAAATGCGCCGGCGCTCGAAACCCTGCGTCATTGGCGTGCTGGCCTTGATCTGAACGCCTCTCCCGCAACCCTCAAGGCGGCTGTTAGCGAGGCGATGCAGTTGCTGCACGGCGGTATCGAGTCAATTACCAGCCGCGTCAATCAGACGATGGGAACGCAGAAAGACCCGATGGAATTTCTGGCCCCGTCAGCCCGTGAGGCATATGGGCGCATTGCCAATTATGGACTTCCGCAAGGCGGCAACGCTGCGGCCCCCAATTCAGCGCCGGCTGGCGGAACTCCCAAACGATACCGCTATGACGCTCAAGGAAACCTGACAGCGCAATGAGCATCGAAGTCGAAGGCCCTGACGGGGCTGTTCACGAATTTCCCGAAGGAACTGCGCCGGACGTTATCAGGTCCGCAATGGCGAAGCACTATGCAGTGCAGCCTTCCGTTGCCTCTGACGTTGTTAAGAGCGCGGCGAGCGGCGTAGGGCAGGGCATGGGCGATGTTGCCGGCATGGCTGGCGATGCGCGGGATGCTGCCGATTGGGTGTCCCGCAACATTCCCCGCGTGGCAGGCGGCGAGGCGCTTTCCCCTGAACAGGCGCAAGCCCGCGATACGGCGCAGCGGAATAACTCCATTGTCCCGCGTCTGCCTTCCCCGCTCGATTTCCTGCCGTCTTCCGAGAAGGTCAATAACTTCGTCGGGAACCTTGTAGGCGGCTGGCATAAGCCCGAGACGACCGCAGGCGAGTATGCGGGAACAATCGGACGCTTTGCGCCTATGGCTGCGGCCATGCCCGGCAAGTTGGGCGCTAACCTTGCGTCCGGTACGGCAGGCGCGGTTGCATCCGAGACGGGCGGTCAGTTGACCAAGGGAACCGAGATGGAACCCTATGCGCGTCTTGCCGGCGCGCTTGGCGGTTCTATGGCGCTTCCTGCTTTGTCTCGCGCAATTACGCCTAACGTCGTTTCTCCCGAACGTCAGGCGCTTGTGGACGCTCTGCAAAGTGAAGGCGTTCCGCTGACGGCAGGCCAGAAGACAGGTTCAAAGCCGCTGCAATGGGCCGAAAGCCATCTTGGCGATTTGCCGGGGTCAGGTGGCGCTGCGCAAGCCATGAAGGAGCAGCAGCTAGGCTCATTTACCGCCGCCGCATTGCGCCGGGCTGGCGTTGATTCCGAGCGGGCGACGCCTGCGGTTGTAAATCAAGGGTTCAAGGATATTGGCAGCGGGATTGATGCTGTTACGGGCCGGAACACGCTCAGCATGGACCCGCAGTTTGCCCATGACATAGGGCAGACCGTCCAGACCTATATCGGCAATGTGAATCCCGCTGCCCGCGCTCCTGCCGCTAGCAAATGGGCGCAAGACATAATTGATATAGCGCAGAACGGCGCTCAGATTGACGGTCGCGCCTATCAGCAAATGCGCTCACGCCTGACCAACATGGCGCAAAGCACGGGCGATAACGACCTTCGGAATTATTACAAGGGTCTACGCAATTCGCTTGATAGCGCGATGGAACGGTCTGTCCAGGCGACAAACCCAACTGATGCGGGTTCTCTTGGCGAGTTGCGCAGCCAGTGGGGCAATCTCAAGGATATTTCCCGTGCTTCAGGCGCGGGCGGTGAAATGGCCGCACAGGGCTATATTACGCCGCAGCAGTTGCGGATGCAGATCGGCAGCGGGAATAACCGCACGAACTACGCCCGTGGCAATGGCGATATGGCCGAACTTACGCGGGCCGGAAATGCCATTATGCCGCAGCTTGCCAACAGTGGCACTCCAGCCCGTCATGCGGCTGAGAGGGTTCTTGCGGCTCCCGCTGCGGCTATCGGCGGCGCTGCTGCCGGTCCTCTTGGGTTTGTCGCGGGCGGTCTTGCGCCATTTGCGCCCGGTCTGGCAGGGCGCGCGCTTATGTCTGCGCCTGTCCAGAAGTACCTAGCCAATCAGGCGATGGCCTCGCGTCCCTTCGACATGACGCCCGCCGCCCGTGCTTTGCTTGTGAAAGAGCTTATGGCGTCCTCGCCGCAGCAGATCGAGCAAGGCAGCTAAGGCAAGCGTCACCCAAAACGCAAACAGCATTCCGACGAACGAGGCAAGCGCCCAATTCGGCGTCCAGTGTTCGCGGATGTTGCTCACCATGACGCCGGTAAAAGCGGCGATCTGAATCAATCTCCACATAGGAGGCTACCATCCCACGTCAGGCGAATGGCACGTATGTGCAACCCGCTAATACACAAGCGGTTTCAGGCCAGACCATATCTAGCACGGCGTTCAACACGCTGGAAACGGATATTGGTAATGAAATCACCAACTCCCTCGACCGCCTTGGGCGCTCGCCTATGGAAGCCGCGCTTCCTATGGGCAGCTATCCCATTACGGGCATGGCCGATCCGACGAATGCACAGGATGCGGCGACCAAGAACTATGTAACGACCAACTTTATCAGCAATGCCAATAACAGCGTCACCAACGCGCTGCTGGCGCAGGCCCCGCAAAACACGGTCAAGGCCACGCCTGCCGCTTCCGCTGCATCCACTTCCGCCGTCACCATTTCCAACGGTTCCCCCGCTGTCATTACATGGACGGCCCACGGGCTTACGGCCAATACCCCGGTTGTCTTCCAGACCACGGGAACGCTCCCGACCGGCCTTTCTCCGAATGTCCCGTATTATGTAATTGCCCCGTCCACCAACACGTTCAACGTGGCGGCGACCCCAAGCGGAACCGTTATCAATACGTCCTCTGCCGGCTCGGGAAGCCATACGGGCTTTGCCTACGCGCTTGCCAATGAAACGGACATGACGTTCCAGGCGCTGGGCGCACAAGTTGGCGCTGGCGTGTGGATGCCGTCATTTATGACGCGCCTTATTATCGGCAACGATGCGGGAACGCCGGATACGAAGGTTTATGCCAACGCGGACCTTGCCATCATTTCCGGGCCGACCGGCAATGCCAAGCATGTGTCCTTTGGCGTGGTTATCAACGCCACGGTGAACGGCGCAAACGGGCTGGATACCGGCTCCCTCTCGCCGTCCACATGGTATTATATTTATGCCATCTCGACAGGATCGAGCGGCGCGGGGCTTCTCAGCACGTCCTCAACCGCGCCCACGCTGCCGGCCACCTATCAGTTCTTCACCCGCATCGGCGCGGTCAAGACGGATAGCTCGTCAAAGTTCTACCGCTTCATTCAGCGCGGTTGTAATCAGCAATACATCGTAACGGCAGGAACCAACACGGCCACGCTGCCATCCATTGCGACGGGTTCGGCTTTTGGCAACGTGTCCACGCCGACATGGACTGCGCAATCCATCTCGAATTTCATTCCGTCCGTCGCCAAGAACGCCCTGCTGCAAATGATAAACATGGGCAACATCCAGATGCTTGCGCCGAACAGTTCTTATGGGGCGTACAACAGCGCCACGCTTGCCCCGCCGTTCCTGAATGCCGGAACCGGCCTCTATGAAAGCACGGTGTCTGATCTGGTCATCGAGCAGCCCGGCTACGTCTATTACGCCTGCGGCGCGACAAACTGCGCCCTCAATGCCTTTGGCTACGTTGACACTGTGAGCGCCTCCTGATGCCTGACGTTATCGTTCTCCCGCCTGCGGGCGGTTCCAGTGACGCCGGCTCGCTTACCGGCACAACGCTGGCCTCCAATGTCATCAATTCGAGCCTGACCAAAGTCGGGACGCTCACAAGCGGCGCGCTCGGGTCCGGCTTTACCGTCAACCTGTCTGCGGCCACGCTCTCTGGTGTCATTCCCGTGGTCAATGGCGGGACAGGGACAAGCTCGCCGGGCCTTGTCGCCGGCTCGAATATCTCGGTCACGGGAACGTGGCCCAATCAGACGATTGCCGCCACGGGTTCGCTCAGCGTCAACGCTTCCACGCTGACCGGGACGGCGCTCGCATCCAATGTCGTCAGTTCATCGCTGACCGGCGTCGGAACCCTGACCAGCGGTTCCATAGGTTCCGGCTTTACCGCTATTCCCAATTCCGCCTTGGCTAATTCCAGCGTGACGCTGAACGGAACCGCCGTCTCTCTCGGGGCGTCGGGAACCATTGCAGCGGCAGCGGGAACGCTTACCGGGGCAACCCTAGCTTCAAACGTCCTTGCCTCGTCCCTGACCTCGGTAGGCACGTTGACGGGCGGCGCTACGGGCGCAGGATTTACCGTCGCCTTTGGCACGGCCACGCTCACCGGCACGGTTCCGGTAGCCAACGGTGGCACGGGTACGGCATCCCCTGGACTTGTCGCCGGCTCGAATATCACCGTCACCGGCACATGGCCCAATCAGACGATTGCGGCGTCCGGTTCGCTTGCGGCTGCGGCTGGTACGCTCACGGGTACAACGCTGGCCTCCAACGTGGTCACTTCCTCGCTCACGGGCGTTGGAACCTTAACCTCCGGCGCTATCGGAACGGGCTTCACGGCGATCCCGAACAGCGCGCTTGCCAACTCGAGCGTGACCCTCAACGGAACGGCTGTCTCGCTTGGCGCTTCCGGCACCATCACGGCGGCGGCAGGCACGTTGACCGGCGCGACTTTGGCGGCTGGCGTTACCGCGTCCTCTCTCACGTCCGTTGGCACGTTGACGGGCGGTTCGACCGGCGCAGGCTTTACGGTCGCGCTCGGCACGTCCACGATTTCCGGCATTCTCGCGGTCGCCAACGGAGGCACGGGAACCGCCTCGCCGGGCCTTGTGGCGGGAACCAATGTCACCATTACCGGAAGCTGGCCGAACCAGACCATCAACGCATCGGCCACCGGCTCGGGAACGGTTCACAGCGGCGCTTCTGGCGCGCTGGCCTATTATCAGGCAGCGACGGCGGATGTTTATTATAACCCCAACGCCAACATAACCAACGGCGCTCTGACGCTCGGCACATCAAGCGTTCGCGGTCAGTTGCTTCTGGCGGCTGGTACGTCCAGCTACACGACCACGCTGCAAGCCTCGACCACGACCAGCCCGACCCTGACGCTGCCAACGGCAACCGGGACGCTGGCGCTTTCGACCTACACGATCACCGGCAAATCGGCCAATTACTCGCCGGTTTCGGGCGATGGCAATTCCGTCATTGAAGTGAGCGCGGCGGCTACCATTACGCTGAATACCGGCCTGACCAGCGGGACAAGCATCATCTTCGTCCAGACCGGCACGGGTACGGTTGTATTTGCCGCAGGCGCGGGCGCTACCGTTCGCTCGCCGTCTAGCTGGCTCACGGTCGCCGGCCAATATTCGACGGTCTTTGCCTATACGGACGGGACTAACTGGACCCTTTCGGGAGGCTTGGCGCCCGCATGACCGGCATCATAACCCCGACCTACAAGCGCCCGGTCGATTATTCAAAGTCGCGCTACACGCTTTACACGGCGGCAGGCGGCAAGCGCGCTTCTCTTGTCATGATCGGCGCATCCGTAAATTGGGGTTACGGCCTCGATCAAACGGAAACCTACGCCTATCTGATGCAGAAGGCCATTGACACCTATGTTGGCAAGAACATGGGCGGATGGGTTGGCCGGTATATCCATACGGACGATTGGCAGACAGGTGGCACGGCGGCAGGCGGAACGCCGAGTTATTATCCTTACAACGGGTCGTCTGCGGCCTCGGGCTGGTCGGCGGGCATCAATAATCCGTCCAGTTATTCGACGGACAGCTACGGGACGCCGGTTCCCTTTGCGCCCGCTGCGGCGCTTTATGCCACTGTTCGCCGGTCCAAGCTGAATTGGAATGATTTCAACGGAACGGTTCCAGGGTCTGCCGATTGCGGCATCTTTGGCGGGAATACCTATTCCGGCGACAAGAACGCCACGTTTACGAATGGCGGCGTCTATCTCGATTCCACTAACACCGGCTCGCTGCGGTGGGCGGTGAACTTCACCAAGAACGCCACGGCCTATGTGTATTTCCGCATTACGGAAATCGCCGGCTCGGCTATCCAGTTGCAGCTCTACGGAACCAATGACAACGGTTCTAGCGCGTGGACAATCCCCAATTCCGGTTACGCCTCGCCCCCCAACAGCGGAATCATTGGTCTGACTGCAAACCAGTCCACTGACATATTGATGGCCCCGCAAGTCAATAACACGACCATCAATCCTATCCAGCAAATGACGCTCACATATTACGGCGGGTCGGGCAGGGCGCTGATTGAGGTCATCCAGCCTCTTAACGGCGTGCAGGCGTCCAATCATATCCTCGTGCAAATCTGCTCGCGCAATTCCTATTGTCTCCAGGATTACGCATCAACCAACACCTATGTCAGTTCCGGCACGGGTGTACGCCAGCGCAACACGGTTGAGGGTTCCGGCAATTCAGGAACAAAGCGCAGTTGCGTTACGCAGATCGTCAATGGCGTTGCGAACAAATATGACGGATCGGCCAACACCTATCCGTTCTATGTGTTGGGCGATACGTACAACAGCATGGTCACGCAATGGCAGAATGGTAGTTGGTACGACAAGCGCCTGACGCCCTCGCAGTACGGCAACCAGCTTGATTTGATAGGCAAGGACTTGCTGTCAACCACGGGCGGCGGTCAGATCATCCTGACCTTGCCCATCCGAACGCAGACAACCTCGCTCGGCCTCTTGACCGCATCCGCAGGAGCTACTCCGACATGGAACGGCTACACCATGCGGGATTCCAACAACAGCGGAAATTATGATTGGGGCGATTACTGGCAGGCCATTTATAACCTTGCCGCTGCTCGCGGTTGGGGCTTTGTGGATCAAGGCCAGATTGACTGCATCAGCCATACCGGCAGCTACTATTCCGATTGTGCGTCCATCAATTCCACATGGACCGATCCGACGACGCATTACTATCAGAACGATGGGCTGCATCCCTCGCCTTACATGACAGGCGGTCGCGCGGCGGGGTCCGCATCTTCGACCATAGCTAACGCCTTCATTACGCAACTCGGGCTTTCTGGCGGTTCCTAAGCGTATCGGTAGCCGCTTCATAGCTGCCGGCAACCCGGAAAAATGATGAAGAAATTCGCCATTCTTGGCGCGCTTTTGCTCGCCGGTACGCCTGCCCTCGCGCAACAGGCCGAAAGCCCGTGGGCAGAAACCCGTCTGCATCCGCATGACGTAGGGGCCTACCGGTCCGTTCGCGGTTATCGGATCAAGCAGCCGATGGACATTCGGACGCCTTCGCAGCTTGTCATGGTGGCGCAGCAATATGTCGGCTCGCGTCGGTTCACCCGGTATGCCCGCGCATGGTGTGCTGACGCCATGAACGCTTGGCTTGCACGGGCTGGCTATCGCGGAACTGGCGACGGGCGGGCGATTTCCTTTGCGCGTTATGGCAGGGCGACAGGCCCGCGCGTCGGATCAATCGCAGTAATGCGTCACCATGTCGGCATCGTTGTCGGCTACGGCTCCCGCGGCCCAATTCTGCTTTCTGGAAACCATGCACGAAGGGTGGGGATAGGCGAGTATAGTGCCCATCGCATTATCGCTTATCGGGAGCCTGTTTGATGCGAAAGTCGGAACTTCCGATTGTACCTCATGAAAAGCTTCTAAATGAGATGCATTACGATCCACTAACGGGTGTTTTCACTCGCATATCTGGGCCACGCACGGACAGAATTGGGTTAATTGCATCTACCACACAAAACCAAGGGTATGTGTGGGTTGCTATTGGGCGAAAGCAATATTTGGCGCATCGCCTCGCATGGTTCTATGTGCATGGCGTTTGGCCCAAGGGTGATATAGACCACGCGAACCGTAACCGTAGTGACAACCGCCTTTGTAATTTGCGAGAAGCAACGCGGTCTCAAAACAATGCAAATGCGCCGGCAAGTGTCTTGAGCAAGACCGGGATGAGGGGCGTTTTCTATGTTCCCCGCGTGAAGAAGTATCGCGCACAGATGCGTGCGAACGGGCGCAGGATATCGCTCGGCTATTTTGAAACTGCGGAAAAGGCGAGTGAGGCATACAAAAATGCTGCTCGCCAAGAATACGGCGAGTTCGCGCACAGCGCGTAAGTCACAAAATCTAATTATTGCATTAGCCGTTGTCGTCTGGGTCGCTATCCAGACCGCGAAAGCATGGCTGTGGCTCCGTGAAAAAACGAGGCTCTAATGGCTCGCATTCTTATCGTCCTAAACCTGCTTTGCGTCGGCGTATCCGGTTGCGCGTCCAACTGTCCGAGAGGGCATTTCACATGCGGATTCAACTGACGGTTCAGCAAGTCAAAGCAAAATGGGCAAAACTCAGCGGCATCCAACAGGTGCTGTCTGTTGGCGTTCTAACCGGCCTTGTAGGCGGTTGGGCTGCGCTGCTTGATGTTCTCCCGTGGTTTGTGTTCCTGCCGACTAACGTGGCCCTCTGCACGGCGCTGGCCTATGCGCAATTCAGGACCGGCGACGAATGAGCCCGAAGGAGCATCGCGCCAAGGCTGGATGGGCTGCGCTTGCTGTGGCCGTTGTCGGCGGCTTTGAAGGAATGCGGACGGTTGCCTATCGTGACCCGGTAGGCATTCCGACCGTCTGTTTTGGCGAGACACGCGGCGTCCACATGGGCGACCGCTACACGCCGGAACAATGCAAGGAAATGCTAGGCGACCGCTTGCAGGAATTTGA
>ERZ724522.1931-NODE-1931-length-10266-cov-79.167466_pt1 | contig 10266 bp, 11 predicted proteins | sample MGYA00376055_ERZ724522 | MGnify/ENA primary metagenome ERZ724522 (study PRJEB28724, sample SAMN07190884) | wastewater metagenome | isolation source: effluent of sewage treatment plant in Hong Hong | place: Hong Kong | collected 2016-03-17 ... | reverse complement strand
GCCGAGCTGAATGGACACTGCCGTCCCGGCTGTCGTGTCGATTCGCGGGCGAATCCCACGCAGCAGCTTGTTCACGTCGGGGTCGTCCAGCCAGATGCCCGTGCGCTCCAGCGCGCCTGTTACTGGCGTTGTGCCATCGTCAGAAGATGACACATCAAACGCGCCGATGCGCGACGTCTGCGCGAACAGCAGCCGCGCCTCGTTGGGTGAGTAGGCGTTTTCGTTCCATGTCGTGGAGTCCAAATCCCAGCTCTCGGAGTCCGAGTCCCAGGAGTTGGACGTCACTTCGTCAATCAGCCCCGTGGCGCCGTAGTTTGTTGCGCCGATGCTCCGAATGCCCCAGGTCTTGTCCTTCCAGTTCCAGACTGCGGCAATGTTGCAATCGCTGGAGCCTGTTTCTGGAAAGCAAATCAGCACCTCGTTGCGCTGTGGGTTTGTAGTGACAAACGCGCGCTTGTAGTTTGTCGAGTCGATATTGCGGAATATGTACTTGCGAATGATCCCATCGGCAATGGACTGCACACCTGAACCAGTGTTCAGCACGACATCCCCGGCGGTCAGGACAACATGCCCCAGGGGGGTCATCGCTCCACAGCCACGGAACAGCATTCCAGAGTCGCCAGGAAGCCGCTGCACGGCAAAAATTGACGGGTATCCCACGTAGCGCACCGCGTACATGGAGCGCTCTTTATAGACGATCATCGCGTCACCAAGATGGAGCGCGTCAACCAGCAAATCCGGCGTTTCTGCAATGTCAACTTCCCCGGCGTCCAGTGTCACGTCGGTGGAATCCCACGAGTGAGGGATGGCGCCAGGGACTGCAGCGGCGCTCCACTTCATCATGTGCGGGTAGTGAGTGCCGTTCTTGGTCACATCGAAGGCCAGAAGGTAGTCTTTGAACGGCGCAAGGATTTTTGCCGTCCAGGTGCTCGACCAGCCATGCAGGGTGCGCAGCTTTTCAGAGCCTGCCCAATACTGCGGCACATCAACGCCGTTGCTCATCACCAGAACACCACCAAGCACGCCGCCAGTCCAGCGGTCGTCCCTGGCTCCCGTGAAGTCCACCACAGCAGCACCAGGGCCGATCAAATGCCCGATGGTGGTGGCCGATCCACCAGGGTTTGATGCCATGGTGTAGGTGAATGTCGTCGCCCCCGTAACGGTGATGGTGTACGTGCCGTTGTAGGCGTATGGGTAAGCCCCATAGACCGTTACGCTGTTTCCAGTGGTCAAGCCATGCGCTGCCGATGTGGTCAGCGTGGCCGTTGTCGTGGCGTTGGTGATGGATGCAATGCCAATCTCTGCCAGGCGGGTGATTTCCACGCGTGCAGTGCCATCGTCGGCATAGGCTTTGCCTGTGCCAGCGTGCACCCAATAGCGTTTTGTCGGTACAACGTAAGCAGTCAGCCAATACGGCGTGATGGCTGTGGCATCGAACACGCGCGAAATGCCATTGAACCGCTGGGCGTAGCCGTTCACGAACCGCATGTTCGTCGCGCCAGACCAAAGCCCGGCTTTAAGCTCGTCGGGCGTGAGATCAAGGTTCACTCCCTGCCCGACGTCGGACAGTTGCACTATGGGCATCAGGCGCCTTCCTCGACCTCGGGCTCTGGAGGCGGTACGAAGCCGTTGTCCCAGCCCCAACCGATAGCGCACACGCCATCAGCTTGGGTGATGTGATCCCATTGGTCTTGAATGGCAGGCAGAAACTCGGCATCGGCAACAATGATCTGCTCAATGCGTCCGGCCTTGATGAGTGCGTATTCCATGACCATCCTTATTCAAACCACACAATTCGGCACCAGCCAGATCCGCCAGCACCGCTTGTTTTTGTTCCTGTGTTGAAGTCGTTTGATGCCGCTCCGCCACCGGAGCCGGTGTTTGCGGCGCCTGCGGTGGCAGTGGCTGCGGCACCGCTTACCGAATAAGCTCCATTCCCGCCGCCATCGGCGCCGCGCATGTGCAATGCGCCGTAGGTTGCAGAGCCGCCGCCGCCACCGGCCACGCCATTGACTCCAGCCCCGCCGCGAGCGTCGAGCGTATTGGTTGTGTCCGTTGTGAAATAACCGATTCCACCCGCGCCATTTCCGCCACAGCCGTCGTTGCTAGCGTTCGGTGTTGGTGGGGCGGCGCCACCTGCCGCTGTTGCCAACGCGCCAATAGAAGACGGCGAGCCCGCGTTTCCCGCAATGTTTGTGTTCGTCCCCGCCACCGCAGCGCCACCCGCGCCAATCGTGACTGCCACTGCCCCCGTCACTGTGATGACGCCGGTTTTGTATTCGCCAGCATTCCCACCCGCAGCATGGAATGTGCCGTGAGCGACTGCCCCGCTTGAGCCGCCGCCGATCAGCTCGTAGTAGCACTGCCCACCGTTCGCCAGCAGCGCCGCAGAAGGGGTGAACGTGCCGGAAGATGTGAATTCCTGGTATCGCAGCTTGCCGCCGCCGCGTGAAATAAAGTCGCTCAGATTGCTCATGGGGTTACCTCAGAACAGCACCCAGCCGCGCGTGGCGTCTGCGTAAACGAGGGAAAAAGGCTGCTGTGCCACATCCAGCGTCATGTTTTCAGCAAGGCCCATGATGTTGGAGCCGTTGCGGTCAATGACGCAGGTGGAGACGCCCGATCTGTTGGAGACATGCACCACGTCACCAGACGAAGGGGCTGCAGGCAGCGTGAGGGTCAGGCTTGCCGTGAGCACATAGAAGCCGCCATTGACGGCGTTGGTGTTGGTGCTGATGATTGTCGGCGTGCCGTAGATGTTCGACCAGCTCGCGTTCGTCCCATCGGTCGTGACGAACTTGCCGCCATTCCCCGTCTGCCCTGGCAAGGCGGCATTGAAAGCCGTCGCAGAAACAAACGCAGTGCTGGCTGCTTTGGTCGTTGCATCGCCTGTGGCTTGGGTGGGCACAGTCAGGGCAGCGGCAGTGAAGTCGTGCGTGCCGGTGTAGGCCGCGCCAGATTTGGATGCCTTGCCGGTGTCCAGCGTGTTGAGCTGGGTTTGCACGGCAGACGTGACGCCGACGAGGTAATTGACCTCTGCCGCATTCGCCGAGATGGCATTGATGCCGAAGTTCGAAAACTGTGTTTTCAGCACCGTTTTGAGCAGGCGCAGATGGTTGTCGCCTTCGCTCTTTGGGTCGCCTGCAGCCGGGTATGTCGGGTCGAGCTGGCTGATGTAGCTTGCGGTTTCGACGGTCATTTCAGCCCCTTACCCGAATGCGCAGCGCAGAGCCGCTGATTGCTGCTGATTGCTCTTGAGACACAAGAGCGCCTACCGCGCTGGCGTAGTTGGACGCCTCACGCGCGGCGCTGGCGTCGTCTGCGGCCCAACGATGCACCTCGACCAGCATCGATGCGAGATAGATCGAAGGTGCGTTGGCCATGAGCCAGTTCTCGTCCGCGTCCAGCGTTGGCGTGGCGAGCCTGACGTAGTAGGTCAGATCGACCGGGAATGCCTGGTCATCCGAAAGCACCAGGGTGGCCCCGTCCCAACTGAATGCACGGCGCTCGTGCGGCATCTTGTCCAGTGGTCGGTATTCCAGGGGCCTGTCAGGGCTGCCGGATTCGGCGATCTTGATGGCTTCCAGAAAGCCAGCGGGGCGCGTGCCGTTTGCCATCGATGCGGACTTACGCATTGCGGCGCATCGCACCTTTGGCGAGTTCGATTCGCCGTAGTAGATGCGCTGCTCTGCCAAGGCCAAAAATGTCGGCATCATCGCGTCCAAATCTGTCCTGTGGGTGTACGCCGCCACAGCGGCCTTTATTTGGCCCCAGTTCATTTGAGAAATGCGTCGTATGCGAGAAACGCCGGGTTCTCGCGAAAGAAAGCCTTCACCGCGCGCTCCCGCGCCGTGTCGTCTTCAATCTGATTGATCTGGTGATGCACCCAAGGTGGCAGCACCCCCACCTCTTTGCCTTCGCCCCAGCGCTTGCCCTCGTTGCGGGCGCGCATTTCTGCAACGCGCTGCAAATAGGGTTCAGCGTCGTAGGTCTTTTTAACCACGACCTGATCGCCTTCAAAGTGAATCTGCGTGCGGATGCCCGTATGCGGGTTGACACCTTCGTCCACGCTGAATCGTCCAAAGTCCATTGCGGCCCCCAATGAAAAAGGGGCCCCGAAGGGCCCCTTGATTGCTGCGTTGTGGCTTAACCGCCGCTGAGGTCTGCGATCTTGAAGCAGGCTTTTTCCGCTTCCAGGCGCAGCGTGACGTCCACAATGACCTGTTCTTTCACGCTGTCGCCGGACGCGCCCAGCTTTTGCGAGAAGAACGGGCGGAGGTAGGCCATCTTGATTTCAGACAGATCAAGGCCGTACACCAGCGTGCTGCCAGCCATCATGTAGTGCGGGACGTGCGTCATGGCGCCGAAGTCCGACACGTACACATCAGCGCCGCCGATGATCGCACCCTGGTTGGTGCCCTTCACCTCGTAGCGATTGGACGCAATGCCGGTGAAAGTCGAGGCCAGGGCCTTGTGCGCGGGGGACATGTACACAGCTTTGGGCACCTTGCCCGCGCTGATGTACGTGGCCTGCACCGCAGCGTCGTAGATGGTCTTGCTGAAAGCGCGTGCGGTGCCTGCAGTGGGCGCCACAGACGCCACACCCGAGGTATGCGCCACCGTAGAGCCACCCGCGCCGTGGTTTGCGTTGGTGTAAATCAGCGGGCCAAGACCGGTTGCCTTGGCTGCAGCGACACCCGAACCCAGCACAGCGACGTTATTGGAGACAACCATCTTCTCCATGTCGCGCATGAGCTCCTTGTACGACTTGGCCTTGTTGTAGGCCATCGCGGACTTCATGCCTGCCTTGTCCACCACCTCGGCGCGACCCGACACAAAGATCGTGTCCTGGAAGATTTGGCAGTAGTTGCCAACTCGGTTGGGAGGGGTCTTTGCCGATGCCGATGCGTCGTCGCCGTCAATGGCCGCGTTGTCGGCATTGGGTGCGCGCAGGGCGTCGCGGTTCCACTCATGCAGCGTCTGCGTGGCCTTGGCCTTGCCTGCGCTGGAAATGATTGGCGTGGTTTCGGGGTCTTGGCGAGCGATGAAATCTGCCAAGTCTTCGCGGACGTTGGTTGCCGCCGTGTAGCGGGTGTAGGTATTGGTTGGGACGGCCATTTGGCGTGCTCCTTACAAATTGTGCTGTGCGATAAATGCGGCCAGGTCGTCACGCGACCCACGGCCACTACGAAGCCGCTCCACACGCTTTTTGTCTTGCGTGTCGGCGCGGGGCACGGGTGATTTCTGAGGCAGGCGCGGGGCAGCCGCAGCCTTTTGTGTGACCTCAGTCCTTTTCTTTTGCAGCTCCCGGTAAGCCACGGCGTCCTTCATCACCATGACCACGGCTGGATCGTTCAGGGTAGCGAAACGATCCTGCGAAATCCCGTAGTCCTTGGACACCGTTTCAAAAATGTGCTGCAGCTTGGGCTTGTCGATGCCCTTCTGCCCCAGCACACCCCAGCAACGCGCGAAGCTCTGTTGCAAGGCTTCTTGCCGGTCTTGCTGTGCGCGGAACTGCTCTTGCTGCCACTGGTTTTGCAGGCCAGCAATCATGCTGTGCACCTGCTGCTGCCTGGCTTGTTCTGCGACATAGGCCGCAGGGTCTTGGCGGGACAGCTCCAGCATCTCCTCGGGGCTGCGCAATCCAGCGAGACGAGCCACAAGCGCCTGTGCCATTTGCGCCTGTTGCACGTAGTGGTTCTGCGCCTCGGAAACCTTGGCGCGCACGACCTCCACGGCCTGCTCTTCTCGCCGCGCAAGCTCTGCGGTCTTGCGGGAGTAATCCGCGTGCCGCTGGTAGCCTGCGATAAGTTCTTTTTCGTCAACCTCTTGTTCGAGATCCGCGCCGTCTTCGCCCTTGACGGTGACTTTGTATTTGCGACCGCTTGTCGGATCGGGCTGATCGTCCGACTCATCGTCGGCATCATCCGGGCTGTCGTCATCGGTTTCCGGCGCGTCCGTGTCCTCAGTTGAGGTGGATTCATCGGTCGGCACTTGTTCCTGTTGGTCATCGGCCCCGTCTGCTTCGGGGTTGTCGATCAGAAATTGCGCCACATCATCTGCAGAGAGCGGGGCCATTTCGGCTTGTCCGTCCATTGGATGCTCCTAAAAAACAAAACCCGCCCACATGTCACCATGGGCGGGTCGAGGGCGTGTCTATCGCCCAAAAAGGTAGGTGACTACCGGAAAACCTTGCGCGCCACCTTGCGGGCTGCGCTTTCATCTCTGTGCTTGTCGATATTGATCTGGGCGAGCTTGCCACCCTCCACCATGCGCTTCAGTACGGCCTCGAAGTCATCAGTGACCGATGCGAATTGCCGGGCGATCTTGAGCCCCTCAGCGTCTCGCAAGTCGGTCAGCTTGAACGCCTTGTGCGCCAGCTCGTGCATCTGCTCCATTGCGCGCTGGAATGCGGGATTGGACAGCACCTGGCGCGCGTCCTCGCCCTGCTTTGCCATTTCGTGGTCGGTCATGGCTGCACCTCACGGCCAATCTCAGCCGTTGCGGCAGCCGTGGCAGCGTCCTGCGGATTGCCCAGGCTGCCAAGGTCGGCCACCTTGACCTTCACCGATGCATCAAGCTCTGCCTTCCAGCGCTGGAACTCCATTTCGCGCATGTGGCGTTGGTCTTCGTACTGCGCACGCAGGGCCTGCAACTCGGCTTCCTGCCCCAGCTTCATGCGGTGCATCTCAGCTTCCATGGCCTGCCGGTTGGTGTCGGTCTGTTGCTGTGCGCGTTGGCGGATCAGTTCAAGCTCCGCCTGCTGTCGCCGCTGCATTTCGTCTGCCTGCGCCTTGAATTGCAGCTCCATCTGCTTGATCTGGCCCTGTTGCTGCATCTTGGCCTGCTCCAGCATCAGTTGAGGCGGCGGGCCCGATTGCGGCACCGGCTGGCCTTGCGGGTTCAGGATGAAGTCATTGACGTTCTTCTGCCCACCCAGCTCCACCATCTTCGACACGGTGTTGTAGATGTTCTGCGGCTGGATCATCAACTGACCGAACGGCGACTGAGCAAGGCCCATCTGCGTCTGTAGCAGATTGCCGAAAACAGCCAGTTGCTGCTGCTTGTCTCCAGTCCCAAGCCCGACATTGACCGTCATGTCGTATTGATCCCGCCATTCGTTCGGGTCGTATTCCACGAACTCGCCGCGCAGGCGGAATGCCAGCGGCGGCATGTCTCCAGCGGTCAGCAACTTGAGGATGCCGAGGAATATCGGCTTGACCAGCGTCTCCGCGAAGATGCGCGCGATCAGCTTTACGCGCTGCTTTGCCGCGTTGGCCGTCATCATCACTTCTGCGGCGGTGCGGTCGTTTCGCAGCGCGTTGGAGTCCAGCCCCTGCTGCTGCTTTGAAACGCCCGTGCGTTTCTCGGCCATGTCATCCACATAGGACAGCACCGGCAGAATCTGCGCGGCATTGAATGGGGTCGGCTCTACGCCCAATGCGTCCTGGCGCGTCTGCCTAACGATGCCTCCAATGCGGAAATCCAGCAAATCATCGATCTCGACATACGGCGCGCCATTGGCATCGGTCAGCACCGTCTTGCGCGGGTTCACGGCCAAATTCGCCCCGTTGACCATCGCCCGCGTCAGGTCGGTCTTGAGGCGCTGAATGTCCGAAACGCACTCGGAAATGGACATGCCATCCCAGCGGTGCGTGTTGATGATCGGGCTCGTCGTGGCGATCTGAACCTGATCGGTTTCTTCGTTCGAGAGGATTTTGTCTGCCAAGCGATAGATCAGTCGCCGCTCTGCAATGCCGTCGCCGTCATAATCCACCAGGACGTATTCGCAACGCAGCCATCCCGTCGCGAGGCTGTCATCCTCGCTATCCACCTCGTCGTTGTCCTGCGTGAAACCACCGTCCGTGCGTTGCAGCCGGTAGTCTTCCTCCTGCGCGTCACGCATCGCATCTTCGGATGCGCGCAATTCTGCTGCCGTCACGCCCTTGAACCCCATTTGCCGAAGATCGGACAGCGTGACCTGCATCAGCCGTGCGACATAGGGGCACTCGCCCAGCAGCGGTGAAGTCCAGCCGCGCTTGACAATAAGCTGCTCAGGCGGGAACGCCTCGACCAGCACGCGCTTCTTGTCCTGCGTGCGAGCCACTTTCGCATCGAACAGCGGAGCGGCAGCGCCCATCAAAGGCTCAACGGCCTCGATTTCGTAGCCTTCCTGTTCCAGCATCGCAAGCACGTCCAGCGGGGCGCCTTGCACCTCCTGCACGTCTCGCACTTGCTCTGTAACCGTGCGCCATTCGACCGCGCAATTCTGCGCGATCAGCGCATCCTTGAAGGCGGTGTAAAGCGTCAGGAAACCATTGTTTTGCTTATAGAAAACGTAGTTGCAAGCGTCCGTCGCCTGCTGCGCGCCTTTGACGGCATCGGCCTTCGACGGCTCAAAAACCACCGCCTCATCGCTGGTGGTGAACACGTCCAGCAGTTCGGGCAGTATCCATTCCACCGTGTCCTGCACCTCAGACGTGACGATCTGAGACCATCCATCAAGGGATTCGTCGCCAGGATACGGCTCCCGGTAATACTCGCGCATCGACGCGAGACGATACGCGCCGATGGCCTCGACATACTGCGCAGCATCATCCTCGTTGGACTGGAGATGCTTCAGCAGCGTGTCATCGGTCATTTTGGCCATCAGTCAGCATCCTTGGTCTTGGGTGGGCGGCCACGGCGAGGCGCATCGCCAGCAGCAGGCTCCGCAGAGCTTGCAGGCGCCTCGCCGCGCAGCTTCGCCTCCTGCTCTTCCTTTGGCGAGAGTGCAGGGAATGGCGGGCATCCCACGCGCTGCGAGCCGTCCGGGTAGGTCTTGATCTCGTTCATGCGAGCATCTTTCGTTTGTATTGAATGGGCTTGAGCGCTGCGGCGTTGCCCATCTGGTCAACCGCCATAGCGGCATACCGGAACATGTCCGCGCCGTGGCTGTGTTCGTCGTGTAGCGGTGCGCCGGGCTCGCCTGTTTTCAGGTGAATCGTGCGCTTGTAGCGCTTCAAATGCTCAAGCAATGGCCCGGCCTTGTCCTGGTCGAAGTACGTGCGCGGGAACATCATCCGAGTGGCCTTGATGCCCTCTTCCACGCTCAGGGCTGGCAGCACTTCCACCGCCTTGCCCATGCTGGCCAGGATTTCCTCGGTGCTCTTGCCCGTCTTGAAGTCACGCGCCCGCCCATCGTGCGGGATGAAGTACGTGCCTATTCGGTAGGGGCGCTTTTCCACCTCTGCGATGTACCAATCCAGCGTGCGGAACGAGTCCTCGATGTAGTCAATGCACCGCACTTCGGCGCCGGATCGCTGGAAGAACCCGACGGTCATCGAGTCATTCCAGCCCAAGTCCCACACCAGATGCACGCTAAGCAGCGGGTCATACGGAACAGCACGCACGCGGTTTTGTGCATACGCCTGGTCAATCTCCATGGCGTAGATAGCACCCTCTGCAACGCGCTTAGGCTTGCCTTCCCAAATGTTCTCATAGCTGTCCGGATCGCGGCGCAGCGTTTCCTGGCGCTCGGCTTCCAGAACCTCCGGAAACCACGGGTTATCACGCCAGTTCACCTGTTCGACCAGCGCATTTGGTGGCGGGTTGGCGACAAACCGCTGGTACGTCTCGTCCGTTTCCATGTCCGGGTTCAGGCTGAGCCACACTTCGGATCCATCCTTTCGGATCGTTGGCAACAGCACATCAAACGAGCGCTTGGTGATGACCTGCGCCTCCTCCAGCCAGCAAATGTCCACGCCTTCAAAGGACTTGATGGACTCCACCGTGTGCTGGCTCAGCCCGGCAAACAGGAACAGGCTGCCGTTCTTGCCGCGAATCTCAGCTTCCAGCACATCAAACGATGCCCCCAGGCCCAATGCCTGAATCTGGTCAGTCAAAAGGCGGTGCACCGAGTCTTTAATCGACTTCTGCACTTCACGGCCACACAAGATGCGCAGCGGCTTTTGTGCGGCCAACAGGATCAGTGCGCGGGCAAATGACCATGATTTGCCAGACCCGCGCCCACCATGGGCCACCTTGTAACGAGCGGGCTTGAACAGAAAGGCGAGCTTCCGGGGAAACTCAGCTTCGATCTGCATCAACAACCTTGATGACGATCTCATTGAGGACCGGGCCTCCACCCTCGCCGACATGCTCCACGCGCCCCAACTTCGGCGCGGCGAACTCCGCCAACTTCGCCAGCAGGTCAAGCGCCTTTGCAGGGTCTGCTTTATTCTCGCCGTGGCCCTCGGCAACTTGAGTGATCCACGTGCCCACGTT
>ERZ724522.1930-NODE-1930-length-10270-cov-4.661674_pt1 | contig 10270 bp, 9 predicted proteins | sample MGYA00376055_ERZ724522 | MGnify/ENA primary metagenome ERZ724522 (study PRJEB28724, sample SAMN07190884) | wastewater metagenome | isolation source: effluent of sewage treatment plant in Hong Hong | place: Hong Kong | collected 2016-03-17 ... | reverse complement strand
AAGACCGGGGTTTCGACGTACAAGAACGAGGCGATGCAGGCGCGGGAACTTCAATCCGCAATGGCCCCGTTCCTGCCGGAACTCCAGAAGTACAACATCCAGCCGACGCAGTGGATTTCTAACTTGGGGAATGCCCACAAGGTTCTGGCCTTGGGCAATCCGCAGGAAAAGCTGGCGATGTTCCAGCAACTGGCGAAGGACTACGGCATCCCGATGGAGATGCTGGGCCAAGCCGCACAAGGCCAAGGGCCTGATGCAAACACCGTGGCGCTGCTCGCTCAGGTCAACAGCCTGAAACAGCAACTCCAAGAAATCAACGGGTGGCGATCCAGTCAAGAGCAACAACGCGCGCAGACAGCGATTGCGGAGATTGCGAATGATCCGGTGAACTACCCGCATTTTGAGAAGGTACGCGAGACGATGGGTCAACTCCTTGACTCCGGTCTGGCCGCTGACCTGAAAACGGCCTACAAGCAGGCTGTCCGCATGAACGATGAAGTGTTCGAGGAAGAACAGGCGCGGCTATCTCAAGCTGCGACTGAGGCTTCTCAGATCGCTTCCCGTGCAGCGGCAGCGGCCAAGGCCAAGGCTCAAGTGACGAGCGTTCGCAGTGCTACTCCTAGCACGCCCGTGAGTGACAAGCCAAAGGACCGGCGCGCTCTACTGGAGGAGGAATTCTCCAAGATGGGCCGGATGTGACCACACCGCAAGGAGTGAATCATGGCATTTGCCAATTCCGCCATCACCGACATCATCGCGACCACGATCCAAAGTCGCTCGGGTGAACTGGCAGACAACCTGACCAACAACAACGCGCTGCTGTACAAGCTGCGTCAGCGCGGCAACGTCAACCCGTTTTCTGGCGGTAACGTCATCTTGCAAGAGTTGATGTACAACGACCCGAACACGAACAACGCCAATAGCTACTCGGGCTATGAGGCGATCAACATTTCGCCGGATTCGCCGATCAGCGCCGCGCAATTCGACATCAAGCAGTACGCTGACGCTGTTTCGATGTCCGGTCTGGAAATGCTCCAGAACTCGGGCAAAGAGCAGATCATCGACCTGCTGGATGGCCGCATGAAGGTTTCGGAAGCGCGTCTTCTGAACCGGATCGCGGGCGACCTGTACGGCGATGGCACCGGCAACGGCGGGAAGAACATCACGGGTCTGGCTGCTGCGGTCCCTGATGATCCGACCACCGGAACCTACGGCGGCATCTCGCGTGCGACTTGGAGCTTCTGGCAGCCCAAGAAGTACAGCGGCGTGACCAACGGCGGCGCGGCTGTGTCTGCGGCAAACATCATCCAGTACATGACTGCGCTGTCGATCCAGTTGGTTCGCGGCCAGGATCGTGCTGACCTGATCGTTGCGGACAACAACTACTACGCCTTCTACGTCAACGCACTGCAAGCGATTCAGCGCGTGACCAGTGACGACGGTTCCGGCATGGCTGGTGCTGGCTTCTCGTCGCTGAAGTTCTACGGCGGCGGCACTTCCGCTGACGTGGTGCTGGACGGCGGTATCGGTTCGTCGAGCTACCACAGCGGCAGCGGCAACGCGAACCACATGTGGTTCCTGAACACGAAGTACATCTTCCTGCGCCCGCACCGTGACCGCAATTTCGTCCCCATCGGCGGCGAGCGTCAGTCGGTGAATCAGGACGCCATCGTCAAGCTGTACGGCTGGGCGGGGAACCTGACTTCTTCGGGCTCGCAGTTCCAAGGCGTTCTGATCGCCTAAGGAGAAACAGACATGGCATTCACCATCACTGACAACCGCCTGGGTCTCCCGGGCATCACGTCCATCACTTCGGTGGCTTCTTCGGGCCTGCTGAACACGACCGGCGTTCCTGTTGGCACGATTGTTCGCGCGAACGATCCGACCTACGGCGGCGGCGAATTCGTGTATCTGCCGGGTGTCGCGTCCAACACCGTTGGATCGCTGGTCTACTGGAACCAGAGTTCCAACACGGTGACGCTTTCGCCGACCACGGGTAACACCGCGCGTCCGGTGGCTGTGTCGATGGCCGCAAACACCAGTACCACGGCGCTTTCGTGGTATCAGATCGAGGGCGTGGTCCCGATCAAGAAGACGGCGGTCAAGATCAGCCCGGATGTTGCGGTGTTCATCTCCGCGACCGCTGGGCGGATCAAGGCTGTTGCGTCTGCTGGTCTTCAGATCCTCGGCGCTCGGTCCAACAACGCGGCCACGGTGGCTTCGGCTACCTCGACCGTGCTGGTGCTGATCGAGCGTCCGCATCTGCAAGGCCAGATCACGTAATGTGGCTGATCCCCACGCGAAATCGCCCCCAAGCGATGATGGAGCTAATCAGCTCCATGCGTGGGGAGTTTCCCGACGCTGCTGTCATGATCGACGGCGATGCGTCTTTGTACAGCGGTGTGAATTGGCCGAGCAATTGGCACATTCACACCGCTGACGAACATCTGGAGATGCAGCGCGCGATCAATGCGCTGTATCGACTTCATCCGAACGAGAAGACCTACGGTTTCCTGACGGACCACGCTCGTCCTGAAACACCGGGATGGTTTCGGAAGATGGAGGATCAGGCCGGTGATTGGCTGATGGTTCTTTGTGCGGATGGGAAAGACCGCAGGCACCCGGAGAACGGGTATCGCAGGATCACCGCTGCATCGTGCTATGGCGGTGAACTGGTGCGCGAGATGGGCTATCTGTGGCCCGACTTCTGTACTCATATGTACGGGGATGACGCGCTAGAGGAAATCGGGCACGAGCTTGGGATTGTCCGATGGATGCCTGATGTGATGGTGCGGGACCTTCACCTGACTGATGGCGAAGTCAAGCCCGACGAGAACCACAAGCGGCTATACAAAGGCGTACCGTACATCCCACAAGACGCGCAAGCGTTCACGGACTGGAAGGCGAACACGAAGCCAGAACTGATGGCGCGGCTGGCGTCAAAGATCACGACGCGCCGGAAGATCACGGTTTGCTGCGTGCAGGCCCAGAACTACTGCCAAAGAGGCGCGGAGTACGTCAACAAGCTGCACGACATGGTGATTCGCAACATGCCCGATGGCGTGGCGTTCCGGTTTGTGTGCTTTACCGATGATGCATCTGGCCTGTCACCTTCGATTGAAGCAAGGGAACTGCCCGAAAAGCTGCAAGGCTGGTGGAACAAGCTCGGAATGTTTAAGGCCGGGGTGTTTGAGCGCGGCGAAAGCGTGATGTTTCTGGACCTGGATACGCTGGTCACCAGCTATCTTGATGACATGGTGTCTACGGTGGTCGAGTTCGCTGCGTTGCGCGATTTCTACCGTCCTCGCGGCTTGGGGTCTGGCGTCATGCTGTGGACCGTCAGCGAGAGGACCGAGGCGATATGGTCACGCTGGGCCGAATGGAAGGTGATGTACGAAGGCGGCGATCAGGAAGCGATAGAGAGGTTCTATCCTGACGCCAAGCGGCTGCAAGACCTGTTCCCCGGGAAGTTCGTCAGCTACAAGGTAGATTGCAATCCCTATCCCCCTTCTTCGGCGGCTGTGGTGTGCTTCCACGGCGACCCGAAACCGCACAACTGTACTCAGGGATGGGTGCAATCGGTCTGGAAGATTGGCGGCGATTCGTCATTCGGGATTCGGGTTGTGCCGAACATGGACGCGACCGCGATCCTTGAGAACGTGCGCAAGAACGAACAAGCGGCCCCGTGGATTGGGAAGTCTCCGGAACACAATCAGATTGCGGTGATTGTTGGAAGTGGCCCCAGTCTTCTGGATGATCTGGACAAGATCGCGCAAGTTGGCGGCGTGGTGTTTGCGCTGAACAACGCGGCGAAGATCCTGCACGATCACGGGATTCTGGCGGACTATCAGGTCATCCTTGATGCGCGGCCGCAGAACGTGGAGTTCGTCAAAGAGCAGTACGCCAGTCGATACCTGATTGCATCTCAATGTGCCCCGGAACTGTTTGAGGCCCTTCAAGGGCGCGAAGTGTACCAATGGCACCCGGCGATTGATGGGATCGCCGATCTGTTCCCCAATCGCCCTATGACTTTGATTGGTGGCGGGATCACAGTGGGCCTGTCGTCTATGGCGCTTGTCTACGCGATGGGATTCCGCAAGATGGCGCTTTTTGGTTACGATTCGTCTTACAGGTCTGGCGAAGGGCATGCAGCCCCGCAATCCAGAACCGCCAAAGAGGCGTGGACTTTTGAAGTGAACGTGGCCGGAAGGACGTTTGTAACGAATGCGGCGATGGCGAAACAGGCCGAACAGTTCCCATTGTTCGTGTCTTCGCTGATTGAGGACTGTGAAATCGCAGTCTTCGGGGATGGGCTCCTGCCATTCATTGCCCGAAACCTAATCACTTAGGATGACACATGGAACTTTTGGCATCTGACGCGCAGAACCCCGATTTTGTGGGGGCTCATGACCCTGATCGACGCTTGGCCGTGCGGTTCTACGAACGCGCGGTGAAAGACGAATTCCGGTCCAACAAAGAGGGCCGGCCGATGTTCTCGACGGTGGATTACGTCGAAATCGCGATCCCTGGCGACAAGAACTCGGTGATCGATGTTCCTGTCCGGCCGGAACACAAAGAGCGTTTCCCGATGCACTGGGCGCGTTACCAGAACTCCAAGGGGGTGGGCGGTCAGGTGGTTGGCACGCCGATTGAACAATGGCCGCTGCTGGACCGTGCGCAGGCTGCTGAACTGCGAGCGATGCACTTCCTGACGGTTGACCAGGTGGCCGAAGGGTCGGACCAGCAATTGATGAAGCTGGGGATGATTGCCGGTATGGGCTGGCATGCGTTCCGTGAGCAGGCCAAGCGGTTCCTGTCCGTGGCGAAGCAAACGGCCGATCTGACGGCGCGCGATGACGAGCTTCAGAAGCTGCGTGATGAGAATGAGGCGTTGCGCAAAAAGACCGAGGAAGTGTCCAAGTCCAGCGCGGACGCGGTTGCCGAACTGCGCGCCCAGATGGCGCAGTTCATGGAACAGCCCCGGCGCGGGCGTCCTCCCAAAGAACAGGGGTAAACCATGGCATCGACCATGCTCCAACTCATTCAACAGGCAACCGCAGAAATGGGGTTGTCTGTGCCGAACTACGTGGCGGGCAACACCGCGCAGGACACCGTACAACAGATGGCTCTTTTGAACGCTGTCGGGTACGAACTGACGCGGCAGTTTGAATGGCAGTGGCAGGTCGCACAGCACATCATCACCGTGGACAGTCTGACCATAACGGCCGACACCACGGAAGGCAGTGACCAGATGACAAACGTCACCCCGACAACGGGGATTGACGACACGTATCAGATCAACGGCCCGGGGATCAATCAGGCGTGCTATGTCAATGGGATTGTCGGGACGACGATCGAACTAAGCCAGCCGGCCACATCCACGAACACAGGCCAGGCGTATACCCTTGGAAAGACCAAGTTTGATCTACCAGAGGGGTACGACCGACAGATCAACCGGACGCACTGGGACAAATCCAAGCATTGGGAGATGTTGGGGCCTGAATCAGCGCAGCAATGGGAATGGTTGCTTTCCGGGTACATCTCCACCGGCCCGAGAATCCGCTATCGCATCTTCGGAAACTACTTCCAGATCTGGCCGATGGTGACGGATGGTGAAGTGCTCGGTTTTGAGTACATGACGAATGCCTGGGCGCGTTCATCGACGGGCACCCCGAAGACGTCCATGACGGTGGACACCGATACATGCGTCTTCCCTGACCGCTTGATGGTGCTTGGGCTGAAGCTCAAGTATTTCGAGATCAAGGGATTCGACACAGAGGCATTCCTGCGGGACTACACCGCTCAATTGAACATCGCCAAGGCAGCGGATGCTGGAGCGGCCACGCTTTCGTTCTCGCCGCGCATCAGCACGATCCTGATTGGATGGGAGCAAATCCCCGACGCTGGTTACGGGAGTTGAAGTGCGCAAGCTCACGAAGATCGTATCCACACCGGCCAGCCTTCCGGCTCCTGTAGGCGGCTGGAACGCGCGGGACTCGCTTGGCGAAATGCCGCCACTGGATGCGGTCTATCTGACCAACATGTTCCCAAAAACCACGGAAGTGATGCTTCGCCGGGGCTATACGGAACATGCCACAGGGCTACCGGATCAAGTGGAAACCTTGATGGAATACGCCGGGGCTTCGGCTGACAAGCTATTCGCCATCTCTGACGGGGAAATCTACGATGTGAGCAGCGCGGGGGCCGTAGGTGCTCCTGCGGTCACTGGGTTGACCAATTCCCGCTGGCAGTATGTGAACGTCGGGACTACAGCCAACAACTATCTGATGCTGGTCAACGGCGTGGACAAAGCTCGTTTTTACACCGGCTCGGCATGGGCAAAGGACGGTGACGGAGCGCCGTACGACATCACCGGGGTTGACTCTGCGGACTGCATTCAGATCAACATGTTCAAAAACCGGGTGTGGCTGGTTGAAGACGGAACTCTGAATGCGTGGTACTTGCCCACAGGGCAAATAGGTGGATCGGCCACCAAGTTCCCGCTGAATGGTGTTGCCAGCATGGGCGGCTATTTGATGGCCATGGCGACATGGACGATTGATGCTGGGCAGGGCATGGACGATTACGCCGTGTTCGTCACCAGCAAGGGGCAATTGATCATGTACAAGGGCACCGACCCATCAAGCGTGAACACGTTTGCGCTGGTGGGGGTGTGGGTGCTAGGTGCTCCTGTTGGGCGTCGATGCTTCATCAATCTTGGCGGTGATGTGCTTCTGATTTGTCAAGATGGTGTACTTCCAATCTCGGGGATTCTCCAGTCTTCGCGCGTGAATCCACGGGTGGCGCTGACGGACAAGATTCAATGGGCCGTGTCTGAGGCAATCTCGACCTATGGCGCTAACTTCGGGTGGCAACTTCTGTATTACCCGGAGTCAAACATACTGTTTCTGAATGTTCCGGTGGATTCCGGCATGCAGCAGCAGTATGCGATGAACACGATCAGTAAATCGTGGTGCAACTTCACGGGGTGGCATGCAAACTGCTGGTCACTTTTCAACGATCAGCCGTATTTCGGTGGAGATGGGTTCGTGGGCCATGCGTGGAATGGCTCAACCGATGCCGGAGACGACATCCAAGGCGACGGGAAACAAGCGTTCAATTACTTCAAGATGCCAGGAGTTTTGAAGCGATGGACGATGATGCGGCCTATTCTGTCCACCAATGGGACGCCAGCGGTACAAGCGAATGTGAACGTCGATTTCGACGACACCCCGCCTAGCTCCCCTATCTCGTTTTCGCAGACCTCTTACGGTATCTGGGATGCCGGTCTATGGGATGCCGCGACCTGGGGATCTGACGATGTGATTCAGAAGAACTGGCAGGGCGTAACGGGGCTCGGGTACTGTGCTTCTGTGCGGATTCTGATCAATGCCCAAGGGATCAATGTGAACTGGATCAGCACGGATACCGTGTTTGAGAAGGGGGCGATCTTGTGATCGTCTTTGATAAGGACCGCATCGGGCCGTGGGTGTGCGCGCGCACGGGCGGGACTTATGAGGGCTCCACGAGTAGTGCGATAGGGTTAGAAAAGGATGGTGAACTACTATCCGGCGTGCTCTACGATAACTACAATGGGCGGTCGGTGTGCATGCACGTTGCGGCTGTACCCGGTAAGCGCTGGCTAACCCGCGAATACTTGCGAGTGGCTTGGGACTACCCCTTCAACCAGTTGAAGGTCAATCAGGTGATTGGCATGGTGGATTCTGAGAACATGGAAGCAAGGCGATTCGACGAGCATCTAGGGTTCAAGCTGGCGGCGGTCATTCCCGAGGCCGGCAAGACTGGTGACCTGATGATCTACACGATGCACAGGTCTGAATGTCGATGGCTGGAGAAATGAATGGGCGGCAAAGCATCAGCACCCCCGGCACCTGATTACACCGCTGCGGCGCAACAAACTGCGGCGGGGAATCTGGAGAATGCGCGGGTCACGACCAAGGCGAACCGGGTGAACACGTACACCCCCTATGGTTCACTGACTTACACGCAGAATCCGAACGATCCGGATTCTTGGTCCTCCACGATCAACTTGAGCCCGAGCCAGCAGGCGCTGCTTGACCAGTCCAACCGAACCAGTGCAAACCTGTCATCGTTGCAGGACTCTGCTACTGGGCGAGTAGCTGGGCAGTTTGGGCAAGCGTTTGACATGGGCGCTTTGCCGGCGCAAGCGATCAATCCCGGCCAGACGGCGCAGGATGCGATCTTTTCAAGGCTCGCCCCGCAGTTTGAGCGCAAACAAGCTGCGCTTGAGACTCAACTGACAAACCAGGGTTTGATGCGCGGGTCTGAGGCGTGGAAAAACGCCATGACGGACTTTGGGCAGCAAGAGAACGATGCCTACACGCAAGCTGCGTTGCAGGGCATCAACACGCAGAACGCGGCGCGGCAGCAGGCGATCCAGGAGCAGGCTTACTTGCGTCAGTTGCCGTTGAATGAGTTGAACGCGCTCAGGACGGGATCGCAGGTAACGAACCCCTCGTTCACCAACGCCCCGCAGCAGAACTACACGCCCGGGGCGGATTACATGGGCGCGGCAAACAACGGGTACAACGCGGCTATTCAAGGGGTGAACGCGCAGAACGCTGCGAGCGGGAACTTCATGAATGGCTTGATGAGTTTAGGCGGGACCGTCCTTAGTGGCGGCTCAATGCCTTGGTGGATGGCGGCGTTGTAATCATGGCAACCGTAAACTTCATGCAGCCTGACCTGCAACTGGATCAGGACCAGATCGCCCGCAACCGGCAGATCGCGGACATGCTGCGCCAGCAGTCGCAAACGCCGATGCAGGGCCAGATGGTCGGTCAAATCTACGTCCCTCCGTCATGGACCCAAGGGCTGGCAAAGCTCGTTCAAGGCTACCAGTCCGGCCAGATGAACAAGCAGGCCGACACGGACTCTCGCGCTCTGGCAGCTCAACTGATGCAGCGCAACCAGTCCGACGCGCAGAACTTCATGAACGCGGTGCAAGGATCAACTCCTGAGCAGCAAGGTAACAACCCCAGCGCGTACACGCCGGCACAGCAGGGATCGCCTGACTTCCAGAAGGCGATCAGCATCGGCATGCAAAACCCGATGTTGATGCCGATGGCTCAGAAGCTCATGGAGCAGCGCATGGTCCCGAAGGTGCCGAAGTGGGAGAAGGTCGAAAAGCCGAATCCTGATGGCAGCACCACGCTGGGATACGTTGATGCCAACAGCCCGAATCCGTGGGCGACATTTCAGCCTGGGGGAACTGGTCCGGTGAAGGGAATCGCGGTCAACGGCCAGATCGTGAACCCGTTCCAAATGGGCCAAACGATCCCGAAGCAAGCGGAAGCGCCGAACCCGGGGACCAATCTTGTGATTCCTGGGCCGGGCGGCGAGATGGTGCCCAACAAGCCGCTGATCGAGGCTCGGAAGGCGATTGCCAAGTCCGGAGCAACGAATGTCAATGTTGACACCGCTCAAAAGCCGTTTCTCAATGCTGTTGGCAAAGAGATGGGCGAGGAACTTGTCAGCGATTTCCGGGGGGCAAAGTCGGCGCAGGCAACGCTTGCGAATGCTCGCCAGATTGAATCGGCACTCCCGAAGGTCATTTCTGGCCCCGGGGCGGGTGTGCGCGTGAAACTGTCGCAGATTGGCGAGATGATCGGCGTCAACGGGGCAGACGAAACCGAGAAGTTGCAGAACACTCGCAGCCTGATTCAAGGCTTGGCCCGTCAGGAACTGGCGGCGGCCGGGAGCATGAAGGGGCAGGGCCAGATCACGGAAAACGAGCGCGCACTTTTGCAGCGGGCAGAATCCGGAACCATTCAAGACTTGACCATTCCTGAAATCAGAACCCTTGTGGGGGCGCTCAAGAAGACGGCCAACTATCGGATCAACACGCACAACACCAACATGGAGCGGGCGAGCAAAGATCCGAACATGCGTGGCATGGTGGAGTACATGACACTGCCGCAAGGACAGCCGCAGGGTGGGTCTGTACTGGGTCGAGCTGACGCGATTTTGAGGGGCAAGTGATGGCATCGGCCCAAGAGTATGCAGACTGGATCGTCAAGAATCAGGACAAGCGGGGAACTCCTGAGTTTGAGGCTGTCGCCGCAGCGTACAAACTTGCCCGCGCGCAGTCCAATCCTGTGGCGCAAATGCCAAGCATGGACCCGACAGAGGGCATGTCTTGGGGTGAAAAATTCCGTGCTGGTGCTGGCAAGGAAATGGTCCATGCTGCGCGTGGAATCGGGCAATTGGTTGGTGCGGTTGACCAAGC
>ERZ724522.1929-NODE-1929-length-10273-cov-7.213545_pt1 | contig 10273 bp, 11 predicted proteins | sample MGYA00376055_ERZ724522 | MGnify/ENA primary metagenome ERZ724522 (study PRJEB28724, sample SAMN07190884) | wastewater metagenome | isolation source: effluent of sewage treatment plant in Hong Hong | place: Hong Kong | collected 2016-03-17 ... | reverse complement strand
GGATGTTGATGCATCAGTATATAATCTTGAGAATGATCCATTAGGTACTGCTCTACTACCAAGACGAGCACCTACCATTGAACGTGATGTCGAAGCAGTATATCCAGATTTGTACCCAATTGGATATGTGTACGGTGAAGTATTGAATATTGTTGTCATCAGGAGTAGCACTGTTAATGGAGTACCACCCTACTGGAAATACAATGCTGCAATGCATCCACAACTAGGTGCAACTGATTTTACTGCTGAACTGATTGGACTTGATGAAACAATATTAGAAAGATTTGCTATTGAGATACCCAAATTTGTCCGCAATGAAACTTATGTATATCTTGATAATGGCAGATTAGATCTCACACAGTATTTCTATAATCATTTCGATCTTACAGGCCAGGGTAAAATATATGAAGCCTGGGAGATTACTTGGTGGAATTGCACGATCCCACCAAGTGAAAGAAGACTTGAAACATATCACTTATATGTTACAATTGGTACCGAAGTTTTTGATGTGTACGATCAAATCACAGATTCATATGACCTAGAAAAAATAGAAGAATATCTTGCGCAAGGCAATTCAACATTAGAACCCTATAATTATGACCCAATCACGCAGCAAGAGTTACCATACCACTTACCAGTAAAATTAACAAGAGCACTTCTTGGTAATGCACTTGTCTTTTGGACACCACTTGGAATATATAATGCAAGCGGACAAACATGCTTATATACTAGTATGGGATATGCACAATCACGCATAGATGCTAATGCATTACCGACACAGCTTGTAAAAGGTCTAGATAATAAAATTGTTGCATTAGAGCTTTTAATTTTAGATGTGGGTTATCACAAGGATATGCGAGATGAAAGTGAGAGAATGCTTGAAGAGTTTGAAACACAGTATGCAAATGATTTGAATCTCACGTACAAAGGTAGAATTGATATTGATGCTCCACTAACGGTTTTGGATGCACCTCGAAAGGTACTCACTCAAATTATTAGTGAATATTATGCTACCACAGAGGTAGAAACATGAATAGGTTCAGAATTGTAGATGGGACAAGTCTAACATTCCCGAAACGTGGGCGAATACCAGAAGACATTCCTAATTATCACAGAGATCCCAAAGATCCATATACATTCCATAGAGACTTCGCTGAAGAGTGCAAACATCGTAGGTGGGAACTCAATACATTACCATGTGGGAAAGTTAGTTGTAATTGGTTTTGTGAGGCTAAGAAAGAAATTGTCAATGTAATGAAATGTGACGGCTGTGAAATACGTGAAGATCCCACAGCCGTCACAATTTGATTTCAGTCTGGTCGTTTGTACGCTGCAATAACAGCCTGCTCAATCATTGTTCGAAGTGGCATTGAGATTGGGTGAACAACGTCAACAAATCGCTTTGCCTGTTTCTCAGCTGGATTACACTCAAGTCCGCAGTGCATGCAAAAACGTGCACGATGCGGACTTTTCTTTTTACATGTTGGACAAGGTACCCAGATCTCTTTGTCAGGCATCGCAACAAAATAACCATTCAAACCAACAACTAATCGAATATCGTGGATAGCTAACATGTTATCAAGAATAACAGTTGCATACGCTAATACACGCTTCTCGCCATTCTCCGGTGCCTTCAAGCGAGTCTCAGTAATTTGCATATCGATAGTCCTCAAGAAGTTTTTCAACTAACACACGAGTCTCTGGATGCAAGAGAATCTTATAACTATTGTTAGCATACCAAGTCCAAGGATCATTGTAACCTTGAGCTAATCCAGCCCCAACCCAATCAGCAACCATCTCTCTAGCAAAACGTTCGGGCATTTTTAATACTAATGGTTGTCGGTTAAGGTAACTAGCAAGCTCCTCAGCATTACGACCGTTGCGAACTTGGTAAGTTCTATGTGGTCCAGTTACTTCCCAAATATCATTGCCAAGTGGATATGTTGTGAATCTAATACTTGGACTATCAAGTATTAATACCCAATATTGCCAATGATGTGGGTTTCGCCGTTGATGTAATAGCCAAGCTTTGTTAAAAGCTTCGTCATCATCTTTTGGAACATAAGAACGAACCCGATTAGTTGTCACGAAAAAGTGATTAGCATATGGGAACCACTCCGATGGAAGAAACTTTGACCAGTCGTGAATAATCAACTGGTGAATAGGTACACCGAAAAACAAACCAACGCGAAAAACTTGCCACTTGTGGTAGATCAAATACTTAAGATTGGCATAGTGCTTAGACAAATTGTTGAACAATCCTTTTGTAGATTTCAGCAGTAAGTCTAGCAGTCTCCAAAGCATCTTTCTTACCAACCCTTTCAATTCTTAATTGTGTGCATAGATAATTAAAATCTACTTTCGGGTAAGTAAAATCTCTACCAATCCAACCATCACGATCGTTACAAAATGTAGAAACAATTTGTACGTCTCGACAAATTGGATCGAAACAAAGATCAAAAGTTGTTGGACCGAGCCATTCAACTAAGAATGATTTGATGTAAAACCAGTCAAAACCAATCAACATGATCCGCTTATTCCAAGCAAGTCCAAGTCTTTCCCACCATTCAACAAGATAATCAGCTGCCCTATCCTGATCGACACCACGCACTTGAATATCACACAATTGCTGACGATCAATCTTGACAGCATCCGGATCAATATTTTCAGGTCGATTCGGTTTCATATCAACCTGAAATGGAATATGACGCTTATCTGGAGCTACACTAGAATCTAATGGAATAACTGCAATCTGCATAATATCGTGCTTCTTAGGATCAAGACCAGTAGTCTTGATACCAACAGCACCTAGAATATTATTATTCAGATTTTGCATGAACTTACTCATGAAAACTCCTTAATCCACAAGCACTCTTGAGCCTCTTCGGAACCAATACGTGTAACATTGGAGGTATCAGTTGTTGTTGCTTTCGTGGTAACTGTTACGCGAACATTCCAGGATTCTTTCCTATCCCACGGAAATTGATCGTACACAGGATTATCGTAACCTGAGAGAGCTACAAAACCATGACAATCAAAAATACGCTTACAGAGTTCTACATGGTCAGAATGTGACATATTGTGTTGGTAGACATTTTTACCATAATAAGGTGGATCTAGATAAAAGACCGCACCTTCTTCATCAAAATCTTTCAGAACATGTCGCCAATCTAGATTCTCAACTTGAACATATTTGAAACGATCGTGAATAGCTTCAAACAATTCAAGTTTGTCACGCAATTTTCCAGCAAATGTAACATTACTTAATCCGCTTTTAGCCCGACCAAAATTGCGGCCAACGCTAGCAAAAGAATACATCAGACTGTAGTACCAACGGGCTGCACGTTCAACCTCATCAAGCCAATTACATTCCCAAGTATCTCGACTCCATTCATACTCTTCACGAGAGTGTATCGTAAGATCAAGACGCTCAATCAATTGATCTTTCTTTTGACGATCTCGGATACACCTATAGAATGATGTAATCCCAGCGTGTCTCTCGTTGAAGACATCTAGCTTGCTAGGCTTACGTGCTAACGTCACTGCACCACTACCACCAAATCCTTCAATCCACGATGTGCCATACGGGATGTATGTCATCAATTGTGACATTGAACGATTCTTAGCGCCAGGGTATGGAAATGGTGCAAGTTCGAAACCCTCTCTATCAAATGGTGTATCATCCAAACTCTGAAACATTCCAAGTAGATCTAAGTTCACGTTACGCCTCCACAAGCACTATACAAAGATTATCGGGAATATTAACTCGAACTTGAGTTTTGTCTTCGATAGTAATTAAGGCACCAGTATCCCAGGTTGCTAACTTGATATCAATCAATCCTGTCTTCTCGAGAAAATCATGCAAACTAGGATGAGCATCAATTAATTTCTCGCCACAAATCGCACATCGTTGGATAACACGATCACCAATCTGCACAGCTACGCCTGCCATATGCGTTAATGACATTAAAAATTCTCCGCAATTATATCTCTAGCAAAACCGTAGAGCTTATTATAATTATCTTTCTCGTCGTTGAGGAAGATTCTATTCCAGTTAGTATAGTTCGCTAGAACATTATCTGCACCATCTGTAGCGATTGGTGCCCACGGACAATCTAAGCGATAGATTTTACCGCCTCGGGCTAGAATACCTTCAGCCTCAGCAACAAAACGTAAGTCTTTGAAGATTAATACGTCAGCTTTGTAACTCTCAAGAGCATGAAGTAACCAACAATCATCTAGATCACATGCCGCACGAATACCATTACCAACACCAATCCAAATCTGGCGTGGTGTTTTACCTAACTTAGGCAATACAACTTCTCGTAAGTGTTCATTTTCAGGCTGTTCATAGAAAACACCAGGATGTAGTCCGCCCCATCCATAGACCTGAAATGCAATGTCTTTGACCTTATCTGCAAATCCAAGCTTTTTAATGTTCAAACCAGAGTATTTTAATCGTAGCTCAGTAACTAAGAACCGAGCTAATGTATCTTTGCCTGTTCTTTTACGGTGACCCAAAGCAATAATCTTCATTGATATGCTTCTCCAAAAGCTTTTGCCATGTAGACTGGAACACCATTTCCAATCGCCTCATAGATTAATTCTTGATTCTCAACTCTCCAAGAAGATGGTATATCAAAACCTTGATACATTGCAACTTCATCTAGACTCAATCGCCGTCCAAAAATACGGGAAGCTCTTCGCTTGTCAGTCCGACTCCCATAAAATTCTGTCGCAGATATTGTTGGTATTGCATCTGGATAATATCTTTTGTACTCCCTGTAGGCGAATGGTGTTTTGTAACGTCCACCAATAATCCGAACACGATTTTGGAAATACTTTGTAGCAAATTGAGCAGCATTCCAAACACTACCGAAAATCCTTTCTCTTGGATTATATACGTTTTCAACCCAGAGTGGAGTATGTGGCAAAGCTAACGCCCAATCAAGAAGATTAGTTGCATACTTGGAACGTGGTGGGCCTTCTGATCTCGCAGAAGACAACCACTGGCATGGTGGTGAAGCCCATACACCTTCAAAATCTCTGAGATCAACGTCTCTAACATCAGCCAATTCACATTGTCCACTACCAACTGCTAGTGATAATCTATGCTTATTTGGATCTAACTCAAAACCAATACAATCGTGTCCAGCTTCTTCAAGACCTAATCTAGCAAGACCACCTCCATCAAATAGCACAGCAATTCTCATGTCACTCCTTAAGCGAATATTCTAGATAATCACCAACGAGTCGCAATGGCGATAGTGGCGTATCATCAGGATGTGGTGATTGGAATGAAATATTACCAATACAAACACTATTATCTTTGCGTACCCTTCCTTTCGGAAATCGTGTAGGAAGCTCGCGGCCGATTTTAATTTTCGTCCACATCGAAGCTTCTTGCGGATCGATCCATTCAATGAAGCGAGCATGGAAATCTGCAAGCTTCATATACTTGCCAGGAATATAATAACACTCTTCCTCCAAGAAGATTTCAAGATACGTTCGATTAGAGTCCTGAGCAAGTCGCTTCTCACCAGTCTCAATAACTGGAACATTCAAACGATCACCGCTTGGCGGAAGCTCAATAAGTAACAACGCTGCTAGAAAATCGGGTGCTTCTTTCTTCAACTGAATAATAAGATCCTTCTTAGGAATCAAATTAGCTGGATCAATGGCATCCACATACATCATTGTAATGCGAGAATCGCCAGGCAATACAGGACATGCTTGCGGATGATTTGCACATTGAATCCAGTGTGTTGTGTTAGGCACACTATAAGGTGTGCGATTCTTGCGGTGGATGGGTAAGTGTGGTGAAGTCACCCAATCCTTAATACGATTATATGCGGACTTCTCCTTACGCAAGTCTGTTTCTTCGACAACAGCTAATACAGCATTCTCAAGTTCAGCATTGAATCCACTCTGATTAACCAAAGCGGTGTCCGCACGAACAACACCACAAGTAACAAGTAATGTAAGTGCCTCATGCAAGATAGACTTACCACTATTTTGAGGACCATACAAGAACAAATATGGAAGAGGTTCTAGTGGCTCCTTAAAAAGAGAAGAGATCCAACATTGCAAATAATCTGCACCGGTGAGAATACCATTAGCTTTTGCCCAGTTATTATTCTTAACAGATTCATCAAGACTTTTACCAACGTGGTTAAGAATCTTAAGCCAGGTTGGATATGAAAGACTATCTGTCATCGTTGGAGAGAATGCCATTTGTGGCGCATTTCGATTCCAATCACGATCTCCAAGAATCTCTGGTTGAAATGGTCGGCAAACTAATCGCCAAGGTCGCAGTACACCAGAACCAATAACCATTCGAGCTTCATTAGCTTTCATGCCTAATGCGCACAATGCATCTAAGACATGTTGACGGGGTTCCATACCCCATTTTCCTTCACGCTTAATCATCCAACCATAATCATCTCCAGTCTCTGTAGTAAGCTTACGAATGACATCATCGTAATTGCCAACTTCAGGTTCTGGTTGACCGCCAGGACGTGGGATTGTAAAAATACGATCCCAAGTTTTCGATTCTTTCACCCAACCAGCAGATGTAAGATTCTGGTCGGTAGGCATTTGATCAATCTGAAAGAGTAACGTCCCATCTTTTTGCTCTTTCAGACGAGCACTACGCGAAGTCATAATCCAATTAGGCAATGCAGGTTCGATCCGAACACCTAGCATCTCAGCCGCCTTCATTGCCATTTCTGTTTCTTGGAAAACGAAAGCACCAGTCTTTGTCTTCATTCCTCCTTTCGCGCGTGCAGCAGTCTGAAGATCAGGTTCTTGATTAAGAAAACAACGTGTCCATCCTGTACCATCCTGATCCCATGTAGGAGCCTCAGCAACACCAGGCGTGAATCGCCTAACTACCCAAGCTCCTCGCCGCATAGGGAAACAATAACAATTCTGTGTATTGAGATCAGTTGCGGGACTGTTTGTCTGAAAGATTCCTCGCATCCCCAATTCTTCATGAGCACGCTTGAGATAGTGTGTATGTGTTACAAGCATCCAATTATCATTATCCCACCAAGAGACAGCACTAATCTCATTAAGAAACTTATTCAATTTCTGGTGTTCATCATCGAGAGGAACCCTACTCTTCTGAGAAGTAAGTTCCTCAAACATTCTATCGAGATCGTAAGCAGTTTCAGTATTACCAATGAAAGATGGAATAACTTTTCGATTACGTCGTGAAACAACATCTACATGATCTTGCCAATTACTTGGTACATTATCAAATGTGGTTCCCGTTTTAAGTAGAGCTAATCCGTCTAGCTTCCCACCCATCTTACGATGCCATACCCACATATTACCACCACAGGTATCGACTTTCGTTTGGAAATCGAAACCAGTGATAGCTGCAAGCGTACCTAGAATCGCACGAGCTACAGCTGCATGTTCGGTATGATTCTTTGTACCAATTACCGGATCGAGAAAAACATATAGATGTAATCCTTTGCCGCCAGTTGAACTACGAACAGTAATCCAAGGGATATTTTGCACAACTTCTTGGATCTGTTGTAATTCATTATCAGTTAATTTCTTCGCATGCTTAGCGGAATGATCTGTGATATCATCAAAGTCGTATGCTACCCACCGTGATACTTGATTACGCCAGTCCCAACCTGTCATGCCAATACCTTCAGCATGCTCAGAGAGATCGAATGTCAGCAAAGAATCATTGTCTTCAGGCTTTGTCTTAGCATTGAGTGGAATACGAAAGGATTTCCAGGTTTGACCCTTACCATCTGTCCATCCGTGCCAAGTGCGTCCCTTATACGTGCCGTCAATCCTTTCGCCACCATCTTGACCTACATTGACCTGCACTTCCATATCTGGATTATATAGTGCAGCTAGGTCAGCATGTGTGCGAGAGATAAGAAGATTCTTAATCGCTTCGCTACGCTTGAGATTCATTGACGGTTCCTCTTACGCGCGGCCTTAGCGGTTCGATTAGCCTTACGACGTTTGTCCTTAGCCTTAGACTTTTCAACTAATCTTCCACGTGTGATTACCAATCGTTGTTGATTAATCACGTTTGCTAGAAATTGTTCAAAGGAAAGCATAATCCTCCACTAATCAAATCGATTTGATTAATACAAAACCGCGATATTTCCCCTACTATTACTTAGCACATTTCACCAGAAAAATTCCGACTATTTCTAATTACCCATTATTCGTTCTCTCTATTTCTTCATATGGAGAGAGAGAGAGAGAGAATGTAGTATATAAAAGAAGAGAACACACTTACTTAGTATGAAACCGTCTGGGTCAAGATTTCCAAAAGTGATTTGATTATTTCCCTCGATATCTATAGGGAAATTCGCGAGAAAATTTCGGAATTTTTCAGGCGAAAATGTGCTAGGTAATAGTGCAGGGAGGAATATGGGGTTTGAACTAATCAAATCCGATTTGATTATTCCTCCTAGTCGGTGATTACGTAATCCCCTGTTGTTGGAGGCGATTGATGTCTGAACTGAAGACGAAGTTGTTGCACATCCCGGTGGCCCAGATTCGTGAGAATCCTGTTGCGCTGCGTGCGGTTAATCGGCAGTCCGCTGATTACCAGTCGCTTGCCAACTCGATCGCTAAGGATGGGATTCTGAATCCTATCCTTGTTCGCGAGATCTCCTCTGGTGATGACGGTGTCCAGCTGTATGGTATTATTGATGGCCTGCACCGATATACGGGTGCTCTGGATGCTGGGCTGAAATCAGTTCCGGCTCAGGTCGTCAACATGGAAGATGCCGATGTGATGGAGAAGCAGCTCATCGGTAATGCTCAGCGTGTTGAGACAAAGCCGGTTGAGTACAGTCGTCATCTTCAGCGAATCTTGGCCGCTAACGCCACGTTGACGATGAATGAGCTTGCTGGGCGTCTCAACAAGAGTGGAACGTGGTTGAGTGAGAGGCTTGGTATTCTGAAGCTCAGTCCGAAGATTGCTGGGCTGGTGGACGATGGGAAGATTAATCTTAGCAATGCCTATGTGCTTGCTAAGCTTCCCGAGGAGGAGCAGGAGGCTTTCGTGGATCGCGCCCAGACGATGTCTCCGACCCAGTTCACCCCGACCGTGCTTGCACGTAAGAAGGAAATCGAAACTGCAAAGCGTCAGGGTCGTGATACCAAGCCTGCGGAATTCACGCCTGTTCCACACATTCAGAAGCTCGTCGCTCTGAAGTCTGAGATGGATAATCCGGTCATTGGGCCAATCCTTGTTCGTGAAAACAAGCTGACTACTCCCGAGGATGGCTTCGCTATGGGTGTGCGTTGGGCGCTCAATATGGATCCTCGTAGTATCGAGGCTGAGCGCGAGAAGGACGCTGCCCGCAAGAAGTCTCTTGAGGAGAAGAAGACAAAGGCCGCTGCTGAGCGTGCCCAGAAGAAAGCCGCTGAAGCCGCCGAGGTGGCGGCAAAGTTGGCTGTGTAGTGTGAGGAGAATCTTGATGGCTAAGACTAGTGCTCCTAAGCCGGCTAAGCCGGCACCGAAACCCGCTCCGAAGCCTAAGCCTAAGCCGAAGTCCAAGTAATCAGGTTGTTAGTTAGTTATTTCTCACAAACCTAGGACCGAAGACATGAAACCTTTTACACTCGTCTATGGCAATGAGCTTGTCCCCTCCGAGCTTCCTGATCTGCCAATTCAGGAGTATGCGGCAGACGAAAAACTGCTTGGTGAGTTGATTACGGCAACCACATTCTTGCCACGTGTCCAACTCATGGGTGGCACGACTGAACTCGCTAAGCAGGGCCTAATCGGACCAGGGCGATATGCTTTGATCCGCTCAAAGGATAGTTTTGACGATCTCGGCCAACAAGTTGTTTGTTTGCCACTGTCGATGCGATTCAAGGCCATGCGGATTCCGGGTGATGGGAATGTTTTCTCATATCATAATCCCATGACCGAAGAATTCAAGAAAGTCATGGCCGATTCTGAGCTTGAGAATTCTGGTTGCATGTATGGATTGGAATTCTTGGCTTGGTTCCCCGAACAACGATTGTTTGCTACAGTATATCTGAATAGCAAAACTAATCGTCGCCAAGCTCCTGCTTTCAAGGCTTTGATGCAGGAGAAGAAGGGGGCAACCCTGAAGGTGGAATTCATCAAGAAGGGTAAGCATAGTTGGCATGGCATGGTAATCACTCAGTGTTCAACACCGTTTGAACTTCCTCCGTTGGAGGATATCCTACTGGAGGCGGAGCGATTTGCGAAGCCGAAGGACTCGACGGTTGAGAAGGCTGATGTAGCCAGTCG
>ERZ724522.1928-NODE-1928-length-10277-cov-5.324105_pt1 | contig 10277 bp, 12 predicted proteins | sample MGYA00376055_ERZ724522 | MGnify/ENA primary metagenome ERZ724522 (study PRJEB28724, sample SAMN07190884) | wastewater metagenome | isolation source: effluent of sewage treatment plant in Hong Hong | place: Hong Kong | collected 2016-03-17 ... | reverse complement strand
ATGAGCCTTGGGACCTCGGTCACGACGACCTTGACCGCTCCCGCTACACCGGCCCCGAGCATCGTCGCTGCAATCGCGCCACAGCCGGCCGACACCGCAAGTCCCGGAGGTGGTGATGAGCGATACCCCCGTTGAAGACGCCGTTCGGGCTGACCTCAAGGAACTCGACTCAGTCTCTTCTGCCCTCGGCGCCTCTGCGATCTCCCTCGCCCGCGAGATGGACGCGAGGAACTCGGCCACGTCGAAGTCGATGTGCGCCAGGGCCTTGATCGAGACCCTCGACCGTGTCCGCGAGATCGCAGAGGAACGCCCCAAGGAGGCCGACCCGGTTGACGAACTCAAGTCTCGCCGTGACGCCCGAAGGGCTCAACGGGCAGCAGCGTCCTCGAGTTAGCTCGGTCCCCGAATCCGCAGACTCGACGACCGGGGATGACGCGGTCGAACTTTGCGAGATGGCCGGCCTCCACCTCGACCCCTGGGAAGAGCTGGTTCTCCGCGAGTCGCTCGGTGAGCGGGCGGACGGCAGATGGTCCGCCTTCGAGGTTGGCCTCATGGTCAGCCGCCAGAACGGCAAGGGGGCAATCCTTGAGGCTCGGGAGCTGGTCGGCCTCTTCCTTCTCGAGGAGGAGCTGATCCTCCACTCAGCCCACGAGTTCAGCACCTCGATGGAGCACTTCGCCCGGATCCGCGACCTGATCGAGGGGACTCCCGAGTTCGACCGCAAGGTCAAGGCCGTTCGCACGGCCAACGGGAAAGAGGGCATCGAGCTGAAGACGGGCCAGCGCCTGCAGTTCAAGGCGCGGACCAAGGGCGGCGGGAGAGGATGGACTTCCGACCTCGTCATCTTCGACGAGGCCATGGACCTCCCCGAGGCGTCCCATGGCTCGATCCTGCCAACCGTCTCCGCCCGCCCCAACCCGCAGGTTTGGTACGTCGGCTCCGCGGTGGACCGCTGGGTCCACCAACACGGCGTCGTCTTCTCTCGTATCCGCGAGCGGGGCCACAAGGGCGGCGATTCCGCTCTCGCTTACTTCGAGTGGTCAGCCGATGCAAGCAACCCCGAGGACGTGGACACGAAAGACCGCGATCTCTGGGGGCAGGCGAATCCGGCTCTCGGGATCCGGATCAGCGAAGAGCACATCGCCCACGAGCTGCGCTCCCTCGATGCCAGGACTTTCGCGGTTGAGCGGCTCGGGGTAGGCGACTGGCCTCCGACTGACGGTTCGATCCAGCAGATCATCAGCCCCGAGCTCTGGGCGTCGTGCGTCGACACCCACTCAGAAGCCGAGGGCCTCGTCACCTTCGCGGTGGACGTCACCCCCGACCGCTCAAGAGCCTCCATTGGCGTCGCCGCCGGGAGGAAGGGCGGCGGCGACCATGTCGAGGTCGTCGACCGCCGGGAGGGAACCGGATGGATCGTCGACCGCATGGTCGAGCTGGTTGAACGTCACGACGCCGGCCCCTCCGTACTGGACAAGGGTGGACCAGCCGCAGTCCTTCAGGGGCCGCTCGAGCAACGTGGAATTGAGGTGAGGCTCTTGTCGGCCAACGAATACGCGCAGGCTTGCGGGAGCTTCTACGACGCCGTTGACCAGCGCACCCTCCGCCATCGAGGCCACCCCGACCTCACCTCCGCCGTCAAAGGCGCAGCAAAGCGCCCTCTGGGTGACTCCTGGGCCTGGTCTCGCAAGTCCTCGGGCGTCGACATCTCGCCCCTCGTCGCCTGTACCTTGGCTCACTACGGCTCCAAGGCGGGTGCTCCCCTCGACCCCGACCTCTACAAGGTCGAGGCTCTCTAGATGCGCTCCGCCATCCGCAAGCTTCGCAAGGAGACCGTCGTGGTCCACATCCATAACGGGACCTCCATCAAGGGCATCCTCCGTTCGACACACCGCGACGGAGTCATCCTCAGCCACGCATCCGACCTCGACGAGGGCGTGGCCCTCAAGGGTGAAGTGGTCGTCCCCCGCGAGATGATCGACTTCTACCAGGTGGAGGTCTCTTGACCTCCCTCCTGACAGCGGATGGCCGGTTGCTTCGGAAGGCGGGTCCCTCGGGTTCGTTCCCGGTCAGCACCTACGGCTTCGGCGGTGGCGGCAGCTTCGACGGCGTCTGGACCGACCGCAGCGAGGACGAGGGCGAGACCGCCGCGCTGATCTCCTACTCGACGATCTACGAGACCCAGCCCGTCGTCGCTGCGGCGGTCAACAAGCTCACGCGACAGGGTTCCACGCTCCCGCTGAAGGTCTACCGCCGGAACGCGAACGGCGACAAGGAGCGGGTGACGTCCGGTTCGCTCGTCGACCTTCTCTCCTCGCCGCTCCCCCGCCGCGGCCCTGTCCACCTCAAGCAGTGGGTGCTGATGCCGCTCCTCACCCACGGGAATGCGATCCTGGCGAAGTACCGAGAAGAGCCCGACGGTCCGCCCACAGCCCTCCTACCCGTCGACTGGACCTGCGTCGAGGCATACGCCCCGCAGGGTGGCTACGTCGAGTGGTGGGCGACTACCCAGACGGGTCAGCAGCGTTGGCTTCGCGCTGAGGACACGATCCACTTCGCCTGGGAGTCTCCGAACGGAGAGATCGGCGTCTCACCGCTGAAGCAGCTCACGACGACGATCCAGATCGAGGACGCCGGCCAGCGTTACCAGCGGGCGATGTTCAAGAACTCCGCCCGACCGACCGGGGCGATCGAGGTCCCCGAGCCCGCCAATGGCAAGCCGCTCCCTCCCGAGATCCGGGCTGAGATGCGCGCCGACATAGACCGCCTCTTCTCCGGGATCGAGAACGCAGGGCGTCCGGTGCTCCTGCAGGGCGGTGCGGCGTGGAAGGCCATGTCCCATACCGCGCATGAAGCCCAGCTCATCGCTCAGCGCAAGCTGAACCGCGAGGAGATCGCGATGGTCTACGACCTTCCAGGGCCGCTCATCGGGGATCTCGAGCACGGCACCTACTCGAACGTCACGGAACTGAACAAGCAGCTCTACAAGTCGGTCTTGCGACCGTGGCTGACGCTCAAGGAAGAGACCATCCAGGCCCAGCTCATCGACCCCGAGCCGGAGTGGGAGGGACTCTTCGTGGAATTCGACATGGGCGAGGTGCTCCGCGGGTCCAAGGTCGAGGAGATCGCAGCCGCAGTTTCCAGCTTCACTAACGGCTTGATGACGCTCAACGAGGTTCGCAGTGTGCTCAACCTCCCGCGCGTCGACATCCCCGCCGCCGATCAGCCCCACATACCGGCGAACAACATGCAGCCCCTTGGGGCGGACGGTCCCGCACTCCCAGCGGGTCCAGAGCCGTCCGCCCCTGACGCGTAGCCAAATACCCCCTGCGGTCGTCCGTCCGGGACGTAAAACCGCGTATCCCCCACAGGAGGAACAACCTATGGCCGAAGAGGTCATCCCTACCGCTACCCAGACGACCACAACCCCTGAGCCCGAGAAGACGGTTCCCTATGACCGCTTCAAGCAGGTCAACGACAAGGCCGCCGAGCAGGCTCGTCAGCTCGCCGAGCTTCAGGGCAAGCTCCAGGAGCTGGAGGACCGCGACGCCTCCGAGGTCGAGAAGGCGACCAAGGCCGCCCAGCGGGAGGCCGAGAAGGCGCAGGGACTTGAGGCCCAGCTTCAGGAGACCCGAGACCAGTTCACCCGCCTGGAACGCAGTCAGTGGGTGCGCAATGCCGCATCCGACGCTTCGTTCATCGACTCCCAGGATGCCCTCGGTCGCGTCAACCTCGCGGAGATCGAGAGCGAGGCGGATGCCAAGAGGGCGGTCAGGAGGATCGCGGAGAACGCCTCTCACCTCGTGCGCCAGGAGACCCCCTCGCCGCAGATCGGCCAGGTGCTCCAGAACGGCCAGGCAGTCCCCCCGCAGACAGCGACCCCGCAGGCTGGCACCCCCGTCAACGAGGCCGACGAGAAGTTCCTCGCCGACCTCAAGGCGGCCTCCGGCGCCGGTTGGGTCTCAGCGGGCACCGGCCTTCTCGACGACTAACCACCTTGGGGCAACCTGCCCCGACCCACCACCAGGGCTTCGTCTCCGGGACGTAAAGCCGCGTACCGCCCTGGCTCCCAAGTACCTCAACCAACAAGGAGCCAGTCATGGCCAACGCAATCCCTCTTCTCGAGGGCACCGCTGCGTCGGGCGGATACCTCGTCCCGGCGAACAACGTCCCCGGAATCACGTTCGAGCGTGGTATCCAGCGGCTCTCCGCCGTCGCCGGCATGCCGGGTCTTCGGATCCGACAGGTCACCGGCAAGCAGGAGACGTACACCGACTACGTCGGCCGCCCCACCGTCGCCACTGTGGCGGAGGGTGCTGACAAGCCGGCGACCGGCGCCGAGCTCGCGCAGGTCACCCTGGACATCAAGAAGGCCGCCGGTCTCGTGATGTTCACGGAGGAGCTGATCGAGGACGCAGGTCCCGATCTCCTCCAGCGGATCGACGTCGACATTCGCGCGGCGTTCGCGGACTACATCGACACCAACGCTCTGGGGCGCAACAGCTCCGGTGCGATCGTCGGTGCGTTCAACTCGGAGCTGTCGGAGACGACGCAGACCCAGGAGCTCGGTACCACGGGTGACGCGATCGCTCTCGCCATCTCCAAGGCGATGGGCAAGGTCGAGGCCCAGGGCTACAACCCGACGGGGATCATCCTCGCCGCCGACGGTCGTGGCGCCCTGCGCGACGCCCGCAACGCGGTGGAGACGACCGCTCCCGTCTACGCCCCGGGCTACTCGCAGCCGCCGGACAGCCTCTACGGGCTGCCCATCCGCTACACCTCCAACCTTCAGCCGTTCGCTACGGCCGCCGGTGCGGGTGTGGTCAAGGCCATCGTGGGTGACTTCTCCCACGCGCTGCTCGGGATCCGCAACGACATCCGGCGGAAGGTCTCCACGGAGGCCACGGTCAACGTCAGCGGCACCGACCATCGCCTCTGGCAGCAGAACAAGACGGGCGTCCTCTGGGAGACCCGCGTGGGCTTCGTCGCTCACGATCTGAACAAGGCGTTCTGCGCCATCGTCGACGCCTCGTAAGGAGGGGTTCTACATGGCTGCCAGCAAGGCCAAGAAGGACGATCCGGTCGTCAGCACCGAATCGGTCAAGGACGAGAGCTATCCGGAGGGCACCCACCCGCCGCATCCGCTTGAGGACTTGACCTACTCGGTCAACCGCCTCGCCTACAAGGACAACCCCGACAAGCCCGACCCGAGCTCCGTCGCTCAGGTCCAGGTCGTCGAGGACTAAGGCAGAGGGGCCGCCCCTGCTCCCCCCGTGGGGGCGGCCCGACTTGCCTGAAACGGAGGCGCTTGTGCTCGTAACTGTTGAAGAGGTGCGGGCTGCACTCGACGGCCACGACGATCTGTCAGACGATGAGATCACCGATGCCATCGAAACCGCGACTGAGTTGATCGAGAGCCTCTGCGGAGTCTCGTTCACATCGACTGAGACCACGGAAGCGCTCTCGGGCAACGCCACCACGGTCCTGACTCCGAGCAAGGCCAGGATCACCGAAGTCAGCGCGGCAAGCATCGATGGCACAGCGCTGACCACCGGGGACATCGTCCTGACCTCTGTCGGCCTCTACTACGCGAGCGGCTGGACTCGCGGCGTGGGGAACGTTGCGATCACCTATACCCACGGCTACGAGGAGACGCCTCTCCCTGTGAAGCGAGCCGTCATCCGCCTCGCATCCCACTACCTGCTTCCCGATCCGAGCAACTACTTCGAGCGAGCGTCATCGCTCACAACAGAAGACGCCACCTACGCCCTTGAAACGCCCGGAAGAGGAGTCGCTACGGCCATCCCCGAGGTGAACGCTGTCGTCAGCCTGTACCGATACGACGGGCCAGTGGTCTTCTAGTGGCGTCCTCCAAGATCCCCGCGATCACCGACTACCTCCTCGACATCTGGGAGAACACCGCCGACCTGACCGGCGTGGAGATCGCCGACGCTGAGGCATCCGAGAGTGCCAAGGAGTGGGTCGTCGTCCTCGGTGCCAAGTCGACCCGTGACTGGCGCTCTCTCGGCAACCCACCCACTCCCCTGACGGAGAACTTCAGTATCACCTGCGACGCCGCCTGCATCGCACTCGGCAAGAAGACCTACGCCGAGGCCAAGACCCGCGCCTACGAGCTGCTCTTGGCCGCTGAGAGCGCCGTACGAGACGACGTACATCTCGGCGGCCTGGTCCAGCACTGCAAGGTCTCCTCCGCCGAGCACCGCTTCCAGCCCGTCGACAAGGGCAAAGCCTGCGCCGTCCGCTTCGTCATCGAAGGCAAGACGCGCATCTAAACCGGGGCTGACGCCCCTTCAACCCGAAAGGAGACCTCCGAATGCCCGAGGTCATCTATGACGGCCCGTTCCCGGGGGTCGAGTTCACCGACTCCGCGACGGGGCGTCAGCACACCGCCGAGAAGGGCAAGCCCGTCGAGGTCTCCAAGGAACTCGCGGCCTCCCTCTGTGAGCAGTCCGACATCTGGCGTCTCGCCGGCAAGAAGAAGTCAACCGCGGCCGAGGCTGCAGAGGAGAAGGAGTAAGTCATGGCCGGATACGCCGGAATTGACGCACAGCTCGGCTTCAAGACCGAGACCACCTACGGAACGCCGGTCACGGTTGACACGTTCGCGGAGTTCGACTCCGAGAGCCTCACCCGTCAGCAGCAGTTCCTGAGCTCGACTGGCCTCCGCGCAGGGCGCCGGTCCCCCTCGATCAAGCGGCACAACGCCACGACCCGAGGCGTTGGCGGCAACATCTCGATGAAGGTCCCGACCAAGGGCTTCGGCAAGTGGCTCAACCTCCTACACGGCAACACCGTGACGCCGGCGCAGCAGGCCGCCACGACCGCCTACCTGCAGACGCACAACATCGGCACGACCCCGACCAAGGGCAAGTCGATGACGGTCCAGGTCGGCAAGCCGTCCACCAACGGCACCGTTCAGCCGTTCACCTACCAGGGCTGCAAGCTGACCAGCGCGACGTTCTCCTGCGACCTCGGCGCCGAGCTCATGGCGAGCCTCGACGTGGACGGCCAGGACGTCGTGACGGCCACGGCGCTTGCGACCGCCTCCTACCCGTCCGATGTGAGGTCCTTCGACTTCACGGAGGGCACGGTCACGGTTGGCGGGTCCTCGATCGGCCTCGTCAGCTCGTTCTCGCTGACCTGCCCGATTCCGCTCAAGACCGACCGCTACGGCATGGCCGCATCGGCGCTCAAGGCGGAGCCGCTCGACAACGACTACCTGCGCCCCACCGCGAACCTCGCCCTCGAGTTCACCGATCTCGCGGGCTACAACATGTTCGCCAACGGGACCGAGGTCGCAGTCGTCTGCGACTTCCAGGGCGCGACGATCGCCTCCACCTACAAGGAGCAGTTCAAGATGACGCTCGCGGCCTGCAAGGTGGTCGGCGAGACGCCGACCGTGGGTGGTCCCGACGTTCTCTCGGTCACGACCCCGGTCGAGGTCTACGACGACGGCACCAACCCGCCGGTCAAGATCGAGTACCAGAGCACGGACACCACGCTCTAGGTGGCCAACGAGATCCGCATCCGGATTGACGCCTCCCCAACCTCGGCTCAATTCCGGGTCGTCAAGCGCGAGCTGAACGCCCGGCTCCGGGCGGGGATGGTGAAGGGGGCGGAGAAGTATGCGCTCCCCAAGGTGCTTCAGCAGGCACCGAGCGTCGTCCGCCCCTACCTGACCGTCAAGGCGGCGGTCACGAAGGGGGCCTACATCACGACGCGCGGCCCCCGTCAGGGGGATCGGATCACCGGCCTCCTGAACTACGGAGGCGTCGTCAAGGCCCCCATTCGCCCGCAGGAAGCCGAGGCCCTCGCGATCCCCGGCGTCGGTCTCAGGGCGGCCGTCACGGGCCCTCGCCACTACAGGGGCCAGGGGTTCATCCAGAAGGGCGTACTCGCAGCTAAGCCCGGCCTCGAGGACGCAGTGCTCGAGGAAGTCATGGACAGCTTCGGCGACCTCGCCGTGGCGGAATAGAGAGGAACGCCCGAGTGGCACCAATCAAGATCCAGACCGCCTACCTCCCCGTCGAAGTCGAGTTGTGGGGGGCGGTCTATGAGACGGTTGACCTCACCGCGGCCCAGGCCGAGCAGGAGGCGGAGTTGTATGCCGACGCGCTTGCTACTGACGATGAGGAAGAGGCGGTTGCCGTCTGGGGCCGCTACCTCGACCTGATCCTCAAGCCGCAGGAGGGCACCAAGAAGGTCTCCACCGCGCTCAAGCGCGAGTTCAAGGCCGGTCGCATGACCTCTCGCCAGGTCGTCGGCATCACCCTCCAGGTGAAGGCGGCTGAGCAGGGCGAGACGGCCAAGGTTCTGCAGAAGCTGGCCGCAGGACGCCCTATCTGAGAGTTCCTGAGCCCGAGCGCCAGGAGCTCTACATCCTCCGCCGCTACTTCGGCATCAACGCCCACGAGGCCAAGTACGTCATGCCCAGATGGGAGCGCGAGATGCTGATCGAACAGTTCATCAAGGACCAAGATGGCAGCTAGGACGCGCGTCTACATCGACGCCTCCGCCGAACAACTGGAGGCTGAGATCAGAAAGGCCGAGCGCGCCCTGGAGCGCCTCGGCCGCGAAGGCACAGAGAACGGCCGGCAGGCCGCGAAGGGCATGGAGACGGCGACCCTCGCCACCTCCAAGTACGCCCGTGCAGCAGCAGGAGCAGCCACCGTCACCTCACGGGTCGGGAGTGCTGCAAGGACCGCGGCTCCCTATTTGGGAGCCGGACTTGCTTTGGGACTCGCTAAAGCCGTCGCTGAGGCACGGGAGGCGGAGAAGGCGCTCGCTCAGACCGAGGCGGTGATCAAGTCAACGGGGGGTGCGGCGAACGTCACCGCAGACGACGTCGCAAATCTCGCCAACTCGATCAGCCTCAAGTCGGGGATCGACGACGAGGCGATCCAGTCAGGCGAGAACCTGCTCTTGACCTTCAAGAACATTCGTAACGAGGCGGGCAAGGGCAACGACATCTTCAACCAGTCGACGCAGGTCATCACCGACATGTCGGTCGCGCTGGGACAGGACCTCAAGTCCTCCGCCATCCAGGTCGGCAAGGCCCTGAACGACCCCACAGTCGGTCTCACGGCGCTGCAGAGGGTGGGCGTCACCTTCACCGAGCAGACCAAGGACCAGATCAACACGCTGGTCTCGCAGGGCAAGACGCTCAAGGCTCAGAAGATCATCCTCAAGGAGCTGACCTCCGAGTTCGGCGGCTCCGCAGCCGCCCAAGCCGACAGCTTCGACAAGCTCAAGGTCTCCGCCGAGAACTTTGCCGAGTCGGTCGGCGGCGAGGTCATGCCGACGCTTACCGACATGTCGGACGAGCTGTCGAAGATCCTCTCCGACAAGCACATGACAGGGGATCAGCGTGTCGACGCGCTGGGCAACTTCTTCGAGGAGTGGGCGGGGAAGGGGATCGACGCCCTCGAGGACGCCGCCCCTGAGATCGCCCACACCGGAGCGGTGATCGCCAAGGACATGATCGGCGCTTTCGCTCATGCCTGGTGGGACTCCGACGTCCTCGGCAAGCTCTTCCTCGGCGCCGGCGCGCTTCGGCTCTTCGGCGGCCCCGGGGTCTTCAGCAAGCTCGGCGGGACGATGTGGCAGCGGATGATCGGCGGGATGGGGTCGAGCACCGTTGCCGGTGCGGCCGGCGGCGCGGGGGGCGTGCTCGGCAAGTTCGCCGCCCCCGGGGCTACGCCCGCCCGCCCGATGTTCGTTGCCGTCGTCAACGGCGGCATGCCTGGAGGAGACATCCCCGGTGGCACCGGGACGAAGGGCGGCTGGTGGAACACCGCTAAGAGCTGGGGCAAGGGGGCGGCCCTCGGCGGTGCCCGAGGTGGTCTCGAGGCCGCCGGTGTGATTGTCGTCTTGGGGGCCGCCGCAGGGACCGCCGCGATCGGTGGTGCCGCTGGCTCGGCCATCGAGGACAGCCTCGCCCCCGACGGCGCCGGTGGGCTGACGAAGGCCCAGAAGGGCGTCGCCAAGTTGCGGGCCGAGGTCAAGAGGCTGGCCGAGGCGGGCGAGGAGATCCCGGCTCGGATGATCACCAAGGCGGGTCTCAACCCGAAGGAGCTGAAGGACGCCGGCTACAACGTCACCGGCCTGCGAGTGAACATCAAGAGCCTCTCGAAGACCCTGGACGACAGCGGCGACGGCTTCAGCGCATTCACCAAGAAGCTCAAGCGCCAGTTCGGCAGCCTCGAGGACGCCGCCGCGGCGAGGAGCAAGGGGCAGCGCACGGCCCTGGCTACCGC
>ERZ724522.1927-NODE-1927-length-10295-cov-5.017188_pt1 | contig 10295 bp, 3 predicted proteins | sample MGYA00376055_ERZ724522 | MGnify/ENA primary metagenome ERZ724522 (study PRJEB28724, sample SAMN07190884) | wastewater metagenome | isolation source: effluent of sewage treatment plant in Hong Hong | place: Hong Kong | collected 2016-03-17 ... | reverse complement strand
TACAAATTCTAATCTACCCGGACTATTTACTGTAATATCATTATTATTTAAATTTACATTTGGAGTTGTAAATTTTGTATTAGTACTTATTGATAAAGTTGAATTTTGTATTGTTCCTACAGCAAAAGTATTAAATAATACAGGCGAAGTGCTTTGTAATATTAAATTTGTATTATTTATATACATATTGTCTTGTATAGTCAATAAGTTTATTGATATGTATGATTCATAACTATATATATTAGATACAGTTAATGGTAAATATTGACCGGTAAAACTTGTTTTATATAAGCCAACTTCAGAAAAATAACTATCTAATCTTGTATCTGTATTTATAAAACAATTTTCAAATATTGTTTTTGAATGGAAATTAAATGTACCATTAAAATTTAATGTTAAATCTCTAAACTTAAATCCATTTCCATATGCAGTAAATTCTACATCGTTTGTAAATGTTAATGATGCTTTTTCTCCTAAAAATACAACTTCTCCAAAGTAAGTTATATTAGTTAAATAAACATTAACATCTCCTCTAACTTTAACTACATTTGAATTTAATGTATTGTTATTTTGAGTAATATTTTTTAACCATGTATCTACAGCTATATAGTTTGAAAAATTACCTAATGATTGATAACTATTTGAATTACCTGACCCTGTTAAAATTAATTCAAAATTAGCTCCAGAATCATTTACAAATCTTCTTAAATCTTTAACTTCTCCAGAAGTAACTACTAATGAGTTATTTAAAGTTATATTTACTAAATATAATGGAGTTAAATCTTTTCTCTTTAATACTAAATCATTAAAATTAACTGCATTAACTTCATAACTAGTTAAAGTAATTGGACTATATAATTCATATTTTCCATCACCTCTATCTGCATTTAATATTGTTACTAATTCTCCTTTATCATTTATACAAACATACCAATTTAAATTATTATCTGTTGATGTAGTTAATCCTGGATTTGTATATTTTAATTGATATTTAGGTATATATACTTTTGATTCATTTAAATTAATAAATTTACCATTTACTAATGCAACACCACCTTTTATATCAAAGGTATTATTTATTAAAGGCATTACTGTTTGATAATTACTTCCAACTAATTCTAATCCTCTTACAATGCCATTTTCATGTAAATATTTATCTCCAGCAGAAATAAAATCTAAAGCACTTGTTGTTAAATGTTTTTCACTTATATTACCAAATTGTCTTTTATCTTTTGTATTTGTTACAGATTTTGTAATATCATTATATTGACAAACTCCTAAAACCATTAATTCTGAATCATATTGTATACTTGGAAATAATTGTATTTGTGTAAAATTATTTGTATAACTTGATATTGTTGAAGTTATATCTGTTTTAAAATCAATATAATCTATACCAGATTCATCATAAAATCTTATAGTTTCACCTTTTAATCCACTTGCTTTTAATCCTAATTTACTTTCAACACCACCTACATAATTACATAAATAACCTGTAAATATTTCTGTTGTAGAATCATAACTTGTTTTTAAATATATTAAACTATTTAAACCAGATGTATATCCTCTTAATTTTGGAGAAACATCAATAAAATCAAAAACATTATTTGATATAGATGCATCAAATCTAGCTCTTTCATGATTAAATATAGTTGCTTTATCAGTTATATATGTTTCAAATAATCTTTTATAATTTGCAGCAGAAGAACCATCACTAACATGTCCATAATTAAATGATACAGAATCTTCTGAGAAATATAATTTAACATTATTTCCTACATCAGATACTGTATTAGGTGAACTTCCTAATCCATATACACCATCTGTAACAGTTATTCTTGTTGTTAAATATCCATCACAATTACAAATATCAAAATCAATTGATTCTATTGTAAATCTACCATAATCGGCAAAATTATATAATGAGTCAGTTAAAGATAAAGTTGGTAATACTGTAATTGTTTTACCTTTAGCTAATTTACTTGTTGATAAATTTAATAAAACTTCATATGTTATTTTAACTCTATCTGATAAAACAGTTTTACTTAAAACATATCCATCCCAATATCCATCTCCATTAGAATCTATATTTTGAAATACATCTGTAGCAAATAAATCTAATTCATATCCATTTAAATAAAAGAAGTTTCTTTTTAATGGAACATGTACTTTTGTACTAACTATAGCTTGTTCTGAAGAACTAAATGATGTAGCAAATGGTGGGCCAGCTACATTTGCATATCCTCTTCCTAAAGCTAATGGATCTTTAGAATTATATGTATCTATAATATTATTTGGATAACTTAAATTTGATGAAGAAGTATAATTACCATTTGTATCAACAGTTCCAGCTATAATAGCAAAACCAGCTCCACCATATGGTTCACTTAACATTATACCAAATTCACCAGCATATTGATATGCTATAAATCTATAGTTATAACCATATTTTCTAAATGCTTCATTTGTATTATATACTATTGTATCTATAGTATATAATCCTGGAGTAGCTCCTAAATTACCTGTAACATCTATACCTGGTAATGTTATTACTTTATTATTTGGATTTCCATCTGGATAAAATTCTAGATATAAATTATAATGACTACTATCTATACTTGATAAGTTAATACCATTACCTAATGCACTAGCAGATCTTGGGTGTGCTACTATTAAACTTGATGGTAATCCTAATTCATTATTAGCTTGTGCTATAGATAATATACCTTGTTTTCTATCATGATAATTTGGTCTATCTATTCTTGCAAAACCTAAAGTAGAATCTAATAAATTTTTACCATTAATTCTAACATAAAATTCTTTATTTAATCCAACATATCTAATTTTTACTGAATCTATTATATATTTTATTTCTATGCCACCATAATCAATTCTAATTATATCTCCTGGTTTTACTTTAGAAAAGTAACTATCAAATAAACCAGAATTAGAATCTGTAGTAGATGGAACAAATTTTATAACATCATCACCAACATAAATATCATCTACAGGAGTAGCACCGCTACCATTTAATAAATATGTTATTACAGGTGTTACTGGTACAACACTTTGGGCATATCCATCTAATTCAAATATAGAAGATCTTGATGCTCTAGATATACCATTTTCAAATAGATTTTGTAATCTAGATCCAATTAATAATAATGAATTTGAATCAACAAATTCACTAAATTTTTGTAAATTATCTATTGATTCTGGTATAGCATTAAATCTAGAACTATCTACAAATATAGCTCCTGCTGTATGACTAAAATAATCAGGTAATATTACTCCAGGTGAACTTTGTATACCATTATTTTTTTGATGTCTTACATAATCATCATTAAGATCTTTTATTAATAATGTAGCTGTTGTTGTATCTCTTAATACACCCAAATTATTTAGTATATGTAATACAGGATTTGTATCAACATGAATATCTGTTAATGTATGATTATAATTAGTACCATTTAAATGATCTTGTAATTTATATCCTACAGTATCATAAAAATTTTCTAAAGCTACAACTCTTAATTTTAATAAATCTATAGCGTTATTTAAAAATGTTGTTGTAAAATTTAAATTTAATTTAGATTCATCTATAGCTGCTGATGATGATACTTCAGAATTTGTTATAGGTAATGTTACTAAACCTAAACCAGATATAGCGGAAGGTTTTATTGTTCCATCTGGTTCTATAGATACATCTAATCTACTTGATATGTCTGTTAATGTTCCATTACCAGTTGTTCCTAAATATGTTTCAATAGCAAATATAGCGTCTCTACAAGCATTTATTACTTGAGCGCCTATTTCTGAAAGATTATCATCTATTCTTGGTATTTCTGTATCTGTATCTATAGTAGTAGGGAAGTTTGTCATATTAACCTATGTTTTTATCATTTAAATTTTGTTCTTGAGATTGAATATTTTGTTGATTATTAACATTTTGTTTTTCTTTAAATTGTTGTATTTTTTCTTTAAATACTCCATTTACAATTTGATAAGCTAATCCAGAAAATGTACCAGCTGTTAATCCAAAAAATATTCTTGCTGTATCACCAATGTTTCCATCAAAATATTGGTATCCTTTAGCAAAGTATGCTATAATACCTCCCATCAATAATGGAAATAAAGGTAATACTAATTTATTCCATAACATATTTTCTTTATCTTTAAGAAAATATTCTACAATTGTTCTGAAAATATAAGTTATTGCGTTTAAACCCAAACAAAATAATATAAAATTTAATGCCCATGCAAAAGAAAATGCGTCCATAATATCCTCTTTTACTATATTAAATAATTATACTATTTATATTAAAAGGTGTATTTTATAATTGTATCTCCAAAAGCAATATTAAATGTTGGTGAACCTGTTTTTGTAGCTATAGCGTTCAATAAAATATAAATATTGTCTGTTAAATATTTTGTTGAAGTATCTCTATAACTATATATTAAATCACTAGATAATGTACTAGTATCTAATACTAAAGTTCCAGTCGTATTACCTGAACTACTTAATGAAATATTTTTATTTGACCAAGCAGATTGATTTCCAACACTAAATTGTCCTGAAAAATCAAATATATCATTATTTTGATACAATAAAGCTCCTAATTTTAATGCAACAGAACCAGGATTTGTTAACTTATAATAATATGTAATTGTTATTGTTTTTATTTTTGCTCCTAAAGGTAATGATGTTATTGGTAATATCCATGTAAAATTTGTTGCATCATCATTTTGTATTGTACCAATATTTGTTTTACTTGCAGCTATAACTTTTGTTCCTGGAGATACAAATGTACTTAAATTAGATGCTACAGAAAATGTACTCCATAATGGCAACAATGAATTTGGTGCTGTTGCAGCTATAACTAATTCTTTATTTGTATCTGATGTATGTGCATTATTAGCTAATGATCTTAAACTTTCAGCTCCAATATTTAAATTAGATAATAAATTAATATTATCTTTTATTAATGCTTTTGTTACATCTACATATATTAATTCTGTTTCTCCTGAAGTAACACTGTTTGGATAAGATGAATCAAAATAATTATTTATTATAGCATGTTTTGCATCTGCTGTAGTTATATTATATTTAACTAAATAACTTGATAAATCTGTATCTTTTCTACTAAATGTATTTCCTATTAACTTAGTATTTACATTTGCTGCTGTTATTGTATACATTTCTAATGCTCTTATTGTGCCTGGTGTATAACTTTGATTATTCACTGTTATAAATTGATTACTAACTACATTTAATGTATTTAATTCTTTTATATATGTACCTATTACATTTTGTCCTGATATAGCTTCAACATTATTTATTATGCTTATAAAATTATTTTGTAAATCTATATTTGTGTCATTACCTATCGCATTACTATTTTCAAAATATAATCCAACATATTTTGTATTTGATGTTGTTCCATTATCATTTTTTAATCTTCTTAACATAAGATCAAAATAACATGAGTGCACTTTAACTGTATTAAATTTAGAAGAATTAATAAAATTAAAAACTCCTATATAACCTGTACCAGCATATCCTGTTGAATTATACATCATTGGTGGTAATGCATTACTTAAATTATTTATTTCTGGTGCAGATGTACTTGAATAATTTGTATAATTAACAAATACACAATCATTTATTGTTATAAAATTTCTTGGATCATAACTTGATACATATCCTGCATTAACTCCATTTCTTAAATCTAAAGCTAATAAACATGCTGAATATGCATTATAATCTGATGTAGAATCTGTTCCATAACTTGATCTTAAAAACTTACAACCAGATATACATAAATTATTTTTTGTAGAATATTTTGTTGTATTATTTGCTTGTATTAATTTTAATGATTCACCAGATATTTGTAATGGTAAATCACAATAATCAAATACTGTATTTATTATATTTATTGTATTTTTTCCTTCAATAAATAATGTAGGTATAGCATAATTCATTGATGTACTTGTTATAGCTATTTTACAATTATTATTGTTATATCTTACTCCATGTAATATATTATTTGATACATTAATGTTTTTACCACTTAATTTTACTATAGATGGTTGTCCATTACCATCAAAGTCTGCTATATTTGTTGCAGTAAATCCTAAAACTAAATGACTTGGTGATGCACTATCTAAATTATAACAACTTACATAATTATCATTAAAATTAATTATATTTTCACTTTGTATATAAACTAATGAGTTATATGATATTGCATATAAATCACTTGAAGGTGAATATGGACCAAGATTTCCATAAAATGTAAATTTATTTGCTTCTATATTTACTAAATTATCTTGAGTTGAAGCTGTTGGTGTACTATAAGCTCCATCTTGAGATATACTTATTGCAGATCCAGATAAACAATTAAATATATTGTTTTTTATATTTATATTTTTAAAATATGGTATGTCTATAGAACATGCTGGATCTGAATCACCTATTTGTTTAAAATAACAATTATATATATTTACTTTTGTTAATAAATCATCACTTGTATATAATGCTGGATCATCTGTTGTAATACCAACATCATTAAAATAACAATCTTCAAAAGATATAGTTCCTTCATATGTAGAATATGTTAAACTTGAATTAAATCCACATGAAACTCTTGGAAATATTACGTCAGCACCTAATGTTTGTTCTTTATAAAATTTTACACCAGATACTTTATTTGAAAAATAAACTGTTCTTGTAGAATTATTATAAGAAATACCTATATTAGGATATTTTGTACCATTTTTAACACCTAATAAAGTTATATTTGTTCTTAATCCAAGAGAAGAATATATTACATAATCACCTGGTAATACATGTACAATTGTAGTATTTGTACCTGCATATAACATTGCTGTATCTAAAGCACCTAATCCGTTAAAATCACCAACAAAATTACTATTTTTACCAGCAACAACAATTTCTAATGTATCATTTTTTTCTAAATCTAAAGTATTACCAGTTATTGTATAATAAGTTCTATTAAAATCTGTAGTTGGTGTTGAATCAAATGTATCATCTACAAATCTTAATACTCTACAATTTGTTATATTACCTATATTACCAGTTATACATACTCTACAATTATATGTAGTATCACCTGTATCTAAATCTTGATTTGCTATATATATAAAAGTATTTACAGGGGCATTTGGTCTACTTGTTTTTATTACATTATTAGAAGCTGTTATATTACAAGCATTTGTAATTATAAATGAATTATTAGCATAATCAGATGCATTATTATTTTTACCATTTACTTTAATTTTATTATTAGTAAAATTTAAATGATTTAAATTACCAGTTGTTGGAGTAAATTTTATACCATAACCAAAACCATCTATAAAACAATTTTTTATTGTTAATATTGTATTTGCAGCAGATGTAGCATTATCTGTTTCTAATACAGATTGAGTAATACTATATGAACTAACAATATTTCTTCCTAAGAATTTAACATTATCTATAGTTAGATTAGTACCTAATTCTTGTTTAATTAAAGGATTTGATGTATTTTTAGGATTTTTATAAGTTAAATCTCCTAAAGATATTGGAGACATATAATTATCTGAAATAATTAAATTATATATCTTTGTTTCTCTTGAAAACATAAACCCTGGTGTTTGAGCTGGGTCAACGGCTGTATCTGCAATTCTATAAGAATCCTGCTTAATTTTAAAAATTGGTTTTTGAGGGGTTGTGGCGTTTATGAGGTAAGTGCCAGACAATTCTCCCATAATTGTTATACCGGCCGGAATGTTTATTGTATCATCTACCTTATATGTACCAGCTTTGATTAAAATAACACCTCCATTTTTTAATCTTGAATAATTTTCATTAAGAGGATTTGTTAAAATATCATTTATTGTAGAATTAATACTTGATACTGCTAAATTATATGTACCACCAGAAGCATTTCCATCAAATACAGATAAACCATTTCCAATAGTAACAAAACTAGCAGCATTAGATAATATTGTATTAAAATTATCTAAAAATTCTTGTACATTTGTATATGTATTAGAACCTACAGTTAGATTTGGATTAATATCTATTGCATCTGCTTTATGACGATAATTTGTACCATCAATATGATCTTGAAATTGATATCTTGTTGTGTCTAGTCTACCATTATTTGATGTTTTATCAAAAAATTTTGCCATGATTTAGTTCCTGTTATATTATAATAGTATGCCCATGACCTAACTCATCAATTATAATTGGATTGTTTAAATTATCAAATTCTAATCTATGAGAGTGACCTGCTGATACAGATGTCAATTGTGGCATTGTTCCATTTTCATTTTTCTTTATTGTATGTGTATGTGGTTGCATTCCTGGTATACTAGAAACACTAGTAATAACAAGTTCAGGAAAATAAGATGTGTTATTAAAAGTTTTGACTTGATAAGCGACATCAGTTTTACGAATACGTTGTAAAGTAAATTTTTGAGCACCCATAAATTTATTTAACAATCTATTTCTTGTTACATTTACAACTTCATATCTATATTCTTCATTATCTGCCGGATCAAATCTTATTATAATATCTCTTTGTTTAATTGTTGGTTTTGTTAATGTCCATCCATTTAAAGTAAATTCACTTTCTAAACCAGCTTCTTGTTGTTTTATAGTTTCTTGTGAAGAATCTACTCTAATTAATATTCTACCATCAGATCTATCTGGATTATAATATTGTTCATAAGATAATATTATTCCTCCACCAAAACAAATTGGACATCTATCATCTGGATATTGAGAAGTTGGTAAATAACAATTACATGTTATACCAGTATATCTCATTTTTAATAATACAACTGGTTCACCAGTAACACTTAGTAATACTTCTTGTCTAGCATTAGATTCTTCATTAAGATTTAATCCTCTAACTAATCCTGAAGATTCATATCCATCTACACAACCTCTTTCTCCACCAATATAACTTCCAACACATTCTCCATTTAATAATGCAACAGGATCACCTCTTCTCCATCCAGAATTATCATAATGTGGATATTGTTCTGTAACAGTTTCATTAATACTTAAATCTGTATTTATATCAAGTGTTTTTTGATGATACCCATCTGTTTCATTATATGAAAATTGAGGATAATCAAATCTACTTTGACATTCAAATATTCTTGTATTTTGTTCTTCTTCTCCAATATATAAATGTACATAAGGATTTAATTTAGAATAACCATCATATCCATCAACATTATGTATATAAATATTTGAACCTAATACACCTCTAGTTACTCCTCCTAATGAATATCCATCATTAGATGTATAACTACATAATTCATATCCTATTTTACAATAACCTGAACTTGGAAATCCTGAAGCATCAATTAATGTTATTGTTGTAGAACTTTGATCAATATCAGAATATAATAAACTTTGTGGATATTGATATAAATTACTTGATATTACATTTGGTATATTTAAATTTGTTGTTAATGGATTATATTCTAAAGCTCTAACTGCAAAATAATAAGTTTCACCAGGATCAAATATATCTAATTTAACATAATTATTTGTTCCTGTATATATAAATTGAGGTTGATTAATATCAAAATATTTATTATTATAATATTCATTTGGTAAATTACTATAATAAATATTATAAGCTATTGAATTTGTACGAGTTTTTGGATAAGCTCTATTAAATTTTAAAGTTAAAGATATACCATCGCTTTCACATATGACAGTACTAATTCCAACATTATTAGGATTAAGATAATAACTCATATATAAATATTTATTTATTATGTTAATTTATTTTTTAATTTTTTTCTTTCATTTGTATCATTAATATCATGATGATCTAATAAATCATTTGTATATTCTTTTGCTACTTCATCTCCAAATATACTTTTAATATATTTGATTTGATTTTTAAATCCTTCTTGTTCTACAGGATTATATAAATAAGATTCTTTGTCATAATTATTTGTAGGATGTTTACCTGTAGTTTGTTGTAGCCAATGTACAGATTCATGAACTATATAACTATAATCTTTAAAAAAATCTCCATCAGATAATAAACTATAATTTAACCATATTATACCATGTTCAGTTCTAGCTGATACATCTAAATCTTTAAAAAAGATAGGTATATTATCAAATTGATTAATATCAACATTATATTTTTTAAATACATCAATTACAACTTTATTTTTTTTAACATATTGTTTTGCTGTATTAATTAATTTCATTAATTGAATTTTTGGTATTTTTTTTACATCTTCTAAAGAAAAAT
>ERZ724522.1926-NODE-1926-length-10295-cov-11.145020_pt1 | contig 10295 bp, 5 predicted proteins | sample MGYA00376055_ERZ724522 | MGnify/ENA primary metagenome ERZ724522 (study PRJEB28724, sample SAMN07190884) | wastewater metagenome | isolation source: effluent of sewage treatment plant in Hong Hong | place: Hong Kong | collected 2016-03-17 ... | reverse complement strand
TACCAAACGAACAAGCAACGATTCAGTTTGGTTGTGCCGCTCTTGCCACTGTTTCTCAGGATGAAGGTTTGGTTGCTTTTGTAGCACAAGCTGGTACTGGTGGTAAGTTTGTTGTAGCTATTGATGGAACTACTCCACATAACATCTCTACACCTGCTATTGAAAGAATTCTAGAAGCAGAAGGTTCTGACATACAAGATGCTTGGGCATACTCTATTCGTATCCAAGGTCACTTCTTTTATGTTCTAAATTTAGACACCGGGAAGAGAACCTTAGTTTACGACTATGATACCAAGATGTGGCATGAGTGGAATTGGTATGATACCACGCTTCAAGGTTATACAATGTTTCCGATGATTGATCAAGTAGAAATTGGTAATACATCGTACATGATGCACGATACAGATGGATACATCTATGTAGCTGATCCAGATGTATATCGAGATAATGGTAATGCCCTAAGAGTACAGATTCAAACTAGTAAGTTTGATGGTGATACCTCTATGGTTAAATTCTGCAGTCGTCTTTCATTTATTTGTGACGAACAAACATCAGCGTCAGCTATGACTGTTTACTACTCAGACGATGACTACCAGACTTGGAAACCTAGTGGTGGTAGAACTACTGACTTGTCTAATAGAGCCTATCTGTATCGTCTTGGTACGTTCAGACGTAGAGCATTCCAGTTTACACATACAGCTAATACACCACTAAGGTTTGAGGCTATTGAACTTGAGATTGAGAAAGGTGTCCATTGAGTTCCCTTCCTCCTCCTCCGATTAAAGATCCTAATACATCTTCGTATGTATGGCAAGACTGGTTTCGTCAATTAAGGAATAGAGCTAATGCGGCACTTACTACTGTTACATGGAGTGGTATTGATTTCACTGGTAGTAATCTTACTGACATCCTTACCAAAGACCATAATGTCCTAACTAACAAGCAAGGTGGTACTACTGGAGAGTATTACCATCTTACTAGTAATGAGTACACTGGTGGTTCTACAAGTAATATTGATGCTGCAAAATTACAGACTAAGACATGGGCAGTGCCAGCAGCTATCGGATCTACTACCCCTGCTGCAGGTACGTTTACCACTCTAGCTTCTACTGGAAACACTACAATTGGTGACTCAAGTAGCGATGGTTTTACAATTAACCCAAGTGCTGTTACTTGGGCTAATAATCCAACACATTCAGGTAACCATACATTTTCTGGTAATATTACTATAAATGGTAATACTACTCTTGGAGACAGCACTTCTGACCTAACTAAAGTTTCTGGTAATTTAGTAATGCCAAAGACTAGTGGTTATGGTATCCAAGTTGATACATCCTCCCCGTCATTTGGTTGGAGAGATCTCCTAGGTCAGATTCAAACAAGAGGAGTTGGTGCTTCTGATCCAGACTGGGTTGCTTACAGAGGGAATGTATATCAATACCAATTTAAAAATGCACATTTACATGAAGCCTGGTTAAATTTTCATATTCCCCATGATTATGTCCCTGGAAGTGATTTGTATGTTCATGTACACTGGTCCGAGATAACTGTAGATACAGGTGGGACTGCGGGTGTTCCTGGGAATGCTAAGTGGTATTTTGATATTTCCTATGCTGATGGTCATGGTACTGCAGGTGGATCGGCTGATCCATTTATTGCTCCGATCACAGTATCTGTAGTACAACAAGGAAGTACTACACAGTATGGGCATATGATTGCTGAAGTTCAATTTACGAATAATGGTGGTACTGGTGGTCTTATAGACAGTAACACAATTCAAGTAGATGGTTTAGTACTAGTAAGGATTTATAGAGATCCAGCAGATGTTGCAGATACTTTGAATCAAGATCCATTTGTTCATATGGTTAATCTTCATTATCAAAGTAATAATATGGCAACAAAGAACAAAGCTCCAAATTTCTATAGTTAATAATAGGGAATCTAAATATGTTCGAGAGTCTTCTCCCAATAGCAGGTAGTGTTCTAGGTGGTCTCTTCCAAGATGATGCCGCCCAGACCCAAGCAGATGCCACTAGAGCGGCAGCAGGTACTGCAGCAGAAGCAGCTAATCCACATCTACAATGGCAGAAAGAAGTAGCTATTCCATATCTGACCAAGATTCTTGAGAGTCAGGCTGGTCCTACTAGTCCATCTAATCTTCTTCGGGATAGATCGCTAGCGGCAGTTCTACCACTTCTTGAGAGATTGAACACTGGTGGTCTTCCAGAAATGTTTGATCCTCAGTCAAGAGATGCTGTAAGTGCTCGAAGACTCCGTGATATTGGTATGAATGAGTTGTCAGATCGTGCTGACAACCCGATGAAGTTTGCTTCCTATAGGGATAGAGAAGCTGCCAGCCAGTTGGCTATGAACTCCCTTACAGATCCAGTATCATTCCTCGAAGGGCCATATGCTAGGTTCTTTGATCAAGCTGGTGAAGATGCTATTAGTCGTAATGCTATGGCAAAAGGACAAGGGCGTAGTTCTGCTCTGGTAGAAAATCTACATAGATTTGGTGGAAAAACGGCAGAAGATTCCTTCCAGAAGTTTGTCAATAATCTTCTTTCACTAGCTGGTCAACGTGGTCAGAACTTTACTACTGACGAGTCTAGTTCTCTACAAGCTATGAATGCAGGTAATGCTATGTTGTCTGCTCTGATGGACCAAGCTAGTAAAACATCTGGAGAAGCAGATAGGAATATTAAAGCACGTCTTGGTACCTTATCCGATATCTTTAATTTTGGCACTGCTGGGAAACAAGATCCATTCTTTGATAAACTTGTCTCTCTTGCTGGTGGACAACCTGCCGCTGCTGCACAGGCTATTATTCAAGGCAACAAGACTGCAGGAGAACAGACACTTGGTGGAACTCTTGCTCTCTCACAAGGTCTACAAAAAGGTTTGAATGCTCTATATAATAATTCATTAAATCCACAATCGAGTGGGTCACAAGCTCCTTATCCGTATAGTGATCTAAGTCCAGTTGAGAAACCACTTCAGACATCAATGATTGACTGGGAAAATCCTTCTTTCAATTACGGAAATTCTTCCTTTAATAATACAAAGGGTCTAGATTAATTATGTCCAGTTTATTCAATGCTGCTTATAAGGATTCGTTTGGGTCTACTCCAAATGATGATGTTTTCTCTGTTGCTAATGGAATGAACCAACTTCAACTTTTCAGACTAATGTATGAGAAGCAGAAGATGGAAAACGAGAGGTATGGTCAGATGACTCCTATGGAGTTGGACATAAAAAATTTAGAAGCTGCTAGATCAAGAGAGCAGAGTAAACCTGAATTTGTTCGCCAGTTTGCTTTTGGTAGCTTTGGTAAGTCTCAAACAGAACAAGCAAAGGGTGCAGAAGATATGGCTACCCTTGGTGGTAAAATTGCTAAGACCAACCAAACTAATCAGACTGATAGATTCAATAGTGAAAATAATTATATTGTCTCTGCTCTTGATAGGGCCATTGCTACTGGAGATCGTAGTGGACTTCCAGAGTCCTATCGTAATCTTCCTAAAGAAGCTCTAGTTTCATTACAAGATACTATGAAGACAACTCTAGCAGATTCTCCAACTCATAGAGCTGCTGTTGATCTAGAGAATGTAAAGGGAACGAATCAAGCTGCTGTTGCTGAAATTCAAGGGATGGATCAGAAAGAGATCCACGCGGCTAGTGATGCTTCTCGTGAGCGTATTGCTGCTGCTCATAATTCAACTCTGAGAGCTATTGAAAACTCTAAGAGATCTGATTCAGAGAAACAGCAATCCTTTGAACAATTAACAGCATACTATGTTAAGAAAATGAATGAATCAGCTAATCCAGAAGATAGGAAGGCTTATAAAGAGGCCGCCGAAGATGCTTATAGAAGGGGACTTGCCTATAAAGAAGCCTCAGCTAGAGCAAAGGCTGAGGAAGAAGCAAAGATCTTTGCTTCACTGCAAGGTCAGCATGGTGGTGCACAACCAACTACTGCATCAAGAAGTGTTATCAAACTAGACTAATATGCCAATCTACGAATACCAAGGACAACAGTACGATATAAGTACTGAAGATCCTAATGAAGCCAAGACAAAGATCCTTTCTTTTTTGGAGAAGGGAAAATCTCCAAAGAAAAAGACTAGTATTATTGATGATGCTAGTTCTAAGTTATTTGATACTGCTCAGGATCTTTTAGTTAAAACACCTTCTTTTCTAGCTGGTGGAGTTGCTGGAGCAATCTCAGATATTACTGGTAGTGAGGATGCTGGTGTAGTAAGAGATATTTACTTTGATAAAGTAAAGGAGTTATCAGATAAAAGAAGGGAGAGAGAATCAAATCTAGATAGAGGTGAAGGTGGTAAAGTGGTGGGAGCTCTTGCTCAGATTCCATTTTATCTCACACCTATGGGTGCTGGTGCTATGATTGGATCTAGTGGGGCCAGTACTGGAGAAGATTTGGTTAGAGAAGGAGCATCACCAGAGCAAGCTCTTTCTGGTGCTGGTTTTGACATGGCTTCGGCTGCTGCTATGTATGCTCTAGGTCCACTCACAAACGTTACAGGTAGGCTAGCTAATGCTGGGGTACAGGCCGGTATAAACGTAGCACAGGAAGCTGGTATTAACCGTCCTATGCAGAATGTTATCCGTGAAAATGCTGATCTACCAAGGCTCCCTGAGATGGGATGGGGGGACTATGCTGCGGCTGCTGTTCCTGGTGCAGTGTTTGGTGCAATTTCTCCAAAGAAAGGGAAACCAGGGGAGACACCACTACCAGATGAAACACCTAAGATTGACCCTGATAAAATATGGGTTACTCGTCAGGAGGCTAAACTTCGCACTGTAGAAGCACAGACTCTTGTTCTTTCTAAACAGATAGATTCCATCAGACCTCGTAGTGATGGGACTTATTCTGAAGCTCAGTTCAAGATGATTCAAGATCTAGAGGCAAAGAAAGCAGACAAGGAAGCAGAAGCATCTTCCATTAAGAAGAATATTGCTGCTTATAATGAACCTAGTGTTGCTGAAAAGGTAGATGCTCTTTCTGTTGAGGATATTCTAGGTAAAGAGGACTTAGCTGAGATTGACTTTAACGAAAAAGTTAGAAAATTTTCTAGTGATTCTGGGTCAGAAATTGGAGGTGTTTCACACCTTAAAGGAATTATAGAGGAATTACAAGCTGTTTATATAATGTATGGACCAGAAGCTGGAGAAGCTCTCTTACTAGATAGAGCTAGTAGAGCTCCAGAATCAAGTGGGTTTTCTGATGAAATACGAACAAAGGGATTCTTAGATGAACTCAATACAGAACTCTCTCGGAGAGCTATAGACTTTCATAGAAAAGTCGGTTCTAACACCACGGCAACTACCAGTAAACAACGTGGTTCTTGGACTCCTTTTGAGAGTTCTGAAGAGCCTCGTCCTGACGAATCCAATGCTCCAGGTATCCATGAACCGCAACCAAGAAAAGGAAAATTAGGATTCACTAAGTTTATTCGTGAAAAGATTGATCCTGATTTTGATGACCCACGTCATAAACAACCGCCCCCTCCAATTGACGAGGGCTTAACTCTTTCTGAGTGGGCTGTCAAGGATGATGGTATTGATCCATTTGGGAAACCCCCAGAGGATTCAAGGGAACTTGCTATCTATAACCAGAAACGAGTAGAACTAGAGCGTGCTGGTATTATTGAAACACCAATAGGAAATCCAACAACTACTGGAAGAAATCCAACTCATCGTATTGTTGGTACTGAGATTTCTTACATCAAAAATCCAGACGACTCTCTTTCTCCAGTAGAAACACCTGTATTGTCTCCAGAAGGAAGATATAAAGGTAGAGAATTTAGATCTTCAGAAAAGGCTAACAACTTTGTTAAACGTCTTGAAGGTCAAGTAGAGTCTATGAAAAAGCGTTACGACAAACTTCGTGAAGCTTTTGATTCTGGCACTACTATTTGGAATTCAGAGACTCGCACTACGATGCCTGTTACTGAAGATGTTCTAACAAAAGCTGAGTCAGATTATATTGATGCTCGTAATCGGCTTGGAAGGTATCGTTCTAAGGATATGGGGTGGAGAGAGGATAAAGTATCAAAACCACAGATTACAGAGACATTCAGTCTAGATGATGATGCTAACAAGACAGTAGAGCAAGTTAAACAAGATCGTATTGATGCTGGTTTGGATCCACTCCCACAACCTCCTAGAGGACCAGGGTTTAAACAACGCGGTTCTATTGATCTTTTTGCTTCTAATGAAAAGGGGAAAAGTGAGGATGTCCGACAAGTAGCTAGAAGACTAAAGAACCCTGAGTTTGATCGTTTTGTTGATGTAACTAACTTCAGATCCCCAGAGGAAATGTGGGCTGAGATGAAGGAGCCTTGGGTAAAAGACTGGGGTGGTGTTTTAAATAAAGCAGAAAGAGCAATGTTTGGTTTTCAGCAATTTGCTGAAGCTGTTAAACGTAAAGCTCCGTTAGTCTGGGAACAAGCTAAACTTATTCGTAGAGCCGAGAACCAAGAAGTAGAAGCCAAGCGGTTAATCTGGCATGGTAAAAATTCTGATTCTTCTTGGAAGTTTGGTCCAGTAAGGAAAATGAAACATGTAACTGATCCAGATTCTATGGAGACATTGTTACCTTCTCTATCTGACAATGATAAAATTGTTTTGACAGAGTTTCTTACTAAGAACAGTAACGAAAGAGTGAGACATACTAAGGCTGATATGTCTGGTCTTACTGACTTACAAAAGAAAGCCGTTAAAATCATCCAAGATTTTTATGACTCTGTACACTCAATCGGTGGTACTAAGTATCGTAATGGATATGTACATGCAGTTCGTCAAGGTGACTTTGCTGTTGGAATTACTACAAGTAAAGGAGATATGGTGCATGTAGAACCAGCACCCACCAAACAAATAGCAGAGAAAATGAAAGCTTACCTTGAGAAACAAGGTTATAATACTACTGATATTATTGATTTTAAACAGGAAGAGGGGAATCCAATTGGAGATTCTTATAGTACTGTAAAGGACACTTTAGAAAGTCTACGAGATCGTTTACCAGATGTTGATGCTGGGGAAGCTCTTCGTGCAATGGATGCTGCACAACAATTCATGGCTGATAATTCTACCCCAGGGAAACATAATCTTCGAGCAAGTCTATATTCTGGTTACAAAGGAACCTCCTTATTCAAAGGAAGAAAACAGAATGCCGAGGATTTCTTTAACTCATTCAAAAATTATTTAGACGAAGTAGCTGCACAAACTAAGAAGAATCAACTTGGTGCTGATACTGCAAGATTTTGGGAGAATGATTTTGGACGTAAATTAAAGGAGAACTTTCCAAATCAGTATGATACGGCCATGTATTTAAATGATGTGGCTATGAACAAAAATCAAGACTTCTACTTTAAAAATTCTAAGGGGGATGAAGTACCAATAATTAAGTCCTTTGATGATAAAGCGAGAAAAGTTATTGATGATTTCGTTTCAAGACAAGTTGTAGCTATTGGTGAGAATCTGTACAATAAGGGGCTAGTTAAGGACTTCAATCCATTCTACTACCCAGAAGTTCCTATCCTTGATCGCAGTATTGGACTTGCCGCACAGTTGTTCTATATTAGAACTCTTACCTCAAGACCAGCGTTCTGGGCTGGGCAATTTCTATCTTCTCCCTTTGCTGCTCGACAATTTCTAAAAGAAGGAACTGTATTAGATACACTAGTTGCCCAAGGAAAAGCTTGGGGTACTATTATGACTGGTGGAGACAAGGAGTTCTCCAATTTCTACAATGATATCAAACAAGGACGGGATACAATCAGACCTCAGTTTATTGTTGATATCAATAGAGTTCCTATTGTTGAGGATAAAGAGCATCCAACACTGAATAAAGTATTTATGTGGGGTACTGGACAAGAGCAAGCAGGCATTGCTGATGCTGCCTCAAGATACTTTACTCTTGCAATGGCTTACCATTTCTATAAAGATATGGGACTCTCAGGAACAAAGTTAAAAGAGAATGCTATTGCTCTTACTGAGAATACAATGCAGATGTACAATAGGGCTAATTCTCCACCAATTCTAAATAAGCTTGGTATTGTTGGTCAAAACATTGCACCACTACAAAAGTATGGTCTTGGACAACTAGAGAACTTGATTGGTGATATCAGGTATATGATGGATCAACCTGGTACTGCTGGTAAATTACGTGGTGCACTACCAGCATTGTCAACCTTAATGGTTACTATGATTATGGGTGGAACAACTGGTATCTCTCTTCTTACAGAGTACGAGATGGTACGGTATCTAACTGTATTTCTAGCTGACAAACTACTTGGAAAGGATTTAAGTAAGGCTTGGCCGTCTGCTATAGAAAATATGATGAAGCATCAGAACTGGTTACAGCAAGGAGTGCAAGCTACATACGAAGGATTAGGTACATCTAAACAGTTTGCTAAGGATGCTTCTACTCATGGTATTCCATCAGCTATGACTGGACACGACATTGGTTCTTCACTGAGATTTAATCCTTATGTCGGGGAATCAGTACTCAAACAAAGTTGGTCTCCTATTGAAAACTTTCCAATTGTAAAGCAAGCTATAGATCTTGCTGGAGTTGGATTTACAAAGGTAAGAAAACATACTGGTGGTAATGTTGATGAAGCTGAGGAAAGAAAAGCTGATCTCTCATTGCAACTTCTAGTTGGACAAAATTATCTAGTAGACAAGTTAAAGTATAATTCAGACAATAGACCTTTTGTTCCTGGTGGGGGTCGCTCTTATGGACAGGTTGTTCAAACACCAGAAGAACAGATTGGTCAATTAATAGGTTCTCCAACACTATCAACTGCTAAAGATAGAAAAGTAGTGGAGTTAATGGACAGGGATCAAAAGAAACTAGCCCAGAAACGACAGGATGCTATTGATCTTATCACTGACGGATACCTTGCTGGTGATAAAGAGAAGACTAATAAAGCCATTGAATTAGCTCTTGGTGCAGAGATGACCAAAGAACAGATTATGAGGGGAGTAAAGGCTTCTATTGTCCAGAGGAACAAGACAAGACTTGATGCTATGACTACCAATAGACATGGAATCCCACACTCTACAGAGCAGAAACGTAAATATATAGAAAGGCTACAGTATGAGTGAAGATAGTATACTTGCTTCTATCTTTAGAGTAGGAGATCAGGTAAAACGAAATCTACGTGATGCTTACTCTGATCCACTTGGTTATCTTGAGGGAGCAGTAATAGAGAACCATAAGAACTGGAAAAAGAAACCAGATGAAATGTCTATGGGCTTCTTCAATCCAGTTCCTCTTGGAACTATGGGTAACTTTGTCTTGAGAAAAGAGATAGAAGATGCTGTTACTAACCTGTCTCGTAGAGATTTCCTTAAGAAGAGTGCTGGTATAGCTGGAGGTAGTGCTGCTGCTTCTATCCCCGGATCTAAACTACTACAAAAGTTTGCTCCAGAGGAACGTGCTGTTGTTAAACAAGCTGCTGTTGAAGCTGCTCCTAAGTATAAGTATAACACCTTAAAAGAGTATCTGGATGATGTGGAAACCAAGGCTTATTCTGCTCATGACAACCCAGTTGATTTTCATCAACTAGGAGATGAGTTTACTTCTATTCCACAGCAGATGAGAGAGCAACTTCTTCGGGATGAAGAAGCTTACAAGACTTCTAAGTTCTTTTATAAAGACAATTTGAAAGGAAAGGCTCCTGGAGAATGGATTGATCCTTTTACTGGACAACCCCACAGTGAGGAGTTCTTAAAGAATATCAGAAACACAGTAGATGATTTCTCCCCTCAAGCTAAGAAAGAGATGAAAGCTTGGAAAAAGATGCAAGGAGACGAGTGGACTACTAAGCTATCTCCCAATGAAATTGATAAATTTGAAGGTTGGTTATATCCACAATGATAAATGAAAACTTTAATCTAGCTCTTACTTTCTCGTTACGATGGGAGGGTGGGTATTCCTTTGACAAAGAAGACCCCGGTGGTGAGACTAAGTTTGGTATTTCCAAACGAGCTTATCCTGATGTAGATATCAAGAGCCTAACAAGGCAAGAAGCTGAACTTATCTATAAGAGGGATTACTGGGATAAGATTGGTGCTGATAAAATGGACAAACAATTATCCATTGTTTGTTTTGATTCTGCGGTAAATTGTGGAGTAGGGAGGGTTAAGTCATGGCTTGCGGAACTAAACGAAAAGGAAAGTCAGGCGGAGGGAAGAAGAAGTAGTACTTGGATGATTCAACGTAGGATTCAGTATTACAAAACTATAGTCGAAAAAAAACCAGC
>ERZ724522.1924-NODE-1924-length-10298-cov-4.422337_pt1 | contig 10298 bp, 5 predicted proteins | sample MGYA00376055_ERZ724522 | MGnify/ENA primary metagenome ERZ724522 (study PRJEB28724, sample SAMN07190884) | wastewater metagenome | isolation source: effluent of sewage treatment plant in Hong Hong | place: Hong Kong | collected 2016-03-17 ... | reverse complement strand
GAGGCTGGAAAGCACAACAAGGATGTCGAGGATGCCGTCAGCGCGAGCCGTCGTGCCATCCACAATGGCAACGAGCGTGCGTTCCAGAAGGCGAAGGAGCAGGAGAAGTTGTCGATGCGGCTCCGCGGGGAGGCGCACGACAAGCTCGAAACCCTGAAGGCCGAACTGCGGAAGATCCGCGGCGAGAACGATGTTGTGCGCAAGGCAAACGGCATGGTCGAACCACTCGACGATGCTATTCGCCGGTCGATGATGCCGGAGGAACCCACGAGTGAGCAGTCAGAACCGACAGCAGCCCCCGAAGTCCAAGAGGGATCTCCTTCAGAGTCTCGTGAGGAACAGCGGAGCGCCGCAGGGGAGTCTGTGGCCCCAGCCAAGCCAGAGGAAAAGCCCGACCTCCTCTATGAGTACCACGACGACCGCGCGGCCACCCCGCTAGATGTTGCCTCACTGAACCCACGCAAGCCCGCGGACGCTGAGCGGATCGTCAAGGCTTGGCAGCAATGGCACCGGATGGAGAGCACGAGGAACCTCGATCCGGCGCACGCCGAGGCCGCATCCATCGCGTTCTCCACCCTAGTCAAGCCGGTGGAGCACGCGGGCCCGACCGACACGAAGGTGTACGCGCTCCCCGGCAAGGAAACCGAACTCGCGGAACTCGCCAAGAAGTCATCGAAGGTGAAGCCGGATGCGGTGCAGACGGTGGACCAGGCGGCGCGACTGGGCGGGTTCAAGGCACCGCCGATCAGCTACCCCGCGGGCAATCCCTCACACACCGTCAAGCCCGTGAAGGACATCGGGGGGCGCATCAAGAGCGTCGGAGCGGCCCGCGCCAAAGAGAACAGTCGGTACGCGATCAACGGTGTATACGCGGAGAAACCTGCAAAGAGCGGCCAGCGGCTCGTCACCACCGACGGCCGGCGGATGTTCATGCTGAAGCTGCCCAAGGGCGAGATGGTCAAGCCCGGTCTCTACCTGATCGATGAGAATCCCGTACTCGACACCGGCAAGGGCACACTCGCGAAGGTCAACGAGGATCCGGAAAAGAACTTCCCGCCCTACGAGGAAGTGCTGCCGGATTACGCGACGGCCCCGGCGATGGCGACGGTTGATGCGGCCCGGACGCTGCGGGCGGTGCGGCGGGCGGCGATGCTCACGAGCGAAGAGTCCCGCGGCGTCGCGGTGGTGAAGAACCCGGACGGGTCGCTCGGCTTCGCCACGATGAATCAGGAACGTGGCGCGGCGATGGTCAACGTGCAGGATGGGTACGAGTACATCGTGCACATGAACCCCGGATTCGTGGCCGACGCGCTGGAGTTCATCCTCGCCAACGGTGGGAGTCATGCGTACTGGCGCTGGGGCAAGCCCAACAAGCCCGTCGTCATCAGCGGCGACCCTCACTCACAGACCGGTGTGGTGGACACGGTCACGATGCCGGTCAACGGCGGCGACTGGACCGTCGAGGATGTCGAGATGGCGGGCGAGAGCATCCCGCTCGATGATGTCGTGAGGACCTCGAAGCGGCTCAACTCGATCGCCGAGCACGCCCCTGGTCGTCTCTACAACTCGACCCTCCAGATCGCCTCCGACCCATCGGTCACCGACCTGTATCTCAAGCACCCTGGTCTCGATTCGCGGGTCAAGAACGCGATCCGCGAGCAGGCGAAGGCTGCAAAGATCACCGCCGAACGCCTGGCAGCGGAGGCGGACAAGGCCGCGATCAATGTGGCCTATGCGAGGCATGAGAAGTTCATCCGCGACATGCTGATGTCCACGCCCCAGACTTCGGAGGAGGGGCTCAAGTGGGTGCGCGACAAGCTGGGAGCGGCGGACGATCAGACGATCCGCGACCTGCGGATGCTCCTGCCGGCGAAGGTTGGGATGGCGGGGCTTGAGCCGTACATCTCCGCCGAGTTCAACAAGCGCGGATTCGGCCCGAAGATGGAAAGCAAGGAGTCTGTTCCATCCAGTCCGGAGGCGGATGCCATTCTGAAGAAGATCGGTGAGTACCAAGGCGGTGCGCACTCGCCTGATATGGTGCGGATGCACCAAGAACTCGGATCGCTGGTTGTGCCAGGCGTTAGGTTGGCGAACGCTGAGGAGGCTGGTCGCCTGTATGTGATGGTCAAGAACCAGCGGGCCAGCGCGGATGAATGGGCCAGCTACGTTGCCGACCTCAAGGCATCCAACAAGATAAGTTCCGAAGGTTCCCGCCCCTCCCGCGGCGGATTCGTCGTCCTCCCCGACGCGGAAACCCAGATCAAGATCCGCGGCGCGGTCCGTTCGCTCCGCGCCCTGACCCTCCCCCGCACGAGCCAGATCGCGGGCGAGCCTGTCATCGCCAGCATGACGACGCTGGCGGCAACCCCGACCGTCGCGAAGGCGGAAGCCGACCGGATCAACTCCAAGATCGGCATCCTCAAAAACCCGAAGCTCGACACCAAGGCGGGTGCCGTGTTCACCGAGGACCGGCTCCGCGGGATCAAGAAGCGGGAGGAGGATGCCGCACTCGCCGCGACCGATCCCGACGAGATCAAGCAGCACCAGGACAACGCCGCGGCCGTCCGCACGCTGGTCGGGCCAGGTCAGTATTTCCCCGACGAGGCGGCCTACCAGGCGGCCAAGGCATCGCCCGAAGTCGTCAACATCATCAACGCGGTCGGCAAGGAGTTCGTGCCGGTCAATGAGGCCCTGTTCAAGCGGGCCCAGAACCTCGACCCCGCGAAGGCGCCACCCAGCGGCGGCGGCCTCGAGATCCAGCAGCATGTGAGCCTCGCGGCCATTCGTCCCGAGGATTCGGTGCCGGGCCGGTTCAAGGCATTGGGAGCGGCCTACCCGGTTTCCCAGTCGGGAGGACGGCTCAAGGAGAAGAAGTCACGGTTCGGGCGGCAGGCCACCGGCGCGGCATCGCTGGGCTATGACATCCGCCTGTCGAAGATGATCGAGCGCTCACTCGAAGGGAACATGAAGGCCGCCCACCTGAAGCTCATGTACGACGAGCTCGAAGCCGCGGGCATCGGCAAGCGGTCGAAGATCGCCACCGCACCCAAGGACATCGGCGGTCTTCCGACGGCGCAGTTCCGGATCAAGGATGGCGGGTTGCTCCTGATCCCCGAGGATGGAGACGCCACCCTTGTCCCGCAGACGATGGTGCTCTCGGTTCCGCGCGTGCTGGTCGATGAGATCGAGGCGGTTGCCAACGCCAGGGGCAAGGCAAGCATGGGTGTGATCGACCGCCTGAACAGGAAGATCACCGGCATCAACCTCGTGGTCGGTGTGGCCGACGCGGTATCGCACAACACCAACCTCATGTCGCGGCTCCTGAACGCACCGGGCGTCGGCGCCAACCTCGTTGAACGGATCGCCGGGCATGTCGGGCCGGTCCGGCTCTTGACCGCCCTGCACGCCGCGGCGACGAAATGGGCACAGGTCAGCCGGCAGGATCAGAAGGTGCTGGATCAGATCGCGGAGCTGGCGAAGTTGGGCGTGCTGCGCGACATCCCCGAGGGATGGACCCGGAACCCGATCAACTGGGTGGGCAAGGGCCTCATCGAGCGTGCCGACTTGGCGACCCGTCTGGCCCTGGACGATGCCTGGCACTTCCTCCGCGACCTCAAGCTTCAGGAGGACACTCAGGAGGCACGGCGGCGGTTCATCCTTCAGGTCGGACAGTACAACCGGGGCCTCTCGAGCCAGTTCGTGCGGTTCCTGAAGGACAGCCAACTTGGACCGTTCGCGACGGCCGGGTTCACCTTCAACCGCGAGGCGGTCCGCACTATCGCCGGTCAGTACGGCGGCAAGGCCCGAAGCCTTCCCGCGTCGATCGCGATGCGTGGGATGGCGTTCGGGCCGTGGATCGGGACCTTTGTCGCGGCCGTGATCCTGAACGCCCTGATCTGGGGCGACCCGACACCCAAGGGGATGCCGCCCGGGTCGATCAAGATCGGGGAAACAGAGGACAAGAAGCCGCGGTACTGGGATCCGATGGCGATTTGGGGTGTCCGTCGCGGGCTGCGTGCGCTTGGGCTTCAGACGGCCGCCCAGCAGATCGCGAACGATCAGAAGCCCGAGTGGGCGCCGCGCGAGGCGATCAACCAATGGCTCTCGCCGGCCGTTGGACCGGTGCCGCGGGTTGCATCGACGCTTGCATTGGGACAGGAGCCATTCCTCAACCCAGACGGTATCTCGCTTCGCCGTACTGCCGATGTCGTCCCGCCTGGCCCGAATCGCGGATGGCGGCAGGCCCTCGAGAACGCCAAGACCGCGGGCGTTACGGTCGTCGGCCAGATGGCGCCAGCGAAGGATGCCGAAGGCGGGATGGGCAGCAAGATCAAGGCGGTTGGGGAATCAACCTTCCGTCAGTACCTTCCCCAGACCGGCCAGAACGAGCAACGGGTCAAGGAGATGCCGCGGATCATCGATTTCGCGAGCCTCAACGATTACATTGACGATCAGGCTTCCAAGATCAGGCGGCTGAAGACGGCCGGCGAACGCAACGCGGCGCTCAAGAAGGCTGCCGACGAGATCCCGAAAGCTGGCCTTCGAGGCCGATTCATGCGTGAGATGCTGTTCAAGAAGCGGGTGCTGGCCGGTCAGCGGTAACGAAGGCGCCGCCACTGATAGCCGATGTACGCGCCGCCGATCAAACCCGCCACCAAGAACCGAGTCTCTGCCGGAACAAACTGAAGCAGAGCGCTGACCGCGATCAGGGCGATAAGCCACGCGCCGACCGTGAACGCATCGCGCAGAACTGTGTGATGAGCCACCATGCCCACCACCCTCCCGCGCGGCCCCCGGTCCTGTCAAGACCGCCCAAAATGCTAATCTTGGCATCCGGCGCGGTTCCCGCTATGCTTTGACCGGCGTGGGCAGGGGACCTCTCCCTTGCCAGCAACCCTTGCGCCGTATCACATCCTCGGCCGTTATCAGCATCTTGCGCTCGGCATTGCCGTAGCCGTTTCGTTGCTGTGCGTGCTGCTTGGGTGCGCGGCCAAGCCAGCCCTGATTACCGATCAACCGATCGCCGCGGTCAATACCACCCCGCCCGGTGTGCCTTATGTGCAGTACACCTTCTACTGGGGAGGCGGGGGATCCACAAAACTTGAGTACCAGGTGCGGGAGGTGAATCCGTGATCTTCCGTCCCCGTCGTCCCCGGCCGCCGTCGCACTGGCTGCATTGTGCGGGTCTCGCCATTGCGAGTCTGTTGCTGATGGCCGCGATCGTGCTGATGCCAGCGTGTACCGCCACCTCTCGCGTATCGACCACGCCCGCATCGACATCCCTCACCCGCACCACAACCAGCCTGAGCATCACGGCCCCGCCGAAGCCTGAACCGGCGCCGGTGTACCGCATCCTCGTCGTGCCACCCCCGGAGACGCCCCATGCGCCAGCCAAGACTGATCCCGCTGTACCTGCTCCTGCTGTTCCCGCTGGTGACAGCAAACCGTCCGGTGTACGCGGGGGAACAGCCGCAGAACCTCACCCGTGAGGACCTGCTGAAGGCGATCGAGAAGATGCCGCCCGGCTCGACGTTCCAGTTCGGGCAGGTGGTGGAGGGCGCCAACGCGCAGGGCGTGAGCGGCACGGCCACGGGCGACAAGGCGAGTCTCGAGGGCCAGAACATGACACCGCCGACGGTGACGCTCCCCGGGGCCACGGGACAGGGCGGGGGCGGGAGCATGGGGGGACAGGCGTCGATCCTCAACCGGCCCAGCATCGTGCGGATCATCTGCGGCGTGCTGTCGGTCGCGTGCCTGATCGGAGCCGGACTCGCGGTGTGGCGTCAGTGGCGCCTCCCGGTGCTGCCCGTCAAGCTCGTGCTGGGGGCGATCGGGTTCGGAGTGTGCGCGTGGTTCCCCAACATCGCGGTCGCGGTGCTGGCGGGGTACATCCTGATCGAGATCGCGGATTCGCTGGTCGGCGGCCAACTCGCCACCCGCGCGAAGGAAGCGTTGCGGGCGGTGGTCGCGGGCGTTGCGGACACCACGGCGGAAGTACAGGAATCCGTGACACGCTCGATCAAGGCGCACGCGGACGCGGCGGACAAGCGGACCATCGCAGGAGTGAAGTTCAAAGACGGGATCAAGTGACACTCGCCCGCTGGGCCACCTCACCATGACCGGGGGACTCGGCGGGTTTTTAGAAGGACGGAACGATGAGCCCGGGCAAGAAGGACCTTGACGACATCCAAGAATCCCCGACGGTCGAGTCGGAGACCGTCACCATCCGCGAGGTGTGGCGCGACGTGCGCACGCTCAACAAGGATGTGCGGCGACTGCTCAACATCCTGCTCGGCGACGGGGACGAGAAGGACGGCCTGGTCAATGAGGTCAAGAGCCACCGCAAGCGGCTCGACTTCATCGAGAAGATCATCTTCGGCGCCATCGCCGTGGTGCTGCTTGCGGTCCTGACCGCCATGCTCGCGTACATCATCCGCCAGCCGCACGGCGAGAAGTCTGACCTTGGGCAGCCCCAAGCGAGCCTGATGTACGCCTGGAGCAACCGATGAGCGTCACCAGCACGCAGATCAACGCCTGTACCGATTCTGAGCTGCTGTTCGTCTCCTGCGCGACCGCCGCCGGCGACTTCACCCCGCCGTCCGGACACTGGGGCGATCCGATCATCGCGACCCCGTGGCAGTATTGGCGGGAGCTGCTTCGCTGGTTCATCGAGAACGAGTATTTCCCGGAGTGGCCGTACCGGGTGTGCGGGCTCGATATCGAGTCCGAAACCTTCGCGGCCGAGATCGAGGCGCTGCTGACGATCGCCGCGGACCGGCTGGGTTCGTCCCTCTCGCTGACGCGCGGCGACGAGACGACCGTGGAATGGGCGCGGCGGTGCCTGTGCGCGAAGTTGGCCGCAGAACAAGCGTGATCGCTCACGGAGTAGGCAATGAAACGCAGATGGGCACACAAACTCGTTCTCGCCGCGTGCGGGCTGGGCATTGCCACGGACCTCGTGACGAACGGCGGCTTCATCCTCAACTTCGGCCCGCAACCAGCGACGATGACAGTGGACGACATCGGCAAGGTGTCTTTCCGGCACCGGCCAGAGACGGACCTTGGCGTTCCCCTCCCCACCGATGAGCGCGGCCGCGTCATCATGCGGCCCGACGATTCGGCCAACTGGCGCGGGATCGTCCGTGCCCAGCGCGACGGCGGGCCGCAGCGCGAGGGCGAGTACGGGTGCTGGGACTGGACGCCCATTCAGGAATCAACCCACGCGCCGAGCATCTACCACGCCCGCCGCATCTGCTTCTGGGTGTGGGGACTGCTCGACTGCAACGCCAAGTACAAGCCGGGCCACATCCCCGACTTCTCGGACAAGGAGTGCGCGCGGTGGGCGTGGCTGTTCGAGACGGGGCGGGCCGGGTGGCGCACGGTGCGGCACGCCTACCGGGTAGGTATGAGCGCCGAGGAACACCACGACATTCGCCGGGGCTGGATGCACGGCGCGACTCTCTCTGCGGTGGGATGGACGATCCGCACCTACGGTGGCGGGGCGACGGTGGCGTATCTGGCCGACGCTGGCGGTGGAGGCAACGACGCCAACAGTGGGCTCGCGTCCAACCTTCCCAAGCTCACGCTTGCGGCGGCAAAGGGTCTGCTCACCGATCCGGGCTATAACGCGATCCTGGTCAAGCGCGGATCGACCTTCTCTGGCGCAGCGTGGCCGTTCATCTACTTCTCGGGTTCGTGGAAGGGCTGGAGCGGCACGGACGCCACGCACCGCTTCGAGGTGGGGGCCTACGGGTCGGGCGCTCGCCCCATCATCGACATCGCGGGCGGCGGCGACACGATTATGACGATCAGCCGGTGTGTCTACGCGAGCTTCTACGACCTCGACCTCACCGACTCGACGTACAACGGCATCGACAACGTGACCGGCATCTACTCGGAGGGCAACACCACCCCGACCAGCAACGATGTCATCATCGAGAACTTCCGCATTCATGGGATCGGAAACGGCGCATACTTCGCGGACAACAACACCAACTATCAGCTTCGCCGCTGCTACTTCTACGACAACTTCTCGTGCGGGGAGGGCGTGCAGTTCGGCGGCGGGCTGCTCGACGCGACGACCAACTTCCTGACCGAAGATAACGTGTTCTATAAGAACGGCTGGAACGACACCATCCAGATCATGTCGCAGGCGGTCACGGCGGACTCCGGCGCAACCGTGGATGTCGGCTCCGTCCCCGCGAACGCCGTGGACGACTCGTACATCGGAAACCTCTGCACGATTACGGGCGGGGCCACGCCCCCGAGCAATGGCCCGTTCCGCGTCACGGATTACGTCGATGCCTCCAAGCGGTTCACGCTCTCGCCGACGCCCAACACCTCGTCAACCGGAAGCACGCTCAAGCTGTTCGGTGGCACCAAGGGCGTGTTCAAGCACTCGATGTACTGCCACTATTCGTGGGCGCAGTACGAGGGCACCGGGAACATCGTCGTCAACGGGAGCGATCACGGCATGGGCCGTCGCCTGGGGACGCTCTACTTCAACTTCTGCGAGGGGTCCGCTGTCCCGATGCTCGCCAACTCGGGCGCGGCGCACACGGGCGGGGCGGCGGGCGGCAACGTCCACCACAACGCGCTGATCGGTCAGCAGGTCAACGATACGTTCAAGGGTGGAATCTCTGCGTATTTCGCGTTCTCGGGTGAGGCGTCGTTCGGGGCTGGCGACAACTCGATGATATTTGACGAGAACATCTGCCACATGGTCCTAATGACGGATGCGGCGGTGTCGATTCGTCTGTTTGAGTACACGATGGGCGCAAGCGCGGCCAGCGGAGCGCAGATCACCAACTCGGTGTTCTACAACTCCTACAACACCGGCTACTCGTTCGGGCAGGGAGTCAGCCTGTATTCAGCCACCGGGTCCGGCGCGTACTCGCTCCAGAACAATGTTATCTGGCAGCTTCACAACTCGGACAAGCTGGTGGAGTCCAACAGTTCTACCAACAGCTTCTCATCGTGTTCCGGCAACACCTACGCCAAGACAGTATCGACCGGGTGCTTTGCTACCCCCACCACCAACCCCGAAACCTACGCCAACTGGCTGACCTACACGGGCGAGACGGGCGCGGTAAACAAGCTTGACGGCTCGTATACCGCGATCGGCGCAGGCCGCGGGCTTGCCGAGTGGGACGCGGCCACGGGCGGCGCGGGAACACAGGCGGCGGCGATGGCCCGCATCTACGACTTCGATACCGGCACGGGGGAGTGGGACAGGTACAACAACTGCGCGACCTGGATCGTGAGCTACATCCGCAAGGGTTACGGCAAGGCCGCGATTCCCTACACGAGCCAGCCGTATCCGATCCCCAAGCCGACATCGTTCAACGCGCAAAGGTCGGGGGCGGATGTGGCTACGACGTGGGCCGATCCCGGCGCGCCCGACAACCCGACCGACATCAACCACTATTCCATCACGCGCGGCGGAACGGAGGTTGCCACGACCACGGACGGGACCGCAACATCCAAGACGGTCACGGCGGGGGCGGATGGGACATACTCGGTCAAGGCTGTTGACTGGCTCGGCGTGGAATACGAGGCATCGACCGGGGTGGCGGTAAGCTCATCGAGCTCATCGACTCCCGGTCGCGGTCGCGGCCGGGGTCGAGGGCGTTAGCGACCGATCATCGGCGCGATGCGCTCGAGATGACGCTCAAGGTCTACACCGAGGTCCGCAACGAGCAGCTCGCGGCCGGCATCGCCCAGGTTCAGGATTTTTTCAACGTCGGCAAACTCGGCACTGCCAATGGCTTGCAGGGTCGCGATGCAGAAAAATATCCCGCCAACGTCAAAGTTGACTTGACAGGCGGGGGTGGGTTTGCCGATGATGTGGCCGTGACGACAACCAACCCAGTCCAACTCGGCCGGTCGGAGATGCGGGGACAGCCTTGCGGGTTGTCGTCACAAACACAAGCAGGGCGCCCCGCGTCTCCCTCCGGCCCGGCGGCAGGCTCCGGCGTCCGTTCTGGCCTGACCCGCGCTGAGAAGGACGAGCTGCTCCGCAAGATCATGCTGCTGCTGACGGCGGTAACGCTGGCGTTCGTGTTCGTCATCACCGCGAAGCAGGCCGCCCACAAGCTCATCGAGTTCGCTGATTCACCGCCCGTGGGGCGGTAGTTCCGTTTCCGTTGGTCTAGGAGAAACGCAAGTGTCTACGCCAAACCAGAGTCCGATCACGCACGCACCTAGACCCCCCGCCAGCGCCGATGGGCCGCGGGGTTCTTCGCACGAATCCGCCCGCACCCCCGCCGCCAACCGCCGCATCGAGGACCGGATGATGG
>ERZ724522.1923-NODE-1923-length-10298-cov-6.876696_pt1 | contig 10298 bp, 23 predicted proteins | sample MGYA00376055_ERZ724522 | MGnify/ENA primary metagenome ERZ724522 (study PRJEB28724, sample SAMN07190884) | wastewater metagenome | isolation source: effluent of sewage treatment plant in Hong Hong | place: Hong Kong | collected 2016-03-17 ... | reverse complement strand
CGCCGCCGCCTGCTGGGCGCCCCGGCCAAGCCCGTCATCGCGCTCGGGATGATCCCGCCCAAGCCCAAGCCGCCCGTCCAGCCGGTGCTGGTCTCGCCGCCCCCGCCCCCGCCGCCCATGCCGGTGATCGTCGTCCCGCCGGGCGAGCCCGCCTTCATCACCCAGCGCCGCAAGCGCGAGGCCCTGCTGGCCATGGTCGCCATCGAGCACGGGATCACCCGTGACGAGCTGATGTCGAGCAGCCGCCGCCTGCACATCGTGCGCGCCCGCCACGACGCCTTCTACCGCCTCGTCAAGGATCTGCAGTACGGCTACTCGGACGTGGGCCGGGTCTTCGGCAGGGACCACACGACCATCATGCACGGCGTGCGCAAGCACTGCGAGGTGCACGGCCTCGCCGTGCCCAAGGTGCTCGGATCGTGGCGCTACGCCCAGACCGTCCAGCCCGCCCTGATCGCGGCGGAGTAGCGCCGAGATGGCCGACTATCCGGTCCTGCCGGTCTACGTCCGCGACCTTCTGGGCGACACCTCCCACCTGTCGCCCGAGGAGTTCGGCGCCTACTGCCGGATCTTCATGACCATGTGGCTGGCGCCGACGTGCGATCTGCCGCTCGACGACAGGCGCCTCGCCCGCATCGCCGGGGCCGGTCGGAGGTGGGGTTGCATCCGCTCTACGGTGATGGAGTTCTTCACCGTGGAGGGCGACCGGATCACGCAGAAGCGGCTGAAGACGGAGCATATCCGGGTCACAAATTTGTGTCTCAGAAATGCGAGTAAAGGGCGCCTCGGTGGGCTTGCTAAGTCCTTGAAGAGTAAGGAGGCGAAGCTAGCTGCGGCTACCTCCGGGCCACAGCCCAGCTCTGGCATACCATATCCAGATATCTCCTTCGGAGATTCCAGTTTGTTCCAAACAGGAATCTCCTCGGAGAGCGTGCGCGAGATTTCGCCTCCGGCGGCCCGGTCGAGGGCCAAGGCGAAGACCCTCCTGCCGGAGGGCTGGGCGCTCTCGGAGAAGGACCGCGAGTACGCCCGGTCGAAGGGCTGGCAGGACCGCCACATCAACCGCGAGGCGGAGAAGTTCGCCGCCTACCATCAGGCCAAGGGCAACGCCATGGCGGACTGGTCCGCTGCGTGGCGGACGTGGGTCGGCAACGCCATCGCCTTCGCCGAGCGCGACAGCCGCCCCATCGAGGTCAAGCCCCTGCCGCCCGGCCTGTCGAAGCGGGCGATGCGGATATGAGCGCGGCGGACATTCTCGCCCGAGAGGGCATCCGGTGCTCGTCGGCTGTCGGCGACCACCACACCACCTGCCCGCAGTGTTCTGCGCGGCGCAAGAAGAAACACCAGCGCTGCCTGTCGGTGACCGTGAAGGCCGACGGCGTCGTCTGGTTTTGCCACCACTGCCACTGGTCCGGTTCCAGCGGTGGCGCGGCGCACGAGCGCCAGCGCCCCACGAAGCCCGCGATCACCTACGGCGACTTGCAGAGGAGGGCGCTCGCATCATGGAGGCGTTGAGGGTGTGCCGCACCTGCGGCGAGCCGAAATCTCACGGCGAGTACTGGCGTCAGCCGGGCCGCCGCGACGGCCTGCAGGCGGAATGCAAGGCCTGCATGAGCGCGCGGCACGCTGGGTGGCGCGCCAAGAACTCGACGCCGGAGTTTCTGGCCGACAAGGTCGAGGGTGTCCGCCGAGCGCGAAAGGGCAATCCGCGCGCCCAGCTTCTGCGACAGGCGCGAGAGCGCGCCAAGCGGAAGGGCATCACGTTCAGCTTGACCGTCGAGGACATCGAGTGGGTCGAGGTGTGCCCGGTTCTGGGTATTCCCCTGCGGTACGGCGGCTGGGGCGGTTTCGGCGGCAAGCCGGACTCTGCGTCGCTGGACAGGATCGACAACGCCAAGGGCTACGTTCCCGGCAACGTGGCCGTGATCAGCGACCGCGCCAACAGGATCAAGGGCAACGCGACCGCCGACGAGCTGGAGGCCATCGCGCGCTGGATGAGGGAGGCCACCAATGCTCAGCCCTGACCACATCGACTGGCTGCAGCACGAGCGGGGGATCGACCCGGAGGTCGCGATCTCTATGGGTCTCTACAGCGTGGCGCGTGGAGTGGATGGCGACGCGGTTGAGAGCCCGAACGGGCGCATCCTCGCCTTCCCGTTCTTCCGCCACGGCGAGGAGGTGAACACCAAATACCGCGACCCGCACGACAAGTCGCGGATGTGGCAGCGCAAGGGCGGCCAGCACATCCTGTTCAACCGGGACTGCCTGCTCGACCCGGCGCTGGAGGAGGGCCGCCTGCCCCTCGTCATCACCGAGGGCGAGATCGACTGCCTGACGGCGGCGCAGGTGGGCTTCCCGCTCTCGACCTCCGTGCCGGACGGGGCGCCCCCGGCCCGCGACCGGAACGGCGCCCTGATCGCCGTGCCCGAGGGCACCGCCGACATCGACCCGGAGACGGACCACAAGTTCGGCTTCGTGCTGGAGGCGTGGCCGCTGCTGTCGAAGGTCAAGCGGATCATCCTCGCGGTCGACGACGACGAGCCCGGCCACCGGCTGCGCGACGAGCTGGCGCGCCGTCTGGGCCGTGCCCGGTGCGAGTTCGTGACCTACCCCGCCGAGCCCGTCGTGCCGGACGAGCACGGCGAGCTGCGCCGCTGCAAAGACCTCAACGAGGTGCTGGTCTATCTCGGCCAGAAGGCGGTGCAGGACATCCTGTTCGGCGCCAAGCCGATGCCCGTCGCGGGCCTGTACGGCGAGGCGGACTTCCCGCCCGAGCAGCCCATCGAGGCAGTGTCGACCGGCTGGCCGCGCCTCGACGACCACCTGCGCCTGTACACGCCCTGCCTGATGGTCGTGACCGGCTTCGCCAACCACGGCAAGTCGACGTGGACGACGCAGCTCGCCGCGAACGTCGCCCTGCTGCACCGCTGGCCGGTGACCATCGCCTCGTTCGAGATGCGCAAGTCGATGATCGACCGGACGATCCGCAACGCGCTCATCGCCAAGGTCGGCGGCGGGCAGGCGGAGGCCTTCCAGCGCGCTCGCCAGATCCAGCGGGACTACTTCTCGTGGATCGCCCCGCAGCCCGACTGCGAGGACGCACTCGACATCGACTGGCTCTTGGAGCGCGCCACGGCGGCGGTCCTGCGCCATGGCACCAAGGTGCTCTTGGTTGACCCGTGGAACGAGATCGAGCACAGCCGCGACCGCTCCGAGACGATGACCGAGTACACGAGCCGGGCGCTGCGCAAGCTGAAGCGCTGGGCGCACCAGATGGACGTCCTCGTGATCGTCGTGGCGCACCCGAGCAAGGGCGCGATCCACAAGGAGGCGCACGAGGTCACCCTCTACGACGTGGCGGACTCCGCGCACTGGGCGAACAAGCCGGACCTCGGCGTGGTGATCGCCCGGCTGGGCGAGAACCCGGAGGTGGACACGCTGACGGCGGTGGCGGTGCGCAAGGTGCGCTACCAGCCCGACGCCGGGAAGCTGGGCACGGTCGAGATCACCTTCGACCCCAAGGAAAGGATCTTCTCGGAATGAGCAGGATGGGTCGCAAGCGCAAGGTGACGGTGACGCTGCCCAAGATCGGCGGGGAGGGGCGGCTCGAGCCTGTCCCGGTGCAGGTGGCGGACCCCTACTCGCCCAGCCAGCAGACGGTCGCGGTCAAGAACATCCGGGTGAACCCGCTCGACTGGATGTACCACCGGGGCCGGATCGACGACGCCCAGTTCGCGGCGGGCAACCGCTTCCGGTCCTACTACGAGCAGGGGGAGATCGGCGCGAGCGGCGCCATCGACTACTCCCGCACCAAGGTCGACGGCGGCAAGCTGCAGGAGCCGCTGACCGAGGCGGTGTACGCGGCACGCCGCGCCCTCGTAATGGCCCGTGGAGCCACAGGGGAGGCCGGGTACGCCCTTCTCGTGGCTGTGGTGGGTGAAGGCATCAACGTGAGCCACATCGCCCGCCTGCGGCCTTCCCTGTGTCACGGGCTGCGGGGCGAGCGGGCCGAGGGGTACGTGTCGGGCCGCCTGCGCGAGGCGCTCGACGCCCTCGTCGCGCAGTGGGGGCTTATTGCGGTCGGGCAGGCCCGGCGCCGCGTCCGCACCGCCCGCGACCTGTCCGTGACCGGGCCGCAGCCGGAATGGCAGGTGGGTTTCGACCCGCACAAGGGCGCGACGCTGGTGGAGATGGACCGCCGCCCGGTGCGCATTCCTCCCCCCGTGAAGAAAAAAAAGATGGGTAAAACCCCATCGGCGGATTGACGCAGAGGGACGTTTCGTCCTATCTTCCGTGTGTGCCAACCACACGGGAGACCACCGTGACCACCACCCAGCAGGTCTTCACCACCTACGTTCGCAACGGTCGCCGCAAGACCGGCCATTATCTGCTCTGGCACAAGGGCGGCGCTCGTCCTTGGCGCCTGCAGTCCTGCACCACCGGGCAGTTTCTGGGCGCCTTCAAGACCGCCGAGAACGCCCGCCGCAACCTCGACGACTATCTCGCTTGGGCCGAGGAAACCGTCACCCGCGTCGTGGAGGGCTGATCGTGACCATCGACCAGCTCCGCGATCTTAAGCCCGGCGACCGCCTCGAATGGCGGCCCGGCGAGTTCGCCATCGTCCACGAGATCAACGAGTGGCCGTCTCACCCGATGTACGGGCTGGGCCGCCACATCCTCGCCCGCGACGTGCAGTTCCCCGACGGGGGCTTCACCTACGGCGCCACCGTGTTCGGCTTCGGCGCCCAGTCCTTCCCCAAGCTGCTGGAGGCCTGAGATGCCCGCACTCGTGAACATCAACGGCACCCCGCTGCGCGAGCTGCTGAAGCAGCAGCGCGACATCATCGAGGCCGCCGACCGCCTCATCAACGCGCTCGCCATGTCCTGCCCGCACAGCCGCGACTACCCCGGCGACGACGACGGCTGGGAGCTGGCCCGCAAGAACTACCGGGACGAGCTGGACCGGGCCTCGCAGATCCGCAACGCCGCCTTCCAACGCGCTCAGGAGCTGCTGGCGCAGGAAGGCCCCCAGAGCTGGAGGGCAGCATGAGCACGAAGAAGCTGATCCGCGACGCCACCCGCGCGCTGGAGCGGGACGGGTTTACCGTCCTCGATGTCTTCGCGGGCGGCAGCACGCACGTCCGCCTGATGATCGCCGACGGCGACAGGCAGGGCATCCTGACCATGGCGGCCAGCCCGCGCGACGAGGGCAACGCCATCACCATCCTGCTCCAGAACGCCCGGCGACATATCCGGCGCAAGGTCGCTTGACACACAGGACGATCCGTCCTATATCAGGGGGGTAGCCGCACACGACCAGTGCGGAGCCCCGCCAACCACCGACAGGAGATACCCCATGAACATGGCCCGCAACATCGCCGCCCGCGACCTCTCGAACGCCACCGTCTACGCCCACACCGCGCGCTTCGACGGCACGGCCCGCGCCCTGACCGAGGACGAGATCTACAGCCTCGCCCCGTCCGTCTTCGCGGTCGAGAAGCACGAGAGCCGCTCCGAGCGCTTCCAGCCGATCCCGACCATCGAGATCCTGCGCGGCCTGATGAAGGAGGGCTTCGCCGTGGTGGGCGCCGCCCAGAGCCGCACCCGCGACCCGAGCAAGCGGGACTTCACCCGCCACCTGCTCCGCCTGCGTCGGCTGGGCGACAACGTGGTGGTGAACAACACCGTGTTCGAGGTGCTGCTGCGCAACGCCAACGACGGCACGGCGTCCTACGACATGTACGCCGGGCTGTTCCGCAAGATCTGCGACAACAGCCTCGTGTCCTCGACCGGGCAGGGCGAGACGGTGCGCGTGCGCCACACGGGCGACGTGCGCACCAAGGTGATCGAGGGCTCCTACACGGTGCTCGACACCGCCGAGGAGACGCTCGGTCAGGTCGACCGCTGGTCGTCCATCGGCGTCAACCGGGACGAGCGCCTGCTGCTGGCGCAGGCCGCCCACGTCGCCCGCTTCGGCGAGGCGAACGGCGTCGAGGCCGACCGCCTGCTGGCGCCGCGCCGGTTCGAGGACCGGCAGGAGCAGGGCACGCTCTGGGGCGCCTTCAACATCGTGCAGGAGAACGCCGTGCGCGGCGGCCTGCACGGCTACAACGAAACGACGCGGCGCCGGGTGACCACCCGCGAGGTCAAGGGCATCGACCAGCTCGTCGGCCTGAACAAGGCGCTCTGGATGATCACCAACCACTTCGCCGAGCAGAAGGCTGCGGCCTGATCCAGCGGGCGGGGGCTCCGGCCCCCGCCTGTCCATCGTAACAATTCAGGAGAGCGCCATGACTGAGGCCATGAGGTTCGGCCAGCAGCAGCAGGAGGTGGTTCGCAGGCTTTTCGCAATGGGCCTGCGCGAGCTGATGGACGATCTGGAGATGACGCAGGCCGACCTCGCCCGCGCCGTCTGGGGCACGAAGGCCGGGGAGCTGCTGCGGTCCATCTTCGGACGCGCTTGACAGATAGGACGGCTGGTCCTATATTGAGGGGGTCGGAGCAATCCGGCCCCTTCTGACGGAGACCACCATGGCCCATTTCCCGCGCACCCCCAAGGCCCGCATCGTCTGCCGCTACCCGGTCTATGACGGGCGCGACGCCATCGTCGGATGCGGCACGCAGATCGTGCGCTACTACGAGACGCCGGATCTCGCCGCCAAGCTGGCGGAGCGCCTCGACGCGCAGTCGTATGAGGATTGCGGCGGCGAGGTCTCCTACAACGCCCAGCAGCTCATCGACGGCGTGTGGCGCAACTACCACCGCCCGCAGGTGGCCGAGTACGACGCCCTCACCGAGGACGATTTCATCCCCTTCTGAGGCGCCCCGGCGCCTCACCACCCCACCCGCAGGAGAACACCATGGCCGTCTTCATCCACACCGTCCGCGCCCGCAAGCGTGGCAAGCCCGTCGAGGTCTCCGTCCGTCTGGAGATCGACCAGATTTCCCTCGCCCAGATGCTGGGCGGCAAGGCGGTCAACGCCAAGGGCCGCAAGTCCGTTCTGGCGGGCGGCCTGATCCGCGCCTTCCTCGTCAGCGAACCCAAGGAGGTCTGAGCGAGAGCCTGCAACGCCGCACCCGACCACAAAGGAGACACGCAGATGAGCAGCCTCAATTCGGACTGGATGAAGTTCATGCGCCCGATCTTTGACGCCATGGACGCCTCGGAAGGCGCGGCGAAACAGCGCCCCGGCGCGCAGGCGTTCGACCTGCACCAAGAGATCAGCCTGCTGCGCCAGCAGGCGGCCACCTACCGCGCCCAGCGCGACGAGCTGCTGGCGGCGCTGCGCATCGTGGAAGACGCGCCGTTTCGCAAAGACGGAGACGACACGACCGGCGGCAGGTTCATCAACAAGCGGCAGATGGACATGATCCGCGCCGCCATCGCCAAGGCCGAGGGGAGGTCAGCATGAGCTGGCCTAGTTACCGGGGGCACCCGCCCCCGGCGCTCGCTCGGAGCGCGTCATGCGTGCCATCCTCATCGCCGCCCTGCTGGCGGCCACCCCGGTCTGCGCCGGGCCGCTCACCAACGAGCAGGCCCAGCGCATCTTCGATCAGGCATTCCCCCCGTACCATTGCCAGTTCTGGATCAAGGGCATGCGCGACCCGTTCGCGGAGATCCGCATCGACCTCGACCGGCCCGAGCCGTGGACTGTGGCCCGCAATCCGCACGGGATCGTGCTGACGCGCGGCAACATCGAGATCGTCGTGAATTACAGCGTCGGCTTCCGTGACGGCGGCTCGGCTGTGCTAAGGATCGACGGCAAGGACGACACCAACGGTGTCTGCGAGAAGGAGCGTTGAGATGGCTGGCCAGCATGAGCCGCTGCGCAAGGGCAAGCCCATGACGGGCGCGGAGCTGGACAATGCGCTGTTCGAGCTGAACCTGACGCAGGCCGAGCTGGCCGAGCTGCTGTGCATCACGCCGCGCGCGATGCGCCGCTACCTCGCGCACCCGGAGTCCGCGACGTGGGCGCGCATCCCCATGCCGGTCGCCATCCTCATCCGCCTGCTCGTGGCGAAGGCCGTGGACTATTCCACCGCTTACATGGCGGGCGATGGGAGGAAGGCTTGACCCGTCCTGCGTAGGATGGGAAATTTCACCCTGACAGAATAGGGTCTGGCCGGTCTATCCACCCGGTCAGATCTACGGGGGGCCGCCCCACAATCCCCCCTGTGGCTCCCTCGCGCGGCCCGCCGTTTCAATTCCGGGGTTGACCATGAACCGGCGCGGCGTCCTGAAGTTTCTCGGCCTGTCCAGCGTGGCGGCTCCGGCGCTGGCGAAGTCCGGCGTCGACACCGGCCTCTCCGCCGGGCGCTCGTTCGAGTTCCCGATGGAGTACACGGACATCCCCGAGAGCATCGGGGGTCTTGCGGCCAAGCACTGGGAGCCGCCCGTGGTGGGCGACGCCTACGAGGACTTCCGCAAGCGCGTCGCCAAGGGCATCAGCCCGCTCGATCTGGCCAAGCGGATCTACCGGGCGGAGCTGGAGAAGGCGCACTACACCTCGGAGGAGTACCGGCGTCGCCGCATGATGGAGGAGCGCGCCTACCTCCACCGCATCGACCCGGAGCTGGCGGCCTACAAGTCGTTCTCGGCGGTGACGCTCATGCGCATGCAGGCCGAGCGCAATTTCGAGCGCTCGAAGGAGCACTCGTCCTCCTACTGGGATGACGTGATCCGCACGCTCAAGAGGGGCCTCGTGCCGATGAGCGATGTCGACAAGGCGTTCGGCAAGCCCGCCCATGATGACGGGCCGCAGCCGCAGCCGCCGCGCGATTGGCCATGAAGCCCCGTCACCCCTCTGGCCGCCCGGTGCGGCGTCAGGAGAGGCGCGAGAGCAAGCACTGGGCGCCCGGCCCGCCTGACACCTACCGGGTCGAGCGCCTGAACCATCCGCGCCGGGATCTGCCCGGCGGCTTCGGCATCTGGGTCCAGCGAGAGGAGATCGAGGGATGACGGACACCGTGACGGTCGACCCCGAGACGCTGCAGAAGGTCATGGTGCGCACGCGCGACAACCAGATCCGCTTCCTGAGCGGCGCGTCTGTCCGGCGCTGGCTGCGCAAGGGCGCCGACACTGCCTCCATCGCCGAGATGCTGCGCATCAGGGAGGCGGACGTGTGGAACGCGCTGAGCACGGGCGGCAGGGGATGAGCCCCGAGCAGCGCTACCGTCAGGCCTCCTGCGAAGGGAAGCGGCAGTTGACGAAGGTAGCGGCAGAGAGGTCGGCCCGCTGGATGAGGCGCAAGGACTGGGGCGTGGTGGTGGCCTACCGCTGCACCTTCTGCCGCAGGTGGCACATCGGAGAGAGGTCGGATGGCTGACGAGCTGAGCATCGAGCGCGAGGCGCCGGTCGTGTTCACGGTGAAGCTGCGCCTGCGGGACGGCAGCAGCGTGATCCGCTCCGGCTTCGTCGATGACGGCGGCGTCTGCCTGCTCGACATCCTCGAACCTTGCCGCGTGGAGAGCGCGCTGATGGCGGCCCCGCCGGGTGTCATTCCCGTCCCGTCCAAGACCAAGCGTCTCTCCAATCTGGAGGGCCTCAACCTGATCAAGGGCGACGTTCTCCGGCTCGCCTTCAAGACCCGCATCACAGTGAGCTATGGGTGATGGACATCTTCGTCTTCGGATCGAACCTCGCCGGGCGCCACGGCAAGGGCGCCGCGCTCTCCGCCGTCGCCATGCACGGGGCGGTCTACGGGCAGGGCTGGGGCCTGCAGGGCGCCAGCTTCGGCATCCCGACCAAGGACGGGAAGCTGAACACGCTCTCGGTGCAGAACATCCAGTTCTACGTCGACCAGTTCCGCGCCTTCGCGAGCGCCGCCCCCGGCCTCACCTTCAACGTGACGCTGATCGGCTGCGGGCTGGCGGGCTACACCCCCAAGGACATCGGCCCGTTGTTCCACTCGATGCCGCCCAACGTGAAGCTGCCGCCCGAGTTCGAGGCGGTCCTGCGTGAGAGGCGCGCCTGATGCCCGACAATGACGAGGAGCGCTTCGCCCCCGGCTCCTTCGGCTGCCATGAGGCGCTGCACATGACGAGCTTCCTGATGCAGGCCATCGACACGGACCTGATGGAGCACCCGGCCATTGCCGCGCGCCCCGACTGGAAGGCCACGGCCGAGGTCGCCTTCAACGCGCTCTACGACCTGTATCAGGCCATCGGCCGGGAGCATCTCTGATGGGCAAGACGAAACTGAGCGAGCGCCAGTGGGCCGAGCTGCGCCTCGCCTATGAGAGCGGCACGCGCACCCAGCGCGCCCTCGCCCGCGAGTTCGGCATCGCCCACACCACGCT
>ERZ724522.1919-NODE-1919-length-10321-cov-9.046464_pt1 | contig 10321 bp, 10 predicted proteins | sample MGYA00376055_ERZ724522 | MGnify/ENA primary metagenome ERZ724522 (study PRJEB28724, sample SAMN07190884) | wastewater metagenome | isolation source: effluent of sewage treatment plant in Hong Hong | place: Hong Kong | collected 2016-03-17 ... | reverse complement strand
GACGGTCGCCCGTGCCGCAAGATCCTGATGGAACTCGACATGGAACGGCCGTCGTACATCCGCAAGGTGTGCGAGCGGTGTCACTCTGTCAACTTCTGGGTTGAGGCGAGGGGAGGTGGAAGTAAGAGTAACGGTTGAAAAGGTGGCGCTACTCGTGTTCCCTTCTTTGAATTGCACGACTGACATGCGGGGACAATGTTACTCGCAGTGTGACTGCCGCCTTTTGCGAGCGGGATGATGTGATCTTGGGTCAAGTGCTTCGGGCGCACGCCGCAATAGGCGCAACACATACCGTAGGCGAGTTGAATCTGCTTCCACTGCTGGCGAGTAAAATCGCGGATCGGAGCCCCAAGCTTTGCAGCGCGCCTTCGGTCAAGTCGCTGTCTGACGACATCTCTTGGAGACTCTTGTCGCCAACGGCGATGTCGATCCTGCTCTAGCGCCCTCTGCGTAGCCCATCTGATGACATGGTTTTTGCGCGTTCTGGCATTAACTTGTTCTCGATGAGTTTCATAATACTTTCGGCTGAACGCCCGTGCCCGCTCTGGATTTGCGGCTACCCATGCTTTCGCTCGCGCCCTATTTTCAGCCTGATGACCGGAATGGTAGCGGGCAAGAACATTAAGTCGAACACACGGTTTGCAGTCAGCGCGCCGACCATCACGGCCTCGGGCGTCGGCGTAGAATTCGGTAACGTCGCGCTCGACATGGCAGCGGGAGCACGTTTTCACTGCATCACCCCTCACGAAGGTGTCAGCAGCCGGGCGCTCGCGCATCGTGGTGCGCGACTGGCTAGCAAGGCCAACGCCCGACCGCTCATAATAAGTGTACACCCCGAACGTATTCGTTGAAAGGTACAGACCGTAGCACGCCTAACGATTGTGTGCTATTCTTTGTTCTAGCCTTCGATTCGTAGAGCGGCCCCCAGCGGCCCCAGTGCTTGCGCCGACGCGCGAGCCGGGGCCGTTTTTCGTGCCCCGCAAAGGGCGCACATGGAAGAGACTCAGGTACAGGCCGCAGAGCCAGAAGCGCCGCCGGGTGATGGTGGCGGGTATCCGGCCCCAGACACGGGCGCCGTCACTGCGGCAGAGCAGCCGCCCGCTGCGGAGTTTCAGCCGGACCACGCCGTCGAGCTGAAGGACGACCTGTCCAACATCGATGAGTGGATCAGGGCGGACGCCGAGCGCATCAACGCCGAGGCCGCAGCAGCCGAGTCGACCGGGGAGTCCGTAGCAGCGGACCCTACGGCCACGGAGTCGGAGCCGGCGCCTGCCGCTGCCCCCGTCTCCGCTGAGGCGCCGAAGCCGACTGCCGCGCCGCCAGCGCAGACGCAGGCCGAGATTGACGAGGCGGCAGCGCTCGCGGCCTTGCAGGCGAAGGGCTACAAGGTCGAGGCGCCACCGCCCCCGCCCGACCCGTACGCCGCGCTGACGCAGCAACTGGCGCCGTACGTCGGGACGCCCGAGGAGTACGCCCAGGTCAAAGCGGCGGCGCTGGCCTCCGTACCAGCCGAGCCGCCGGCGTACGACCCTGACACGCTGGCCGCGCATGAGGCCGCCGTCAAGGCCCGCAACGACGCTGCCGCCCGCTTGCAACAGATGGACGCGGCGCGCGAGATCACGGACGTGTCTCGGCAGTGGGCGCGACAGCGGGTGCTCGGGGAACTCGGCTCGGCGCTGGAAACGCTGCCACAGCAGTACGGACTGCCGGCTGACAAGGCGGCGCGCGTGACAGCCCCCACCACCATGACCGACGCGGTGGCGGCCGTGGTGGAAGCGGTGACCGACCGCCTCAACGCCGACTGGCAGGCGAAGCTCGACGCCGAAGTGAAGCGGCTGACGGGCGAGGTTGCACGGGCAAAGGCCGACTCGTCTATGGCCGCGCATCGCCAGATGGGCAGCGCCCCGCAACCGTCCTCCGGGCCGGGCGGGCGCAAGGCAGGACCCATCGACCTCTACGAAGTAGACCCGCGCACGGGCCTGCCGACCGAGGCTGCCATTCAGGCAATGATCCGTGGCGATTTTGCCAGCATCGACCTCAGCGACCGCTAACGGTCGAAAGGAGTACCCCAAGTGAGCGTCAATACCTACTCGGGTATGACCGACCAGCAGCGGACGCACTACTCGCGTATTCTGCTGGCCCGCCTGCTGCCGAAGACCCCGATGATCGGGCAGGGGATGCAGGGGACCATTCCTCGCCGCGAGGGCATGGTCTTCCAGTGGCAGTACCTCGCGCCGTTCGCGCGGGCGACGACCCCGCTGACCGAAGGCTCGCCGCCGTCTGACACGGCGATGGTCTGGAGCAAGGTGCAGGCGACCGCGCAGCAGTACGGCGCCTGGACGAAGATCGGTGACCTGGCCGAGTCGCAGGCGATCAACCCGCAGGTGGCTGCTGCGACCGCCGCGTTCGGTGAGAACGCCGGCCAGACGCTGCACACGGTGTGCATCAACGTCGTGGCCGCTGGCACGAACATCCGCTACGCTGACGCGGTGGCCGGGCGCTCGTCCGTGGCCGCCGGCAACGTGTACGACGCGGCTGAGGTCCGGCGGGCGAAGCGCATCCTGATGGGCGGCAACGTCAACGCCTTCTCAGACGGGTTCCACGCGCTGACCCACCCGAACGTCATGGAGTCGCTGGTCGGTGACACGACCGTGGCGAGCGTGGCGCAATACGGCTCAGGCGGCATCTCAAAGGCGAACGGCGCCGTCAACCTGCTGACCGGCGAGGTCATGCAGTACGGCGGGTTCAAGTACATGGAGTCCACCGACGCGCCAGTGTTCGCAGGCGCGGGATCGGGCGGCATCGACGTGTACGGCACGCTCCACTTCGGCCCCGACTGGTTCGGTGAGGTCGATCTGGCGGCGCAGTCCATCGGGACCATGAACGCCGACACGAACAAGCTGTCTGGGGTCACCCCAATTGTGATTCCGCACAACAGCGGCGACAAGGCCGACCCGCTGAACCAGTACGGGGTCGTGGGTTGGAAAGCCACCTACGTCGCGAAGATCCTCCAGGAAGCCCGTGGCGTCAGGACTGAGAGTGCGGCTGCTGCTTGATGTGATGACGGCCAGGGGTGAGCGTCACCCCTGGCTGCTGTGAGGGAAACAACCCTATGCCCGGTCCGAAGCAACAGAGTGTCAGGATGGCGCGGCCGAACGAGCCGCTGATCTCTGACATGGAAGCGCCAGCCGAAGAGCTGGAATGCCCGTCCACCGAGGGGTACGTCACGGCCAAGAAGGTCAAGACGAAGACCATCGAGGGCATCGTTGAAGACACCGAATACTCCTGGACGAAGCGCGGCCTGGAGCGGTGGCTGGCGGCCTGCCCGAAGAAGTTGGTCTTCATCAAGACCGACGATCTCAACGATGGCGTCGATGTGAACAAGATGCGCAAGCACCCGGTCTACATCGACGGCTACCGCTTCGAGGTATCGAAGGGCAAGCCCGTCTGGGTGCCGAAGCCCATCGGGGACATCATCGAACAGTCGCAGCAGCCGTTCCGCACGTCGCAGGCGGTGGGCATCGATCTCTACAAGATCGACGACCTGTCTGTCGAGTATGGCGGCCAGGAGTTCCCGGCGCTCGGCGCCGTGGCCGGATAAGGAGACACGACCATGCCTGGCGTCTTCGGCGATCTCAATAACCTGGCCCTGAACCCGGGCTTCGAGATCTGGAACCAGCAGACCCTCGCGTCCACGAGCAACGGCTTCATCGGTGACAAGTGGGTGCTCGGCCTGGGAACTGGCTCCACCTATATCGCCTCGCGGGCGTCCACGGGCCAGCGCCTCGGGGACTTCTGCGCGGGCATCTCCTACACCCATGCGGTCGCCTCGACCATGCATCAGGTAGCGGTGCTGGCCGACATGAAGGGCCAGACCATCTCCTTCGGGGTTTTCGTGGCATCGGCCATCGCTGGCGCGGTCATCCCGTTCATCTCGACGGACGGCGGGACCACGAAGACCTACGGGCAACTGAACGCGGGTCTGGGCGCCACGACCTACGAGCAGTTGAAGATCGAGGGCATCGCGGTCCCGACCACGGCCTCGGCCGTCTGGTACGGGATCGAGCTGCGCAAGACGGCGACGATCCTGGTGGACGACGCCACGCTGAACATCGGGTCAGCGGTGGACACGGCCCCGCAGCCGCGCTTCGGGCGGTCCTCGGCAGCGTGGTCGATTACCTCGGGCGCCACGAACCGCACCATCGACATGGGTGCGGCTACGGCGTCAGGGGCCACGGACATCCGCCAGATCCTGGGCACGCTGGTGCGCGACCTGATCGCCCAGGGAATTCTCCAGTAAGTCTCGCTATCCGCCGGGCGGGGCTGCATGGCCCCGCCCATCTGTACACCATAGGGGGCGCTCTTGGTCTGGGTGCAGGACGTTGGGGCTGGGTCAGCGATGACGGTACTGGACGAGGTAGCCGAGCGACACGCGCCAGCAGAACGGCTGGCGGAGTCGCTGGAGGCGGCGTTGCCCGTCTACCAGCAGATCATGGGCTTGGACCGCGAGCACGGTCCGGCGATGGAAGCAGCGGGACTGATCCAGCATCACGAGGGCGACAATGAGGCGGCCGAATGGCTGCTCCGGCGTTCGATCAAGGTGGCCCCCACCGTCAACGCCTACAACAGCCTCGGGCACATCCTGCTCGGGCGGCGCCAGTGGGATGAGGCCATCGCCTGCTACCGCGCGTCGCTGGAGATCGACCCGACGAACACCAGCACCTGGCCGAACATCCTGTTCGCGCTGGACTTGCACCCGGGCGCGTCCTGGCGGCTGCGATTGGCCGAGCGGCGCCGCTTCAACGATCTGCACGCCAAGCCACTGACGGACGCTGCCGAACCGCACACGAACGACTCCGATCCGGAGCGTGTGCTGAAGGTCGGGTACGTCTCCGCCGACTTCAAGCAGCATTCGGCGTTGCACGGGTTCGGCCCGGTCATCTTCGGCCACCACCCCGAGGCCGTCGAGTGCCACCTGTACGACGTGGATCAGGCGCCGCCGAATCCTGACGACAAGGTGTCGGAAGAGATCAGGACGCGCGGCGGCGCATCGTGGACGTGGCACGACGTTCGAGGCTACGACGACGCGACGCTGGCCGCGACGATCCGCGCGGACGGCATCGACATCCTGGTGGATCTCTCGGGCTACTCGGGCGGCGGCCGGCCGTTGATGTTCGCACGGAAGCCGGCGCCGATCCAGGTGAGCGGCTTCGGCTACGCCACGGGCCTCGGCATCGACGCGATGGACTACATGATCGGCGACGATGTGCTGATCCCGCACATGCACGCCGAGCGCTACCACGAGAAGATCATGCGGCTGCCGGTGTTCATGGGCTACGAGAAGGCGCCGCCGTGGCCGGACGTTGCCCCGCCGCCAAAGGAGCGCAACGGGTACACGACCTACGGGTATCTCGCCCGTATCGTCAAGATCAGCCCGCAGGCGTTGGCCGCGTGGGGCGAGATCCTGACCAGTGACCCGACCGCCCGCATGATCCTGAAGGGCGACGAGTACAAGGACGCGAGGGTCAAGCGGCAGATCGAGGATGCGTTCTCGGCGCTCGGGGTGGACCCGACGCGACTGGAGTTCCGGTTTGCCACGAGCCGCTACGAGCACCTGCAAGCGTACAACGACCTGGACATTGCGCTCGACCCGTTCCCGCACAACGGCGGGGTGACGACGTGCGAGGCCATCCTGATGGGCGTCCCGGTCATCACGATGCAGGGCGGCTACGTCTGCGGGCGGGTCGGCCCTGCGCTGATGTCCGCAATGGGGATGCTCGGCGCGGTGGCGCGCTCGCCAGCCGAGTACGTGAGCAACGCGCTCGACACGAGCGGACAGACCTGGACGCACGGCGACCGGGTGGGGCTGCGCCGGCGGATCTGGACGAGTCCGCTGATGGACGACGACGGGTATCCGACTGCGGTGGAGAACGCCTACCGCGAAGCGTGGCGGGAATGGGTGGCCGCACGATGAGCGGGCAACTCGACGTGGCGGCGCTCTGGCAGGCCGAAGCGCCAGGGCTGCGGCGGTTCCTCGCGTCCAGGCTCGGCAAGCAGCACAGGGACGCCGACGAGTTGCTCTCGGACGTGTTCGAGCGGGTCTGGACGAAGCGGCATCTGTACCGCGAGACGCCGACCGGCTCGCCCCATAAGTGGCTGTACGCCATCGCGGCGAATCGACTGACCGACTACTGGCGCCGCTGGAAGCCGCACGCCTCGCTGGACGCGGTGGCCGGGTCGTGGTACTCGGTGCGCTTCGAGGATATCGAGACGCGGGCCACCGTGTCGGACGCGCTCGATTGCCTCAGCGAGCGCCAGCGGTCGGTGATCGTCGGGCGATTCTACCAGGGGTACACCCAGAGCGAGTTCGCAGGGATGACCCCCGAGGCGGTCAAGAAACTGTCTGCGCGGGCGTACGCGCAGATGCGCAAGCGGCTGGAGGGTGCGGCGTGATCGCTGATCCGTGGGCAGAAGCGAAGCAGATCATCGGCGGTACGCGCGTACTCGCGGGGCCACAGTTGAGTCAGCAGCTCCTGGACGCTCCCGACCATCTGGCCTTTCAACTGGCGCGGTATCGCGCTGCCGCTGCGCTGATCGGCAACGCGCAGACGGTGCTGGAAGTCGGCTGCGGCGAGGGGATCGGCGCGGGGATTCTGGCGAAGGGCCGGCAGCGGTACTGCGGCCTGGACAACGACGCCGAAGGGGTGCGGATCGCCCGCGAGACGGTCGGCAGCGACCGTCTCGGGTTCGCGGAGCTGGACATCCTGAACGCGGCGTTCCTGCCGGGCACGATCTACGATGCGGTCGTCAGCCTGGATGTGATCGAACACATTCCGGCCGAGGCCGAGGGCGCGTTTCTGCTCTCGATCATGACAGCGCTGCGCCCGCACGGGGTGTGCGTGATCGGCACGCCCTCGCGGATGTTCGAGCATCTGGCCTCGCCGCAGTCGAAAGCCGGCCACGTCAATCTGTACACCCACGACCGCCTGTACGACCTGTTGGCCGAACGATTCCAGGTCGTGCAGTCGTTCGGGCTTCAGGACACCAGCCTCCATACCGGGCACCCTGACGCGCGGCACTATCTGTTGATGGCCGGGATTGGACCTCGGTAATGGTCAGCATCGCCGGCAACACCCTTCAGGCGCTCGCGCGGCAGTGCGCGCGGGAACTCGGCCCGGTCGAGGTCGTTGCCGCGTCGAGCAACAGCGGCGCGGCAAACACCATCGTCGTGTCATCCATGATCGACACAGAGGCGCCCGTCGAGAAGTACGGCGGCTGGTACGCCTACTGTGTCTCGGGGACGAATATCGGCCAGCAGCAGCGGGTCAAGCGCAACGGCTTCACTGGCGCCACCGGCACGTCTACCGTGGCTGCGAACTTCAGCAGCACGCCGCAAAGCGGCGATGCGTGGGAGTTCCACGGCGTGATGCCTCGCATTGAGCAGGACGGGCTGACCAGCCTGCGGACGTGCGTCAACCGCGCGCTCCGAAAGCTGTGGATGCGCTACTGGGTGCCGTTCACCGGCGTCAGCGGGCAACTCAGTTACGACCTCGGCGCGCTCTGGTGGGCGCACCGCTCGCGGTTCATCCGGTTGATGGACCCGGACCCGGCCGGGTCGGGTAACCCGCCCATTGCCACGCAGGCGTGGGACGTGGTGCAGAACGCCGACACATGGACCCTGCAACTGGGCGAGGGGTACGCAGACGGCGAGGTGTTCTGGCTGGTGGCGGAGTGTCCGACGAACTACCGGCTGTACATCTCGGGGTCGTGGACGAACCAGTCCACGCCGACCTCTGGGCTAATCAATGAGTCCGACGCCTGCCTCGGCTCCTGGAACGATGTGTTCCAGTGCTGCCTGTACGAGTGCATGAAGCAGTTGACCGTGCAGGCGGGCGGCAACCGCAAGGCGTACTGGGAAGGACGACTGGCGCAGCAAGCGCTGATCGTCTCGCAGATCAAGCTCTACAGCATGAACGATGACGGCGAGGCGCTGGGCGAAGGGCCGACGAACAGCCCTGATCTGGCCGGACATCGCGGTGCGAAGTCGTGGTGGGCTATCTGATGCCGACACGATCAGGCCCGGGCCAGTCTCCTGCATACCAGACGGTCGTACTCAAACCGTCTGCTGGCGACATTCGCCTGAAGGTGCGCCCGCGTTCGTCTCGGAACGGGACGGACACGGTAGTCGAGGGGCAGTGGACTTCGGGCGAGCAGGTGGCGACGACCGATGTCCCGAGGCGACATCGGATGTGGTCCCGTGGCGCTGGTTGGTCCTCTCGGCCCGGCAGTCTGGAGTCGGGCGAAGAGTGGGATGGGTATGCCATCTCCGAAAACGCCTGCACGCGCTTCGGCTATGTCTGCCCGTCCGGCGAGCAGACGGCGACCACGCCCACGTCCTCGTGGGGGGCGCCGCAGAAGATCATCGCCTTCAACGGCGACCTCTTTTTCATCTTCCTGAACATGATCGCCTACAAGGCGGGCGGCACGGGCACGCTGACGGACCTGTACGCGCGGGTGGACACCGACCAGTTCACAGACGCTGAGGTCTGGCAGGGATCGTTGCGGGTGGCAATGCTGTGCAACCACAGCACGACGGCCATCCACTTCTTCGTGACGCTCACTCCCGGCGGGGCGCCGTACACGATCATCAATCCGACACCGGCCTCGCCTGCTGGCACGGGCGCCACGACCAGCACGCCGCAATGTCGGCTGTTGCAGACGGTATTCTGGGAGTACCAGGGGGTCGCTGGCTTCCGGCTCGCCGGCCAGACGAGCGACCACCAGTACAAGTACATGATTACCCCGACCGGTGACCCCTACGATGCGAATAACTGGGGGCCGGCGGGAACGGTGGGTGAATCGTCGTACGACATCCGCCGCATGGTGTCGTCGCACGATACCCTCTGGTTTGCCAAGCGCGACGGCATCTACGCCGTCTCGGACACGAACGCCGCTGCCGGCGGCATGAACATCACCCCGTACTGGGCCGACCAGCTTGACGACTCGGACGTGCGGATCAACGTCCACTACTGGAACCAGTACCTGATCGCGAGCCATGCGTTCGACATCGACATGATCGATGTCAACTCCTGGACGGTGAAGGACCGGCCGCGCCAGATCGGCATTGGCAAGGGCCGCCCGAACAACACCGGGCTGAACGGGTTCTACACAGCCTTCGGCACCGATCAGGGGTGGCTGGTGGCGGCGATGCGCGGGCAGGCAAGCCTCTCGTACATCCTGTACGGGACGTTCCGCCAGCGCGAGTCCCCGTCTGCTGGTATCACGGACGTGGACTGGTTCGCGGAGGTCGGGCCGTTCACGGCGGGGCTTGACGTGAACTGCGTGCATGTGTTCACGGTCCCGGCCACGGGGCGGCCGTACCTCTGGATCGGCCTCCAGGATCAGTCGGGCAACCCCTACCTGATCTCCGTTGAGGGCTTCATCGGGTCCAGCCCGCTGGCCGACGCGAACCACCGCTACAACACGACGGCCGCCATCACGTTCACGGATGAGCATTGGGCTGCACGGTCGGCCACGAAGGGCGCGTTGCGCGGCGAGTTGAACGTGCGCAACTGTGGCTCCGGCCGGACGGTGGCGTTTCACGCAGTGGCGGGGTCGGGCACGTCGTTCGGCGCCGCGAACTACACCGTCTCCACGAACGTGGAGACGGCGACGTTCAACCTGACCAGCGTGCGCGGGTCAGTCATCCGCTCGCGGGCGGTGCTGACCAGTTCGGCCACCACCCCGGTGGTGATTGACGAAGTGGGCTTGAAAGCGAACCTCGGGTTCCCGCTCAGGAATACCGGGACGTGGCTGGTGGAGTTGTCCGACGCCACGGAGGGCGATCTGCCGACTTCGGAGCAGCCGGCCACGGTCGAGGCGGCGCTGGTCGATCTGTGCGAGAGCGTCGAAGCCGTGACCTGCATCGATGACGAGGGCAACTCGAAGACGGTGGTCTTGCTCAACGTGTTGCCGTGGCGCAAGGAAGACTCGCTGATGACTGATCTCGGCAACGCCCAGAAGGTGCGGGTGCTCCAGGTGCAGTACCAGGAGATCAGTTGATGGTTGACCAGTTGACGATCTGGCCCAGAGAGCGCGAGGGCGTGCCGTTCGATACGGAGGCGTTCAACCGCCTTATCAACTTCTTGAACGGGTATCTCGCCGCGCCGTTCACGCTGGTGCAGACGAGCGGCAGTCAGGCGTTGGACTGGGACCCGACGACGGATCTGTTCACGTTCAACGCGAGCGCCGTGCTCAACGCCAGCGTCACGCTCGGCAACACCATCTGGCTCGAAGGCTTCCGCTCCGACAACACGACGAA